>JAABUJ010003471.1_pt1 | contig 17641 bp, 19 predicted proteins | sample 5559131 | NCBI WGS metagenome assembly JAABUJ01 (sample SAMN10711875, study PRJNA513366) | rock metagenome | isolation source: Antarctica rocks | place: Antarctica: Victoria Land, Mt New Zealand nord | collected 2016-01-07 | reverse complement strand
ACACAACAGCGTCATCATGCGGTAGACTACTTCTGGCATCGGGAGGCTCCTTCAGGTGATATGGTCTCAGCACCCCTATCCTACCAAAGCCCTCCCTTTGCCCCTCGTTAGCGAAAACTAGAGTTCATGATTCATGGTGTTCCGCGTCTCCGAAGAGGATAGCCCCAACTTTGTCGGCGACCTCGGTGTGCTGCTCAGGCAAGACGTGGGCGTAGACATCGAGGGTGAGACTCGTGTTAGCGTGGCCGATGCGGCGCGAGATGGCCTTGATGTTGGCCCCGGACGCCAGGGCGAGCGTGACGTGCGTGTGGCGCTGGTCATGGATGCGGATGCGTGGCACACCGGCCTGCTTGACGAGTCGGTCATAGTCGCGTCGCAAGTTGTCGGGGTTGATGGGCTTGCCGTTGGCTGCGGCGAAGACCAGGTCGTGGTCCTCCCATACTCCGCCTACTAATCCGCGCCGCTCGTCCTGCCGTGCTCGATGCTCACGGAGCGCGGCCACGATTTCTGGTTGAATCGGTATGGCGCGTGGGCTGCTCGCGCTCTTCGGTGGCTTGATCTCCGTCCGTCCGTACAGGAGTCCGACCGTTTGTCGTACGTGCACGACGCTATGCGCCAGATCGACATCCTGCCAGCGCAGGCCCAATAACTCACCACGGCGCATCCCTGTGCCGAGGGCCAGCATCCAGATAGGCCCATAGCCGCTCTGATGTGCAACCGCGAGGAAGCACCGGGCTTGCTCGGCGGTCCAGGTCGTCATCTCTTTGTGTACGACGCGTGGCGGCGTGACCATCGCACACACGTTGCGCGTGACCGTTCCGAGGCGGACGGCCTGCTGGAGTGCCTGAGAGAGACGCTGGTGGCAGAAGTGGACGGTCCAGGCGCCCGTGCCCTCGCGCAGCTTCTGTGCATAGTACGCTTGCACCATCGCCGATGTCAGCGATTGGACCGGAATGCTGCCCAGGATGGGGATGAGATGGCGCGTGATCGTCTCGTCGTAGTTCTGGTACGTCTTGGGGCGTACGTTGTGGCGCACGTCGGTTTCGAGCCAGTACGCCATGAGCTCGGCCACGGTTTGCGCCGACCGATCAACGGCGACGCCCTGGTCAATGTCCGTCAACCATGCAGCCAGCGCCGTTTGTGCTTCGCGTTTGGTCCGAAACGACTTGGTCCGCTGGCGGCGCTTGCCCGTCGAGGGATCGTCACCCAGGTCCACGACCGCCTCGTAGGGCTTGATGGGACGGTCGCGCTTCCGAATAGTTCCGCGTGCCATGTATGCCTCCTTTCTGTTCTGCGTGCGTCGTAGCGCTGTTAGTCTGCCTGGCTGGATGCGTCGCCGACCTCGCTCCGGTCGTGGCGCATTGGTTCAAACGCGTGAACGCCCGCGAGTTGTTCCACGACAGCGCGCGGAATGAGGACGCGCCGACCAATGCGGACGCTGGATAGCTGACCGGTGTGGACCATTTCCCAACATAGCGTCGTGCCCACGCCCAGGAGACGCGCGGTCTGGGGCACTGAAAGGAGGAGCGGCGTCAGCTCATGGTGAGGCTGACGCGCGAGCGCTTGCCCCGTCGTGTTCTCTGTGACCATCAGTGTACCTCCGGGCGGCGTACCATCCGCCTTTTTCTACAGCCTGTCACGGCTCGTGCCGTGCTCTATCAATCATATTACACTATATTGCGTAAAGGTGTAAAATACGATAGGGGATGGGTGTGCCCTGACGGGATCGGCCGCACCATAAGCGGCGGTTTTTCCCACCGGACTGGCACCCTCATCGGCGCAGCCGCGATCCACCACACCACATGGAGGTACACTATGCCCCTGAAACGGCCCACGACGACTCCACTGCCGGATGAGATCTACGACGAGTGGGCTCCTATCCTTGGCGCCGCTGAACTGAAAGTGCTCTTGTATATTGTCCGGCGGACATTGGGCTTCCGCAAGGGCGCGGACGCCATCAGTTTGACACAATTTCTGGACGGGATCGTCACGCATGACGGACGTGTACTTGACAAGGGGTGCGGGATCAAGAGTCGACCAAACGTGGTCCGTGCCGTGAAGGGGCTCGAGGAAAAGGGCCTCATCCGCGTGACGCGGCGTCGGGCCTCAGCGGGCGATGACGATGTCACCGTCTATGCGTTGTGGTGGGAGGGCGATGACGCCAATGGTCTCCGTGGGTCAGGTAGTGTCGAAAAGACACTACCGTGGTGTTGTAGCGATCAGGAGGTGGTGCCGAAAGAACACCACGGTAGTGTTGCTGCAACACCCACAACAAACAGTACTCCAACAAACAGACAACAAAACAGTGAAACATACGCGCGCACGCCCGCGCGTGATCCTGCCTTCTCATCGCCATCGACTCCATCGACCGTGCGGTCGATGGAGCCATCGATCACAGGTGCCCGGGGGGCGATACTGTGGAAGGCGGTCTTGACCGAGATGCGCTCCCTGATGACGGATGCGAACTACGCCGCGTGGTTTGCACAGACGACCGTCCTTGGGGCCGAGGGGGAGACCCTGACCATCGGTGTGCCGAACCAGACGCATCAGCACTGGCTGGACTGCCGCCTCCGCCCACGTATCGAGGCAGCGCTCGCGCGGGTCCAGCGGGGCACGGTGCACGTCATCTTCGCGGTGGACTCGTGACCCATCAACCATCCACTTGTGGCATGGTCCGTCCATCGTTTACTCTGCTAAACGATGAGGATGCGAGAGGAACGAAGGCGATGACTGTCGGAGACATTATCGGGACCGGACGCAAGCGGGTGGGCTTGACTTTGAAAGACGTGGCGGCGCGTGTCCTGAAAGAGGATGGAACCCCGATATCGCTGTCGTATCTCAACGATGTGGAACACGATCGGCGTCCCGCGCCCTCCCCGCATTTATTGAAACAGCTGGCTGACGTGTTGAACCTCTCGTACGAGTACCTGCTGTTTCTCGCGGGCGACCTGCCCGAGGACCTGCAGAGTGATACCTACACGCCCGAGGCCGTGGAAGCGGCGTTCCAGGCGTTTCGTCGGACCCTGAAGGAGCAGTCCGACCCCTCGCGTTCATAAAGGCGCGGAGTCAGGGGGCAAAACCTGTTATTATAGAACAAATATTCTATATATCGGTGCTCGGCTGACCGTACCTGCGTAACCGTTTGGTTCTTGACCGTCTACGGATGCCTGCCGACAAGGGGAGGTCTGTATGCGGTGGGTCCCAGATCACACCAAGCGCTTTCGGTGGCGGCCATGGTATGACAAAGACGAGATTGAGCACCGGTGCGCGGAGGTTATGGAGCGGTTCCTGCACGCGCGCTATGGTGTCGTGACGTATCCCGTGTCCACCGATGACCTCACGCGGGTCATTGAGCAGGAGGCCGAGGATTTAGACCTGTATGCCGACCTCCCGGATAGTGAGGGCGCGGCGGTGGAAGGGGTGACGACCTTCATGGTGGGACGCCGACCCCGTGTGCGCATCTCACGGGCACTGTCGCTGGAACCGGCACGCGAGGTGCGCTTGCGCACAACACTTGCTCATGAACTTGGCCACGTGATCCTGCATAACTTTGTGGGCGATCGGGATGATGGGCTCGCGATCCCACGCTCGGACGAACCGGACGCTGGACCATGCAACAGCCCCATCATGGCGCAGGGGATGGGCCGCGTCGACTGGATGGAGTGGCAGGCAGGGTATGCGTGTGGAGCGCTCCTCATGCCTGCCACGGTACTCCGCATCGTTGTCCAGCCGGTGCTGGAGCGGCATGGGACAGGCCTGCCCGTCGGCAACGCTGGGTTCGGCCCGCTCCTCGATTGTGTGCAGGGGCACTTCCTCGTCTCGGCGGCTGCCGCCCATATGCGGCTCCGTCGCCTGGGCTATGTCGCCCAATCCCTCCGATGATGTGTGTTGTGTTCGCCGTTCCACGATCAGCGTCGCGCGGTCCTATCGTATCGGTGGGTTAAGGCCTGGAGGCTCGTCTGTGCACATAATCGCGAGATATGTGTTGCCAGCAGGCCAATCGCTGCTCGACAAGCCAGGGGGCACGCATGTGCCACGGCGCCTCGTCCATCGTCCAGACAATCACCCGCCGGCATAGTACCAGTAGATCAGAGAAGCGTGTACGTGTACCAGCGGGTCGCGTAGACTGATGCCATGATCGAGCGTCAGTTTACCGAGGACCATCTCGCCGCGTTGTATGATGCGTTCTGCTCGCCGCCAACGCAGCGCGAGGACTTCGCCTTCTACCTGCCATTAGTGCTGTCCGCAGCGTCCGTCCTCGACGTGGGGTGCGGAACGGGCGCGTTGTTGCACCTGGCACGGGAGTCTGGTCATACCGGCCGACTGTGTGGACTCGACCCTGCCGATGGTATGCTCACCCAGGCGCGTCGGCGGTCGGACATCCAGTGGGTCCATGGCGATCTCTCATTGGCTCGATGGGAGCGAGAGTTTGACCTTATCGTCATGACCGGTCATGCCTTCCAGGAGTTCGTCGCGGATGATGAGATACGCGCCGCGCTTGCCACGATCCGGTCGGCCCTTACCGACAACGGGTGCTTCGCGTTCGAAACGCGCAACCCGTTGGTCCGGGCGTGGGAGCAGTGGGCGACGGAGTATACGGCTGAGGTAACCGATGCGACGGGTGCCCTGGTGCGACGTGAGAGCCAGGTGGAGACGCTGGTTGTGGGAGGTGTCGTTCGTGGCACCAGCACATTGACCAGCCCTGGCTGGGACCATCCAGAGGTGAGCCGGGGCACGCTCCGGTTCCTTGATGCGGATGTGCTGTCCACGTTCCTATCCGACGCGGGTCTGGCGATCGAGGAGCAGGTCGGTGACTGGACTCGGGATCCCCTCACCGACACGAGCCCGGAGATCATCACCATCACGCGCAAGCGATAAGCAATCCTGTGTTCCACACGGTCCTCGGTCTGGTCTGTCTGGCTCTCGTCAGCACGCCCGATGCCGCGACCGTTGTCTGTGCGCTGAGCACGTCCACCGCTATACTCGTAGGCATGGGTAAAATGCGCCGTCCCCTGGCCGACGCGGAGCGCATCGCCGCGACAATCGTGACCGACCTCGCACCCGTCTGTACACGTATTCAGGTGGCTGGCTCTGTCAGGCGATGCAAGGAGATGGTCGGCGACATCGAAGTGGTCGCCATCCCGCGCTACGAGCCGGCCGGCCTCTTCGGTGACCGCACGATCAACACCCTGTGGACGCATCTCCATGCGAACGATGCCTATCGTTTTCTCAAGGGGGATAATCCCGACGGACGCTACTATCAACTCGCGCTGTCCACGGACGATGATCTCCAGGTGGACCTGTTCTTGGCCCAACCCGACAACTGGGGGCTGACGCTGTTGGTGCGCACCGGGAGTGCGGCGTTCAGCACCTCCATCCTGGCCCGCTGGAAGCGGGCGCAGGGGATCGGACGCGAGCAGCCGGGAAGTGTTGACGGTCGGCTGGTGGACCGCGCTGGGCAGGTCGTTCCCACTCCCGAGGAGGACACCGTGTTCGCGCTCGTGGGGATGCGGCCGGTGGATCCTACGCGCCGCAGGGGTCCGGACGAGCAATAGCTGTGGCGTGCTCCCATGGGCATGTCGTCATCGCGTAGAGTGACCGGGAGGGACATCATGAGTGGAGAGGCCGATTTGTTCACACGAGCGCCGGGGAATCCGATCCTCACGCCGTCGGACGCGTGGTGGGAGGTGCGGGGCGTCCTGAATCCTGGCGTCACCACGGTCGATGGCCGGATCATGCTCGTCTATCGGGCGGTGGGCCTTGATGGCTTTAGCCGCTTCGGTATCGCCTGGAGCGACGACGGCTATACCTTCGGCGAACGCCGCCACTTCTACGAACCGCTGCCTGACGACGGCGAGGCACGACTCGGGGTCGAGGATCCCCGCCTCACCGACCTGGACGGCGCACTGTGGGCGACCTACACCAAGGCGTCGGTCGCGCCTGTGGGGAGCCCAACCCTCGCCTGGGAACCGGCGCCGTTCCTCATGCGCATGGCACTGGCGCGGGTCGATCCGGTCCACGGGATGGTTGATGAACGTTCGATCCTCCCTGGCGTGCAGGCGAAAGACGCGGTCCTGTTCCCGCGGCGGATCGGCGGCCTGTACCATGCGCTGATCCGCGTGTACCCGTCAATGCAGGTCACCACGTCGCCCGACCTGCGGTCGTGGTCCGCGCCGATCACGGTGATGGAGCCACGGCCCGGCACCTGGGAAGGGGAACGCCTTGGGGCGGGACCACCACCCGTCGAGACGCCGTGGGGCTGGCTCGTGCTCTATCACGCGAACGAGAGCTACCATGCGGAGGGGAACCGTCGCCACTACCGCATGGGCGTGGCGCTCCTCGATCGTGACGATCCGACCCGCATGCTGTATCGGCACCCGGACCCGATTTTCTCTCCCCACGCGATGTATGAGCACGAGGGGCCGGTCGGCCGCGTCGTGTTCGGGACGGGCCTCATCGCGCGCGGAGGCCTCTACTACCTCTACTACGGGGCAGCGGACGGGGTGATTGGCGTGGCGACCGCAGCGATCGCGGACGTGCATCGCATCGTCGATCCAGCCCAGCGAGCGGCAGGCGGGACCGTGTAGCGAGACACAAAGGTCGGACAGGCGTTTATGCTATGGGCAAGACCCAGGGGCCTATGAGAGATCGCGGGTCTATGACTAAGGAGGGACGATCCATGCCACCATCGACTGCCTTCGCCACCCGTGCCGCTCGCGCCGGACGCGGCGCACCTCCGTTAGCGGTGTCCCGGCCGCTGATGCCGCCGATCTACCAGAGCACCGTGTACGCCTTCGAGAGCCTGGCCGATGTGGACGCCTCTTATGAGGGCGATGCTCCCGGCGCGGTCTACTACCGCTACGGGACACCGACGCATGCCGCCTTCGAGACGGCGGTCGCCGCGCTGGAAGGGGCGGAGGCTGCGGTCGCGGCAGCGTCAGGGATGGCCGCGATCACGGCCGCTGTCCTCTCCCTTGCCGGGGCGGGCGACCGGATCGTCGCTGACCGCTACGCCTACGGCGGTACCTACACCCTGCTGATGACAGAGCTGCCGCGCTTGGGCGTGGAGGTCACCCTGGTTGACGTGCAGGACCACGCGGCCGTCGAACGGGCGCTCGCGTGTGGGTCAGACGCGGCGCGCCCGACAGCGTTGTTGATCGAGGCGCTCACCAACCCCTCACTACGGGTCGCGGACGTGCCCGCCCTGTGTGCGCTCGGAGCTGCGTACGACGTTCCGGTCATCGTGGACGCGACGTTCACCTCGCCAGCGCTGCTCCGCCCGCTGGAGCACGGTGCGGCGCTGTCCTGGCATTCGGTCGCCAAATACCTCGGCGGCCATAGCGCGGCGACCGGCGGCGTGATCTCGGGCCGCAAGGACCTGGTGGACCTGATCCGCAACAAGATCGTGCATCTGGGCGGCTGCCAGGGTGTGCAGGACGCCTGGCTGGCCCTGCTCGGACTCCCAACCTTGCCCCTGCGCATGGCCGCCCACACGCGGACGGCACACACGGTTGCGGAGTACCTGGCAGCGCACTCGGCGGTGGAGCGGGTGTACTATCCTGGCTTACCGACGCATCCGGGCTATGAGGTGGCTCAGCGGCTGTACCCGGACGGGTGTGGGGGCATGCTGTCCTTTGACCTGGCCGGGGGCGAGACGGCCGCGCGCCTGGTCCTGGATAACCTGGGTGAGATTGCCTTCGCGCCGAGCCTGGCCGATGTGGCCACGACGGTCTCGTATCCCTACGCCACGAGCCATCGTGGGCTGCCCGACGACACGCTCCGCGCCATGGATGTTGGGAAGGGAATGATTCGTCTCTCGGCTGGCATCGAGGACCCTGCCGACGTGATTGCGGACCTGGACCGCGCTCTCTCCCTGTGTGCGGAAGGGGCGGCTCAGCGAGCCGGCCGGCTATGACACGTCGGGACGGCACACGCCCGGCCAGTCTCTGCGTGGCTTCTGCCGGCGGCCCATTCCTGGCCTGGGTGACGGAACACACCAGGAGGGGCCCCTGGGGCTATGGAAGGGCGCACGATGCGACGGTCGACGTGCCATGATGACCGGAGGAGACACAGAGCGGCCGGTTATTCAGGTGGGATGTGCCGGGTGGTCCATTCTGCGCGCACACGCGGAGTGGTTCGCGCCGGGGGCGAGCCATCTCGCGCGCTACGCAACGCGCTTTCCTGCGGTCGAGATCGACTCGTCGTTCTACCGGCCGCATCGGCCGGTGACCTACGCGCGCTGGGCGGAGACGACGCCGGACGCGTTCCGCTTCGCCGTCAAGGTCCCGCGCACCGTCACGCACGAGCGACGCCTGGTGAACACGGCGGAGCCACTGGATCGCTTTCTCGCGGAGACGGCCGCACTTGGAGCGAAATGCGGGCCTATCCTGGTCCAGCTGCCACCAAGCCTGGCTTTCGATCCATCGATCGCGGATGCCTTCTGGCGAGAGCTGCGTGCGCGTTTCGACGGTGCCGTCGTCTGTGAGCCGCGCCACTCAAGCTGGTTCGGGCACGAGGCGGATCGGCTGTTCCAGGCGTGGAACGTGGCGCGCGTGGCGGCCGATCCAGCACGGGCTCCGCATGCGGACGAGCCTGGTGGTTGGGGCGGCCTGCGCTACCTACGGCTCCATGGCTCCCCGCGCATGTATTATGACGCCTACGACGATCCCTATCTTGACGACTTGGCCCGGCGCCTCGTGGAGTACGCCCAGCACGCGCCCGTCTGGTGCGTCTTCGACAATACGGCGGCCGGTGCAGCCACGCTCAACGCCCTCCGCTTGCTCGATCTCCTGTACGATCGTCACGTCCGTCTCTGACGCGCCGGGCGTCCTCGTGTGAATGGTATGGTGTACCGTATAGACGCGATCATCGGGTGGTTGGCCGATACATTAACACCCCGGCAATGAAGAGAGCTAGTATCCGCGAAGGACACGCGCGGCCGCAGCACGGCTACATCCATCGCCGTCCGGGTCGTCAGACAGGAGGGAGAATAGTCATGCCAGAGGGGTACCCCGACCCAGTGGTAGTCGATCTCACGCTCCTGGCACAGGCTGAGACAGCAGCGCAGCCTGCGTGGTCCGAGACCTGCGCGGATTTGAACGTCAACCTGCTCGTCCTTGATCCGAGCGGTGGCGTTGCCGAACACGGGAACGATGAGGTCGATGTGTTGCTTGTCGGTATTGCGGGTGCGGGGACGATCATCGTCGAGGGGACGCGTCATAGACTGGCTGTGGGTCATGCCCTCGTCGTCCCTAAAGGGGTACGTCGGGGCGTCGAGGCGTCCGAGGGCCGCTTTGCGTATCTGACGTGCCACCGACGGAGGGCTGGTCTGTGGCCTGCCGGTGTACCGCGTCCCGATGCAGGTAAGGAGACAGAAAAAGAGGCGGCGGCGCGTGGCGTACCCGGCGGCGATGTACAATAGGACGCAGTGGAGGCCACGGGCACGACGCGCAGCTCCCGACAGTGCCAATGTCTCTAACCAGGGCGGCGGTGACGAATCGACGACATCACCTGGCGCACCCAATGTGAGACGCGCGACCGTGTTAGCTACGGGCCTCCAGCCCGTGCTGTCTATCGTTGCTGAGCCCAGTACTGCGTCCCGCCGCGCCGTGGGCGAGCAGGAGGAAGGTGGCCAACGCCATGCTCCCGAGGACGGCGATCACAACGGCCATTGGTAGAGCCGTCGCCGTCCCGCCGATGCCGACCAGGGGTGCAGCGGCCGCTCCGATGACGTACTGCAAGACGCCCAAGAGCGCCGACGCACTCCCGGCGGTGCTTGGGTGGCCGGAGAGCGCCAGCGTCGTGGCGTTGGGGAGGACAATGCCCTGACTGGAGACGACGACGAAGAGCGCTGGCAAGACGCCGATCAGGCCAACGTGGCTCGCGACGGCCGCGAGCAAGACGATCCCGCCGAGGGCCGTTACCGCCAGGCCAACGGCCAACAGGCGGGAAAGCGGCACGCGGCCGACGAGTCTCCCATTGATCTGGCTGGCCGCCATGATCCCGAGCGCATTGCACCCGAACACGACACTGAACAGCTGCGGCGAGACGCCGTAGATGTCTTGCAGCACGAAGGGGGAGCCGGATATGTACGCAAACATGGCGGCGAAGGATAACCCGGAGGAGAGCGCGTAGCCGACGAAGTGACGGTCCGCGAGGAGTCGCCGGAACGTCGTCAAGGTGGCCGGGAGGCCGCCGGTATGACGGTCGGTGGGGGCAAGCGTTTCGCCGAGTCCGGTTGCCGTGGCCAGAAGGAGGAGGGCTCCAATAGTGGCCAGGACAACGAACACGCCGCGCCAGGAGGTGACGCGAAGGAGTTGTGCGCCGATGATCGGGGCGAGGATGGGCGCGAGGCCATTGACGAGCATCAGCAACGAGAAATAGCGGGCGGCGGCGACGCCGGCGTACCGGTCACACACGACGGCCCGTGCAATGACGATGCCTGCCGCGCCCGCGAGACCCTGGACGAACCGCAACACAACAAGGGCGCCGACGGATGGTGCGAGGACGCACAGGAGCGACGCAACCGTATAGGCGGCCACACCAACCAGGAGGGGGCGACGGCGGCCCAGGGCATCGCTGAGCGGGCCGGCGACTAACTGGCCCAGAGCGAGGCCGAGCAGGCAACCGCTCAGGGTGAGCTGCACCTGCGAGGCGCTGGCGCCGAAGCCCCGGCCGAGCGCGGGCAGGGCCGGCAAGTACATATCGATAGAGAGCGGCGCGAACGCGCTCAGGGCTCCCAGGATGATTAGTAGACGGATGCGGCGTGTTATCCCCGCCGGGTCGGTCCTAAGGGTGGCCATGCTCACGTAGCCACTCCGTGAACTCCGTCGCTACAATGCGCGCGCCGGTGACGCCATCGGACGCGCCGGAGCAGAGATAGAGGATCGGCTCCGCTATGACGTCTGGGGACAGGAGACGGTCGCGCATCTCCGACGGCACATCGTCGGGGATCATCCCGGTGGCGGTCGCCCCGCCGGGCAAGAGCATGTTGACGTCGACCCCATGCGGCCGCAAATCCTCGGCCATGATCAACGAGAGGGACTCGGCCCCGGCGCGCGACGGTCCGTAGGGGATGAAGCCGCGCCGTCGCATCGTCTCATGGTTCATGCTGATGTTGACGATCTTGCCGCCGCCGTCACGCAAGAAGAGCGGGACAACAGCGGCGGCGACGCGGAAGTAGCCGGTCAGGTTGGTGTCGATGACGGCCGTGAACCCGTCCTCGGGGACGCGCCAGAAGGGCTGTGGGTCGCTCAGGAAGGCGGGATTGACCGTCCGCATACCGAGGCCCGCGTTGTTGACCAGGACGTCCAGGCCGCCCCAGACGTCGTCAAGCGCCGTGATCGCCCGCGCGATCGACGTAGTGTCGCGCACGTCGATTTGAACGGGCTGCACCTCCCCAGCTGGGTCGTCAATCGTCGCGATCGCGTGCGCCAGCCGGTCGTCGTCCCGGCCGCCCAGTGCGACACGCGCGCCTGTATGCGCCAGCGCCTGGGCCATCGCGAGCCCCAGGCCGCTGGACGCCCCCGTCACCAGGACGCGGCGGCCGCTGACATCCCATGTGGCTATCATCGCGGTTCACCCCTGCACGTTCTCACGCCGACGGCACCCATAGACGCGGCGTGGACTACCATGGAACCTCCGCGCCGTCGTAGCGCAGGAACCGGCCGGCGTCCTCGGGTGTGAGCCCGTCGATGACGTTGAGCAGCCCCCGCGCCGACTCCTCCGGCTCGAGGTCCGCGCCCGCGCCGCCCATGTCCGTCTTGACCCAGCCGGGGTCGATCATGACCGCCGTGATGCCCTGGTCGCGCACGGTCCAGGCGTACGTCCGCATCATCATGTTCAGGGCGGCCTTGCTCGCGGCGTAGCTGTAGCCGTCGCCGCCGTCGGTTGCATAGGTGAGCGAGCCCGGCTGGGTCAAGACGGACATGGGCGGCGCGGGCGTACGCCTGGACCGTGCGTAAGCAGCTCCGTGAAGGCCTGCGCTACACGCACGGGCGCGACGACGTTGATGTTGAACACCTCCAGGGTGCCGGTGTCGTCAAGCAGGCGCTGTCCGTCCGTTCCCGCGACCGTGGCGTCGCCGGGATTGATAGCCGCGTTGTTGATGAGGATATCCAGCCCCTCGACCTCGCGGTGCGCCTGCTGGACGGCCGCCGTGAGCGAGGCGCTGTCGGTGACCTCCAAAGGGAGGACACTCACGTGGTCACGATGCCGGTCGATGAGGGCACGCAGATCGGGCGCGCGCTCGATGGCGCGGCACCCCGCCAGGACACGATCGCCACGCTCGGCGTACTGCCGCGCCAGTTCCAGTCCGATTCCCCGTCCCGCTCCCGTGATCAAGATGCGCTGCATCGTGACTCCTTGTGCTCTGCGTTTCTGTTAGTTCGTACTCCGTGTACTGCAACGATCATGCCGCCACTAGGTCCGCTGTTCAGGCGCTATCCACGCGCGCGCAACGCGGGCAATGGGCAGCTGCGTCACGAGCCAGACGTCACGAGCCAGACAAGGGGTGTCGGATACGCGGCGGCATTCGCCGTAAGCCCCGACGCTCATCTATCCTGAAGAGGAGGGAACGTGATGATCGAGTGCGCGGCTGGACCCATTTTGATCGTGGGCGCGACCGGTGGGACCGGACGCTGCCTTATCCGCGCGACGCAGGACGCCGGCCTGGACATCCGCTGTCTGACCAGCGTGCCGGCGAAGCGCGCCGATTTGCAGGATATGTGTAAATTCTAGCGAAGAAGTCAGCATGAATTATAGCGACGGAGCAACACAGCACCCGGACCGCGTGCCCGCCATTTTACGCGTGCAAGCGCCTCTTTCCCCCTTGTGTGGAGGGCCTGAAACCTGCTGCCTCCCCCGCTAGAAAAATGCTGAATCCTCCGATGGAATTTACAGATATGGGTGTCGATGATATCGTGGTCGGGGATTTATGCGCGGACGGGATCACTGACCGTGCTGTATCCGGCGTCGGCGCCGTCCTCTCGGCCGTGGGCGGCGCGGAGGTCTTTCGCCAGGGCGTGACGCGTCTCATTGCGGCAGCCCGGACGGTTGGGGTCCGGCCCTTTGTCCTGGAGACCGCGCTTGGCGTTGGGACGGCGCGCGCGGCGATCCCACCGGAGCGCTACGCGATCTTGCGCCCGGCGCTCGAGGCCATGGATGTCGCCGAGGCGGCCCTGCGCGCCTCCGGCATCGTCTACACCATTGTCCGGCCGGGACGCTTGCTCGATGAGCCGCCGAGCGGGGATGTCCTCGTGGGCGAAGGTGGGACGCGGCTGGGCGGCGGAAGCATTCCCCGTTCCGATGTCGCGCGGCTGATGGTCGCGGCGCTCGTCACGCCGGAGGCCCATAACCGCACCTTCGAGGTCGTCAGCCGGGCGGGCTTCCGTGGTGGCCTGGGCGAGACCGTTGACGTGCCGTGGCGACTCCCGGTACACATAGTTGACCAGACGATCTAAAACGCGACGGTAGTCGGTTGAGGTTGATAGTACGCCTCACCCCTCGATGAATTCGTTGAGCCGCTGCGCCACAAGTTCTCTACGTTGCAGAAGGAACGCCTTGTAGTTGTCCACGCCGAGCAACGCAGGATCGGTCGGAATGCACTGGGCCTCGAACGCCGTGAGCCCCGACTTCTCGATCATCAGTGGGAAGTACACACTCGGCAATTTGTCGCTAATCTCGCGGTTTAGCTTGCCGCCGATAAAGCACAGGTTCGCGATATCGTCGGCTTCGCGGCCTGTATATCCTCCTTTGAGAATGGCCTTAGGGAAGATATGGTGGAACTGGAGCCTATGCTGCACCCCTGAGTGGTCAAGCGCGATGGTGACCTGCGACCGCCAGTCTTTCGCTCCTACCGCGCGAAACGCGAGGAACATGGTCTTGAAGAGCGCGCTGCGCTGGTTACGACCCTCCAGCTCATCGGGCGTAATCTCCAGGCGGCCGACCTGCTGGCGAAGACGATCAACAAGCTCCTGTGTCCCACCGCCGGATCGGATTGTTGCCAGGTCCTGATCCAAGATGGTTTCGCTGGATCCGCGCGAGTACCGTCCTTTTGCATTGGCCACGAGGACCCAATACCTCAGGTGGTCCGACTCTTGGGCAGATAGGCCGTAGTCGCGCTGGTGCCCATAGTACGCGAGCGTGATGAGTATGAATGGCGATGCCAGGAGCGCCGGGCTGTCGATCCTCGCGTTGTTCTTTAGAAAGTTAAGCGCGAACTCCATGGCTCGGCCGCTTTCCTTCCACCCATCTTGTAGAGCTTGAAGCCGCAAACCACCGACCGTGAGGAAGCGCGACTGTCCCGTGGTAATTGCGACGAGGTTCTTCAGGAGCAGGCCGAGGTCGAGATCAAAGCCAGCCGCCACGCATTGCTGCTGGAAAGCTTCAAACGTCTTCAGCGAGTTGCGCCACTTTGCCGTGATTTGGGCGAGCGCGAGGTCCGAGCTACGCAGCTTCGCGCCGAGCGAGTTGACGCGCACGAAGATCTCGGTCACTTCGTCGTACGTGAGCCTGCGCTCGAGCACGTCCATCCGATACATGTACTTGCGGATGTTGCGGAGTTGCGCCAGCCGCTGGCTGTAGCGTTCGTAGTTCGGATCGTCGAATCCGCTCACTCCGGCCCTCTTGAGGAAGGCAGTATCACTGTTGCTCTTGAACACGTCCGTGACTTTCACCCACTGTGGCAGCTGCTCGAGTTTCCGTGTGGACACCACGAACGTCATACGATTGAACCGCTTCTGCAGTTCGTCATCGCTCGAATCCACTTCGTCGTCGATCATCTCATCGTCGCTGTCCTCGTTCACTTCCGTAACGACGGCAAGTTGGTCCGGGTGGTCAAGGTTAAAGAGCACCTCGATGGGCCTGCTCCGGCCGCGCACCGTGACGGCCTCACCCCGAATGACCGCCGACAGGGACGTAAGGCGCTGCTGTCCATCGAGCAAAAGTCGCGTGCTCGAGTAGGGGTTCGACTGTTGACTGACCGACATCTGTTGCAGCGGCACTTCCTCGTCGGTCTCCCAGAGAAGGATCGCGCCCGACGGGTAGCCACGATAGAGCGAGTCGAGCAGGTCGCGCACACGCGTCGATCGCCAGACATAACGGCGTTGCATTTCGGGCAGGCGGAGTTCGCCACGCTCGATCATACCGACCAGTTCGTCAACGGAGGCTTCGGCCTTCGCCATAATCAGGCTCCACCGGCGTGGGCCAGCACGTCGTCAATGGATCGCGCCACGACATACTCTGCCGGTGACTCGCTCACCTGCAGGGCCTTGAAGTGCGCTTTGCCACACTCAATCTTGGCGTTTTCCTTACTCCGCAGGTCTTCGGCGAATAGGCTGCTCTTGGTTTCGACCACGAAGTAGAGGCGCTCCGCGCCATCCTGCTCCACCAACACGGCCCAGTCTGGGTTATAGGTGCCCAACGGTGTCGGGACTTTGAACCAGTCGGGCAGCTTGGCATACACTTTCACGGCGTCGTTGTTATCCAGTTGCTCGGCAAAGGTACGCTCGACACTCGACGGGTCGCACACGACGTATTCGTACACGGACCGGGTCGCTGGAATCATGTTCTTCAGGTAGCCGGTTAGCTCCTCCTGCTCAAATAATTCCTGAGCATAGTAGCTTTCGTCGCCTAAGCGCTGGTACTTGATACCATCCACTACCGCTAGGCGCTTGCGGCGGTTAATGGCTTCTGCCGCGAGCTCGATGAACTGCTGCGGATTGCGTTTGAAATCGTTGAGGCGCCCACTTCCGACGAGAATCCGATAGATCGTCCGGCGAGTGAGTTGGGTGCGGTCCTGTAAGTCCGTGAGCAGATCGGGAAGCTCAATGTCTGCTTCATCCAGTACGACGGTTGTTGCTCCTTTGCGCTCGGTCGCCTCCACACCCGCTTTGCCGATGGCAATGTCCGCCTTTCGCCACTGTAGGCGCGTCTTGGCGATGGGCGGGGCGTCCTCGACCTCGCGGATACAACTTTCCACGAGCTTCTCGTTATCGAATTGCACCCGGTAGGTGGTCTTGTGCTTTATACAGTCCCACAGCGCCTTGAACTCTGCACTCTCCAAAACCGCCTGCCGTGTGCGGGCTTGGCGGCGCTCATCGGCGTTCTTGATCTCCAGCCGGCCCGACGCTTTGCGCAGGATGTCCGTGATCTGGCTGAGCTGCTCTTCGAACGCAGCCGGGACAGTTAGTGATCCGTCCTTTATCGCCGTTCTCAAAGAATCTTGTACTTTCCCATGGGCGTCGAGGTGTCCCTGGGTCCGGAGATGCTCCCAGAGGGCCTTCGATTGGTCGAAGCCCAACGGCATCAGCTGCCCATCCTCCCCTGTGACAGCAACCGCCGCGAACTGATGTGCCTCCACGATGCCGAACCGGATGCCGGTCTCGTCCTCGATCTCCTTCTGCAAATGCTCGGCGAACTGCTCGTAGCTCTCGGTGGCGATGACTGTGAGGGTGTTCACCTCGAAGCCACGCAGGCGCTCACCGTCTTGGTTTACGCATAAGCGCAGCCCACGACCGATGGTCTGACGCCGCTCGCGCTCCGTTTGAATGTCACGCAGGGTGCAAATCTGGAAGACGTTTGGATTGTCCCAGCCTTCACGCAGTGCAGAGTGGGAGAAAATGAACTTGAGCGGTGTCTCGAAGCTCAAGAGTTTCTCTTTGTCCTTCATAATCAGATTGTAGGCGCGCTCCGCGTTGTCACGGTCGGTCTGGTTGCTCTCCTGGGTATTCGTCCAGCCACCCTTTTTGTCAATGGAGAAGTAGCCATCATGCACCTCGTCCGCAGCAAAGCTGAGGTCCACCTCTTGAAAGAGCGTCTGGTAGTCCGGGTGTTTGGCCAAGCGGCGATACTCATCCTCGAAGATACGGGCGTAGGCGCCCTTGACCATGTTGCCATCCGCGTCGTATTGACGGTACTTGTCGACCGCATCGATGAAGAACAGTGAGAGCACCTTGATCCCTTGCGGGCGTAACCGCATTTCCTTGTCGAGATGCTCCTTGATCGTGCGTCGGATCATCTCGCGTTGGACTGACAGCGCATCCACATCGCCCCACGCCTGATCAGGCTTCAGGAAGTGCTCGCCGCCCGGTACGCGCAGCTCCATAAGCTCGCTGCCCTTTAGTGCGCGGATTTCGCCAATGCGGCAACCGGCGTAGATCGCTCGTCCGGTAGTCTCCTCCAGGTCGTCATCCTCCTGAACGAGTACGTCCCCGCGCCGCACACCCGACGCCGTCTGCTTGTCCAGCTCAACCTTGGCCGTAACCGTACCCTTGCTGTTGTTGACGGAGCGGAGGCGTACATAGGGCTTATTGTGGCCGCCTTCGACGGTGGCCGACGCCACCTCTATCTGCTTAACCAGCTTTTGGTCGTAGGCATCCACTGCGTCGAGGCGATAGACCATGTGGTGCTTGTCCGCATGAGTGGCCGAGTAGCGCAGGGTGCAGAGAGGATTCATGGCATCGAGCGCCGTTTTACCCGCCCCCGATAGTCCGCCATCCACGCTCTGGGGCTCGTCAACGATCACGATCGGTCGCGTCGCCTTGATCAGGTCGATCGGTTTCTCACCGCCCGTCTTTTCACTATCCTTGTAAAGGTTGTTGACGTCCCTTTTGTTAATGGCACCGACCGTTACAACCATTAT
>JAABUJ010003470.1_pt1 | contig 17643 bp, 15 predicted proteins | sample 5559131 | NCBI WGS metagenome assembly JAABUJ01 (sample SAMN10711875, study PRJNA513366) | rock metagenome | isolation source: Antarctica rocks | place: Antarctica: Victoria Land, Mt New Zealand nord | collected 2016-01-07 | reverse complement strand
ATTGTGGAGCGTGATTCAAGAGAAGGGGGGTCTGGATGCCGATGTCGATGCGCTAAAGCTGTCTCATGGGCAAAAACAGCTCTTCTGTTTAGCGCAGGCACTTATCAGGCCCAGCTCCATCCTCATCCTCGACGAAGCTACAAGCAGGTAAGCAACAGCGCATTCCGATTTCGCCACAATCCTAGCTAATTTCACTCTTTCTCCTAGTGTCGACGACGCTACAGACATACTGATCCAACGCATTATCCGCCAAAAGTTCGCCAAGCATACCATCATCGCCATAGCACACAAGCTCGCAACGATTGTCGACTTCGATAAGGTGGCCGTACTCGACAATGGTGCTCTGCGAGAGTTTGGCAATCCAAACGCTTTGCTGAACGAACCTTCCTCAATTTTCCGCCAGCTGTACCATGGCTAAACATCCAGCGCCACCTCCGGTTCTGCGCATGGATAACCTCATGGTGCGGATAGGAGTCCCAGTCTCGAAAACAAGTCGATCCTACATTCGTTCAAAGCTTATCTCCATTGTCTACATGGATTTCGATCTTTCGGTAAAAAATTCTTAGTACCATATGTTTGCTATGGCATTTACCGGCGAGCTTCATTTGTCGGCACCTCATCAGGTAGCCCAAAAGAGATATACGTATATAAAAACTTCTTCTCAACGAGGATATCTTCGCAGATACTCTTACCCTGCCCTGTAAAGCCTAGAGACTGTATTCCATCAAAGTTTCCGTTGCCTGAATCCAAATCATCACAGAGCTAAATTTAGACTGTGACAATATTGTCTCTAACCTCTCCTCGTGTTTTTACGAAGTAGGAGGTACAATTGGGGACTGTTGGCCTTGATCCCTATTGGATCTTCAATGTCACGAGGGCAATTGCGAGACTCTGAAACACTTCTAAGGAGTGCATGGCGATTCGTAGTGGGTGACGAGGCACTTCCGAATTCGGCCCCTCTGTCTGACAGCTCACTTTCATTTAGCGTGAACCTTAACGCGACCGTAAAGTCTATCTTCGACGCTTACTTGGTACTTTATGACGATGATTCTGATCGACGATTTGTCAGCGAAACCAAGTGCTCCAGAATACCTTACCATTCCATACTTGGTGATTGTAGCCCATAATAACAACTCCACTTGGATTGGAGTCTTTCACATGGCATTGAAGAAGCTGGACAACCACATCACCACCATCGAAGACTCGTATGATCTCTCAGTAAAGCATAATCCCGAGGCCTGTCGTGACAGCGGGACACCTCTCCGCAGCAAATGCGTTTTCCTACCATGGCATTGCTGGATAAATCCCACCGAAGAGTCGTACGATCTCGATATAAAGTGTAAGCTCAAGGCCTGTGAGAGAAAGCGTGACCGAGGGACACTTTCTTCCACTCCCCAGTAATGCGTTTTTCTAACATGGAGTCTTTCACATGGCATTGAAGGAGCTGGACAAATCCATCGGAGACTCGTATGATCTCGAGATAGAGTGTAATCCCAAGGCCTGTGAGAGAAACCGAACACCTTCAATCACTCCCCAGTGAGTGCACGTCCCTACCATTGCCACGCCATGCTCCACAGCCGGTACCTACGATTGATTGGAAGGGAGCAGTCTCCTCACGGTGCCAAAGCTCAAGAGGCAGGATGTTCCCACGGCATCATGACCGGGATTCACAAATACCGCCCGGGATCCCAGGTCTGGGATCCATGCTCATCATAAATGTGAACCCAAAAGCACATCCGGCTCCCTATCGACATCGAGGTTACTACCGTACAGTCTGGAACGGGAGCACTCTCTCAAGTGTCACAACCGATCGTAACGCCCTAGAAATATCAACAAGCTTCGCAAACACGAAATTAGATCCAGGTGTGCGCTTCCCTTTGTCCAGTCTCGGACCAAATTTCATGTTTGGACACGCCAAACACGGCAAGCCAATCCCTTATCATGCAGAGTCTCGTTTCCCCTACTATCCAGTTGAGTGTGATCACCCTCCAAGTCTCCTACCCTCCGCATCTCAATTCTCCCTGGAGGACTCAGGGTCGCTTTGTGGCAGCGTGGTATTCGTCCGTGTATAGCAAGATCGCGCTGGCATGTTGACGTCGTACTGGACTAGCTCTCCAGTAAATAGCAGATGGACCAACCTTGCGAGAGCATTGAGTAAGGCGGATAAATCGGCATACCTTACGAAGCAGCCTCTACGTGACAGCAGACATCGGAATCCACGGGGCAACAAGAGGGATTTCACTGGGTAGATATGATTCGAACTTTGGATCACAACGGAGATCGACCCTACAGGGCGTCTTGCAACCCCCTTCACGCCTCGAGCCGCTGACGCTCACCCCGAAAGAACGCGCGTCGAGCAGGCACCGACATGGCGCAGCTGGGCCTACCCCCCTCGACTTTCGAAGTGATACAGACCTATCGGTGCAACATCCGCTTCCTTTGTATCTGGAGGGCTATTCGTTAGCGTGGCAGGGTTCATCTGCCCAGATCATCCCTGTTGCACTGACAAAGTAGAAGTAGTCACCAGCCGAGCTATGAGCCGCCAAGGTCCGGTTTTGCTGGTTAACCAAGGAAGTGTTGCACTCATAGGTTAATTCCACTTCTAGGTCCAGGGGAGTATTCTAGGTTCGCCATCTCAAATAGACCGGCCCCTGAATCCCTACATGTACTTGGTACGGATATCCGGCATGGAATCCCTACCTGGTACGGATATCCGGCATGTTAAATTTAGCGCAACAGGGATGATGTGGACAAATAAACCCTGCCACGCTATCAGCCTGATACAAAGTCAAATATTGTGTCAGCGCCTGGGTCTGATACAGCCACACCCCACAAGAAATCTGCAGCCAACCTCTTGCCGTTTCCGCACTATACACTTAACATGTGACTACAACCACATGGTTCGGTCTACGGAACCTTGGTTGTTAACGAACATACCAATCCCATCACAAACCAACGCCCCCTCTCCCGTTCTTTATTGTATCTCCTCAGACCCTTGAATCCAAACGTGCCGGCATTTTGCACTGAAGTGTTCGGCGCGCGCCGGAGAACAAGGTGGCTAAACGGGTGGCGAGAGGGAGATACCGTGCCCCTGGAAGAATCATCTCTGCTGGGTGACTTGTTAGAAGCTCTCGCCGTATCTTCCCGAGGAACAGAGGGTGGGCTTTCGGACGGTGCACGAGATCTGGGGGAATGAGCAAAGATTGGAGATGGCGGATGGTAGAGCCAATGTGATGGCGAAAAATGCTTGCGATGGTCTTGGAGATCTGGTCACCAACCACCGTGGCGTTGAGAGGCATCTTACTTGCACTGGGGCGGGAATGAAATGAGGAATGGGATGGAGGGACATGGTTGTGCAGCGGAAGGCTGTTGAGCTGGCTGTTTGGTCACTGCCTTTGCAGTTGATCAAGTATTTCGTACATGCATGTTTCGAAGGAGCGAGAGCTAAGGGTGATACTGTGAGCGAAGGGGGTAATGCTAGGGAACATTTGATAGGACCGCATTATGATAGATATCCTGTGCTCCCGCAATGCACTCTTCCAAAGCTAACTTCGATAGACTGATAGGTCAATATCAATGCCCTATTGAAATGAAAAATCCTGAAAGAATGAAAATGATGGTTGGGAGTGGCTAGAGGAAGATATGTGTACGGGTAGAAGAGCCCTGTTTGACAGAAAGGTAGGTGCCGAGGACGAGTGAGATAAAGGGAGCAGTGCCTGGCCACCCACCATGCTATCTAGTATGATGACCGCCCACTGTATCCCTCTTGTTGCATTTTTTCTTCTTAAATCGTGCAACCACTTCAATCTGCTCTTGTCGCTTAGCTAAGGGGAAATTAACCGGCTTCGTAGCAGTCCTGGAGAGTCTTCCTACTGCCACCGGCGGCCTCCACCATACTCCTGTTGGCGGCAAAAGAGGTGCTGTGAGGTGGCCCGTGGCCCGAACACCTTGTTTATATCCACATATGGCTCGTGCTTGAGTCATAGAGTAGTAGTAGAGAGTTAAATAGACGAGCAGCTAGGGGGTGAAGAGATTGGAAGGCGTTGCCTGTTGTTGAGGGGGATTCTTTGGAGGTGCTGGGGGATATGGAGTATGCGGTGTGTGGGATGGAGGCCATTGGAGGTGTGAAGAATCTTTGTGGTTGTCTCTCGACCTACCATGGCCAGGTCTACAGACCAATTCCAGCCAGAAGTTGTCCCTTACGCTTGCAGGGTGCTGTTGCCATGAATGTGACAAGGAACCCACCTTTTAGGAAAATGCTACAAGAGCAAAATAGGGGATTTCTCTCCTAGTGAAGTTCCATGTCTTTAGACATTAATCCTTGTTGACGATATAACGCATGGAGAAGAATCGAGAACGACGCGCCGCCCTAAGTGCCTTTGAATGCAATACTTTGAGTGTTGCTTTCACGTGACGTATGCCATATATCGACCATGATCATCAGCCGCGTCAAATGTTTGCACTTTCACCTACCAACTTCTGACCACCGACCTCCATAGATTACCATGATCATCCAAGAAGGTCCCCTGTTTCGCCTCCCACGCCAGGTTCGTGATCAGATCTCTGCGTATGTGTTGATCCCTGGAACGGTCTACATCAGGCCTCTTCATCTTGGAGCCTGCCATGCGAGTTTCCACGTTGATGAGGAGCCCTAAATCGGTTTCGGGTATTTGGCCACTTGCCGACAGGCCTGCGAAGAAGGTCAAACGATGTTCTATACCCATAATACCTTCTTCTTGCCCCCCGGGTCGCTGCGGTACACTCATTGTTGGCAGAGGGAATTGCGTATGGAGCACAAACAGTTGATACGGTCCTTGGGAATCAGCATGGGTCCCTCAGATCTTCAAATCCAGGAACTCTGCGTCTGCGATGAACTTGCCGGTCCATTTTCGGGCAGACCTGAGGGAATGATGTTGGAGACTGACATCCGTCCACTCCTAAATTATGATGAGGATTAGTGACACAGGGTACACGTGCTCTCATAGAAGCAACAGGGATTGCTGGAACAAGAGGAATGTGGCAGGACAAGCTTCGTTGTATGAGAGACTGTAGCTGGGATTCTGTGCAGGAGATGATTGTTGAGACCAAGAATTCCAACGTGGCATTCGAACGAGACGCGCTTCCGTTAAATCTCGATGTTTCGGAGAATACGGGCGACGAAGAGCTCGACGAGATGCTCGATTCTGCGATTGAGTCAGTGAAAGCCGTGGTCAGGGCAAGGCTGGATGTATTGCAACTTGCCGATACAGATGCCTGGGTAGAAGCGGGCGCCCACTGGGAGTATTTGGTGGTTATTTCTTCCATATCTGTCAATCAGTGAACTCTCTTTATGATGAGTCTTGCTAATGATGCTGTTAGTACAATGGTTGCTAGGAAGAGGGTAGATTTAGCAGAAAGAAAGAAATCCTAAGGAGGTGTTACCTAGCAGACTTACTTTATGCGGCACGCGAGTCCAAGGAAAATTTGGCTGTCCTGTCCACATCGAGAAGTGCCCTGCGCATCATCAAGGCTGGGCTGTTATTTCTGAGCAGACAATGGCATTTTAAAGACGGACATCTCGGATAAGCTGGCAAGAAAACATTCAGTGGCAGAACACACCTTGTGGAAAGATTCTGTAACGTTCAGCCTAGCATTGATTCCGTGGAAAGATTCACAACAAACGACATATCTTGACTTCCATGCTCTTTTTTACGGTTTGTCTTCGCTTTTTGTTCTCTATGATTACTTAGCCAAGCAGTGTAACTCCGCTATTGCGTTATCCACTGTTGATTCCTTTCAAGTCTAAAAAGTGTTCGTTGTGAGTTTCCCTGGCCGTGTCTTACACGTCGAAGCTGCTTACTTCTCGCAATAGCCTATTCAATAGAGCAGTGTAAATCCGCTACGACATAATCCCTGGTTGGTTCCTCTGGAGCCTAGAAAGAGCTCTCTGTAAGTTCCCCTAGCCTTGCTCTACAAGCCGTAGCTCATTCTTTCTTTCCAACAGCCTGATAACGCAACTACGAGTGTCTCGAGATGACGCGCACCAAGAGAGGGAAAGGGCGTCCCAAGAAGCAATCCAAGAGAAAGCCTTCGTCTAAAGCCAGCGAGCAATCTCGGGCCCTAAGGGGAGGCCTTGTCACCTCACGGGCATGGATCTCAATCAAGAGGAAAGACTGGAAGATCCTAATTGACTATGACGACACCGACGTACCCAACCGGCTTTCGTTCTTCGGATTGCCCGCCGAGATTCGCAATCAGATATATGGTTATCTTTTTCCCGCACGCAAAGTAGATATCAAGGAATCCAAATATGACAGTAGCAATTTCATCCCGCAAAATAGTTCTGCGTGGAGCCTCGTACTTCAAGCTATTAGCGTAAGCCGAATCAAGGTCTCGACGAACCTGAACCCTGGCTTAGCTTTTCTATCAACCTGCCGGCGTGCTTACGAAGAGTGCCGTCTGCATTACTACAGGAACAGTATCTTCTTCTTGGCTCCGGGAAAGGTCGCAAATACTATCAACCTAGCGAAGGTCGTGCAGCTAGCCAACCTCGAATTCATTACGTCTATCGGTATCAAGTTTGATGCCGCAGACTTTGGACCTAAGGAGTATCAGTCACTTTCGAGATTATGTGGTGGCCAAATAGCAACTGGGCTTAGCATACTCGCACCAACCAGAACCTGGAGAATTACAAGAGAGCTTCTTCGCGCAGTTTGGTACAACAAACTAAGGTGGATTTACAGGCACTCTTGGCGATCGCTCCGAGTGATCCACCTCGAAAACCTTTACAGAGGAATCATCATCAGTGTTAACGCATTTCTCAGGAGGTGTAGCCTTGCTGACTTTGCGCCAAGTCCAGGACACCCGAGGGATCCTGAACTAAGGGCGTTTCTGACGGAGGCCAGCCAGGCGGCGACAATAGCCCTTATGAACAGAGTGGATGAGTTAAGGAGATGAAGACGGGGATGGCAGCAGGGTGCGTGGTGAATGCAGCTCGGTGATCGGAATGGTAGACAGACCTCGCCCCTGGAAAGAAGGGCCTACGGCAGGAGGTTGACCATGTCATAGACCCCAAACATACATTGTGCGATATTCGGCAGTGGAGAATATCTTAGCTTACCCACTCTCTTACTAGATGTTCATAAAGGGCCCTTCAGGGAGTATGGGATGTCTGATGACACGATGGTGGTTCGTAGAGAATCATTTACAGCGGGAAAGCTGAGACCTATTGCATTAATATTGGACAATACCGAGACTGGAAGACTCTCGGAGTGGTGATCTACCGTGGCTGTGCAATCTACAAAGTTTCAACGCTTCCATGACCACCATTATGCCAACGAGATACGCAGTCCCACAATGAGTGCCAAGTCTTCTCGGATGAAGCGCGCGGCTGGCAAGCGCGCCGCAGCCCCTACGCTACGTCAGCAGCCAACATGGCCTTTCTCAGTCTTTGCTTCTGGGGATATGGTCGCTCCTCCCTGGCCGCAAGGCATAGATGCCCACCATGCCTCGCGAAGAGCCGTTACATCGATCTACCATCCGTGATACCACTGGCTACCTTGTCTATCTCTTACTGATCACAACCCTCGGACCCTTCCAGTTCGGATTCCATTTGGTAGGTTGACTGCTCTGCGACCGCTGCGTATCCTGACAGCTTCACAGGCAGAGCTCAATGCTCCACAAGATGTGATCACCTGCGAGAAAAAAAGCGTTGGGGCTTTTGCCAACCTGGGCGGTTTACCAAGATGTATACAAATGAACACGGGCCAATTCGCTGCCGTCTCTTCGATTTATACCCTTGGTGGCCTCATCGGGGCCTTGAGTGGAGGTCCTAGTTGCAACAAATATGGGCGATTGAGGTCGATGCACTTGATCTCGCTGTTCTTCATCGTAGGTCCATTGGTCGAAAGTCTCGCAAACAACATCGGTGTGCTCTGCGTCGGACGCGTCCTCTCGGGCATGGGCGCTGGAGCCGCCATTGTCGTGGTTCCGATATACATATCTGAAGTGGCACCACCAAAGGAGAAAGGTCTGTTTGGGGCCTTGACGCAAACCATGATCAACACCGGGATTTTTGTCGCACAACTTTTGGGATATTTCTTGAGCAGGGGTAATCTCTGGAGGATCATACTGGCTGCTGCTAGCGCTTTTGGACTCGCTCAATTCCTTGGACTGTTCCTGGTGCCTGAAAGCCCGAAATGGCTCGCCGAGCATGGAAGTCCCCAGCAGGCACGAAGAATACTTCAGAAGATTAGAGGGGGGCAGGCTGATTTGGATGAGGAAGCAAAGGCCTGGAATATCGATAGTGGTGAGACAGACATCGGTACGAGACTTTGGTATGCTGCTGCTGTTCACGCTAACGTTGCTCAGAGGAAGAAGAGGCCCTTCTTGAGGGTTCACCCGGCAGCCATCCTGTTCCGAGCCCCAAAGCAGCGAAGGGGAGTATCGGCATACTGCATGCTCTACTCGAGCCTAGCTACCGACCAGCAATCATCGCGGTGATCGCGGTCATGGTTGCGCAGCAGCTCACTGGTATCAACAGTATTGTGATGTACTCCGTGGACCTACTTTCTGAACTCCTTCCAACAACGGCTGCACTTCTGACAGTGGCAGTATCGGCCTTGAATGTAGGGATCACAGCTCTCTGCGCACCTTTGTCGGATAAGATAGGCCGGAAAACCTGCATATTGTTGAGCATCGCTGGTATGGGCACAAACTCGGTCTTGTTGGCAGTCGGAATACAGTACAGGATCAAAATACTCTCGGCCATTGCGACACTTCTCTTTGTAGCCTCTTTTGCCGTGGGTCTTGGCCCTGTGCCATTCATCTTGGCGAATGAGCTGGTTGGACCTGAAGCTGTGGGTGCTACGCAAAGCTGGGCCCTCGCGGCTAACTGGATTGCTACGTTTTTGGTGTCACAATTCTTCCCCATCGTTAACAAAGCTCTCGGAAGAGGCAAAGTCTACTACATCTTCGCTAGCTTTGCGTTGGTCTTTGGTGCGTTCATTGCTTGGTGGGTCCCTGAAACGAAGGGCAAGCATGGGGCTGAGGAAGTCTGGGGGAGAAAGGAAGCACGGGAACGGGTCGAATAGTGCTTTGTCCTTCGGATGAGAAAACTGTATGAGTATGACGCCGGCATGCCTGGAGTATTGATTCTATGTTTTGGGCACATCCGCATATTTCAGAAATGCATCCTGGCCTGGGTCTCCTGGGCAAGGTATGTTTATACTCTCGTGCATTCGCGGAGAATCATGGCCTGGCAAATCATCATATGACCTCCCTACATTTTGCTACGAATCCTTACGGTTTCTCCTTGCCGGTTTCCCGTGCATGCTGATTCTTGACAAATTAGCGGACAGAAGGCAGAGATGCCACCCCCAGTTTGAACGAAGCCGGCTGCTGTTACTCTTGATGCCAACATCACTTGGGAGAGATCCTCTAGAACGTAGCTTACGAGTAATGACGTTTCCACGTACAAGCCGAAGATCTTGCATGTTTAATGGACTGATTGCTGGTCGGGTACCAATCTGTTGAGGTCCGTCGGATCCCGTCAACACAGCGCCAAGACTCGCCCTCGATTCACTGGGTGAGTCTTTCGCTCCAAATGCTGACTCTCACCCATGTTTTATGCAGCATATTTCAGATCAGCTCCACGGTAACGTCGCTCCTGTGTGTGAAGATCAAGAAGCATTCGCTACACGCTTCCATGTCCCCACCAAGCATGATCGAAAGTCCACAAATTACGAAGACCAGTCTCACATTTTCGGAGAGATCTCGTGACCAGAGGGAGAGTGGCAAGCCTACCAAAGAAAGAGGCAAGGGATGGACAAAATCGGTACTTGCGGAGTGTGCTGCCTCGATCAGACACCCAACTCTGTGGTCACCGAAGCCAGAGCCACGGAAGCCAAAGAAGACTGAGTATGAAGTCGGCTATCTGTCACTACCCGGCGAGCTACGCAACAGGATCATGTCCCTTATACTACTACCTGGCAAAGTCTACCTTCCAGCAAGTCGTTACGCTCTTCTGGACCGTTGCATACTGCCCCCACCCGTGGATATATTCGGGGACTTTATCCATGACCTGGCCTTCTTCGGCCATTCTTATCGGGGGTTATCCAGCGTCAGTGAGGATCATGTACGGACTCACAGGTGTTTTCTTACTTTCGCTACATGCGATGAACTGCATTATGCATGTTTGGCGCCTAAAGCTAATCAGGCAATGCTTGCATCTCCGGAGCCTCTCCCAGCGTTTCAGCTTCTGGTAGCAAGCCGACAAATCCACGACGAGGGCCATGTCATGTTCTGGAGTCAAAATACCTTCTACTTGCCACGCGGCCCGCTTCCGCATACGCAATTCTACTTTGGAAATGTGCTCCCACAGCATAAAGCCTTGATCAGCAGCATAGGAATACAATTCTCACTTCTCGATCTTACTGACGAAGTTCTCGCTGCTGTGGACGGTCTTCTCTGCTGCTGTCCTCAAGAAGGATGGGGTATAGAAGAGCAGTATGGTATACGACGTTTTCAGGCGGCTAGTGTATGCACCGTAGCTCTGGCGTGGATTTGGACCTCAAAGCTGGCGTGGGTACGTGGCTGGAAAGGTCTCAAAGAACTCAGATTGGACATTCTACAGCATCCTCCCACCATTCTGGATGGAGAGCAGCTTGATATCCTACTTGCAGGAATCGGGAGCAAGCGGACTGAACACCCTTACAACTCCAGATGTAGTTATTGGCCTTCCGAGCTACACTGGCCTTTTGCGGATGCGACTAGAGGCTTGGATTCGAAGCTAGGTACGATTATAGAAGAGATCGGTTGGCTTCGATTTAAGAGATGGCTGAAGGGTGAGGAGGTGTATGAACGGCCCTGGAACAACCGGGAAGACGCAGAATGATTCGAGGTCCAAGACGACAACTTTTGCACTGTTCAATTTGATAATTCTTGTTGCATGCATGGCTAGCTCAAGAGATCATGTTTCGAAATCTTCGGCATCTCAGACCGTGATAGATATCAAGATCTACTCTGGCCCACTAAGCTCAAATGCCGTGTTGAGTGATGGGACCAACGTCTCTAAGTCGATTGGGATAGCGAGAGAACACGACGTGGCAATTGGTGCAGCGATTGGACGTCATCAGGAGCTCAGGTCTCGTAGCCATTCACGATGAGCCTAAGGGTAATAACCGAGACGACTTCTTCACAGATCTAATAACGCGAACACCATCTCATAACTTTCCCTTCTGAAAAGCGGATTTCATCCCTGGCAACATTCTCAAGATCATCGCCCTACAGGATACTTCTCGCCAAAGCAGGGCAGCGGACCTCTAGATACTCCACAAGCGATCATCAGATCGATCAAGCGAATTCAGCCTCAATCTTACGGGTACCTCTCTACAACTGTCACGATATAGCACCTCACTTCTGTCAGGGAAGCTATCGAGAATTCAGGGGTGAAGGATTATATACAGGCATTTCTTGAAGGGAGACCATGGCTTTCCTGAAACGGCAACGAACAATGATCGGGCAAATGATCCTCAGGGAATGGATGGTAAAGTATCCTTGCAAAAGTTGCAGAAGGAGATTTTGTTCCCACACTCATGCGCTCTAATGGGAATGGGCTTCTGGAAAGCCCTCGCCGGATTCTTGAGAAGCGAACTTGTTCTGCACCCCGGTAACGAAAATAGTCGATAACGACCCGGCGAAGAACTTTCCTAGACTGATTCATAGAAGCCTTGCCTCAGGTTCCAGCCACCTTCCCAACGTACAACCAAAAACACGGAAAAAATCCCCGGGCGGCATACCAGAGCCAAATGCTCAAGAATTTGCTCTTGTGAGCGCATGAATTTCAATTGGCAAAGTCAAATGGCTTCGGTAGCAATGTTCGGACAATCTCCATTAGGATTTGAGACCAGCAACCGCTCACGATTACATGGGACTCGCTGGGACCTCGATTGATCGTGCCTCACTCCAATTGCGCAATGGAGAGATTATTTAGGCGTGACTGACACTTTACTCAGGAAGCATCAGTTCAGGAGTCACAAAGGCGAGAGGCTGGCAAACACGCAAGTGGCTGATGACCTCTTTTGTAAGCATACCTGATGGACAGTTTCAACGACAGACGAAGAAAATCTACCAGTCATTCCATGCAGTCAACAATTCGATAATACGGTACCTAGAAACTGGAAAATACGACGTCTGCACATCAACCGAGGCCAGTCCTCGGTTGAGCACGACTTCGATACAAGATGGTAGAAAATGGAATTTCGACTGCGGTTCTCTGCGAGACAGTATATATATCTATATACTACTCCATCTCCGCGTCAACTTCCTTCACAAGATCTCTATCACAGCCTGACCAAGGTAAATGGGGTTTACAGGACTTTACTTCTAATCGCAACGCCAAATATTGGTTCGATGTTATTGGGTTCCGATCTAGCATTCTCGAATGCTCCACCCTTCCTAAGGGCTACAATAAGACCCCCTCAAGTATGGCTCCTCATTGCTACCGTGAAGAGTACAATCATCGAGAGTTCTGGCTTGGAGAAAAAAATCATCTCTCGATAGCTGATGGTTTCCAATCTAAGAGACTCACAATAAGACCTAGGTCAACGTAGCAGCCGCTTTCCTTGCTGCTCCGGTATAAATGCCAAGTTTCCCTTTGCTCCCTCTTCTGTCACTATACTTGCCACGATCATTCTTGGGTTATCAGAAGGCAAGCACAATAAGACGTCAGATGACTCTCACAGCCGCGAGTCGTGGTGCTCGCAAGGTTGTCACATACTCTTACCGCCCTCGGCATTGCGAGATTATTCAAGCAGAGGCTCGGGGAAGTGCAGTGACCATAGCTTGAATACACCAATGCCCGAACTATGAACATCGTGCTCAAGCTTTGTATATCGATCAATGCATCCTGACACATCTCGCCTAGCGAGTTACCTTTCCTAATCTGAATTGCTTTTCCAGAATGATCTCCATCTGGTTCACCTTCCGTGTCATCCAGAGGTTCCTCGGAATCTATAAATCGGAGCAATTAGCTCGATGCCGCGGATACTCCACCAGCACGAGGACTCAGTATATACTCTGAGTATCTAGTCTGCTTGCTATTTCCGACCCTTTCTCCGGACGGCGACCATTCGGAATCGACATAGAGCGAGAATTGCTGTACACGATACTCTCAGTACTAGCGAAATTCCGCACCGAATCGAGGACTTAAGGTCGCTATACCGAGAAGAATTGCCGTGCCCCGAAGCCTGTAACACGCTCTTGAGTATACGGCTAGGTTGTGAGAAGTTCTTTCCTGTATCTTTTTACTTCAGAAGTATACCTGTTGACGAGTCAGGGCTCAACTCATTACGTGAACATGTTTCCGGAATGCGCAGTCACGCTGTGGTCTTTCTTCCTTTCCGACTTTCACTATAGATGAGATGCTTTCGAAATTAGTGGGTCTGTCATTAAGGCTCTTGCGAGGTAGGTGGATCGGGCGAGTTCGTTGTATCATCGTGCATCTTAGCTTTGCCCTCGGGACTCTCGTCATTATTTGATGGGGATCTTCGTAATCAATCTATGCTTTCTCATAGTTCTCAGCCTTACAGAAGCCCATCACTACTTTGCACGATCAGCTTTCATATGTCCAACATTCTTCGTATCTTGTGCTTCAAATCATGGAGTTATTCTCGGGGTGAAGAAACGATTCAGCCAACTCAACAATGATCGGCTATTGCGATGATATAGATCACTAGGCAGAGTGGCATCGGAACCACATGTCTCTGCGTCGAAAAAGGCTTCTTGCGAATCTACAATCATCGAGACGGCCCCTGCCGATAGAAGGCCCCCAAAGAGTTGCTAAAACATGCTCAAGGATTGGTGGCGTGCAGTAAGTGGCTCTTTTAATTCATCGATGCATGAATACCTGATGCAAGTCGAACAGGCGAGGAAGATTCGCGGTCGACCGGAGCGGCATGATGACCGCTCGAGGTCTCCCTCCTTGGGTGGTCGCGACCGGTGGCGCAAAGATTCCAAGAAGTGAGTTGATCCCGCGGAGGAGGACTATACACTGGATACAGCAGAGGAACGTTCGTTGTAAGGAGACATTCGACCAGGCATCGTTGACTCGACCCCTGACGTCCGACAATGGAGAACCTCGCTCAGGAACCAATCAGTAGTTCATCATCACTACCAGCAGCTCCTAGCGCAGATACGTACAAAGGTGTCTCCTCCTTATGGAGTTTTCTGACAGATTCACACTGAACTAGATCTTCTCAAGAATTGCCGAGATGGTCCTCGGACTTGGACCTTGAGGAGGGTCACTTCAAGGTGCCGACTTTCGTTTTGGTAAGCTGAGATGCAAATTCAAAGACAATGCAGATGCAGGCCTGGCGCTCGAGCGACCGTTCTAAAGCAACCAGAAACGTGTCGGCGGATTGCCGGAGGCAGTGAGATTGTCGGGATCTGACCGATTGGAAAAATGAAATCCACTGCTGGGCAGCAATGGTTCAGAAACTTGAGCCTCCGAAAGCCGAAATGATTCCACGAACTAATTGTTTTCAATTCTCGGGTTCTCCCAAGTATAACGCAAGGATCCATGGACCGACACAGATATCAAGGCATCTTCTTCTTTCGCATAAGAGCCAACGTGTATGTATGTTGGCAGAGTTTGTCTCCCAAGCAGAGAACAGGGGAGCTACATGAGAACGTGCTTGAGAATATCGAGATTATACCACCGAGTCATTGGCCTCTTATGTAGCTCAATGAGGGTCTGGAGATTCCTTTACATCGTCCTACCTTAATGGTAACAACATCCCTAATGGGTACCAAGGGCAGAAGAACTACACCATATGCGGAGAAGAAGACGAGGACCTTACCACGCATCTCCTCGAAAATCATTCTCTCGACGGTCTTCTTTGCATGTGGCCCGGCTATTACTGCCTCTCAGAAAACGAGTCCCAGTGTCAAGGACCCATCATGAAGATTCAGTACGATACGAATGTGAGTCTGCCCCATAAAGGAATGCTTGCACCGATTTGCGCGAGTGGAGGATGCTACGACGCATTCGAAGCAAGAACACGACGAGGCGTCGTTACACCCAGTTGAAAGAGACCCACCATTTCAATGGCTCCTGTGAATTTTCTTCCCCGCCGTACGGGACACAAGACCACTTATTAGCATTCCTGGTCCATGGTAGTCCTAACCTTTGACTTTTGCCTCAGGAGCGAATCACCCCACCACAAGCAAGTCGTAGCAGTTGTAAATCTATATCTTCCTATCTACTATCACTACCCGCTCATCGTGTTGCTCTTGTGCTGAATTTAGCAATTGAAATAATTTCACCATGGAATTGCTTTGCTATAATTATGGCGCCCATACCAGGTAACGAACCTTTTCTCTCTCCTCTTCATCATGGCATTTATGCCATTGATCCCCGGTTATGTCGTTCCAATAAGCAAATGCGTACCCGAGGTCTCCAGTGCGTGTGCCAAGAAGCCCCGAACGATCAACAAAACGCGAGAAATAGCCTCATCGGCAAGCGGAAAGCAAAGAAGGTGGCTATGAATTAAGCGTTAACCGTATCGCCGCCCTCGATCGACAAATCGAAACGCAGAGGCGGTAACCTTAAAGCGAGCGAACCAGCACCCGAATGCGAGCATTTCAAGTGAGAGATAAAAAGCCTGCAGACCGGAATCCCGCCGAAAACCAGTCAGAACAAAGAGGCAAAGGCGGAGCTTGAAGTGAGCCGAGTGTCAGAGGACGGCATTATAATCGGAGAAGACATACTGAAGGCTTGTGCTCTCAGGACAATGAGGGCCAGGGAGAAAGTCTTCCGCCTGGTCCTTTGTGACATGTTCATCTCGACTGATAATTATTCTAGGGCCCATCACTGAATTCTTTACTCGTTTATCACGCAAGGGTCGCAACCGTGCAAACCGTGCGTTTTAGGCCTTAAACCAAACTGAACTGCCTGCCGTCGCCTTAAACCGTGCGTTTTAGGCCTTAAATCGTGCGTTTTAGGCCTTAAACCAAACTGCACGGTTTAAACTGATAGTGTACGCTAGTTTAGGCCTTTAGTGGTGCAATTGAGGTGGAGGGGGCGATGGAAAACTCTGAATCAGACATCTTAGATAAGGTTGTAAGATGCAAAGTGAGAGAAGGATTTCGAGATTTGGAATTTCGTCGCCCAATGAACCTTGAGTCGGTCATCGAACCTGCTGGATCGTCGAGTCGCTCGTCGATCGATCTAGTGATAATAAAGTAAATAGTAATTTTTATTCGTCAATAAGGTTTTTATGCGTATTTTATTTCAACTTATTATCAAAAATCTTTCTCCAGGCGACGCTAGAAAAAAAACAGGCACTTCGGCGAAGTATTGAAATTTATTTCAGGGTTGCACCTAGGGCTAACCTAAACACCAAGATATTTATAAACTATCGATGCAAATCGTGGTGTAGACCTCCTAAATCGAACTGCACGATTTGCCAGATGTCTCAAACTAAACTGCACTAAACGGTTTAAACTAATAGTGCACCAATAGTGTGAAACGGTTTGCAAACGCTTGCGAACCTTGTTATCACGTCAGATGTTTCCTGACTCCTTTGACTCTGAATCCGCACGCTTTTCACTCACAGCGTCTTGCCTAATTGCAATTGCGATTGCGATCTCGGCGGCATCTACTACAGAGAAGGCACTGATGTGCACGTGCTTCGAAGTTCAAACCGAACTCGATCGCTATTCAGATAGCTCCGCGTAAAACGCATCTACTGTGAACGCCTTTGGGGATGGTAGACTCGCTCAAACCGCAACTACTCTTCGATATCTCTCAAGAGACCGGATGTATTATCCCCATCGAGGAACTACCAGGAAGGACGCCAACAATCACCAAGGCTGTTCTAGATGGCATCTTGTAGCAAGCGAACGGTTCGAAGCTCAAACTTCCAAGTGGGGCAATCAAATGGGTCATGCTTGTCACTCAAGTCAAACGGGATATCAAGATCGCGGACGATGCTTTCTGTGCGACATATAAGGCGCTTCAGGAGGAATAAAAGGATTCCAACTGGGATACACTACGAGATCTCAAGACAGAATAGCGATGAAGGAAAACATTTTCAAGTACAGTTCATATATCTGAACTGATAGTTCGATCTGAACTACTTTTTCGAAGTCGTTCTGTCAATATCCATCCCATTAATATTGATTCTCCGAATTCTTACCTTCCTTTGTCACAGCTGCGATCTTATCTGTGCAATCCTCCAACGCAACAAAGTTCTTCCATTCCGTTCTTGTCGGTTGGAAAAGACATTTTAAGTTATTGAAGAAGTATATGCTGAGTTAGGAGACATGGGTGTTTCAAACAAACAATCTAATCGTGGTTGGCAGCCTTCAATTATCTCGTCAGAGTATATAAGTTCTACACGATGAATGCAGGTAATGAGGCGTCCATTGCAGCCGGGTACTTCGTTTCTTACTACATTTCTCATATCCGTAATTGAATTCAAGTACATTGGCTAGAACTCTAGGGTCTGAATGTCTACTCATTCCATCACAGTGTATATGTCGTGCGCGATTTACTGTCGCTTCAAGCAATCAGGCTTTCGGAAATCTCTCATGCACGGTTGTTTCAACAAAGAGTCGGATGGTCTAGCAACAGCAGCATATATAATATAATCATATTCTATT
>JAABUJ010003465.1_pt1 | contig 17668 bp, 18 predicted proteins | sample 5559131 | NCBI WGS metagenome assembly JAABUJ01 (sample SAMN10711875, study PRJNA513366) | rock metagenome | isolation source: Antarctica rocks | place: Antarctica: Victoria Land, Mt New Zealand nord | collected 2016-01-07 | reverse complement strand
CCCTTCGTCCTTTGATGATGGAAAGGACACACTCATCATCATAGACTGATGATGAGATACATATGAACACACTTCATGTCAAGAGAGCCTTCTAGGAGCACTCTTTCTGGAGACGTTTGACCGCCATGCTTTAAACCCCGTTAAAGATTGAGGTTAAGAGCACCATCCTCATGGAACAGGGAACCTGAGGGAGCACCTCCTCTTGAGACGTTGGACAAGAATGTTGGAGAACCTCAAGTCTGGGTCCCTGGAGTTGAAGAGCTCCTTTCATCATCGTTGACTGATGATGAAGAAAGAACAACTTCCTTCCATCTGAATGGAGGGGAGCACTCCTTCATGAGAAGTTCGACGACAATGTCCGAAAACCTCCCAATCGGGTTAGAGAGCAGAGGTCATGAATTCACCCACTCGAGATCAACCTTAGAACTCGACCTTGAACTACCTGTGCAGCACTAAAGCGATTATACAGACTCGGGTCTGGCTCTTACGAGATGAGGCCGTTCATTTCTAGTCATACAGTAGGGAGAGCAAAATGGTCAACGAATGTGAGGTTTGCGTACTTCCAAGCAAAGCTATGAGAAGACAATCACCTGAAATGAGCCCCCAGCTGCTTCGTGCATTTCGAACTTAAGCATAAAGACCAACTGACTGTCTGCACTGTGAATTATTTTCAACCTTTCCAGAATCACACGCCCTAATCTCTTCAGCTGTACGGGCGCCATCATCATCGGAGCCTATGAACCCAGATGACATAGTTACAGAACGTCTAGCCAGAAGCAACGCTCTCGCATCGTCCAGTCATTTAAGGCCTTAATGTTGGGTCGCCATCTTCCGCTATTCTCGGCAAACCTCGTACGGCGAGAGTTGTGGGAGCCATGATAGCATGACCATCTGGCTCGGATTCGGCGAATTTCTCCGAGCTTGCAGGCGTATCCATTACCGCGAAAGTCTGGTCAGGTACCCTGTCACAAGTGTCTTGAGACACCTCTGTGCGTGCGGGTCTCTGGCCCAAGCCAGAATCTTGATGCCGATCCTGGTCGCTAGTCTGCGAACGGGAGTTCTTCGAGCGCGCGGTCTCCGATGAAGAGCGTTCAGTTTCTGGTGAGGATTGTCGGTCGTGCTCGGTATCTCCAAGGCAACAGAACACAGTAGACCAATTAGATCCTTCCCTTTGTCTTTTCTTACATCTCTCACGAATACCGTGAGGACTCAACCCAATCTGGGACTTTTCGCGAGTGGACAGATCGTCTGTCGAGAACGAGTCCGATGGTGCTTGCCGAGTCATATGTGGTACCGAGGGTCTGCGGGGTTCGCTACCCTCAACGTACCCAGAGGTCTCGATGTCTGTTGTAGTGGGTTCGAACAACGCTTCGAGTAAGCCCCGATTTTGCAGCGCATATGTATAGAGCAGTTCCTCTGGCGGGCCTTCGACAAGAGCTCTATGTTGCGAGATAATTGAGTCCTGATCAGGCGGCGGAACGCCAGTATCAGGAGGTTCTTCCATCGATTCTTCGGAAAGGGCCACGTGTTGAGCGGTAGATGAAACAGAGCTAACAAAGCTGAATGAGTCTCTGTTCGTTGCGGTCTGGTCGTCCATAGTATTATAGTTACGAGCTTCCTGTAGCGTCTTCGGCGTGATGTGCTCGTCTTCGGACCGAGATGAAGTTTCAGCATCAGGTAGGCTGGCTAGGCCTCCATATCCTCCGTACCCCTCAGCCCCTTTGCGAAGTGCAAGCAAAGAAGTTGGCCGCATATGGTGCATCCAGGGAGCATCAACGGTTGGCTCGCCGGTTATATCAGAGGCTCTGACCATGCTGGAACGGCGTATCAGCGCTTGCCGAAGGCCTGGGTCATCACCCTGAGGTGGGCTATGGCTCTCAGGGTTCGGTCCATCCGTATTGATTCGTTGAGGGTGTTCCGTCTGAGCTGGTACACTTTCGTTTCTCTGAGCTACACCAACAGTGAAGCTTGGAGCAGCATTGCTCGAACAGCTGCAACTTCTCCCTCGGCCATATCTTGGTGCATCTTGATCATCTTCCATGCTTGAGTCAGGCTCCTCTGGGCGCTGTAAATGGGACTGCTGATGAAGGTTTGGACATACGTCGAGCATAAGCTCCTCTTCCCGGTCCGCTGTATCTATTTCGTGTCCTCGAAGTGGTTTGCATTGCTTATTATGATCGTCCGGATCATCGCCACCATCTCCACTCCCTAGCCCTGCGATGTGCGCATGCATGAAATGTGCACTTCTTGTTGCAAGTGCGCTACCAGTTGTATTGCTCCGAGCGTGCGTTGTCGTAGAACTCCTTTGGCTTGGATTGCCGGATCCTGCTACGTGTGTAAGAGTCATCGATGCACACCCAGCTGCTGATGACCTTCCGAAGTCCTGCAAATTACAACACTCCTTTCCCATAGCGGCATATTGGCAAGATACAGGTTGCGCAATATGTGCTGTTTCCTTTGCCATCCGAGTAGAGGTGTTTAACCAGACCAACTGATACTGCTTAATGGCCAAGTAGACGGTGTCACGAGTAAACCCTAACCAGTATTGGGGAGCTGGTTGACCTGTTCTTGAACAGTTTATCTTCGAATTGTTTAGTCCATCCTGATACTCTTCGCATGAAACAAGGTCGGGACTCGCGGCTCGCGTTGCTTTTGACCTTTTCATATCCTGGACTGAGACACTTTGCGGCTGAAGTAAGACGGCAGATGTGAGTCGCTTCCCCAGATCAGTTGTACTCGAGCATAAACCATGCATCCTTTCACCACTTTCTTGACCGGCTGAATCAGAATCACAACGCGCAGACTCGTTGAACACGCGCCGAATTTCTTGTATGGAGGTCCCAGCGTTTCCATCTCCCATATGCATAGAACACTCATTTGCTGTGTATCCAGTATGGGCAATAAAGGCCAATCCGGTTTCCCCTGGTCCTGATACACTAAAAATCAGATTAGCCAAGGGCTTTGGCTGCAAGGATTTGTATAAGGAGCTGCTCACATTATCATGGGGACGTCCATCGTCGGAGCACCCTTCTACCTTGCTACGCGTGCCGGTTTAGCTGAGCTGCAAGCATCAATGTGATAGCTGGTGGAGGTAATCCAACAGCCCAAAAATCTCTCCCGAGGACGTTTATCCAATATCTGTAGTGATACTGATCAAATGATAGTAGAATAATTCAAGCCAAGGGGAACCTTGGCGAAAGCGAATGTTCTGATGAAATGAGAGTAAACGGTCAAAAAAAACTATGCGATGATGATGATGCTGGAGTATGAAAACGCCGGAGAAGATGCGAGGAGTAAACAAACCCTCTCGCAGCCGGCTAGACATTTTCCGAGGAAGGGGCAGAACAAGGAAGGAACCACCCCGTGGTGCATTGCTTCCACAACTCAGAATGATTCAACGGCGAGAAAGGAACAGAGAAGCAGTATATCGTATCATCAAACGTCATGAGCAGTACTAAGGTCTTTTATCAAAGCAAGACACGAAATGAGTTGCCAGTATCAGAAATGAATTAATCAAGCAGTTCTCCCTCAAAGACAACCCAGTCTTCATTTCCTGGGCCAATATGTAGGAGTATTCAATTCCATAAAGTCTGCCGCCAGTGCGGACTACCACTCTCGAGCTATCCTCTTCAACAGCTTCCTCCTTGACGTTGACTGTTGGAAAGGAGCAAGGTGCTGAGTCATGCCTCGTAGGGCTGACGCTCCATTGCGTTAGCGTGGTGATACACTTTAGCTTTATCTTTGACGTGCTGGGCTTGAAGGCCCAACTCCCCACAACACCTTATCCAGCAGATAAGATTCACCTCGACGAAGAAGTCAACTGGTTCCTCGTCAGCATACCCAAGACCAAGAACAAAGGAGACAGCAACGAAGATCCGCTCAGCAAGCCCGCACCATGTCTCGCGAACAATATCAAATCCCAACAGCCTCACCATCATACGGTGCCGGCCGAGAGTCAGCCGCTTACGGAGGCTCTTCTTCACTAGACACATTGGCATCGTCTGTCCAGTACCTATGCGGAGATTGCAACTCGAAGGTATCGCTGAAACGAGGCGATCCTATCAGATGCAAAGAGTGCGGACACCGAGTCCTTTACAAGGAGAGAACGAAGAGGTGAGCGCGTTAGATGCACGACCTATGAATGCTCTAACGAAGCTCTTTTCAGGATGGTGCAATTCGAGGCGCGGTGACCTACAGCTTGATTGGCGGTAGTGGGACGCTGGCGGTAGCCTGTTACGCCGGGTATGGATATGCTTGCATGTAGCGGCGCCTGGAGTGTTGTTCGGTAGATTTTTTGGGCCACAGAGGCGCTCCGTCCGTCAAGGAACAGACCGAAAGGTACCGATGAGATTTGGGGAAGGTTTACCACGTCTGGCATTGTTCAAAGGCACAGACAGAGTTGTTATCAATCAAGGCTTTATACCCTCCTGTGGGCTAATACACCCATCACGAAGAGGTCAATATACGTCTATGCTAACCTTTGGGGGTCAACATCAGTAATTTATTGGGTATCAAAGCTATTGGTAACATATATGAACTCCATGAACGATTTCCAAGCTTCTCCACTTTCAACAGCCCATCTAGCACGCCGTACCCCTTCCTTCCACCTTCCACCGCCGGTCCCCAACTCGGTGACTACTTCACCAGTGTCTCCATGGCCCATATCACTTGTGTTGGCGTCGCATACTCCTGCAATAACGAACAAGGCAGCAGTGTTTATCAGCACAAAGTGCAATATCGGATCATCTCTCGGCAACTCATTGCGTAGCAGCCTCATCAAGATCTCTGCGTTTTCGTGCGGAAGCCTCCCAGGAGACACCTCTGACAAAGCATGTTGCGGCAGACCAAAGTCGGACGGTTCAAGCTGGAATTCCTCAATGTTAACTAAGGTCCTTGGGGGGGCATCATCGTCACTTGTTGTGTAGTCTTCGTCGGCTTCGTCCTTAGGACCTCGGAATGCCGGATTGGGACGTTCGACCAGCCTCCAGCAATTTGTTTTCCCAGCGCAACTGATCTCATCAAGATCCTCAGCCCCGCATACCACCATGGCTTTTTTGGCTCCACTTAGCTTGAGGGCTTCTGCAAAGTCGTAACCCAGGTCTTGCTTTGCCACCCCAACGACCCTTACCTCAATGACACTCTCTACTGGATTTGCCAGAGGACCAAGCAGGTTGAAGATCGTCCGAAAACCCAGTTCTTTTCGTATAGGCGCAACATATTTCATACCTGGATGGAAGGTTGGGGCGAAAAGGAAAGCGTAATTGGTCGTTCTATAAATGTCCGGGAGATTGTGATGATTGACTGCCGCTATATTCGGGGCTTTGGGCTTTACAGATGACAAGAGATCCGCCGAGCCGGACGTCGAGGATGAAGCTCTGTTTCCATGTTTACCTAGAAGGAGAAGTGACGATCCTAGTATTGAGGCAGTTGTAGATATATTGAACGTCGAGTGACCGTCGCCTCCTGTGCCCACAATATCGCACTGTCACCGCTCATTAGTGGCCGTCGATCCTAGCAAAAGTGTCTCGACCCACTAAACCGCCCCGATAGCTGCCCTCTTTCCTCCCCCGTTCCCGCACTATTTGCTTCAAGGCCTTCTTCTCCACCTGCGCAGCAGCTTCTCTCATACGCTCTGCGCACTTAGCAATGACGTCACCTTCACGATCCCTTCCAGTAGCATGCAGGAACGTCAGCAGTGCCGCTGTCTGTACCGGCGAAAGCTTGTTTGTGAAGATGTGAGAAAGCGCCAACGCAATCTCGTCTGCGGAGGGTTTGGCCGTCGAGACGCGTGCGTCGAACTGCTTGAGTAAGGGAGCTATTGATATAAGGGCCGTCGTATCCGGAGCCATTGCTCTTGAGAAGGAAAAATGTCGATCTAATTGAGTGACCATACAGCGTGTGTTTATCGAGACCTCGTCAGCCCTACGAGGCTCCACTAGCCCGTGGCAGAATCGTTACCGCCTAACCAAGCCAACCCAGATCAAGCTAACCGTTTCTGAGTGCTCTCTGTATCTATGTTTGAAGTGGACAGGCAAAGACTCCTTCAGCCATACCGTTTAAATCATTGTACGTATTTAAGTGCTAGCATAAGAAAATAGATGCTCACTTCAAAACACAGATTAGTATGCCGCCGCGATTGACACCACATCTCCATCTCCGACCCCATTCTCTCGAGGCACCTTTACAGAGATGTAGATATGCCACTGCAGTCGCAGCCATCGCGCCGGCATACTCAATAGAGCAAATGCCCACCTCAATACCACCGTTAACTCGCTTCCCGCCATCCCAGCCACCATCCCATCGACCTCCCGAATTCCGCAAATCCCAACTCCACCGCCAATACACCTCTCTCCTCCGCTCCACGCCCCTACTACTCCTCTTCCAACACAACAACCTCAAATCGACCGAATGGATGGGCATCCGCCGCGAACTGACGTCGGCGCTACAAAAGGTAGACAACGCGCGCGCCACGGAAGGGCGAGGGGACGCAAACCTCGCGGAGGATATCAGGATCCAGATCATCCAGACGGGCATCTTCGCCGCCGCGCTGCGGGTGGTGGAATACTTCCGCCCAGACCTCCAACCGGACGCGGAGGCGCAACGTCCTTCCGACCCTGCTACACATTCGTCAACCACTCCGCCGTCCCCCGACGATCCGAGGCTCACACATGGCTTGTCGCGGGCAGCTCACGACGCCGTCGTGAACAAGAAGTCTGCCCACCCGCTCTCGCCGCTGCTGTCGGGCCCGCTGGCGGCGGTTTCCTTCCCGACCGTGTCGACCCTGCACCTGAAAGCTGTGCTCTCCATCCTCGCGCCGAGCGCCGCGAGTTTTCCGGCGCCGTCGCGGCGGGCGAATCCTGGGTATTATGACTTGATGGTCCAGAGCGGGCTTCAGAAACTACTGCTACTTGGCGCCAGGGTTGAAGGCAAGGTTTTCGATGTGGAGGGTACGAAGTGGGTGGGGGGGATTGAGGGGGGGATCGATGGTTTGCGAGGACAGCTTGTGGCGATGTTGTCGAGTGTGGGGGCTGGCGTTACGAATACGCTGGAGAGTGCGGGGCGCAGTCTGTACTTTGCTGTTGAGGGGAGGAGAGGGATGTTGGAAGATGAGGCGAAGGGTCCGGATGAGAAGGAGAAGGAAAGCTGAAGTGGGAGTCTGTGTACCTTATGAATATGTATTGCTAAGTAAGCCAATGGGCTCTGCTCATGTCCATATTTAGAATTGTTGACTTCGGCTTCGCTCGAGCCTCACTTAAGCCTAAAAGGGCTGGAAAACGCCAGCGGAGCTGACGTTGTAAAATAGACATCAACCCATTTCATACATCAGACATGTGAGATATACGCTTGACAACTATTCAACCAACCCCCTCTAACCAGTCTAAGGCTATACTCACACCTATACTCAGCCCCAACTTCCAGCCAACAACACCCTACGCACCTCTCTCACGGTTCTCCAACTTAGCGTTCATGCCCACTATACACCTCACAAGATCCCAATCGCCCCCAGCCCCAACCCAGTCGCACACCACGATCCCCGTACTCCCATCGCCAACCTCCCTCCTCCCCTCCCCTCCATCAAATCCGCCTATCCCTTCCGTCTCATTATGTCTCCTGCACAGGAAATCGACGACTGCGGGATTGAGCTTGGCTGCAATCTTCTCGGGCCAACAGCCGACCTTCCAAAAATTGCTGGCGGACAGAAAATTGATGAAGAACGGCTGTTTGGGCGGCGGTTGCGGCGGGGGTTGACCGGGCGCGGACTGAGTCGCGAGGCCGGTGCCGGGAAGGGCGCAGACGCACGACGCCGCGCGCTCGAGATGGGCCTCGGCGAACTGGAGCTTCTTGTCGATGTTCACGGTGTCCATGACCTCGTAGAAATCCTGCACGCAGACGTCGCCGGAGGGGCAGGTTGCGTTGGGCGTGTTGTCGGCCCAGGTGGAGGCGTCGATGCACCAACCCGCGCCGTCCCACTCCTTATTCAGGTTGTCCTCGAGCGCGAAGCGGCGGATCAGGACGATCTTGTGCCGGCTTTCGCCGAGGGAGGGGATGCGCGGTGCCGTGAACCAGTGGTTGACGTCGCCGGCGTAGTGGTCGCGCAGGATGCGGGACAGCTGGGCGTCGGTGGCGTTGCCGGTGCCTTCGCGCTTGACGGACATGACGACCGTTTCGCTGGGGTGGGCGTCGAGGAAGGCGAAGACGTCGTTGACCAGGTCGCGGAAGTATTTGTTGCCGGTCAGCGAGATGGGGAAGACGCTGTGCACGAGTAGGAGGCCGTCTTTGGTCGGATCCTCGGGCGTTTCTGGCTGTACGCGGATGTCGAAGAAGCGGACGCCGTTGTCGAGTTGCTCGCGCGGGCTGACGGCTTGGCAGCGCACGGAGGGGAGGGCGCGGTGGTGGGTGGGGGAGTTGTGCGTGCCGGGGATGGAGAGGGCCGAGAGAGGGGTGTCGTCGCGGAGTTCTTGCATCCATGAGGAGAGATTGGCGGAGGAGAAGAGGGAGAGGTGGGAGAATTGAGGGAGGAAGACGGCCGTGTAGTGGAAGCGGGGGTTTGGTGTCAGAGGGATTAACTCCGTCGACGCATTGCTGGCGGGGGGGAGGTCAAGGCGATGTCTTTCGCCATCATTTTCGAACGTTAGTCGTAGCACTTCGACGGGCGACTTCTCGGTCAGAGCGATATCGGTTTTGGTAGTCTGAAATACATCACTTCGGATATTGACATCTTGGTGGCTGAAGGGTTGGGCATTTGCGGCCAGTTGAGGGGCAGAGGAGTTAGAAGACTGGTTGACGATTGTCGTGATGTTCTTCGTGATGTTGGCGATCCCAAATTTGGAATCTAGAGAGCCTGGGGCTTCAAATCGTTCCAGTAGTTTGAGCTCAATGGACGTTGACGTAAGGTTGCGTATAGTGAGAGGAGGGGCCGAGGCCATCGTTGCCTTAGTATGACGATGTTTGGAAAACATATAGAATATTATACAAGTGGAAAAGAGAATGGAAGCAATCCAATTGAGATGCTAAGAAAAGAAAATGAACATCAACCAAGTAACTTGCAGGATATCTACACGCGGCTAACATACGTCGGTGGAGTCTGGGTTATCCATTGGTTACGATCGCCGCCGAGCCTCGATCACCGTTGGGTGGCCTGGAGAAACCAAGTTAGCATCTATAGGACTCAGGTTCGAGATCAAGCCGCCAGGGGATGAAAGAACTCGCCCTTTGAGGACGTGTGTGAAAGAGAAATCTAGATGGGGCTTAAACTTGAAATGCCAGCTGCTCTTATTCTTCAGATTGTCAAAAGCTCTTCTCAAATGCGTGCTCGGACAGCCTACCACATCCCTTGCCCTAAGTCAACAAACAGCGGAAACACCAATATTCACTCAATTGACTATCAGCAAACGACCATCATCGAACGTCTACGCCAAAAAAAAACCAACACCATACCTCAAGCTGGCGGCAGCAAGGTTTTCTGAAACTTGGAAATCAAAGATTACCCAAACACTTTAGAGCGAGTGGGCTTTGAAATACATGATCATTGAACGTCTACAAGCTCAGAACATATTACCAGACTCGGCATGGGAGGTGTTTACACTTTATGACCTTCATTGAACGTCTACCACATCTCTAATCTAAGCTGCATTACTGACAACAGACAATCCATCTGATTAAGGTAGGGTCTGCACAGAATGCGAGTACGATTTGAGCGGAGAGAGAAAGTCCGCAGCCGGAGGTTTCAGAAATGATCATCGAACGTCTACAAAGCTGAAGCCAGTTTGCTGGACCATGAAATGAGTGAATTTCTCCAGAAGCAGGTTGAGGGTCAGGGCAGTGGAGGTTTTAACCATCGTCGTCGAACGTCTACAGATCTCAGAACAAATTGCTGGACCATGAACTGAGTGAATCCTTCCAAAAGTGATAAGGGCACAGATTTTGGTAGAGAGAGGTTTTCAAACATGGCCATCGAACGTCTATGGATATCAGAGCAAACTCCTGGACCAAGGAAGGACTGAGTGATTTCCTTTACAAAGGATGAGGGCAAGGAGGTTTTCAGCCATAGCCGTCGAACGTCTACGAAATTTGAAGCAAATTGCTGGACCCAAGCAATGTGTGAATGCTTCAAGAAGGATGAGGGCAAGAAGGGGGTTTCAGACATCACCATCGAACGTCTACAGAGCTGAAAGGAAATCGCTGGACCCAAAATCCGAGTGAATCCTCTAAAAAAGGATGAGGGCAAGGAGGTTTTCAGACTTGGTCATCGAACATCTGCGGACCCAAAACATATTGCCTGGTTAGGAAATGAGTGGACCACTCCAAAGCAGGTGGAGAAGGATGTGCAGAGCGAGGTTTCTAAACGTGACCGTCGAACGTCTACAGAGCACACGGAAAATTGCTGGACCCAAAGACTGGGTGAATTGTCCCAAAAGAGATGAGGGCAAACCCATTGCCCAATCAGGGAGCGAGTGAATCATCCCAAAGCAGGCTGAGAATGCAGTCCAGAAAAGGGTTTTCAGACATGGTCGTCGAACGTCTACGAAGCTCAAAACATATTTCCCAATCAGGCAATGAGTGAATCCCTCCAAGAGGAGGCTCTATCTCGGTACATGTCGACATCGAGTCAGTTTCGCGCAAACAACGCTCAGGAGTAGCGATTGATTCATGCACTCTTAGCTAGCCAGTCGTGGACTCAGCACAATACATGACAACAGCCATTGTCCTAGTTCCAATACGTAGACACTGTAGCCAGAAGTAGCGCCATTGAAGCCCAAAGCAGATTTTATACTGGGTATCTGCAAGGTAAAAGAGAAAGCACAGCGATCTCCAAGGAATGAAAAGCCCAAACATCTAAACTCCTCCTAGTCTTGTTGCTTACTCGTTCATGATCAACGCCAGACTAGGCGGCAACCGAGCCGTCGGCGATATGGTATCGCTCCTTTTTGTAGCATGAGTGTTCTCGGGCGTCGAGTCCGGGCACAGGATATCTCGCGGCGTTTGCGATTTGAGGAGGTTCGGGAAGAGGGGAGTCGGTTGATTGGGGCCATTGTTGCGCGCTGCTTGCGGCGAGATCGGGCGCATGGGAAGTGTTGACGAGTCTTTGCTCCGAGGCGGTGCCTTCCCTTTCGTCGGCATCGTCTCAGCAGACTTGGTGACCTTGAAAGCGGTGTTGATCTTGGGCGGGGCAGCGGCTGGGCGCCGCTTGGGAATGGCTTTGCTGGTCTTCGACTTTGAGAGGGGTTTTGCATGATGATTGAGGATTTCGGATATCGAGGCCCCTTTGCTGGCTGGGTTGAGATTCTTTGCCTTCGTAGCCTTCTTGGTCGTCTTTGATCGTGCTTGCTCACGTATCAAGCTGCTCTTATCGACTGTCGAAGGTTTGAGCTTAGGACTGGCGATTGGAGTCAAGACGCCTTGGACTTTGTGGAAATTCTTGTTCTTTTTCGGCGTCTCAATCACCACTTTGAACTCGCCGCCTTTTTGCTTGGCCCTCTCTACGTCCGATTCGGTACACTCTTTAAAGCTGCCCGGATCGTGCTCATTCCATTTCCTCATGCGGGCGTGTCTCGCGACTTCATCGCAGTCGCCTCGTACGATCAAATCCCAACAATCTTCGAATTCTTTCCCGGGAGGCTCAGGTGCCTGGTTGATCCAGATCGCAACACCGTCCCGTCGCCCACGGACCACTCCGCACATTTCTCGCACAATTCGCCTCACGCCGGGTATCTTCATACTAGTGCCCACCACGATAATTGCATCTGGTCTCATCCGTAAGTCCCCACTCACAACAGCCCCAATTGCTTCCTCATCCGGGTTATGTTCGTTGTATAGAACGATTCGGGGCCGGAGTTTTCCAATACCATGGCTGCGTTTACCGGCGATGGTCGTACGGACTGAATCCATCTCCTCGCAAACACTACAAGAAGGTGGTTCCGGCCCTTCGAAGAGCGGCGCTCGGAAGTCTGACAGATGACTGCATTTGGAGCACACCATCTTCTCGAGACCGCCATGCAACTGAACAGTCCTTGGCCAGGGTCCTTTGACATTGAGAGGTACAGATGTTGCGAGCGGAGGAAGCGAAGTATCGATACCGTCAACATTTTGAGTGTACAAGCGCATCAATCTTCCCTCTTGTGCAAGAGTCGCAAGCAAGTGGTGGAATGCTGTAGGGTGAGCCGCATTGACAAGATGAGAAAGCGAGCGGACCATATCGTGAAACGAGGAGGTGGAAGAATCACTCCTATATACTGACGCATCGAAAAGGTGTTTCCCCGAAGCTTTAAGCTTGTGCTCACTTCGCAGCGTTGTGAACAAACCGGTGGAGGAGCGAAAATCAGGTACTGCGCCTTAGTTAGAGGTCGCTCATATCAGCTCAGAGCCTATAACGTACTGCCAGCCGACACTGAAATGCCAGCACCTGCGACCACCACGATTTTCCTTCTCTTCCGCAAGACCTTCAACAGAAGATCCAATTGATTTTTCTGACTTGACGCATACTCTTCTGACAACGATGTCAAGTCGAGATATTCCGTAGTGCGCGGTTTTGGCTCGGCTATCTTGCGCTTCTTCGCAGGTGGTTTCCCGTCCACGTCGACCATATCTGGCGCAGAACCCCCTGGGCTATGCGACGTACTCGGACCTAAGAACTCTTGCGAAGAGGCTGGGGACGGATAGCATTGCGGCAGAGGTGATAGAGGAGGTGATAGCGACCTGATCGAACTCAAGTCAGAGGAGAGGTCGTCCATTGTGTTGTGTGCGATGGCTGTGATGGTCGGATATCAGCAACAAGCGCAAGATGATTGACCGAAATGTTGTGCTCTTCGATGGACGATTCAAATCAGGGTAGAGGCCCAAAGATGGCGGGCTGGACTTTCGGGCTACTCGGCGCTCTAGGAATGACTCTACTGCGATAATAATGCGAACGAAGAGCGAGGGAGTTTGGGGTTCGATGATCAGCGATGGGTAGAGATGCGAGACGGAGGCTCGCCTAGATACCATACCAGCTCGAACGGTGCTAGTGTAGTCATTGTTGTCACCCCCCACTTCGTTTGTTTACGACGACAGGGGCAACCACTCGGCGCATACCTTAGTTCTATATAAAAAGGGCTCTTTGACAGAGAGAATGATCGGTGGATACTCAAAGTTTCAGGAAACGAATAGTTGGAGCATCTTCGGCTTCCTTTCTTTACCTATGCGTAATTGTACTGGAGCCTCAAGCAATGCCGGTCATCTCCTCGAGAATGATCCAACAAGTAATTCGAAGAACCTGGAAATCTCTATCAAGAGTTTGAGAATTGAACCCTCATCACTTTTAATACACTGCTGCTACTGACATATCACATATCTCCACACCATGTCGAAAGACAGAGGGACAAAGGTACCAGAGTAGAATCCAGCAGGCAATACCGAGGCACTTTGTGGGTAGGGCTTTGAGCTTAACTGGTACGAAGTACAAGGACAATAAGTCCTCTGTAATCACAATCAACTCAACCCTTCACATTTCGATACTTGCTATGCTATTCTGAGTGGGCACAGAGGTAAGATACTCCATTGACGGTATTCGAACCTTAGGTGACTGCACGGAGTTCATTAACTAAGTTAGTACCTGAACGCGTCTCAATATAGGCTAGCGTACATGTGGCTTGGGGATGAATGTCGGACCCGCATGGCAGCCTTGCCATAAGTTCAGATTCTTGATATAACTACTGCTACTGGTACCACTTGTTTTGACTGATTTCAAGGAAACAATATCGTACAACTGCATGCTTGGTAGCTGTACATTGCTTGCATTAGGGCGTGCAAAACTTCATGCCATTCATCATGGATGACGGTATTGATATGGACGATTTGTTTGGAGATGCGGCGCCTCTCCAGCTACCTCCCACTCCGCCTGCGAAGGGGCTTTTGCAGCGTGTGGACGAGTCACGGTTGAGTGGCTGCTGTCAGTAGGTAAGCTTCCGAGCAATCGCCGAAACACGAAATACTAACCAAGATCAGAAAAGTAGCCTGGTCCAAGCTTGGTTGCATTGCCTACATCACCCAAGGTGGTCAAGGTGTCAATATCCGGAATCTGATGTGCAGAGCGGAAGATGGAAAATGGACGTTGGGTCGAGACTATCCCTTGAATCAGATCTCCTCAGTTCATGAACAGCCAAACTTTGTTCATCTGTCTTGGAACCAGACCGGGTCCGAGTTAGCTGTTGTGGATCTGTTTGGCCGTATATCGATCTATTCTATTCTCATAGCCACGAACAGATTTGCAATCTCAAGAAGTTGTGTCGTGGATCAAGAGGATGACTTGGGTGCCATCGTGGGCCTGTCCTGGTTGAACATCGACCGCCCGGTACCGTCCTTACTACCATCAATGCGTCACGTCGACTGATGGGTCATTTCCAGAGCCGTCTGTATCGGCGCGCGGTACGGCATGAGGGTCAGTGGAACTATACGACTTCGACACACAAGCCTATGGGTCCATTTCACCCGTTCAACAAGTCTGCCTTGGTCGTTGTCACAAGAGGACGGACTTTGAGACTGGTGTATCAGCAACCAGATGGCAGGTGGCTCGAAGCACTTACTGAAATAGAGAGTATCGGCTCGTCCATCGATGTGTTGACTCATGCTTCGTTATGTGCCGACAAAGGTTTTTAGCATATCGACGACGTTACCCGTGTACATGCTGAAACGTTATTGCAGATAACTCGTTGCTCCTTGTGGTTCATACTTTATCCTGTCAACTTCGACTCTATCGCATCCATGTCAAATGGAACTTACCAACCAATCCAAAGCAGGTCCCTCCAACGCAGCTGTCACCTATCGCCACACTACACATTCGGCGTGTGAAGATAGAGCAACATTTTGCGCCTAGTCGCTCGGCGAATGACGCAGAGGGGTCAGTCACTGGAGCAGACTCGAGGAACTTGTTTCAGACATTCTTGTCTCATCTGGAACTCTTGCCCTCGGCACCGGAATCGAGACATAGAGAACCTACATATCCGACCATCATGGCAGTCTTCTCCTGCGTGAACAACAGTAACAACATCTCCCAGCAGCTTCAAGAGCCCTTCAGTATTATTTCAAGATGGGAATTGCGCACTGAAAATCAAACTCTGCATAGCAGCTTTGATAAACTGGCGTCTAAGAGGAATAACGCGAGTTCGATGACTGAGTCTACCGTAAGGCCTTTAACTGATTCTTACACGAAGTATACTGACCCTGCAACAAAGCAGATTCCGAGTCTTGTAAGGCTAGGGGAGGTCTTTGTCGACATGGTAGTTCTATCTCTGAATCAGATGAATCTGAGTACAGTGTTGTCTTTCGAGTACAGCAATGGGGCCATCGAATTCCGTGACCGAGCAACGTTGAAGCTGATCGAAGCTGATGACAACTTCGGGAGGGTTTCGAGTTTGCAACAAATAGGCTTTGGCTTCCCTAGTGATGAGCTGTGTAAGTCTTCTACTCCTTCAGGTGCGACTATGGATGGTGTCATACTGAGCCACGGCAGGCTTGCATATGGCGACTTCCCCGAACTCTTGTCTTGCAATCGCTTTGTCGTCCGATGGTAGAGCTCGTCTGAAGACGATGCAGCATCGACCTGAAACATTGGGAACAACTACAGATGATCGTAAGCACTCGTAGCTTTTCAATCTAGGTTTTATTTTCTCATATGCCCTTAGCATCATTTGCAGCTACCGTTGCTGCCTTCGCCTTGCAGTTTGCATCCTCCTCCACCAGCCTCAGCAACAATGACGACATCCTAGCTGTCGTTCAGCAATGGTCGACGCTAAGTATGCCATCTTCACTGTATCAATAGGAGCGGCAACTAACCAGCCAGCTCTTGAGCATGACATTCTCAACGAGATCTATCGGGTCCTTGCCGATAATGTCGACTACTCGGGTGACGATCCACAGCAAGAGAGACTGTTTCGAAATCCAATGATACGAGGGTGTCTCAGTGTGCAGGCTTCATTTGGTTTCAGGGGCGCGCAAGAACATCAAACTTTGCTTGCGAAAATAGCATCTACAACGCTGAATTTACGTCTGGCTTCGCTGACATTCGCCTTTATGTTCAGCAATGTTAGCAAGCCGAATTCTGGATCTAGTGGAGACAACGACTTTACTAAGCCTGGTAGCTATTTTCACTGGCCCACACAGTATAGCCGGAGATGTTAGCTGACAAGAGTCTGCCAGATGTGTTTCAATCTTTACTTGGCATCGTCACTTGGTCAGTCGATCTGATGAACTTCATAATCGACGAGCTCTACAGTCTCGCAGACACAGTCAAAGACCGCTGGGGCGACAAAGACTATGTCGAGCAGACAGGTGTGTACCTTTCCCTCGGTCCTTGCCCTCACACCAGCAACTAAGCCCTAATCAAGTCCGCGACCTCAACTCCCCCGCCCTACCCCTCGTCATGATCTCCGCCTCCCGCACCTTCCTCAAATACAACTGCCGCGGCCTCCGCGGCCTCAGCAGTCCCGTTCATCCGAGCGTCCAAGCGCAGCCAGAGAACCCCAACCTCCGATCATTCAGGAGCCTCAAGAACGTCATCGAACGCAGCCCGCTCGGCGTCAAACAATTCGAGAAGATGCTCGCCGACGTCGAGGGCAAGATCAAGAAGGCGTACCAGCAAGCCAACACCAGCGACACGGACCGAGCCCGGCTCGAGAAAGAAATGCTCATCGGCGCCGACATCCCGGACGTCCTGATGCCCGTCGTCCAGCACCTGCTGACCACCGCCATCGACAATCTCCGCAACGAGATTGACCCCGCCGCCCTGTATTTCGCCGATCACAGCTGGCTCGGCTTGAGCGATGATCGGCGTACCGATGCGTATCAGCGCGAACATGTCGTCGACGCGATCAGGAAGATCCCGTTGGCCAGTGGGGCGAGGTTGAGGCGGTGTACTAGGTGCTGTGCGTACATGGAGGATATGCTGCCGCAGAGGGGGAGTAGTACGTGGATGACGAGCATGCAGCGCATGTGTTTCTGCGGCAGTCTGTGGATGCTGGTCGGAGAGAATGAGGGTGCTGGAGCTGTGTAAACCTCCTATGGGATTTGGGTCGGAGATTAGGAGGGGCGTGATTAGGACACAGGCTTGTACGAGCAATACTGTGAGATTATCCAGTGCTGTTCTAGAATGAGGCCTTTCAAACGCTACAGAAGTATGATATGCGTGAGACTACCCGCTTTTGCTCAAAACTAAATGTGGCCTTGTGTCCTCGGACCCGAACGCCTTTGCAATGCATGCATGCCCTTGCCTTGATTCCCCTTACCCCTAAAACCGAGGATAAAATTTGTCACCGATCAATCACTATCCTCGCCATTATCCAGCGCCTCGTCGTCCGCCTCCTGATCCAGCTGCGCATCAACCTCAACCTCCACCTCATCCTCGTCCCCCTTCTCCCCGTCCCCCTCATCTTCATCCTCTCCCCCCTCCTCGTCCTCCTCCTCCTGCCCTTCCGCATCCCTCTCATCCCTCCCCTCTTCCTCCACATCACCATCCGCATCCCCGTCCTCCCCACTCTCCCCCTTCCCATCACCCACCTCCTCCCCCTCCCCTTCCGCACCAGCACCACCAGCACCACCCCCCACCGTCCCCCTCCTAACCCTCTTCCTCGCCCTCTGCCCCCCCTCCTTCCCCACCGTCCCCTCCACCCCCTCCCTCCCCACCGTCCCCAAAGCC
>JAABUJ010003463.1_pt1 | contig 17676 bp, 20 predicted proteins | sample 5559131 | NCBI WGS metagenome assembly JAABUJ01 (sample SAMN10711875, study PRJNA513366) | rock metagenome | isolation source: Antarctica rocks | place: Antarctica: Victoria Land, Mt New Zealand nord | collected 2016-01-07 | reverse complement strand
ACCCCCCAAACCCCTCCCCCACCCATCCCCCCACCCCCACCCCGGCCCCCACCTCACTCTCCATACACCCCTCCAACCACCCCGCAAACTCCGCCGCCACACTCCCAAACACCCTCGCCCTCCCCACGCCCCTAATCCCCTTAAACAGCTCCAACACCCGAAAATCACTATTCCCATAACTCGCCTGAAACACCTCGACCTGCAGCTCCTCCACCCCGCTGAACGCCCGCACCAGCGCCTCCTCCCCGTAATTCGGATCGCAGTCCAGCCGCACGCGCAGATGGAAGCGGCGGATGAGCGCGACGACGCGCGCGGAGATGATGGGCCGGGTTGCGTCTAGCGCGAAGGTCATGCCGGTGAGCAGGGACGGGTGCGCTTGGAAGCGGTTGGAGCCGTAGAGGATTGGGAGCGCTTCGGTGTGGATCTGGGTGCAGGTGCGCAGGAGGGCGGGGTGGATGTTTAGTGGGGTGGGAGTGGTGGGGGAGAGTTGGTGGTAGGAGGGGGCGGAGATGGCGTGGTTGTGGGTTAGGAGGAGGTGGTAAATTGCGTTGCGGATTTCCGGGGGGAGGGCGAGGAAGGTGAGAGGGCGGTGGGCGGGTGGGGCGGTGGTGGTGGTGGGGGGTGCTTCGGTGGGCATGCTGTGGATTTTTTCGCTGACAGCTCGCAGTTGCGGATGTCTGGCCTGGAGTACTGGCGGCAATGCCAGCCTCATGAGGTTGTGCCCGGAAAGGGTGGTTGGTGTGGATCTAGGGGTTGAGGTCTCGTTCCCGGCAAGCCGGTTGCCCGGCGGGACGTTCCTGGCTGCTGTGGGTCACCGTATCTGCACGCTGCCTTTAGGGCACGAGCGACATTTTGGGAAGTTGGAGACCCTCGGGGTATCAGCTACGAAATACAAGTTTGAAGCCTGCCAGATGAAATCCCCAGGGGAGGAATGCTGGATGAAGGGCAATTCGAGATGGGATGTCATGACTGATTATCGACCGGCAAAGGTAACAGTCATGAGCATTTCATGTACAGTATGCTATGGAGACGCTCCTGTTATACCGAAGCCGCAACATAGTAATGAGTTGCCTCCCGCGACGAATTGGCTGCAAGATGCTGTAGCTTAAGGTGTTTAAACTTATTGAGACCCCTTTTACTTCCCACACAATGGATGTGCAAGTGCTTCAGCCACTGAAGACCGCTTCTTGGGATCCACAACTAATAGGTGCTCAATGAACGTTATGCATTCGGGTGGGACTTGCATCTGCTCCAACACTTCACTGATAGTAAGAGTCTGGATCCGAGTCTGTGAAAGAAGCTTATCAGCGATAGCCCATTCCATAACATACTTGTCCTCGATAGGACCTTCAAGTTCAGCTCCTCGCAACTTGTGAAGCTTTGCAATACACCAACCTGCCTTGGTCACTTCTTTAGGCTGATTTGTTTCGATGTTGCAACCTCCAACACCAAACAGAATCCTTGAAGACATCCAATGAGCGAGCTAAGCAGATTAGTATGTACAGTTGTTAAAGAGCGAGCGGACTTACAGAAACACCAAGTGACCAAATATCACATGCAGGGGTAGGACTTGCTCCTTTCCATATCTTTGGGGCGCGGATTGCGTCACCTTGGAGCCGTATTGTGCATTCCTCTTTCTCATCGACGCGGGTGGCTAGAATGGTGAGTTTTCTGGTAACAGGGAACCTTTCTGGGTGACTTACTCCATCCAAGGTCTGCAAGCTTCACCACAGGTGTAGGATTGGAGAAATCGCTCACCAGAACGTTGTTTGGATTGAGGTCTTCCTCATGTTAGAAATATAAACTGAGTAGCTGGATTGGCATTCGACCCTCACCTGCGTGAATATACTGGCCAGTTCCGTCCATGTCCTGAAACGCTGCTAGAGCCTCCAGACATGATTTTGCGACACTTGTGAAGACCTGGGCTTTCGCTTGAGTACTCTCTTTCTTGGTCTCCCAGAGAGTGTTGTCCATCCATTCAAGGACAAGACAGTGGCCATCGCCGTTGTTGATATATTCGCGTAGGGAGCGGATGTACGGAGACTTTGTGATGCATTCGTATTGATACGTCTCTACCTCGTTGAGAAAGAGTCTTGGGGCGGCCGGTGCTATCTTCAAAGCAACCCTAAGTGCGTAAGTGATTGAGACGTTCCTTGGAGGAGAAGGAGCACTGACAACGTATGTGTTGCCTCAACACATGCTTGATAGACGGTCGGTGTGAGGGATTTGATGACCCGATACAAGCCCTTTTGACCCTTTATAATCTGGTTAACAACAAGCTGTGACATACTGTTTAGCTCCTGGCAGATAATGAGTCAATGATGACAGCAAATCAAGAGGTACTCGTCTGAAGGAAGAAGATGCGAGATTCATCGATAGGAAAACAAATGCCAGAGACAATTATAGAATATCCGCTAAGCCTATTCTAGCAATATCTAAACTCAGCAAAACGACGCCTCGCTCATGCATTTTACTCAAGAATAATCCTCCATAAATACAAAGTAAACCACCTCTTGACAGACACAAACAGCTAACGACCCAAATTCTGGCAGCCGGATGTGGTGGTAGAGGGATTTGTGCCAGATTGAAGATAGATGTCGGACAGAGAGACTTCAGTGGAGGCGATCGGGGCCCCACCAGCTCAAGCAAAAGCAATGCGAACAGGTTGTAGCAAAGGGCAAATGTCGAATCGAAAGTCTGCGGAAAACATGAAGTGTTGTAGTCGCACAACGAAGTGCGTTGCACTGAACTGACTATAACTCGTATGGTTGTTATAAGAGATATCACCGCTCTCCGTCGGGGATCCGACTTAGCAAGCCTCGATGCGAAAAGCCGTCGGTAAATGACTGCTGTGCAGGAGTGCACTGGTCCATGTGCGAAGTGATTGGTGTGGCAGCAAGAAAATGCTTTCTTACCCGTCTGGCATGGCGAAGATTCTCTCCTACTCCGCCTTGGAACCTTGGTCTCGGAGACAGCGCGCTCGGTTAGTCAGTTGGTAGCAAAGCGAATTGATCTTTGCCAACTCAACATGGAAGCATCGATATCTTTCTTCTCCGTACGGCAAACAACACCAGCTCTATTGGCGCCATCTCAATACTTTGGATCTGTTTTTCTACATTAACGACTATGAGCTGGGTTTCTGATGTTCCAACCCTGCAAGGGGACAATCGTCGTTGGATGGATCTTCACCTACACAACGAATGAGAAGGACCCTGGCTTCTACGAGTGTGTCTGACACCAGGCGATATATATCCAGTGTCTTCGATTTAACGATTGTCTAGCTGAGCTGAAGAAGGAGGCAGTGTTCAGACCTAGAGGAGGGTTCCGTTCTGACCAATCCAAACCCATATACCACGGCGAATAAGAAAAGAAGGAACGGGTGGATTCGCTACTCGACACAACCGCTACCTGATCCACACCTACGCATACGTGTATTGGGGATCATTTCCGAGACCGTGTGGCCTCATTTGCGGTTCTCTGGTCCATCGTTATAGAATCAAGTTGCTCCTGGAAATCTTTCGTGATGTTCAACACCTGCTTGAGATGCTTTGCGGTAAGCCTCCCATCCCCATCGTGCCCCTTAAGGTTGGCTTCACTGCGAGCTAGTGACAGCGCCGAAGACATCACATTGCGGATCTGCCGGCCGTTGAGTTTATACTCACCTCCCCACTCTTCAATGAACGCGAGGATGCTTTTCTTATCGTTGATACTCTCAGGTTTGAGCTGATTGAGGAAGATAACGAATACGCTTTGCTCCTGTTCTCTGGTCAGGTCGTCATAGCGGATTGCGAGGTGGATCCTTGATTGGACGGCAATGTCTATGGATGTGATACGATTTGTCGTGAGGATCATAATGCCATGATACTACGTAAAGTGAGTAAAAAAAATTCCGGAACAAAGAGCCTCGTCGCATAAAGGATAGACGTCTCTGGAAGAAAGTGGGGTGTACACACATATTCGAGAACACGAAGCAGAACTCTAGGGAGTCAACGACCTACTCAACGGGATTGACTTGATCAGAGGTACGTACCTGACACGAGGGCGTTCCTGTTTGGATCTGATTGACTGGAGCGCATCTCCAAGAACACATCGGCTTCATCGCTAAGGTTGTTCAGTTATAAGCATACGAAGTAGGAAGAGAAACATTAGACGGTCGTCCTTACACCAGCAAGACCGCCTCCCATTTCCCGGCGAGGTAGAACATTTGCTCTAGGTTCTTTTCGGCTTTGGAGGCGTTCAGCCCGATTTCAGCTACGCTGACGACGAATAGGGGCTTTCCCGTAGCTTCCGCGATTGTCTCTGCCGTGAGCTAGTATTGAGAGCGACCGTGAGTTTCGAACCGTGTTCTCCAAGACGATGAAGTACTAACCGTCTTCCCTACCCCCGGAGGACCTTTCTCATGTAAATACTTAAAACAGTGAACATAGAGGCGGACCTAACTCACCGTGCAACAGGAGAACAAGCCCTTTGCCTTTATCTTCAACGATGTCCTTGATCTCAGCTCCACCTTCATGCTCATCGACTAAGGCTTGTATCATCCCCTTATATCCCTCGTCGAGTTGAAGTTTCTCATTGAATTTTGAGATTTGTTTGCCTGGTGCGTCCGAAGTTTGGTCGACACCAAACTGGCCCCACATCTTCTCTTTTGTTGAATAACCCAGCACTCGTGGTGGGCATAGCAAGAAACCCTCGTCATGGGACCCTCTCTCAGGGCCTTCCCCTTGCTGGCGCCCTTCATCGGACTGGCCGCTCAAATCTCCAACAAACCATGGTTCATACTCGCCGAGTGCATGGCTGCTGGCTCCTACAAAATTATCAGTTTTACATGCTATATCTACTATCGTAGAGCGGGCACCTACCGTATTGCAGGAATGCCTCGGCATCGGCAATGAACATCCCTTTCACCTAAAATGCTTATCAGCTACCTTACCCTCTCTGTTTAGTGTCTTGCGGAGGCACCTACCGAGACTAATTTCCGGCGATTACGCCTTGCCGAGCCCGTGCGGGTCCAATCGTCGTCGTCATTGCTTGATGACTGAGTGTTGCTCTCCTGTCCGAGAAGTTCATTGGGAATTCCATTGACAGGAAAAGTATACTCACCAGATCATCCTCTGCAGATCTGAGAATCTGTTGACTCTCGGACAGTGCCTCACCGTCATATGCATACATTTGTGTTGCGCCAGGTTTTCTTCGAACGAACTTGTTGTATTTGGCTCCTCGCTCTCGTGCCGCTGCGAAAAGCTCTTCTCTTTCTTTCTCACTACCATCTTTGTGATAGTCGACCGGGTAGCAGAGGAGTTTGTTGATGTTCTTGGTCCCGCGGAATCTCTCGATTGGAAGGAGGTAATGGGCCTTGACCATATCTTTCCCGTTCCAGTCCCAACACCAAACTACGACATAGCGTATTCGGGGATTTGTGGAGACCGGGGTCCATGGCGCAGCAAAAACTTCGAAGATCTGGGGCGTATTCAGGAAAGGCCTTGCAACTAGGTTTGTGTTGGGAGCGAACAAGGTCCACATTGTATTATAAGTTGTAATGGATGCACCCAGGTTGGACTCTCGCGTCTTGAAATACTGCACAAGTTCTCGTGCACTTCTTACACACTCAAGAAGCTTTGCGAGGTCCTGGCGTGCTTGTGTTTTGGTGGATTCATGAGGATCTGGCTTTGCTGCGTCCTCCAATTTTCCCCACTTATGAACCTGTGTGTGAGTGGTTAGCCATGAATGACGAGCTGACGATAGGTAAAGCTTGCGAAACATTGGAGAGAATTAGGGCTTTCTTCTGGATAGCTTGGTGGTAGCTGATCGGGTTCGGACATACCAGTGAGGCAAACGGTGAGGTTATGTTGACAGTGTCCCCGTCGAAATTCTGACCTGGGTAGTCCCTTCCTATGATTTCTTTGAGCAATTCGCAAGCCCGTCATCTTCTAAGTCGACTTCACTGTCCGTATCATCTGGGGGGAAGTTCGAGCGAAACGTGAACGCGAGGTCCCCCTCCTCGCGCTTCGTCTGGCCGGCTTCAGTGTCGTCGAAATCTCGGTGAGACCCTGTTTCTTTATCGAATTTGCGAACAACAACTCAGTATCTGGAATTGCACTTTTCACCTCCGTCCTTCTGGTCGTTCGATGTCTAACGATGCGTTATCGCATGCTTCAAAAAGCAAGCAAGCAACAATATAAATTCTCCAACGTGATGAGAGTCATACCTCAGCATTAGGAGAACTTTTCTTCGTTTTGTCTTGCTCTGCTTTGCTTCTCTCGTCGTCTTTCTTATCGTCTTTTTCATCGTCCTTTCTATCGTCCTTCTTATCGGTGATCGTCGATAATCTGTCCTCGTCCGCAGCCGCTTCATGGAGACGTTTGACAGAGATCTCGATAACAGCCTCCAGCTGAGTAATACGTGTTTCAAGCAGCGACGTGTACCGGTCCTGTAGGCTTGCCTCTTTGTTCACGGACTGCTGATACCTTTAGCGTTCCCATTGTATTGTTTATAAGATAGAAGAGAAGCGTACTGTTGCCGGCCCATTCACACTCGATTTTAGGTCTTGATCTCCCATGGCTGTTGAATTTGTTCAAGGCTCGTAGCTCTTCAGCTAAGACTATAACCGTCTCTTGCCTCTAAATCCTAGCCAGGATCAGGCTGTGCGAGAACTCGCAGTTTGCAGGAATCTTCGCGCTTATAGTTTACTCATTTTGAACCGCATCCCTTTTGTTCTGCCTCGTCCGCCCCCCTCATGGCTGGTTACACGCGCTTCCGATAGGCTCCCTCAAGATTGGCTGAGGAGGGGGATACTACCTATAGCTTCTTACGCGCCGAGCCCAGGATCGCGTTCGTCAGTCGTCTACAATCAGAACATTCCGAAACGCACATTCTACCGAACATGAGCGATTACTATTAAAAAACAGCCTACAAAAGATTGACCCCCAACAGTGGCGCTGATTGAAAGTGGTGTGAGGTTCGCTTGGTTGGGGGCCAAAGCGGAAAAACATCATGATAGGGTTGGTCACTGTTTTGTCTAAGCCACAGCCCCCAAACGGGGTTGCTGCTACGTAGATAAAGGCGCGAGAGGTTGCGAACCCTGCTGCTGCTACGACCAATCCTCTTGGCTATTTTCCTGACCGAACAATGGGCTCGTCGTCTCCTGATTCAGTGATACAAGATATCATTCCAGCTCTGGTGGACGGAACATTTCAATGATTCCAGAAGGCGGGCACAGACAGTGGCAACGAGTAGGTTCTTGACTCTTGTTTTGGCCAACGACGTCGACTTCAAGTCGGGAAAACCCATATACGTGAATATGACGCGGGGAGCTCCATAGCCACTAATCAATTCAGTAGTCCAACATTACAACCCGCAGTCCAAGCCATTCGTCAACGCGATCGATTTAGGCAGAAGCTTCAAGGGCTCTTGAAAGGCAAGCCGGCTGCGACCACGAAGGCGGAGCTGGAGCGGCAGATCGAGAGTTATGAACATGACTATGAATACCTGAAGGAACAGCATTCAGTACCACAACCGATGCGGCTGACGATATCACAAGATATCGGAACGATCGAAAGACTGGTGGAAAGAAAGTTGGGCGCTTGGCCCAAAAGTTTGTGACGAGGTTCGCCGACTTCGTAAAGGCTTACTCGGGCATCGTCGAGCTACTTAAAGGAGCCGGAGGAGTATATGGAAGCGTGGCATATGAGATTTTGTCCATATTGCTTATCGTAAGGACCCCGCAAGTCCACAAACTGTGCCGAAGGTGCTGAAAGTATTAGATTGTGGTCAACAAGAGCGGCAATGGTTCAAAGATCGGGGATCTTCTGTTCGAACTGCAAAAGTCCATTCCCCAATTGGACGACTGGGTTACGATATATCCTACCACAACCATCAAGACGTTGGTGGCCGAAGTTTATAAGCAGGTCATCATCTTTGCGAGGGACGCATCAATTTACTTTACTCGATTTTCAAGTAAGAAAAACCATCGCTCTATACCCTTCAGCATGTCCAACATCAGCGCTATCTTCTAGTGAACTCCTTTCTGGGCACGCTTCGAGGTCGAGACGTGGACTCATGCATATAAGGGCCCTGTTTCTTTCTCACAGCATAGCCTGGTCCCTGTGTGCTACAGATCAATACGCCCTTAAGTCATGCTAATGAACGGATTCACAGCCTAGTGCGGAGGGGAATTGGCAAGCCACCGTCCATGGGGATCGACCGGACCGTGGCAACCGTTAATAGAAAGCTCGCCGAAATCAACTCCGAGGCCATGCTTCAGCTTCATAAACGAAATCGAGAGATGCAAATCACGGGGGAAGATTCCAACCATCGGATCAAGGAATTAGAACGATTACACGGAGACCTACTTAGTGAGTATAAACGATATAGGTAAAAAGTGGAATGTGTGTACTCCCCGCGGCTTTCTTGGGAAGAACGCATCAGCTAACGTGAAATCTTTTCCACCAGTGAGAAATCGAGACGAAGACATGCAAAGATTGGAGAGGTTGAAGGAGACTTTGAAAGTAAGGCCTCACACATTTTCCCCTTTCCCTTACTCAAATCGGAGGCTGCGGGGACTCAACTATTCTTCGTTGCCTAGGTTGGGTATCCGTGTCCAGAAGTTGAGCTCGACTCATGCAAGCAATACCTATCCAAGGCTTTCCCCTTGGCATTTACAGATCAGCGAAGCCCGGGAGCCGAATATACACAGATGAATCCGATGTTACTGCGCACCTCAGAAGCATACCACAAATGGCAGGACCAGGTCGGATCCTGTTTATTAGTTCTCAGCGGCCGAACTGTCCCGGCTGCACGCGCCAGAAGCGACTTCACTCACTCCTGGTTTTCTCCAGCCGCCACTCACGTTGCCGAAGAACTGCACAAGGATGGTAGATTTGTAGCATATTATTCGTGTCACCCAGACGTTCGAGCTCTAGAACATACCGGGAAAGAAGTCCTGTCGGCAATTATATACCAGATCTTAGAGTGGAAACCGGCCATTCTCGGGCGCAAAGAGCAGCAGTTCCGATCGATGCTGCAGAGCGAGGCATGGACCAATCCGGGATCCAATCCGGCAAACGAGAAAGCTGCGGTGAAACTCATCTTTCAATTGCTGTCTGAAGTGCTTGTGGAGATGCAGGATCTGGGACCGCTTTTTCTGGTCTTGGACAGAGTCGACCTTTGCAGCTGGAAGCTGAACTACATGATGGCCGCGCTGGTAGACCTGGTTGGAAACAATTCGTGCACGGTAAAGATTCTGGTAGTCCTGGACACGGCGCGCGGAGAGTGGGACGTGGATTATATGGAGGAGAGTGTGTTGGATCGGGTGATGGTCCATCAGGCCTGGGATCAGCGAAAGCTCTCTCGGGGAGAAGTCCTCCAAATGTCTCAGACGCCGTGATATGACTAGTCAATACTGACAATCTATCATCTACTCTCGAGTATCGACCCATGTCTCTGAGCATTACAATTCGAAGGGAAGTCCTGTCGGCTCCGTTTCACAGGATACTGCCTACCTCCTTCCGCAGCAGAATGTCTTCTGGAACTTACTTGGAGGCCTTCGATCCCTCTGATGTTCAGGTTGGCTCCTTTATACAATTGGACACAGTCTGCCATGAGTCTGCTCGATCGACGGTGCACAAGGCTACACCACTTTTAGGCCATTGTTTGTAACGCTCGTTATATGTTCAAGTGAGTTGCCAACAATCTGAAGGTCCTGCCGAATTGTATACCAAGCACTAGATTAACAATATGGAAGCCGCCTCGGATGCTCATTCTTACGGCAGACGGATCTGCCTTCTCAGAAACGCTCGCTCGCATGAATTCATCTAGACGAATTCACCACCAAGCCTCTCCTACTCAAACCGGCCGAAATCTGGCACCTTGTTCTATTCTCACGCTCTCTTACCACGAACACTTGCACTTTTGGTCTACCGGATACGCCACGCCTATGTGCAACGGTGCATGCTACTCCTTGTCAGCCGTCTCTCGGAGTACCTTGATACGGTCCTTGTGCTCTTACACCGCCAGTTTCTGAGGCGCATTCCTTCATAAGCCGTCCGAAGCAATTAGGGCTAAACATTATTAAGGAATGTTAAGATCCTTAGATCTCAGGTTATGCTCCCCGGCAGCATTGATCTCAGCATCCCTGTCAATGTTCAGGAGATAAATCAAGCAAACACGCTCATGCAGAGATAGCCGGGGTTCACCGAATCCTCAGCGCACAACTGTCCATTCCGGTTATGCCCTGCACGGCCTGTTTTTGCAAGGCTGGGGCACAACAAACTGTCACGGCTGGCTTAGTCTACCTGCATAACTCTAGAGTGCTAATCTAAATCATCTATGACCCAATCTAGGCCCAAGCCCTTCACTCTGCATCGAAACCTTCCCATCCTACGGCCAACAACCGCGGTCTCCGCTCATCTACTCAGCTCTAGCGCCATCATGCACAATCACCATCACGCCCAGGAATCAGCAAACACTTCCACCGCAGAGACATCCACGGCCCCCAACATCGCCTTCCGCACATTCACAACGCTCCTCTGCCGCACCAGAGCACCCGCGCCCTCAATCTTGACTTTTCCAGCCCTTACAGTCTTAAACTCTCCCAAAAGCCGCACCATCCCCAACCCAGCATATCGCGACCTGAGCTGCCATGGATAGTCACTCACCACCCGAATAGTCACCTTCTCCAGGCATGCGAGGTGCTCAAGCGCCCGACACACATGTCTGACCCGGGTCTTGATTCCATCCAAGACGTCGCGCCCGTCGTCGACGGTTTCCTGCCAGTCCCACTCCGTGAGGCCCCAGCTGTCTGGCGTGGAAGCGACGAGGTCGATGACGATGGTCCAGGAGCGTGTGTGGCGTATGAGGCGGTGCTCGGACGGGAAGAGGGCGGGCGCGTGGGGGGTCAAGACCGAGGCTGCCGTGATGGTGGCGGTGAAGGTGTTGTGAGTGTAGAGGAGCAGTGTCGCTTCGGCATTGATGGCGCTGCTGGTCGCTAGAATTGCTGGGCAGAGGTGGGGAGGTTTGGACTCCTTGGTCTTGAGCGTTCGGTCCTTTGCCTTGTCGCTTGAGGCTGTGATTGTGTCGTTGTTGGTGTTGGTCTCGGCGCTGCTTTGATCGCTGGTGGGAGCAGAGGTGGAGGATGGTCTGGAGGAGGAGGATGTTGCCGATGGAGCAGCAAGGTCGGAAAGATCCTCGAGGGGGGAGGTGAGGAGTGGCCAGTATATCATGTTGCGCACCTCGCCCGGCAGGTCCGAGAAGCCGAGCGCTCACTTTTCGACAACTGAAGACGCCATCTTCTTCAACTCTGCCATTTCTCTTTTTGATTTCCCTTGATAATGGCTCGCAACAGACGGCTCAAAAGCAGCAATGCTCAACACTTCTTCTCTGTCCTAGCAGGTACAGTCCAGTCCGAAAAAAAAGTAATGCAATGCACTACAATGTAAATGCCAGCCAAATTCGTCTATGTTTGATGCTTCAAATATGGTATGATACAGAACCAGATATCACAAAAGAAAAACGCTGTCCATGGGACAGATCCATTATATAGACCCCAACCCTTTCCCAAACAAAACAATCCAGTTGATTCACCATTCAAGACAAATGCTGCTAGTATGATGCTGTCTGATTAAATCTGTCCATCATTGGCTTAGAAGAAGTGAAGAAAGCATTTCTTATATGGGACATTCTCAGTCAGGTTTGGTTCAGTTTGTTAGTGTTTTGTGAATAAGTATCACTCAACAGGGATTGGTTAGCTTTTGGGATGAGATGTTGAGGGTGATGTTGAGGATGACATTGTATATTGTGAATAGATAGCACTGTTTGTGCTGCAGAGTTATGTGAATATATATACTACTATTATATACCATCTGAACTGTTGTTGTAGGCCTGGTTCAGAGTTTGCTACCTTGTGCTGACTGCATTGCACACATGGGTATACTGAATTGAGACTAGCCTCAGTAGAAAGTTTCTTCTTACACTGGCATCAGACAACAAAAATGAAAAGCAACCAGTATCATCTACAAAAACAGTGACCACAGATGCAAATTGAATCTCTCTGAGATCAGTGAATGAAAACAGATCTAAAAGAATCACAATCAGATCTCTGAAAATGTGAAAGACAGATGCAGCAGTAAAGACAGCAGTGAATTACTGAAGCATTAAATTCTCTGAGTGTCAGATGAATCTGAAGAACAGTTAAATAATAAAAATTGAGAATGTCTTTATACAGAACTCAGTGAGCTTGCTGCTCATTAGTTAAGATGACTTCACAGTAAACATTATGAATATAGAGACAACATTAATTTTGAAGATCACAATGACAATAAAGTAATGTTGATACACTTAAACTTTGTCATTTTACAGTACAACACAATAAAGTCAAAAAACAAAATCATGACATCTCTGCTTCAGAATCTCATCATATAAAACTACAATGTGCTGATTATTCAGAAGTCATAACACAATAAATACAACAATAATACTTATTATCTCTGCAAAAACTGATTTTATCTGATCTATCTAAAATTCATAAAAGAAAAATCAATTTAAGTTTGCTTTTACATTAATTCATGACTGAACTGTGCAGACTGAACAGTTTAAACATACAGTAAAGATTTTATGACTCTAAAAATTCAGTATACTGAACACAGTCAGTCTAAGTGTTTATGCATTTACAATGTGTACAGAGAAGTAGTTAAAGAGAATACTACAGTAACTTTAAAGTAATTAAATGATTTATTGAAGAATGATTATTGACAATACATTATAGTGAGAGACTTTAATCTGCATCATTCAACATGAGAAAGTCTGAGAATGAAGAAGAATTCATAGATAAAGCAGTTAATACAAATAATAAATGAATGACAGCTCTCTCTGTTCTTACTGTAAAGCTCAGTCACATAAAGATCTCAATAAATATGCAGCATCATAAATCTGATACTAAACAGCTTAGACATTACTCAACAATTAATCAGCTGTGAAATACAACAATAACATCATGACTTTAATCACTACTTTATTGTCACTTATCTTCTGCTGTCTGCAGCAGAGATCACATTACAATCTTATTAATAGTGAAATAAAGCAGACATAAAGCTTCTATAACAGATTCTGATAAAACAGCTGTCAATGTCACTTTATAACTACAATGAATTTAATATAAAGCAATACATAATTGTCATTACAGAGACAATTTAAATCACAGTGAAGACAACAGTACTGATGTTAACTCTTAATAAATGATTAAAGTTAGGATTTGGCCCAAAAGCAAAAGAAATAATAAGAAAAGTAAACAGAGTCTGTCATCATTGATAAAGAGAGCAGAGCATGCACATTTAAAAGATGTATTGTTGAGTCTGCAATGAAAAAGAGAAGAAGCTGACAAAATTAATGAAAATAAGTTATAGAGAATGAATAGAGATGATTTTAAAGAACTTTCAGAAACTATGAAAACTGATAAAGTAAATCAGAAATCACAGAGTCATAAGTTAGACTTTTACTTCTATTCTGAAACAGACAGAAAAGCTGAAACTTACAGAACTGCAGAACAAGACAGAATTACTTTAAACAATTTTCTTTTTAACTTCTTTAAAGATAAATCTTAATGACATTGCAGAATACAAGTACTCTGAGCTGATATTTATGTCTTTAATTACAGAGATTGAATTAACAGAGATTATAATGTAAACATTAAATAATAAGACATCAGAATTGAATGATATACTGAATTAAGTTTTACATTAAATATTATTACAACTACTTTCACTGCTGCTCTCACTGTACAACTTATGTCTGAACAGTAAAAGACATTTAAGAATATTTAAACACTTCATTACAGTGATGCTGCAAAAGCTTAACAAAGAAGACTATTAGCAACTTAAGATATACTGATTAATAATACTTCTAAACATCATAAGCAAGACTCTGAAGTTCATAATGACATACAGAATAAGTTACATAACAGAGATCTATTAATTGCTACTTAAAATATTGCTGAGAAGCTAAAAGATTGTGTTTACAGAGCAGACAATTCATATATTGCTGAAGTAGATTTACAAAACATGAAAATTAAGCATGTTAATCACATTACTATTAATGCTGAATATATCAGAAGTCTTTAATAATGTCTTTTACAAAAGATTACTTCACAATCTTTAAAAATGTTATCTATTACTGAAGATAGTGAACTGAATAGAAGACTTTCTGAGAAAAAGAACATCAACAATAAAGTTGTTAAAATATGAGTCAGAGAGCTTTGTCATCTATATAGACATATTTTAAAGCTTATCACTATCATTTATTTTATATTTATTTTATAATGCTGACATGCTGAATCTAGTCAATGATTCACAGCTTTGAGTCACAGCAGCAAGTTGAATTGATGATGTAAACATTATAATGACAGAAAAGTCAGCAGAGAAAAACTGCACTGCTTTATATACAGTGCACAGCTGCACAAAGCAATAAGCTTAAAGATATGTCTTTATCTTTATCTCAGTTAAATATGAGTTTATTTACTTCATAAACTGTCTCATAAAACATAACACAACAGTGAAGCTGATTCTAAATACACATACAATATAGACATCATCAATATACAGAGTGCTGAGAGTTATCTTGAACTTATATCTAAAATGAAATGTACATATACAATACATTCAGATCTGAGTCACAACAAGTCTTAAGAATTTAGCAGTGCTAACAGACTTTACATAAAACTTTGAGCTCAAGAATCTACAGAGACTTTATGTAACAGTGATGTTATTATAGATTTTGTATTGCTGCTCAGTCTGATACAGCTTAAACAGTGAACACAAAACAATTATACAACAAAAATAAATTCTTTAGAAATTGACAGTTATACAGTAATGAGCAGAAGTCATTATAATGAGAATCTTCTATATAACAGTGAGCTCAGCACTGAATATAAAACTCTTTCTTTTCTTAATGAAACAGCAGCTAAAAAAGACATTGAGAAAGTTTATGCTTTATATTGTCACTGTATCAATTTACATTTTAATGAAGAAAATCAGATCTGACTTTACAAAGAAGCTTTGCTGAAAGAGCTTACTAATGTTACTGTCAGGTAATGTCAAGAGGTAAAAAGCTGTCTTGCTAAGTGAGTAAGAGGCCTCAGCTATATAGTCATCTGACTATTACATCATAATGGCAGGCAGGCAGAAGCAATTTCCCATAATGTGAATAAAGCAAGATTGAATGCCTAAACAGAAAGAATGGTGAAAGACTATAATGATGAATAATTAGTGTGAGAAGAAGAAAGACATCAGCATCATAACAAGTTGCTGATCACAAAAAAGACATCAGTTTCTAATGTTATTCTCTCTGTTCATTCTTGTCCTTGCACTTCATCAAGATTCTTTCATTCTTCACATTCAGCACTATTCACTCATCTTCTGTTGTCTCAATCACCTCTGCATCTGCTGTTCTGCCATTCTCTCTTAAATATTCAACAATGAAGCTTAATATATTGATCATCTCTATCAGAATGCTCTGAATCTCTGTAACATAATTCTCAACAGTGCTCAGTTTTCCTTTCAAAATGACAATGTAATTCTTCACTTCAACAATATAGCTTTGTATTTCAGTCACTGTCTTCATTTATTCATTCAGACATGCACCTAGTTGAATGAAGCTATCAAGTAACTTTTGCACTATGACTTGTAGAAGAGATACATTGATGATAAGAATTGCAGTGAGTAGAGATTGTAACTTAATTGATGCTGTGACTGATCTTGAGATGAGTAGATTCATTAATCATTATTTATTCATTAAGAAAACATCAAGTTCTGTCTTGTCTGCCTTCTGCTTAGGCATGTAAAATATAGTAAGTGATGTAAAGACATTGAAGTTGATTGCTGTTTATGATGATGTAATTATTTCAGTAAATGTAATGATGATATTAAATGCAATCAGGTCTTGAAGTGTTGGCTCTGACAACAGTGTTGATTGAATAGAGAAGTTAAAGATGAGCTTTGTTGCTAGATTTAATGTAGATGATGATGTCATTATGATGAATGAAGCTAAGTTTGATGATAATGATAATGCTGTTGTGATAGATGAAGCTATATTGATGTTTTGGCACAATGAGCTGACTTAATTCAATGATTCAGCTTTTGTGACTTTTATAATAGACACTTTCACTTTGTTGTCTTTGGCAGTCTTCTTTGATTTAGAAGCTGATTATAAATTAGAATATATGACCTTGTTGCTGAGTCAAAGTAATTTGTCATCTTCAGTTTAGTGTGTGTCATAATGCATCTTTATACCTGCTTCTCTTCTCTCTTCTTCACATAACTGATAATAGCTCTTAAAAACAACATAGCAGTTCTTGTCAGCATTGTTCATCATAACAGTCTTGTTGCTATAGTTAATTCTTAAGGCTCTGATATTTCTCTGCTGATTGAAGTCTACAGGTCACACTGCATCTCTCTTATTTCTCTGCATCTTTCATATGATCATGTAGATATTGTAGTCATTGAGTTTTACTTTATCTGATGATGATTCATTCAGATAATCTGACATTTCAGTGTAAAGCTTTCATTCTTTTCATACTGCCTAAAGAATGTTGCTCACTCTGACTGTATCAATCTTTTTGTCTGATTTCTCACTACATCATAGTTCATGATTCACTGACTCTGAGTTTTTCTTTTAATTAATCATTTTGGTGTCTCATGATATAAAGAGTGAATGAGTGTTGTATGTGTCTTATAGAAATGATTAATGAACTGAAATTGTATAAAAGATGTAAAGAATAGTAGTTAATAGAAGTTCTGATGAATAATGTTGTTGTTTATTCTTAAATGTTTGTTTACTTTTCTGATATCTGTCATTTAAGTTTAGATTGTGTATGTGAAATTCACTGCTTAGATAAGAAATGCTGTCATATAATTATGCATTAGGTGTTTGTCTCAATTCATACAGCTGCACTAGCTCTTTAACATTTCTCAAATCTTTGATATTGACTCAGCTGTCAAATTCTGAGCCATACTTTAGTTAATGAGCTAAATATTCAGTAGTCATGTCTCTGCCTCTTTAATACATTCTTTTGAACAGCAGTTTTTCAACTTTTTACTTCTTCTCACTGTTCACTATAACTTCTTCTGGCTCTTCTGATCTTGGCCACCAATATGAGTCATTGATATGAGTCAGTTTCAGGTGTGCTACTGATATAACATCATGAATGCATCAACTCAGTGATAACTCTAGTCAATATGTCAGTTTTCTGACACAATTCAGAACTTTAAGCAGATTCACAAACTGTTGTCTTAGCTTCTTATTTTTTTCTCTTAGACTGAGTAGTGTATAGCTCTTGTATAAATGTAGATTTATCAAATCTTCTGCCTTGAAGTAGAGAGATTTATGTTTCTGATTGTAATAATACTTCATTGTCATAGTGATGTATACTATTGCATCTTTGACATCTATATGTGCTGATCAGTACTGATTCATCATTGTAAAAGTAACTGACTTTCTTTTCATCTGTTCTTCATTATAATTAAAGTCTATTCACTCTGTGTCAGACTCTTCTATTCAGAGTAAGTTCATGTCAGGATCACAGGTGGGTAAGTCGGAAGGACTTAGACAAATTGCCATGGAGGTTTCCTTACTGTTAACATGTTGCTTCATTTCACTTATCTTGCGCTTCATTTCGCTTCGCACCCTCGCTAA
>JAABUJ010003462.1_pt1 | contig 17683 bp, 13 predicted proteins | sample 5559131 | NCBI WGS metagenome assembly JAABUJ01 (sample SAMN10711875, study PRJNA513366) | rock metagenome | isolation source: Antarctica rocks | place: Antarctica: Victoria Land, Mt New Zealand nord | collected 2016-01-07 | reverse complement strand
CGCAGGGGCGCGCCGCTGCTTCATGGGGTCGTGCTTGTTGTAGACAGTAATCCACTGCTGCGCGACGAAGCCCGCGCGCGCCTTCTTGCGCGGCGCGCCGTCCGGGCCCACGTCCAGCGCCTCCAGCTCCGCGCGCCCGCGCTTCTGGCCCACCTGCGCGGCGGCGTCGAGGTTCAGGGTTGGGTCTAGGGTCTAGGGTGGCGCCGAGCTTAGTTGCCGGGCCCAAAACTGGTGCCGCTGCCGCAGTGCAGGGCCTGTGCCTGGCCGGCAGAGCTTGCCGGCCGGCGCCACCGCGCACAGGCGGGCGCCGCCGCCCGCGCTCGCGCCGGCCCACGCGCGGTGCGCCAGCCCGCCGCCGTTCGCGCTCATACGCTGGGGGTGCGGGGCGCGCCTTGGTGGGCGCGGCGCCGACGTCGACGGTGATCGGCCGGCTCGCGCCGGCGCCCAGCAGCGGCTCGAACAGCGACCGCAGCGCGCCGTAGGCGGGCTCCTCCTCAAATGCGAGCGCGATGACCGCGTCGGTGAAGCGCCGGAAGGGCTCCGAGACCGCGCGGCACAGCTGCTCCGCGCTCGTGCCCATCTTCGTCTTGCACACCATGAAGCCCTTGTTCTCGCCCTGCGCGGCCGCGGCGCGCGCGCCCCTCCGTCGCGCGCCCGGGCAGCGACCGCGGCCCTGCGGGCGTGCAGCGGCTCGCAGCCGCGCGCCGCCGGCCACCCGAGCAGCCGCGGCGGTTTGCACGCACTTCTGTCGGGCGTGCAGCCTGGCGCCGGTCCCGGGAGGTGGGGGCGAAGCATCCGGCCCCCGTCGCAGTGCAGGAGGCCACCGCCGGCACTGGGCCACGGCCGCGCGCGCGCGCCAGGCCCCAGGGGGATAGGGTTGGGGCAGGCGGCGCCGCGCCTGGAAGCCCTGCCAGGGCAGGCGGCCGTTGAGCAGGAACATGAGCGTGTACGCCAGGCTCTCCAGGTCGTCGCGCCGGCTGGGTGCGCGGCCCAGGTGCGCGTGCACGCTCGCGTAGCGGATCGTGCCCCTGCCGCGCCGCGCCCGCATGGGTTACGATTATGATGGCCAGACAGGGCACAGCGCGCTCGGCGGGGCGCGCCTCCCACGCGAGCTTGCCACACACGGGACCGCCGGGCCGCTGGGGCCGCGTGGCAGGCCGCCAGGGGAGCGGCCTGGGCGCCGCAACAGCGCCTAGCCTCCCGCATACCCCTCCCGGCCCCCGCAAGCACGCGGGCCGCTCGGGCGGCGCGCCCGCCCGGCGCGCAAAGCAGGCGCCTGCCGCCGGGCTGGCGGCGTACAGGCAGGCCCCGGGGGACGAGTTTCATACGCGGGCGGGCGGGCGCGGCGCACCGGAAGTCGTCGGGGCGCTGGTCGTACGGGTTGTGCGTGGCGGCTCCGCGGAAGCGCGCGGCCAGGCCCAGGTCGACCAGGTACAGGCGCTGCGCGCGCGGCCCGCCCGGCGCGCCCAGCAGAAAGTTCTCCGGCTTGACGTCGCCGTGCACATACCTGCGCGCGCGCGCGCGGGCTGGGCGCCCCGGCAGGTGCCCCGCGGGGCGCGCGGCGCGGCGGCCAAGGCAAGCACGGGGCGCCCTGCTGCTCCGCATGGTGCACAGGCTGGGGCGCGGGTGTGAGCCCGGTCGCCCGGCGGTGCAGGGCGTCCGCCAGCGCGTGCGCGCATGGCCACACGGCGACCGCATGGGCGCGGGAGCTGGCGCGCGCACCCCTTGCCGTGCAGGTGCTCCAGGATGGTGAGCGCCTCCACGGCCACGCACGCGACGTACTGCTCCGACAGCGCCTGGTCCGCCGGCCCGTTCCACACGTCCCACAGGCTGGGCCCCAGCAGCTCCATCACCTGCAGGTAGGCAAAGGGACAGGCTCAGGGTACATGCAAACCCTCAAATACCACCACCACCTGCGCGGCAGGGTCGCTCGCGGACGCAGTCGCCCAGCTGCCGCGGCGGGCGAGCAGGCGGCTGAGCGGCGTGCACCGTCCCCCCCCACCCCCCCCCCCCCACTCAGCAGGCTGGGCCCAGCGCGGCCCCGGTGCTCCGCACGCAAGGGCACGCAGGCCGCACGGCGGTAGCGCTGGGCGGAGCGCGGCGCAGCCCAACGCTGGGCGCGGCCGAATGCGGGGAACGCGGGGGCGGCCGCGCGGCGCGCGGCGCGCGGCGCACCATGATGTAGAAGTCGGCGGCGCTGCCCTTGAAGTAGAGCTTGGGGATGCCGTGCGTCTCGCCCAGCGCCTGGTACACCGCCCACTCGTTCGGCGGGCCGCCGCCCGGGCAGCCCTTGCTCGAGTGGTGCTCAAACTTGATGGCCACCTGCGCGGCCGCGCCGCCGGCGCTCAGCGCCGCGACCGCCCGGCCCGCTCCCCGCCGGCGGCGCCGGCGACGTTCCCGCTTGCAGTCACATTTCTTTTCTTTGGCGGGCGCGCTGGGCCGTTCAACCTGCAGAGTTGGTGCAGGCTGCACAGCCGGCGGCAGCGGGGCGCGGGCGAGCCGGGGGCACAGGGAGCGGCCGCAGTGGGGGCAGGGGCGCGCCTGGTTGGGCTTGGCCAGCACGGCCACCTTGCGCGGCACGAGGCGCGTGCCGCGGCACACCTGCCCGAAGCCGCCCTTGCCCAGGCGCTGCTCGACCACGTAGATGGGCGACCCCACCAGCTGCACCTGCGCGCACCCGCGCACCTGCCCTCAGCGCCGCCCGGGCGCCACCGGGAAACCGGGGGCGCCGGGGGCTGCGGCGCGCCCCCCCCGCCCGGCGACATGGGGAGCGCAGCCGGCGGGCGCGGGCGCGGGCGCGGCCTCGGCGCGGCCGCGCACCCGCTTCGGGACCTCGGGCAGCTCCTCCTCGTCGACGGGGTCATCGCCGGCCGGCGCCGGCGCCAGAGCAGCCCTGCGCGCCGACAGGGCCGCCCGTCGGACGCGCTGCGCGGCTGCCGGCCTGGTGACCGCCGATCCAGGCGCGTGCGCTGCGCGGCGTGCCCTCGCAGGTGTGGCGCGCGGCGCGCAGCCCTGGGACGCTGCGTGCAGCTGCCCCAGCGGTCCGCGCGCTGCGGCCAAGGCAGCCAGGCGCCGGGCGCCCGCGGTCACAGCCCCGCCCGGGCGACAGGCGCGCACCGCGCCGCAGGCTGCTTCTTCATCTCCCAGCCCTCCCCAACCGCGCCGGTGTGCCGCGGCCAATCACCTCATCAGCGCGCCGCGTCCCCGCCTGCGCGGCGCGCCCCGGCGCCGTGTCACCGCGCCTGATAGCTGGGCGCTCCATTTGCAGCCGGCTCGCAGCAGCTTCCGGCGCAGGCGCTGCGCCGGGCCGGGTGCCGCGGGCGGTCACAACAGGGCTGTCGCGCGGCGTCCTTGAGGAGGCGCTGGCCGCGCCGCGCCGCGGCCTGCGCGGCAGCTCGGCAGGGGCGGCCCGGGGCGGGCGCCTGGCGCGCCAGGCGATGTACGGGGGGCGGGAGAGCGACATTGTGGCGCGTACCTCGGGCGCCGGCACGTTCCAGGCGCCCGGCCCGGCCTCGGCGCGCGCCGCGCCCGCAGCAGCGCCGGCCGCTGGCGCCGGGCCGCGCAGGGCCGCGCCTGCCCGCCAAGGCGCGCACAGGTGCCCCGGCGGACACGACGGCGGCGCCTGGCCCTCGCGCCGCCCGAGCTGCTGCTTATTCGCGCGATGGGATCACAGGTGAGAACCCCCCGCCTCTCGCCCGATGGCCTGCGATGCGCTCGGGTGCGCTGTTCCACTGGGGCGGATGACCTCGGCTTGCAAAGGGTTTCAGAGGTGCCATTCCAACTTGAAGGGTCACATCGACAGATGGTGCCATGTCGCACATGTGTACAGCTGCGAGCGGCTCATCAAGTCACCAGCTGCCCTGCATGCAAGACAGTTCCCTGGCGGGCTGTCTCGCACGTGTGCTACGGACTTGCGGCTCGCTTTCAGTGGTGACAGTGTTCACGCTCCTAGAGACGGCTCGCTTTCAGTGGTGGCAGTGTTCTGTGAACACTGTTCACGCTCCTACAGACAGTAACACCGTTCACGCTCCTAAAGACCGCAACGGTATTCACGCTCCTAGACAAAATGAGAAAGGAAGCACGCGTTGCCGTGCCCTCTCACTCTCCAGGGAACGATCACAGGCAAGTGCTCTCTCGTGCAGCAGCACAGGTAGCAAATGGCATCAAATGCACCGCCTGCACACGCCGGGCACGGCTGCGCGCAAGCCCCAGCACCCCGCCTTGAAACCAAGGCACCTCGAACCACTACTAACCTAAAAGAATGCCTGCGGCGCGCCGCGCCGAGCCGCACCCAACACCGCGCCTTGCTCAGCAGGCGCGCTGCTGTGTATGCATGGCATCACACGGTGCAACCCGGCGCAGGAGCAAAGCCCGGACCGAGCAGGGCACCCTGGTCCCCAAGACATGTTCTCGCCAGCAGCATGCAGTCGGCAGTCACGCCGGCAAGTCCAAAAACCCGGCGGCACTATTTTGGCACAGGCTGGCCACAGGCATGCATTTCAATACAGGCGGGCACACCCGCTTCAATACAGGCGCACCGCGTCACCCCTAAATGTGCTGTCAAGGCACCTAACCAGTGCTGCCTGCAGTGCTGCAATTTGCACGCACCCCGCGGCCGGCGACCCGCAGCGCCTCCAAGGAGGCCACGCAGCTGCATCTCCTACCGGCACAACAGCTTCATCCCAGACAGCTTTGTACGGAAAACGCGCAGCCTTCGTGCAGGGCGCGCACGCCCGGCGGCCCCGCTGCCGAGCACACTCCCGGTGCACGCACAGGGGTCGCGCGCGGCCGCGCCGCACCCCGCGCACGCACTTTTGCCCACGCCGCAGCGGCGCCCGCGTGTCGGGCGCCGGGCGCGCGCGCGCGCGCGCGCGCTCACACGCGGCACGCCGGCTCCGAGCACGCCTTGAGGAACGCGATCTCCGCACGCAGCTGGTCCAGCTTGGCCAGGTTGGCGGCAAACCCGGCGCGCAGCTCGCCGCAGCGGTACACGCGGAAGAAGGGCAGCCGGTCGACGCCCAGGTCGCGCGCGACAAAGTCGGTCAGCGCGGCGTCCGCGCCGTTCACCTGCACCGCGCGGCGCGGCGCGGCGGTCAGCCGACGGCGCGCCGCCCGCCGGCAGAGGCGGCGCGCGCGCGGCGCAGCGAGCGCAGTGGGCCGCAGGCCGCGAGCCGGCCCGCACAGGTGCAGAGAGGCGACGCTGCCAAGCGGCCGGCAGCCGGCTGACCCTACCCTACCCTACTGGTCAATAGCGGGGCCGCGCACCGACAGGAAGGTGACCTCCGGGTTGTTGCGCGCGAGCTTCTTCAGCCCGGGGTACAGCCGCCGGCAGCCGGGGCACCAGGGCACCCAGAAGTCGGCGACCAGCAGGCGGTGGCCGGCCACGGCTGCACGGTACGCCGCAGGGCTGGCCGCGGGCAGCAGGTTCAGCGGCCGCTCGCCCTCCCACCTGGTGCGCTCCCGCCTCCAGCGTCAGCCAGGGCTCGCGGCGCGGGGCGGCGCCTCCGGGCCGCGCGGCCGGCCCAGAAAGGTTTGTTTTTGAGCTCTAGCTCTTACGGCTGTAATTTCCGGTAGAGAGGCGCGACTCCCTGCAATACTAGCGTTGGAGGAGCGTGGCGTGCCGCGCAAGCAGCCCCCGGAGCAGCACTGCGCCGGGGGTGTGCAGGCGCGGCACGCGGCTGCTGCCAAAGGGGGCCCCACAGAGCGGCCTGCAGCGGCGCCCGCCGGTGCGCACCAGTTCGCATGGCTGACACTCGCGACCTCCTGCCGCACGGCCGCCCGCCTGCGCGGCCAGGCAGCGCGGTGAGCCCCAGGGCGGCTCACCACCGGCGCCGCCGCGCCGGCTGACCGCGCCGCTGTCCGGGGCGCGCGCGTCACTGCACCACTGGCTTGGCGACTCGCCGCACAAACTCTTATTGGGCTTGAGTAGGCGGGGGGGGCCGCAGGGCAGTTCCCATGGGCGAGCGGGTGCCCCTCGCGAGCGGCGGGCGGTTGTTCAGTTTGCGCCCGGTCTGACTAGACACGCGCCGTGCCAGAATCCCGGGGCGCACCGCAGCTCAGCCTCTCGCCTCCTGCGCACGGCGTCCGGGTGTGCGGACAGTGCTGCAAGCTCCAGTGCCAAGTGGGGCTGGCTGCTCCCGGGCTGTGGGCTGCATGCAACTGGGTGCTGCCGGCAGCTGTGGCCCCACCGACTGCCCCGGCTGCTTCGGCCGAGGGTTGCCCCGGGCAGAACTGCCCCGTGGGGCATGCTTGCCGCGCCGTTCGAGGTGCACCGTTCGCTGAAATTGTCGACCCAGCCGTCCTCCCGCAGTCCAGGCTAGCGCGTCTGCTGGCTTTACATGAACACGGGAGTCCCGTGACGCGACACCAGGTGGTCGTAGATCTGCGGCGAGCTCTGCTGCGTGACTGGTCGAGCTTTGTAAACGTGAGGGCTTCTTGCAGGGCCTGTACTTGCTCAGCAGCGGCTGCAATCGTGCAGGCCGGGCAGCAGTAGGCTGCCCTGGGATCAGCGATGGCGGCCGTGCCTGCAGCCTCAGGACCCTCCGCGTGATGTCCGCGCCGCGGGGCCCGGCCATGCTCGCGCACGCCGTGCGCGGCCTCGCGGTGGTGCTGGCGCTGACCATCACGGCTGCGCTTTGGGACGGCTCGCGCTTCGGCTGGCACCCCACGCTGATGACGATCGGCTTCGTCGGCGCGATGAGCGAGGGCGTGCTCGCCGCGCTGCAGCTGCGCTCGATCGACCCCGGGCCCGAGCGCCTGCGCGGGCTGCAGCGGCATGCCTGCATCCAGGCGGCCGCGCTGGCGTGCGCGGCGGGCGGCTTCTATGCGATCTACAGCAACAAGGTGCGCCGCGCCGCCCGGCCGGGCCGCCGCAGCTGGCCCTGCGCGGCTCCAGGGTGCGCCGCCTGGTGTTCCCGGAGCGCGCGCGCTCAGCCGGATTGCGTCGCAGGTGCGGCTGGGCAAGCCGCATTTCCGGACGGTGCACGCGCGCGTGGGCCTGGCCGCGCTGCTGCTGGGCCTGGCCGCGCCGGCGGCGGGCGCGCTCGCGTTCAAGTCGCTGGGCCTGCTCGCGCGCGCACCGGAGTCCGTGCAGCTGCGCGTCAAGTGGGCGCACCGCAAGGCGCGCGGCCCGCGCCGCGCGGCCCGCCGCGCGCGCCGCGCGCCGCCGGGGCGCGATGCGATTGGGGCCTGACGCCGCTGGGGCCTGACGCCGCGCGCCGCCGGGGCCTGACGCGGCTGTGCCGCGGGGCGCAGGTGGGCCTGGTGACCTGGCTGTGCGCGCTGGCGGCCGTGGAGCTGGCACTGACCCACCCGGCCGTGTACAAGGCGCGCCCCCCCGGCCGCTCGCCTGCGGCCGCGCCAGGCGCGCTGCCTGTCAGCACGGGCGCGGCGCCCGCCGCTGTCGAGTCCAGGCCCGCTGCCGTGCCCCTGCCTGGTCCTGCGCTATTCCGGGCACCGCCGCACGCAGCCGGCGCCGAGCGCGCCGGCTCGCCGCAGGGCTCGGCCAGCCGGGCGTGGCAGCTCGGCACGCTGCTCCTGGCGGGCGGCGCGCTGGGCGCGGCGTGCCTGCCGGCGGGCCGCGGCGGCCGCGGCGCGGGCGCCGGTGCGGCGGTGTGACGCGGCGCCGGCGGGCTGACACGGGCTCGGGCGCGCGGCCGCCAGGGCCTCGTGAGCCGCGCGTGGCAGCTGGCCGTGGCGGCCGCCGCGGCCGCGGTGGTGGCCCTGGCGTCGCAGTCGGTCAAGCGGCGGGCGCTGCTGCCCACGGCGGCCGACCCGTATGGCGTGGTCAGCGCCGCGGACGAGCTCAAGGCCCTGTGAGCGGCTGGCCAGCCTCTAGCTATACCGGGTGTCAGAGCAGAGGCCCGTTGGTAGTGTGAACCAGGGCCGCGCCGCGCCGCGCGTTCCGACTAGCTATAGCTTGCAGGATGGTGTGCTGTGAGAACCAGTTGGAACGGTGTTGATGCCAAACATCAGTGGCAACCAGAGTTGCACCTCCAGGGCCTCATCAAACCCCAGAAGAGATCAAGGCTGGGCGATGAGCTACTGCAAGTACCTCGGAGTGTACTGCCTCGCTGTCCTGCCGCTTTGCGCCTATCCCAGAAGACAGAGCGAGCCATGAAGCAAGCCACGGTGGTGAGGCCGCTATGTGCGCCCTCCGCGCTCAGGCTGCGCAGCAACGCGCCCCGCCTCGCGGCGCCCGCCCGGGTAGGGCCTCCGCTGCTCTGCATGGTCTGTTGCCACGCAGCCAGCTGGCTCTTACCAAGCCGCGGGTTGCCGCTCGCAGGGCCGGGCCCCCGCTGCGCGGAGGAGCGCGGTGATCAGCGCTGTGGCTGTGGGTGACAAGGTGCCGGCCCGGCGCTTTTGGCAGTTCTACGCTCACGGCCGTGTGCGTCGCCAGGCCCTGCGCGCGAGGGGCGCTGCTCCCCTTCTGACGTGTGAGCGCGCGCGGGGGCGCAGCTCCCCGGCGACATCAAGCTCACATACTTTGACGCGGAGAACAAGATGCAGGACATTAGCGTTGAGACCATGACGAAGGGGAAGAAGGTGCGCCGCGGCGCCCGCGCCCGGCGCCGGCCCGGCCCTGCGCGCCCCCCGCCGGCCGGCCGGCGGCGCCGCCTGTGGCTGCGCGCTGAGCGCCGCGGAGCCTGAGGCGCGTCTGGCAGCGTAGAAGCTCTGCAAGGCCGCACCCGCTTCATGCGGTGCTCTGCATGTGGCGGCGTGCTGCTCTGGGAGGCCGGTCGGGGACCACGACCGGGCCAATGCCTGCCACAGCCGCAGCCGCGCGCGCGGCGTACAGACCCGGCGCCGCGCGCCGCGCAGGTCGTGATCTTCGCGGTGCCCGGCGCGTTCACGCCGACCTGCAGCCTGAAGCACCTGCCGGGCTTCATCGAGAAGGCGGACGAGCTCAAGGCGAAGGGCGTGGAGACGATCGCGTGCGTGGCCGTGAACGACGCGTTCGTGATGGACGCCTGGGGCAAGAGCGTGGACGCCGGCGACAAGGTGATGCTGCTCGCGGACGGCAGCGCGCTCTTCACCAAGGTGCGGCGGCGCCGGCCGTCGGGCGCTGGCCTCCTGTCATTGGGCGCTGGCCCGGGTGGCAGGGCGTGTCAGACTCACTTTGGCACTCTTGAATTTCAGAACACAGAGTCTCGTGCGGCCCGCGAAGGTGCACCTGCGGTGTAAGGTTGGGGGCCGCACAGCTTGGCGGGGGCGGAGCATGCGAGGCTCTGTCGCGCACCGGACGCACGGCGAACTGCTGCGGTGCTCTCCTGTGTTGGAGTGAAAATCACCTTTTGTGTAGGGGCAGGAGTTGCGGGGGAAGGGAAGTGCCCACCGCCTGGGCTGCAGCTGTGCTGTTGCATCGCGGGGTGGAGCGGCGCGTGGGTGGCGGGCACACATGGTGCTGCGCTGGTCTTGTGTTTTGCCGAGGTTGGCGTCTCGTGTGAGGGGCATTGAGGTGCGCAGCACTCTGTCAAGCGTACTGGCTGTGCTTTAGAGAGACAGGGCTGGCATGTGGGCGTGCTGGGAGGGAAAGGGGGCCGCGCCCTGCTCCCTGCTTGGTCAGGCAGAAAGGAAGCACGAGCCGTGCGAGCGGCGGGCGTGCGCGCGGCAGTCGATCGGCGCGGAGCTGGACCTGACCGACAAGGGCCTGGGCATTCGCTCGCGGCGGTATGCGATGCTCGTGGACGACGGCACGGCGCGCCCTAACCCTACCCCGTTTCTGTTCTCTCAGACGCGCGCCGCGCGTCCCTTGTCCGGCAGCGCGCCCCGTGCGCCGGACCCCGCCAAGCAGGGAGGTTGGCCCTGCGCAGCAGATGGGTCGGCGGGGCGCGGCCCCTGGCGTGCTCTGACGCGCCGGGCGGGCGCGGGTCGCAGGTCAAGGACCTGAACCTGGAGGAGGGCGGCGCGTTCACCGTGAGCAGCGCCGACGAGATCCTAAGCGCGCTGTAACCGCGCACGCGGACGGGCTTGGCGGGGCGCGGCATGGGCACAGGCGGGCTTTTAGGGGACCGGTGGCGGGCTGGGCGATCGGGCGTGGTGATGCGGTGCTGGCAGGGTGGGGTGCTTATCAGCACTTCGTGCTGGGGGCTCCGCAGCTGTCAGGCGCTAGTGTACTGGTAGAGACCAACTCGGGCAGTTCCCCTAGACGCACACTTCCTCCCAGGCCTCCCTGCAAACCCTGTAAAGGTTCTGTGATGAGCTTCCCGGGCCCAAACGGCTGGATCAGTCGAGTGACTATCCCCGCTGCTCCTGCCCTGCTGCCATGACAAGTCAGCGTATAGCAGGCCTCCGAAGTAACCTCTGGAGAGATCCAGAGATCGGGAGCGTGCTGCCGGCGACCTGCTGTCTCAGCTGTGGCCGCGCTCGACCAGAGCCAGTGCAGGCACGCGGCTTCTACTTGGCAGCCCCGCGGGATGAGCTTGTCGGCACGCCTGTCCTGCTCCGGCTGACTGCTGGAGGGCACCTGGGGCGGCACCTGCTTGCACGGTGCTTGCCGGACGCGCCGCGGCTGTGACGCCCCGACTCCCTCCCGCTTCCCGCCCCGGCCCAACACCTGGCACGCTGCTCGTGCAGGCGGGCGCCCGGTGAGGTCGCCCCACGCGGCACGCTGGCGGGGGCCAATGGCGCCAGGAGCGCCAGGGGCACCAAGCGGCGGTGCATCGTCGCGGGATGCGCAGCGCTGCCGCGCTTCAACCTGCCGGGCGTGTATCCGCCGATCTGCTGCACCATACACCGGATGGAGGGCCAGGTCTGCATGAACCGGCGCCCATGCTCGCATGCGGGCTGCTGGCGCCGGCCGCACTTTGCGCCGCCCGGCACCAAGACGCCCCTCTACTGCGGCCAGCACAAGCGCGCCGGCAACGTCAACGTGCTGCAGGCCTGCGGGCACCAGGGTGCGCGGGCGGCGCCGCCCCGTCCGCGGCCCCATGCTTGGAAGCTGCTGCGTGCCGCCCGCCTGGCTCCGCGTGCGCTGTACCGGCGATCACGCTGTGCCCGTTGTCTCTATCGTGCCGCCGACCCGCGCGGCCCGCGCAGGCTGCTCCAAGACTGCGAGCTACGGGCACTGGGGCAGCAACCCGCGCATGTTCTGCTATGAGCACCGGTGCGCGCCCGCGGCCACCCGCCCGCACGACGGGGAGCGCCCTGCTGCTGTCGGCAGGGCCTGCAGAGCTCGCACAGGGCCTGCCCGCAGCCCCTGTTACTTGCGTGGGTACAGCGCGCCGCATGCCCGCCGCGGCTGCCGCCCTGGCTCCGCGGGCGCCCCGACAGGGCCGCAACACGGGGCACCGGCCGGCCGCTCGCAGGCCGCGCCGCCGAGCGGGCAGCGCGCGCGCGCAGGAAGAAGGACATGGTCAGCGCGGCCGTGCAGGCCAAGGCGCGGCGTGAGCAGGGCGGCGCGGGCGCGGCGCGCGGCGCAAAGTGCGCGGCCAAGGGTGCGCGCGCGCCCGGCGAGCGCCCCCGCCTGCCGTGCAGCTGGTTGGGGCAGTCTGCATGCTCAGGCTCCCGCTGTGGTCGAGTCGGATGCGGCGGGCCGCTCGCGGTCTCTGCGCATGTGCCGGCAGCTGAGCAGCGCCCGCGGCATGCGGGGTGTCTCTCCGTCTGAGCTCTGCGCCCTGCTGGCGGCTTGTTGGGAACTCTTGCTGCTGGGAGCCTGTGCCTGGCGCCCGACGAGCCCACGGCAGGGCCGCTGCTGACGCGCGCGTGCGGCGCGCGCAGGCGCGCTGAAGCGCGAGCACGACGCGTGCGACGCGGACGGCTCACCGGCTTTCCCGCCGGCCAAGAGGCTGCGCGGCCCGCGGCTGCGCCTGCCGCGCGCGCTGGTGGGCGCGGACGCCCGCAGCGGCGCGCGCGGCGGCACGCCGCTCGCCGATGATGCGCCGTCCTTCCTCAAGGCGCGCCCGCGCGCGCCTCAGCGCTGGCGCACTGGCGCCGCGGCGTAGGCGCCGCCGCAGCCGGGGCTGCCTGGGCAGGTTTGGCCGTGTCCGCGGGCCGCGCATGGGCCGCCGTCGCACACGGACCCCGAACTATCAGCCTGAGCAGCGCGGCGCCTTCGGCGCTGCGCCTGCCTGGGAGGCGCACTTGCGCACTTGCTCACGCAGGGACGCGGATGCGCGGCAAGGCCGCACGTGCACAGGGCGCCGACGGCGCGCGCCCGCCCCGCGCGCAGGTCAAGGCCGAGGCGGCGGCCTGCTCAGACGGCGGCGAGCGCGCTTGCTCGCCGCCGCCCGAGGCGGTCGCAGCCGCGCGGCGACAGAGCCTGCGCCCGCGCGCCGCGCTGCCGCGCGCCGCGTACTTGCCACCGGACTCTGATGACGCCGAGTCGGACGGCGGCAGCGACGGCGGCGGCAGCGAAGGCGGCGGCTCCGGCTGGGGCGTCTCCGCGTCGGCGTCCCAGACGTCTGGCGAGGGCGCCGCGCCGCCTCCGCGCGGGGCCGTGCGCGTGGCCGGCAATGCCTGGGCGCCGCCACTGCGCGCCGGCTCGCCGCCCGCCTGGCGCTGCGGCCGCCAGCGCGCGTTCGGTGGCAGCACGGCCGCAGCCGCCGACGGCTGGCGCCCCCTGCCCTCGTCCATCATCATCGCGACGCGGCCGGTGCCGGCCGCGCGCACCGTGGCCGACGCCCCGGGCGGCGCCGCACTGCCGCGCTCGCCATGGCAGCAGGCGCCGCAGCCGGCCCGCGCGCCGGCGGCGGCCATGCCGGAGAGCTTCAGCTTTGACGTCGGCCGCAGCCTCGACGTTGGCCGCAGCCTCGAGGTGGGCCGGAGCCTGTGCCTGCCGGACGCGCCGGGCGCGCCGCCGGCGGACAGCGGCGCGCCGCTCACGCCGCTCGCCAGCTTGTCGCCGCTGACGCCGCTGACGCCGCAGCCGAGCTACTTTGCGGAGGCGCTGGCCGCGCTGGCGGGCGCGGCGAGCGCGGACGCGGCCGCCGGCGGCGCGCCCGCGCTGCCGCCTGCGCCCAGCCTGTTCTCCGAGGCACTCGCCGCCATGGCCGGCGCCGGCGGCGCCGACACGCCGCCCGCGCTGCCCGCCCAGGCGCGCGGCCCCGCTGCCCGGGGTCGCTTGGTCGGCGCCGCTCTGCAGTTGCTGGGCCTTGTGCAGATGAGGCGGGCCTCTGGCCAGCTGCTGCTGGTGCGCGGCACACCGCTAGCTCACCTACAGGAGCTACATTAGTGTCTGCTTCGCGCGCGCGGTTGCGGCAGAGCCCCGCGCATGCCAGCACGGGCGCTGACGCCCCCGCCCCCGCTTACGCGCAGGCCAGCGCGGCGTTCGCCGAGGCGCTCGCGGCGATGGCCGTGCCCGGGGCCGCGCGCGGCGCCGGTCCCGCGGCGGCCGCCGCCGTTGGCCCGCTGCCGCCGGCTGGCCCGGCCGCCGCCGGGCTGCCGGCCGCGCCCAAGGCTGAGGTCCGCGCCGCGTCGCCGCCGCCGCGCATCGCCGACGCGCTGGCGGCCGTGCCGCGCCTGCCGCAGTCGCCGGGCCTGTCGCTGATGCAGGCGCTGGCGGCGCTGGCGCCCAGCGCGCAGCCGGCGCTGGCCACGCCGCCGCAGCGGCCGCCGCCGCCGCCGCTGCGCGCGCAGGGCTCCTCGCCGGCGCCGCGGCCGGACGCGCCGCTGGCGCCGCCCGCGCCCGGCGCCGCCGGCGGCGGCCTGTTCAGCGATGCGCTGCTGGAGGGCGTTGTGCAGCGGCACCTGGCGCAGCGCGGCGTGCCGCCGCTCTACCTGCCCGGCCTGCTGGGCACCGGCGGCGCGCCGCCGCCGCCCGGCGCCAGCCCGCCCCCGCCGCCGGTCGCACCTGCGCCGCCGCGGCCGGCTGCGGCCGGCGGGTCGCTGCCGGCGCACCTGTCCGGCCTGCTGGCGTGGCCGGCGCGCGCGGCGCCGGGCCGCGGCTGCACCGCTGGCGCGCCCGACGCCTGCGGCCCCGGCACGCGGCTGGGCCTGGTGGCCGGCGGTGCCGCGCCGCTGGCCGCGCGCTCAGCGTCAGCGCCGCACTGGCTGGACGCGCTGGCAGCCGGCGCGCCGCTGCCGGCCTGGCGCGCATGACGCTCTGGGGGGCCCGAGGGGGGCCCGACTTTTTGCCGTGGGCCAACCGAGCGCCGCCGCGCGGCCGCTGGCGCCGCCGCTGCCGGTGACTCCGGCGCTGCGGCGCGCGGGCGCTGGGCGGGGCTGAGGTAGCCTCGGCCTTTACTCCTTCCTCAGCCCTGTGGCAGCCCTATTGCATGTGAGGATTGAATGTATGTTTACGTCCGAATAGACCGCCCCAGGCATTCTGGCGGCGAAGGCCACCCGTCGGCCCGTCTGCCCGCAGCGGCGGCATGGCCTCGCTCGCCTGCGGCGCAGCTCCAAGTCGCGCTGCGTGCGACTTGCCCAGGCCGATTGTTTGCCCGGCGTATTTGCCTGGCGCGCGACTATTTTCGCACGCATACCCTACGGCACAACAGCTCCGTAGCCCGGGGTCAGCTCTGCAGCCCAATACCTCGTATAGCCCCTTGCGGGTCCGGTCGGCGTGCCCCTGTGTGTGAAAAGGCAGTTTTTCACAGGCACACTACTGGGTGCTGGCGTATTTTCATTAGGCGTATCTGCCTGCTTCTAGCCATTTCATCAGGCATGTTTGGCTGCTGCCTAGCCATCTCATATGACCCCTGCTAGCACGCGCATGGCTAGTGGCCGAGCTCGAGTGGGCGCTCGCGCGCGCGTTCGGCGCGCATGCAAAAGCTTTACGGCTATGTTTTACCTAGGGTGGCTCTGCTGCGCGTGCCGCGCAGAACTGCAATCAGCTGCATGTGCGGGTCGCACCATGTTACTACGGCTGGGCCACCCTTCCTGCCGGACACAGCGCGGGCCGATTTGGTTGTGAGCGGCAAGAGTGCCCTCTGCGGCACGGAAAGGCCCACCCCGCCGGGGGTCCGCCGCGGGTTGCCACAGGCAGTGCTCACTAGGAGCGCGTGACCAGCTCTGTGGGGCGGCCAGCGCCTGCAGCGCTCCAACCGTGCTTTCCGGCGGTCGTGCACTTTGTCTGTCGCGGCATGTATTTGAGGTCCTGGTCCCAGTGGCGCAGCAGTGCCGGCCGCGAATCTGATGTGGGCTGCAGCGGCACGCGCCCCCGTTCGCGCCGCCACTGGATATCTGTTGGTGAGGGACTGGAGGATACAGGGGGCTAGGTGGCCTGCTGGCGGGTCGTCTGTGACGCTGTCGGAGATTTTGCTGATTGCTGCCTCAATGGCGCACGACAACTGGTACACGGCTCGAGAGTTGAACGCCACACTCTTTTCCGCCGCCTGGTGGCTGCAGCGCTGCTCATGGACTGTAGGCCGATGCCCGTGTGCAGGGCAACAGCAACACATAATAACACATGTAAGGCACTGGCTGTGACCCATGGCCGGGGCCAGGGCAGCGAGGTCCGGGACCCATGCCCACTCCCCTGCTCTTACACAGAGCCCTCGCGATTGCGTGCCAGGCCTTTGCGCGCGGCCCAGCAGGCGCGGCTGGGCAGGGCGCCTCTGCTGTACACGCACACTGTCTCACACTGGCGACTCAGCTGAACCTGCCAAAACACACCGACACTGAAAGCTTCCGCGGGCGCCCGCGCCGCGCGCCCGGTGCCGCTTGGGCGCGGCACAAACGCACCACATATTAGTAGAGCGCTGGGCTATCCTAACCTAGCAGGTCACGTATTGCCACAATAAGCTTCAACCAACTTCAAACTCTGGCACCAAGCCGGCCGCCTGCGGCGTGCACGGGCAGCGCGCGCTGCATGCGGCATGTCACGCGGCAGTGGATGGGCCCCGCGTTGCCATTCGCCGTCCTTCCCCAGACTCAGCTTCTCCGGCAGCCGGGCGCGCGTCCTGGGCGAGCCGCGGCGGCCGCCCAGGCACCGCGAGGCCCGCAGGGCCGCGGCGGTCAGGCGGCGCCGCCGCCGTTGGCCGGCGCGGGCGGCGCGCGGCGGCCGCCGGCGCCGCGCTCGGCGCGCACGCGCGCGCGCGCGGCGGCCAGCGTGGCCTCCAGGCGCGCGCAGCAGGCCTCCATGGTCGGCCGGTCGGCCGGGCACTGCGCCCAGCACTCCTGCGCCAGCGCCACCACCTGCGCGCGCGCGGGCAGGGTCAGGGCCCGGCAAGCCGGCAGGCGCCACCTGGCCGCGCGGCCGGCCCGCCGCCGTCACGCGCGCGCGCGGCCAGGCCGCACAGGGTGCCCCACGGCGCCCTGTCGCCCCGCGGCGGGCGCGTGCGCTCGCCGTGTCACGGGCCGGACCCGGGCTGCGGCACGGGCAGGCGCGGGCGGCGGGGCGGCGGCGGCGCGCGCGCGCGCCTGCGGCAGCTCCGGCAGCGGCGGCTGGATGGCGGCGGCGGGCGGGAAGGTCAGACGCAGGCCGTTGGGCACGGAGTTCATGACGTAGAAGACCGGGTCGCGGAAGGCGGCGCCCGCGCCCGCGCCCGCCGCGCCGTCCTCCTCGTGCCACGGCACCGCCAGCGTGACCAGCTCTGCGCGCGCGCGCCACCCCATTGCTTACCCTATCTCCGGCACCGCCGGCGTGACCAGCTCTGCGCGCGCGTCACCCTATTGTTGGCCACGGCGCCGCCAGCGCGACCAGCCCTGCGCGCGCGCGCGCCGGCGGGTCGGCCCCGCCGCCGGCGGCCGGGCGCGCAGAGTGTGTTCCGCCCTGTCCGGGCAGCGCGGCGTGCGTCCTCTCCCTACCCCTCGGTGCACACGGCAGTGGCCTTTGGGAGGAGCCTGCCCGCGCTCCGTGCGCTGCCCCGCCGCGCCCACGCCGCACCGCCTCGCCCGCCACCGGCCGGCCAAGCCCTGCCCCACCACTGCAAACCGCCGCGCGGCCCATCTCGCACGCGCGCGCGGCGCGCACGGCTGCCAGACTGCCTTGAGCGGCTGGGGTTGGTGGAGGAGGGGGGGTAGGGGGGGTGGGGGGGGCAGGGCAGCAGCGGGGCCGCGCGGCCGCACCGTACAGGATGACGCCAAAGGAGAACACGTCAGCGGCCTTGCCATACAGCTGCCCCGCCAGGCGCTCCGGCGCGGACCACTCGGGCGAGTTGATCAGCTGGCTCAGCTGCGCGGCGGCCTCGCCCTCGCGCAGCGCGCGGCTCAGGTTGAAGTCCGCCAGCTTGGCCTCCCACCTGCGCGCGGCGCGCGCGGCCGGCGTGGGAGGAGCGGCCAGGTGCGCGCGCCGCATGGCGTGGGGCAGGGGGGTGGGCCACGCCGCGCGGGGCGCCTCGGCCCCCGCCCCAATCCTGACATCAATAAGAACAGGGCAGTGGGGTCTGATGAACAGGGTGCAGTGGGATCCAAACAGGGTCCAGACAGGGCCCAGCGCACTTGTCGGTGACGAGCAAGTTGTAGGAGGTGAGGTCGCGGTGGATGATGTCCTGCGCGTGCATGAACGCGACGCCGGCCGCCGCCTGCTTGGCCAGCTCCAGGCGCGTCGCCCAACTGCTCCACAGCTTCCAGCCGGGGCACGCCTGCGGCCGCGGCGGCGATTAGTATTAGGGCAGCGCGCTCAGGCACGGCGCGGCGCGAGGCCCGCCGGCGCGCCCGTGCGCTCGCGGCGCGGCCGCGGCGGCGCCGGCTGCGGGCGGGCCGGCGATGGCGGGGCTGCAGCGCCGGGGCGGCGCCGCGCCGGCATGCAGGCCCAGCACTGCCCATGCGCGGAGGCGTGCGCGCGAGGAGGTGGGGCGTGTGG
>JAABUJ010003460.1_pt1 | contig 17696 bp, 13 predicted proteins | sample 5559131 | NCBI WGS metagenome assembly JAABUJ01 (sample SAMN10711875, study PRJNA513366) | rock metagenome | isolation source: Antarctica rocks | place: Antarctica: Victoria Land, Mt New Zealand nord | collected 2016-01-07 | reverse complement strand
TCGGATCGCTGTCATAGGTCGGTGGGAGGTAGATCCCGTAGGGCATCGTCCGGCCCAAGGCGTCGCTGTAGAACGCGCTATCTTTCAGATAGCCGCCGGAGGCCACCGGTGGCGGTGGCGCGGTCACAGCGGCAGCGGCGGGCGAGACGGGCGTCGGGGGCGGCGCTGTGCCCCCTTGCGGGACGGCGGAAGCAGCGGGGGCCGCCGAGGCTCCGGGCTGGTCGCTCCGCCCGGTATAGCCGGACGAACCGCGCGCACTCCCAGCCACGCTGCGCGGCACCGTCACCGTCGAGGCCGGGGCAGCGCCGCTCGGCGACGGTGCCGGTGGCGCGGCACTGCCGCCGCCGCCGCCCGCGCCGCCACTACTACTCTGCGCGGGCGGGGCACTGCTCGCCGTCGTACCGGCACCACGGAAGGCCGCGCCCGACCCGACACCGCCGGGGATCAGGAAGGGCACACAGAGGGCCACGATGAGGAGGATCGCTAGCAGGGAGTCGGCGGGGCGGGGCAGCGCCCGCCCGAGCCGGGCCGAGACGAAGGTCCGCAACGGCGGCGCACCGAGCGGCGCGGTCACCGCCAGCAGGAAGCGCGCGCGCGTCAGCCCCCAGACGATCCCGATCCCGGCGAGTTGCAGCAGCGTGTCGAGTCCGCGATCGAGGGTCGAGTACCCGGTGGCCCGCCCCTGCTGCCAGACGTGCAGCACCAGAATCTGAAGGCCGACGATCACGAAGAGGTGCGCGGCATAGGCGTAGAGCGCCCCCTGCCCCAACGGCAGCAGGGATCCGCCGAGCGCGCGCTTGATCGGGTGCCAGCAGCGCGAGACGAGTTGCCAGAGGAAGGAGAAGACGATCGCGCAGGCGACGAGGCGCGGGAAGGGGAGCGCGCTCTTGTCGAACCACCGATCGAGCCACGCCGCCGCGTCGCCATCCGGCACCCACGGCCCAAGGATCGCGGCGTTCGTGACATGGAGATAGATCAACCCGCCGAGCGCGACCGCCAGGATCGGCAACACCGCCTCGCGCAGGCGGCTCGGCGGTCGCCGCGACGGACGGAGACGCGCGGCGACATTGCGGGCGTGACCGACCAGCATCCCCCCGAAGAAGAGGATCTGCCACGCCGCGAAATTGAAGACCGGGTTATCGGTGATCCGCCAGGGGATCCGGAGCGCGCCGGGCCAGAATTGATACGCCCCCCAGAGGCCGACCGACGCCAGCGCCAGCGCCCACCAGCGCCCGCGAGCGAGCGCCCATAACGCCAGCGGCGCGACCAGCATCGCCAGGGCGTAGAAGAGCATCACGTCAACCAGGTAGAAGGTACGCTGGAGGGTGACGACCTCGATCACGAAGCGCGCCGGGTCTTGCGCTAGCGTCACACCGCGCGGCAGCCCGAAGATCGCGGCGGCGAATGCGGTCGTCAGCGCGAGCCAGACGGCCAGCGCGTACAGAGTCCAGGCCCGATTCAGCAGCTTCCCCGTCGCCGCGCGCAGGCCATCGCGCCGGGCGCGCTCGCCGTAGACGACCGCGACGATCACGCCGGAGATGAAGACGAACCCTTCCGCCGCCGAAACGAAGAAACGATTGCCGCCGGTGAGGAGCGAGAGCCAGGATGCGCCGCCGATATGGTCCGCGACCATCGCGAAGACCGCGAACCCGCGCAGGAGATCGAGCCGGAGATCGCGCTTATCGGCACCCGTATAGCGCCAACCGCGCGCCGGGGGGGTCGCGGGCGGCACCTCGACCGTATGGACGGTCGGCAGGGGCGACTCGGTCTGCGCTTCGACGACTGCTACCATGCGCCCCCACTGCTTCTGTCGGTCACTGCTTCTGTCGGTCACTGCTTCTGTCGGTCTATGATGAGCACGCCAGCCGTCGACGGCCTGAGCAAGAACAGGACGGCACGTGGCCGTATCGCACGATCGGTGCGAAGGCGTGCCACGAAGCATTAAACGCGCGACCGGCCCGAGCGGCACGGTCGCGCGAGTAAGGATCGCGTGGCGCGGCGCTACCTCTGGCGCTTCGGGTCGGCGGTGACCACCGCACCCTCGCGCGACCGCGCCCCGCCATCGGCCAACTGCTGATAGACCTGGGTCGTGGAGATGCTGACGTGTCCCAGGATCTGCTGGACCGAGCGCAACTCCGCCCCTTTATAGAGTTCGTGCGCGGCGAACGAGTGCCGCAACGTGTGCGGCGTGATGTCGATGATGTCGGCGCTGCGCGCATACCCCTTCAAGATCAGCCAGAAGCCTTGCCGCGTCAGCCGCTGCCCCCGGTGATTGAGGAAGAGGGCCGGATCGGGGCTCTCGCGCGCGATCCGGGCACGCCCGCGCCCGAGATAGTCGCGGATCGAGCGCACCGCCGACGGTTTCAGGGGGATCCAGCGCTCGCGCCCCCCCTTGCCGATGCAGCGAATCCGCTCGTCGCTCAATTCGACGCAGGTGAGATCGAACGCGACCAGTTCGCTGACCCGGACCCCGGTCGAGTAGAGGGTTTCCAGCATCGCGCGGTCGCGCAGAGCCTCCGCGCCGGAGGCCTTCATCGGCTGGGAGAGCAGGCGCTCCACCTCATCCGGGGTGATCGCGCGCGGCACGTACTTATCGACCTTCGGCGACGATAACAACGCCGAGGGATCGCCCGGCAGCGCCCCCGTTTCGACGAGGAAGTGGAAGAATGACTTCATCGCGGCGGTCTTCCGCGCCACCGTGGAGGAGGCATACTGCCGCCCGCGCAGATGCAAGAGGTAGGTGACCAGATGATCCTGGGTCACTTCCCCCCACGCGACGAGCCCTTGCTCGTCGCGCAGTTGTGCGGCGAATTGGCCGAGGTCGTTGCGATACGCCGAGATCGTATTCTGCGAAAAGTCCTTCTCCGATTGCAACGTCTGTAAGAATTGACCGATCTGCTGCTCCATCGCTGCCCTCATCTCCGCGACGGCGCTGACGTGGTACGAGCGTGCAACCCCCGACCACGCCAGACCCCGCTCGCTCGCCCCGCCCGCTCCCGCTGCTGCTTCCCCGGACTCGTCTTATGCCCGTACCGCGTCGCGCAGCAGGTCATCCAGTGGCACGTACGGCAGACTGAACGCCGCCGCCACCGCCGGATGCGTGATCTGCCCGTCACGAATGTTTACCCCCTTCGCCAGCGCCGCATCGCGCCCCACGGCGGTAGCGAAGCCCCCATCGGCGAGTTGGAGGATGTATGGCAAGGTGACGTTACTGAGCGCGAAGGTGCTGGTGCGCGGCACCGCGCCCGGCATGTTCGTGACACAGTAGTGGATCACGCCATTGACATCGTAGGTTGGGTGGCTGTGCGAGGTCGGATGAGCCGTCTCGATGCACCCCCCTTGATCGATCGCCACATCCACCACCACCGCGCCGGGGCGCATCGTCCGCACCATGTCGGCGGTGACGATCTTCGGAGCCTTCGCCCCCGGTATCAGCACACCACCAACCACCAGATCGGCCTCGGCGACCGCCTCCGCGACCCCCTGGCGATTCGACATCAGGGTGACCAGATTGCCGCGCAAGACTTCGTCCAGGTAGCGCATCCGCTCGGCGCTCTTCTCCAGGATCGTCACCGCCGCGCCCGCTCCCAGGGCCATCTGCGCCGCGTTCGTCCCGACCACGCCGCCACCGACGATGACCACATTGCTGGGTCGGACACCCGGCACACCGCCGAGCAGCTGCCCGCGCCCGCCCTGGGTCTTCTCCAAATAGTGCGCCCCGACCTGGATCGACATCCGCCCGGCCACTTCGCTCATCGGCGTGAGGAGCGGCAATGAGCGATCCGGCAACTGTACCGTCTCATAGGCGATCGCCGTCACCCCCGTGTCGATCAGCGCGCGGGTCAGCGGCTCATCCGCCGCCAAGTGCAGATAGGTGAAGAGGAGTTGCCCCGCGCGCAGTAACGGGTACTCCGCCGCGATCGGCTCCTTCACCTTCACGAGCAGCTCGGCGCGCTCGAAGATCTCTTCGTGGGTCGCGAGCAGCTCCGCGCCCGCCGCCTGATATTCGGCGTCGCTGAAACCGCTGCCATTGCCCGCCCCCTGTTCCACCAGCAGATAGTGGCCGTGGTGGAAGAGTTCGGCAACGCCAGCGGGTGTGAGCGCCACCCGGTTCTCATTATCTTTGATTTCTTGTGGTATACCGATCCGCATGGGCCTCTCCTCCCCCGCTTCATCGATCGCCACGTCAGCTGCACGCGCAGCGCGGCAATGGCTCGCCTCCCCGAGCGGCATCCGGCATGCGCCGAGTCGCCATTCAGGTTGGTTGCAGACCCCTTCGGATCAGGCCTGCCGTAGTATACCACGTGACAATAAACTTTCCTGCTGCGCCGTCGCCCGTTGCCCGCCCTTGACATGTACGAACGGGTGTCCTACAACTAGCGACGTTCGATAACGGTTAACGAACTGGCTGCCAAGAGCGCGCGACAGCGGCGCGCGAAGTCGCCACGCAGGCGACGCGGAGGATGGGTGATGGGCACGGCGAGCGATCCGGCGGCGCTGCGGGAACGCCTCGCGGCGCTCCGTGGCGGTCGGCCCGGCGTCGCGACCACGCCCCCGCCCGCCCCGCGCCCCACCGCGTCGCCCCTCGTCACCTTCCCCGGCGGTCGCGAGGAGCAGACCCCGTTCGGCCCGTGCTATCTGATCGAACGCCGCTACGCGCTGACCCACCGGCACGGCCATCACCCCCTGGGCGCGATCCAGCACGTCGCGCCGGATCTGCTCGCCGCCCTCGGGCGCGATCCGCGCTTCGCGACCTTCCCGCACGAGCGCCTGATCTTGCTCGACACCGAGACGACCGGACTGGCGGGCGGCACCGGCACCCACGTCTTCCTCGTCGGCCTCGGCTTTCTGGAACATGGCGCGGATGGCGCGCTCGCGTTCGTGGTGCGCCAGTATTTCCTGCGCCAGTTGCGCGAGGAACGCGCCCTGCTCCACGCCCTCGGCGCGACCCTCGGCGGCTACGACGCGCTCGTCAGCTTCAACGGGAAGAGCTTCGACTGGCCGCTGCTCGTCTCGCGCTTCGTGCTGGCCCGCCAGCGCACCGAGATCGAGTCGCGCGCGTGGCCCCACCTCGACTTGCTGCACCCCGCGCGCCGCGTCTGGAAGCACCGCCTGCCGAGTTGCAGCCTCGGCACGATCGAGCGCGAGGTGTTGGGGATCGATCGCGGGTCGGATGTCCCCGGCGCGCTGATCCCCGAGCTCTACTTCCGCTACCTGCGCGAGGGCGATCCTACGCCGCTGCTGCCGGTCCTGACCCATAACGAGTCGGACATCATCACGCTCCTCACCCTGCTGATCCACCTCGGCCAACTCCTCAGCGACGACGCGGCGATCGCCTCGACGGTCGGCCAGGTCCTGACCGGAGCGGACCATTACGGCCTCGCCACGTTGCACGCCGCACTCGGGCGTGAGGCGGCCAGCCTGCGCGCTTACCGCGCCGCGCTGGCCGCGCCGAACTTCAGCCCAGCCCTGCGGCGCGAGGCCCGCTTCGCCCTGGCGCTCGCCCTGAAACGCGCGCGGCGGTGGGAGGAGGCGCTGCCGCTGTGGCGCGAGTGCTGCCGCGCGGAGGCCCGCCGCAAGCGTCCCGATCCGTGGGCGCACATCGAACTCGCCAAATATCACGAGCACGCCGCGCGCGACTACCCGGCGGCGATCGCGATCGTGGAAGCGGCCCTCACCCTCCTCGCCCTGCGCGGCGTCCGCGACGGGCGCGCGGAGTTGGAATACCGGCTCGCGCGCCTGCGCCGCAAGTTCACGACCGCAGTGCCGGATCAGAGCCCGACGATCGTACTTACCTGATCCCCAGATTCACCTAATTTTGCGAGAAACACCCTCGAACGTATTGACGTTATAGGGGCTGTACGCTACTCTCGCGGTATCGCGACAATCGAGCGTAAGCCGCACTCGGACGAAGGTTCGGCCTGGTTACCGATCCAATGTTGCGTGCGGCATACCGATATCGGTCAGCGTGCAGCGGGGCGCGGTGCCCGCCGAATGGCGATACAGAAAAGGAGGAATGACAGGAAGGTGGGTGCCCTTCCAGCGCACGTGGCGACAGCGAAAGGCCATAACTGGGCTCGGGCGATCGAGACATCATTACAGGAGAAAGAGCATGTACAATCCGCAGGCACAGCCGATGGGCTACACCACGGCGAACACCTCCGGTCAGGGCGCGGCAGCGACTGTTCCGGCGGAGGTGCAGGGGCTCAACTAGGGCGGTTTTCTGCTGAGTTGGATCTGGGGTATCGGCAACAACACCTGGATCGCTTTGCTCGCCCTCATTCCGGGCATCAGTATCTTCGTCCAATTCTACCTGCTCTTCAAGGGCAATGAACTCGCCTGGAAGAGCAAGCAGTGGGAGAGCGTCGAGGCGTTCAAGGCGACGCAGCGCAAGTGGGTGATCGCCGGGCCGGTGATCATCGTCGTCGCCGTGGTCATCGGCGTGCTTGGCAGCATGATCGGCGCAGCCGCTGGCACCGCCGCCAATTCGTAGCGTTCACCAGAGCGGGGCGGGCCGATCGGCCCGCCCCGCTTTTCATTAACCGCACGACAATTCGCGCGGTGCTCCTACGGGGCATATCTATCCCGTATTACATGGCACGACAAAGAACCACAACGCCCGTGGCGCGCTGTGTTACCATGTCGCGCACTCGGTAGGATCGGACGATCGGCTGGATAAAGGGTGGATGGCCGAGCGGGCAGAAGCGACAGTGAACGTAATGACGCCGCCGACGAAGTCACCACGGCTCGTCCTGGTCGGCGCGGCGGGCTTCACCAATCTCGGCGACGACGCGATCCTCGCGGCGATGCTCGCCGAACTCCGCGTGGCCTGCCCCGGCGCGCACTTCACCGTGGCGACCGGCGACCCGGCGGCGTTCGCGGGCGATCCGACGCTCGGCGGTGCCGACGTGCGGTTGATCCCGTTCGCCGATGAGGCGATCGCGGCGGCGCTGGCGGACGCCGATCTCCTGATCGTCGGCGGCGGCGGCTTCATCTACGATCACGACGCGCGGATCAGCGCCCACAACTTCCTGCACGGCGATACTTCCCTCTTCTACCCGCACTTTCGTGCCCTCGTCGTCGCCCACGCGCTCGGCGTGCCGAGTCAGGTCTACGGGATCGGCGTCGGGCCGCTCGTCACGGCGGCGGGACGCGGGCTGACGCGCACGATCCTCGGCCTCGCCGGGGCGATCACCGTGCGCGATCCGCTCTCCCTGCTCGAACTCCGCGCGGCGGGGCTCGACCGCGCCGACCTCGCGGTGACCGCCGATCCGGCTCTCCGCCTCCCCCCCGTCGCCCCGACCGCCACGGAGCCTGCGGGCCGGGTGGTCGGCTTCGTGGCGCGCGGGTGGCTCCAACAGGGGGGCGGGTGGACGACGCCCGGCGCGGCGCGGCACGAGCGCTACCTCGATTGGCTGGCGGCGGGCGCGGATTACGCGGTCGAGCGCTGGGATGCCACCCCGCTCTTTCTGCCCCTCCAGCGGCGGTACGACGACGACAGCGCCAGCGCGGCCCGCGTGATCGCGCGGATGCGACACGGCGCGCGCGCCCGGATCGCGGCGGGGCTCGCGGGTTATCGCGACCTCCAGATCGCCCTCGCGGGGCTCGACGCGCTCGTCTCGACCCGGCTGCACCCGCTGATCCTCGGTTGCGCCGCCGGGGTGCCGCCGATCGGCATCGCGCTCAGCCCGAAGGTGCGCGCCTTCCTCGGCGGTCTCGGGCTCGGCGAACTGGCCCTCTCCCCCTGGCTCGCGCGGGACGCCGACCTCCGCGCGGCGCTCGACCGCGCCCTGAGCACGCCAGCGCCGATCCGCACGGCGTTGAGCGCCGGGTTGACGGCACAGCGGAACGCCGCCGCGCGCAATCCACAGCTCGCGGCGGCGCTCCTGCGTCGGGCCACCGGGAGGATCGGCGCATGAGGGTGTTGTTGCAACTTCGCCCGGACTATCTCGACCGGCCCGGCGGCGATGCCACGCAGGCGCGACGCACGGCGGAGGAGTTGCGCGCGCTCGGCATCGAGGCCGATCTGCGCGGCGGGGTCGCGCCCGACCTCGCGGGCTACGATCTGGTCCACATCTTCAACACACAGGAGATCGACGACTCGGTGCGCCAGGCGATCCGCGCGCGCGGCTGGGGATTGCCCGTCGTCCTCTCGCCGATCTATTGGCAGCCCACCGCTTTCATCACCGGCCCGGACACGCGCGCCACGCCGCCCACCGACGATCCCCTCATGCGCGCCAAACGCGCGCTGCAACGGCTCACCCTGGGGACGGCACGACTCCTGTTGCCGAACTCCGAGGCCGAGGCGGCGCAGATCGCCAGCGCCTTCCCCGGCCTGCGGGCGGCGATACGCGTCGTCCCCAACGCGGTCGATCCGCGCTTCGCCGAGGGTAACGGCGCACGCTTCTGCGCGCGCTATGGCCTCGCCGCGCGCGGCTTCGTCCTCTGCGCCGGACGCAAAGAAGCGCTGAAGAACCAGCTCGGCCTGATCCGCGCCTGCGCGGAACTGGACCTGCCGCTCGTCCTCGCGGGGCAGGAGACGGCGGCGGCGACGAACTACCTCGCCGACTGCCATGCGGCGGCGGAAAGGTCGCCCGCGCCGGTCCTCTTCCCCCCCGACCTCCCGGCGGACGAGTTGGCCGACGCCTACGCCGCCGCGCGCGTCCACGTCCAGGCGAGCTTTTACGAGACGGTCGGGCTGTCCAGCCTCGAAGCGGCCCTGGGCGGGGCCAACGTGGTGGTCACGGCCAATAGCGGCGCGCGCGAATACCTGGGTGATACCGCCTGGTACTGCGACCCGACCGCGCCGGACAGCCTCTCCGAGGCGCTCGCCGCCGCCTGGTTGGCCCCGCTCCGCGCCGGAGCGGGAGGCGATCTGGCGGAGCGCTACAGTTGGCGTCGCGCGGCGGAAGTGACCGCGCGCGGCTATGAGGAGGTGTTACGGATGGCCGAGCCCGCAGCGCATACCCGGTGGCTCCCCGATCTGTCGACGCAGGACTACATCGCCCACCTCGAAGACCTCCTCCAACTCCAGTTGGAGGCGACCGCCTTCCGCGATCAGCAGTACGGCGCGCTTCAGGGGGAGCACCGCGATCTCTACGGGCAGTTCCGTACCTTGCAGGGACTCCACCAGGAGGCCGCCGCGACCGCCGCAGGGCTCAGCGCCGGACTCGCGGCGGAGGCGGCGGAGCGAGGGCGCACCGAGGAGGCGTTCCGCACCCTCGAAGCGCACGCCAGGGAGCAGGGTGAGCACATCGCCAAGCTGGAAGCGGAGTTGGCCGCACGCCCCGCCGCACCCGCGCCCGGTCGTCGCCCGTGGCAACGCTCCTGAACGCCCGGCACCGGCATACAACTGGGGTATCCGCCGAAACGTACGCGGCGAATGGCGGCGCTGCCCGACAGTGGGTGCTTGGCGCGGCGCGAGTGCGGAAGCACAGGAGCGATCGGCGCGATGCGTGAGGCAATGACCGCACGGCGCGACGGCGCGATGAGCCTGGCGCGGCTCTGGGCGACGATCGGGCGCTGGCAGACGCCGCTCGTCCCGCTCGCGTACGGCGTGATGGCGCTGGCGCTGGCCTGGCCGTTGCCGCGCCACCTCGGCACGCACATCCCGGCGGGCGGCGACGCGCTCCTCTTCCTTTGGGATCTGTGGTGGTTCCGGCGTGCGGCGGATGGCGGCACCAGCCCGTTCCATACCGATTTGCTCTATTACCCGCACGGCACCAGCACGGTCTTCACCACGCTCGCCTCGCTGGAGAGCGCGATCAGCGTGCCGTTCCAATGGCTCGGCCTCGGCCCGGTCGCCTGCTACAACCTCCTCCTCCTCGCCAGCGCCGCGACCGGGGCCTGGGCCACCTGGGCGCTCGCCCGCCGCGCGACCGGCTCGTCGCTCGCCGCGTTCGTCGCGGGCATCGTCTATGGCTGGTCGCCGTACCATCAGGCGCGCTTCGTCGGCGGGCACCTCAATCTCGCCAGCCACCAGTGGCTCCCGCTCTACATCCTGGCGCTGTTGCAGACGATCGACGCCCTCTGGCCGGGCGGACGCGCGGAGGGCTGGCACGCGCAGGCAGCGGCGAATGAGACGCAGACACCGCAGTGGTGGCGGGCCTGCCGCTGGGCGATCGTCGCCGGGTTGGCGGCGGGGGCGACCGCCACCACAGAGCTGACCTACGCGGCCTTCCTGGCCCTCTGGGCGATCTTCTATCTCGCCTATCGCGGGTGGCCGCTCTGGCGCGCGCGCGCCTGGCGAACGCTGGGCGCGGCGCTCGGGCCGCTCGCGCTCGCGGGCGGGCTCGCCCTGCTGCTCACCGCCCCCATGCTGTTGGCGATGATCGGCGAGATCCGCCGCGACACCAGCGGCTACATGTATAGTAGCCCGCTCGAAACGCTCAACTATTCGGCGGATACGCTACAATACTTCCTGCCGAACGAGTTGCACCCCTGGGCGAGTCCTGGCCTGCGCGCCTATGTCGATCAGATCTCCGGGACGCCGAACGTGGCGGAGCGGATCGTCGCGCCGGGGTGGACCGTGTTGGCGTTGAGCGTCCTGGCGCTCGCGCTGGCGTGGCGCAAGCGCGCGGTCCGCTTCTGGGGTTGGACACTGGTCCTCAGCGCCATCCTCGGCGTCGGCCCGGTCTTCCATTGGGCGGGGCGGGTCTTCTTCACCCCGTTCAACGCCTCGTTGCTCTTCCCCTACGCCCTCCTCTACGCCGTCCCCGGCTTCGCGATCATGCGCGCGCCGTTGCGCTTCGCCGCGCTCCTCTCGCTGGCAGGGGCGCTCCTCGTCGCCTACGCGCTCGCCCGGGTGCACGCGCGGTGGCCCCGCCTCGGTCCGGCGATCCTGGGGCTCAGTGCCGCGCTAATCGTCACGGAGTCGCTCGTCACCATCCCGCTCGCGCGGGTGGGTCCGACGATCGTCGACACGGCGCTCGCCGCCGATCCGGCACCGGGCGCGGTCGTCGATCTGCCGCTCGCGCCGCGCATCGATTATCTCTGGTATCAGACGCAGCACGGTCGCCCGATCGTCGGCGGCTACCTGGCGCGACAGCCACCCAACCCGTTCGTCGCCAGCGAACCGACCCTGCGCTACCTCGATCCGCAAATCGACGAGCGCGACGATGCCGCAGTGCGCGATGGCGCGGGGCTGCTGGCCCTCCAGGCGCGTGGTATTCGCTATGTGGTGGTCCATTGGTGGGCGCTACAACCGGACGAACAGGCGCGGCTGGTGCGGAAGCTGGGCGTCATCTTCGGCGCGCAAGCGGCGGTCGCGGTGCCGGAGGAGCAGACGAGCTACTATCGTCTCCCCGAGGCGGACACGAAGAATGCCGGGCGACCGTAGCCGCCCGGCACGGGGCCGGGATAGCTCTTCGCGGGGGGCGGCCACAGGGGATCGTCCCTGCTCGTCGCCCCGCCGATTACCGCTTGCCGAGCAATTGCTGCGCCTCTGCACCGACCCCGAGCACGCGACAGTCCTCATAGGTGGAGAGCAGCGCCCGGTTGAGCAGTTGCAACCGGCGATCGGTCGGGACGAGATAGCGACCCAGGATTGCGGTCTTCCGGTTCAGCCGCGCCAGGCGTTGCAGGAAGAACGTCTGCTGCGTGGTGTGCGGCGCTACTGCTCCTACAGGGGCGGAACGCTGTTCGCGCTGCGTCCCGCCGAAGTGTAGTACCATCACTCGCCTCACTTAACTTTGGCTCGGAGCGCTTCGCCGCTGAGATAACGCCACGGCGGATATTGCAAAGATGGTGGCACGAGGTTACTTTGTGTGAAATATAGCACCAAGTATACGTGCAGTCGTATTCGTACATGTACTCGCCGGGCGGTTGCGACGATCGACCGGCCACGTCTCGCAGATTAACGCAACGAAAAAGGACACCTCTCGATGATCTCCGCTCATCGCACCGTGCGCCTCGTGGCGACCGATCTCGATGGTACGCTCCTCCGCAGCGACGGGACCATCTCCGCCAGGACACTACGCGCCCTCGCGGCGGTCCGGGCGCGCGGGATCCCGATCGTGATCGTCACCGCCCGCCCGCCGCGTACGGTACGGACGCTCACCTGGCAACTCACGGGCGGACTGGCGATCTGCGGCAACGGCGCGATCGTCTGCGACCTGGCACAAGCGGCGATCGTCGCGCAAACGACCCTCGCGGCGGCGGACACGCACGCGCTCATCGAGGAATTGCGCGCGGCGATACCGGGGGTCGCCTTCGCGATCGAGGCGGGGCTGCGCTACGGCGAGGAGCCCGACTACGCGCCGACCGAGCGCGATCCGACCGATGGGGAATTGCGGATCGCCGATGCGCTCGCGCTCAGCGACGCGGGGGCGACGAAGCTGATCGTCCGCCACCCCGCATGGGCGCTCGATGCGCTCTTCGAGCGCGTGGCGGCGCTGGTCGGCACGCGCGCGGCGGTAACTCACTCCGGCGCACCATTCGTCGAGGTCGCCGCGCCGGGGGTGACGAAGGCGGCGGCGCTGGCGGCACTCTGCGCGCGGCGCGGGATCGCCCAGGCCGAGGTGCTGGCCTGCGGGGATGGCCTGAACGATCTCCCACTCCTGACCTGGGCGGGACAGGGGATCGCGGTCGCCAACGCCCACCCCGCCGTCCTCGCCGCCGCGGCCGCGATCACGGCCACGAACGACGAGGACGGCGTCGCGGTGGTGCTGGAATGGTTGATTAGTCCGTGGTCCGTAGTCCGTGGTCCGCAGAGGGGTTCACCGGTAGGCACAGCCCGTCATCAGCGCCGCGTTATTACTACGGACCACGGACCACGGACCACGGACTTCCCCTACGCCCAGTCCCGGACCAGGTTGTCCTTGATGTAGTCCCAATCGAAGTTCTCGCCGAGGCCGGGGCCTTGCGGGATCAGCACGTTGCCGTCGCTATCGACCGGATCGATCACGTCCTTCGACCAGGGCTTCTCCGCATCGAAATCGACGTGCGGGTGGAGCAACCCCTTCTCGTACATCTCGCCGGGGATCCCCATCGCGCCCAGCACTTGCAGGTTCGCCGCGCCGCCACCATGCACCTCGCAGCGCATGTGGAACGCCTCGCAGAGATGGACCACCTTCATCGCCGGGGAGATGCCGCCGACATCGGAGATGCCGACGCGCGAGAGGTCCGCCGCGCCGCGCACGATCCACTCCGCGCGGGTGTAGAACTGCCCCTCCGCCGTCTCCGGCCCGCAGATCGGCAGCCGCAGATTCTGACAGAGCCAGACGAAGGAAGAGATGCTGTGTTCGTCCATCGGCTCTTCCATCCAGTAATAATCCATTTCCTCGATCGCGCGCCCGAGAGAGAGCGCCTCCTCGCGGGAATAGTGGTGGTGCGGGTCGAGCATCAGCTTGATGTCCGGCCCCACCGCATCGCGCACCGCCTGGCAGGCCGCGATGTCGCGCTTCAGGTTCGGCCCATAGGGCGACATCCAGGTGTGCAGCTTGAAGCCCTTGTAGCCCTGCGCCACGCACTGCTGCGCGAAGTTGGCGTAATCCTCCGGCGAGCCGAGGCCGCCCGGGATATCGTCGCCGCACATGGTGCTGGCGTAGGCGGGCACCCGCTCGCGCGAGCCGCCGAGGAGCTTATGGGCGGGCAGGCCGGTCAGCCATCCGGCGAAGTCCCAGAGGGCACAATCGATCGCCGCGAGGTAGCGGTCGAGCATCGCGCGCGGGTTGAGGCGCTGCACCTGCTGGAGCTTCTGCCAGATCGGCTCGCGCAGGAGCGGGTCCATCCCGACGATCATCTCTTTCGCCGTCGCGGCGGTCTCTTCCGAGCCGCCGACGAAATACCCGTCGAGGCCGCTGCTCGTCCGCACGCGCGTCATCAGCGCCGTCTTGGTGTGCGCGGGTGCCGGGTGGCCGTGCCCCTCGTGATCGCGCCCGACGTGTGACTGATACTTGAAGGTCATCGTCTGCACGTCGGTGATCGTCAGATCGCGCGCCGCCGCGCCGATCTGCTCCGCCGCCATAGCCAGATCAGCCATCCCGTAAGTCCTTCCCTTCTGCTGCACGACGGGGCGCTCGCCCCATCCCTGACCGCTTGCCAGATTCGCAGTCTGACAGTATGGTGCGCGCACCGGTCGCAGACGAGACACGCGACGACTGGGCCGGGCGGCGGCAGCAGTATACCGCGATGGGGCGAGAGAACAAGGGAGAAGAGCGATGGCGGGGGGATGGCGGGGGGTATTCACGATTCCGGTGACCCCCTTCGACGAGCGCGGCGAGCTCGATCGGGAGTCGCTGAAGCGCGAGGTCGACTGGTGCGTGCGCGCGGGGGCGCACGGGATCGTCGCGCCCGTGAATGCCAGTGAGGGGCCGTCGCTGACCGACGAGGAGCGCCGCGAGGTGACGAAGATCGTGGTCGAGACGACCGCCGGGCGGATCCCCGCAGTGATCGGCGTCTCGGCCACGGGCGTGCAATCGAGCCTCCAATTCACTCGCTGGGCGCGCGAACTCGGCGCGGACGCGGTGATGGCGATGCCCCCGTACGGCGCGCGGATCACCGACTTCGACGCGATCTTCCGCTTCTATCGGGCGCTCGGCGAGGCGGCGGGCGACATGCGGGTGATGGTGCAGAACTGGTCCGGCCCGGCGGGTACGCCGATGAGCGCCGCCCAGGTCATCCGCCTGCTGCGGGAGATCCCCAACGTCAGCTATTCCAAGGAGGAGACGACGAACGCCAGCCACCTGATGACCGCCACCCTGGCCGGGGCGGGCGAAGACTGCCTCGGCGTGATGGGCGGGGTCGGCGCGCGCTATCTGCTGGACGAGTACCGGCGCGGCGCGTGCGGCACCATGCCCGCCGGACAGGTCACCGATGTCCACGCGCAGATCTGGAACGCGCTCGATGGCGGCGAGCCGGAGCGCGCCCGCACCATCTTCAATCAACTGCTGCCACTCCTCAATCTGGAGGCGGTCTTCGGCGTGGCGATGTACAAAGAGGTGCTGAAACGGCGCGGCGTGATCGCGCACACGACGATTCGCGGCTATAAATCCTCCTCGCTCGATGACTACGATCTCCGGGAACTCGACGCGGTCTGGGCCGGGATCGAACCCCTCTTCACCATCTGAACCAGTCGAAAACGAAAGAAAACTGATCCAGAAGGGTCGGATGGCCTGTGCGCGATCCGGCCCTTCTCCGTCTACCAACTACTCGCCTACTCGCCTACTTCGCCCACTCTCCTACGGCGCTTCACCCACGATCTGCAAGTCGTGGATCAGCACGTAGGGCGGCGCGAGTTCGTTGCCGGCACTCGTGTTCCGCACGACAAGGCTGTTCTGGCCGAGCTTCAGGGTTCCGGCAGGGACCACCAGACGCATCTGCCCCCAGGGGAGAGCGCCCCCAGCCGCCGCGCCGATCGCCGGGCGGTTGTCAAAACCGCTCGCCCCGGAGAAAAGGGTCGTGCCATTCAGCAAGACCTGGATCGTGCTGTGCCCCTCCCGCTCGTCATCGAGACCGGTCAGGACGAGGGTCAGCTGACCGCTCGGCGCGACGGTCGCCTCGAAGGTCAGGATACCGACGTTGTAGCCGCTCCCCGCGCCGTAGAGCGCGACCTGTGCGCCGTCGCGCCGCTGATCGTCGAGCGGCTGATAGGCTCCCGCGAGCAAGGACGGGCTGAAGTTCTCCAGCGTGACACCGACGACACCGCCGCTGGCGACGACGTGCGGCGGTGTCGTCGGTGTCACGGTCGGACTCGGGCTGGTGGACGGTCGCGGCGTCGGGGTGAACCGCGCGGGCGGGACCGCCCCCTGCGCGGGCGCGAGCGCCGACGCCCCGGCGCTGAGCGTGGCGACCGGCGCAGGGAGGGCCGCAGCGGCGGTCGCGGTCGGCTCCGCAGCAGGGAACGTCGGGGTCGGCACCACGACCAGCGCGGGCGTGGTCGCGGGCGTCGGCACCGCCTCCGCCTCCGGGGTGACGGCGGCGGTTGGTAGCGTGACGGCGGTGGCGATCGGCGCGAGCGACGGGAAGCCAGGCGCGCCCGCCTGCACGAAGACCGCCGTGCCGGTCAGCCCGCCGAGCGCGAGCGCCCCGGTGACAAGGAGCGCCGCCGTGCGCGGCGAGCGCCACGGTCGGGCGACGATCGCGGCCTCCGGGCGTCGCTCGACCCGGACCGCCTCTCCGAGCTGACCCGCCGGTGCGGCCACCCAGGACGCGGGCACCGTGGCTCCGACCGCCGTGGCGAGGGCATCGCGCAGGGCGATCGCGCTCAGGTAACGTGCGCCAGGGTCGCGCGACAACGCCCGTTCCAGGGTCGCGAACAACGGGCGCGGGATCGCGGCGGGGCGACGCCAGACGCCTTCCCGCGCGGGATAGCCCCCGGACAGCGCTTCGTAGAGGATCGTCGCGATGGCGTAGAGATCGGCGGCGACGGTGGCCGCCGCGCCGGGCTGCGACTCGGGCGCGCGGTACGGCGCGACATCGTCGTCGATCGCCCCGCCGTGTCCCTCCGACCACTCGCGCACGAAGCCCATCCCGAAGTCGGCGATCACGAGCGCGCCGTGCGCCTCGGTGCCGCGCAGGAGGAGGTTGCGCGGGTGCAGATCGCCATGCACAATGCCGGAAGCGTGCGCCACCGCGAGCGCATCGAGGGTTCGCGCCAGCGCCGGGACCACCTGCCGGGCCGTCAGCGTGCCGGAAGTATGCAGCAGCGTGGCGAGGTTGCCGCCCGCGAACCACTCGCCGGTGATGAAGGTGCTGCCGTCGAACGGCCCGCGATCGTACACCGCCGCGATCGCGGGGTGACCCAGCGCGGCGGCGGCGCGCGCCGTCAGGTAGAGGCGCGAGGCGAAGGCGACATCGGCCCCGTAGCGCGGATGCAGCAGCTTCAGCGCGACCGTCTGGTCGAGCACGCGGTCGCGTGCCTGATAGACACACGCGCGTGCGCTGCGCCCGACCTCGTCCTCGAGATCGTATTGTGCGAGCAGATCGTCCGGGAGACTCGGAGGATCCGAGGTCGATTGCTGCATCATCTTCCCTCCACATTCGACGGGCGGACCCGCGCCCGCCGCGACGGTCACGACCCGCAGTCGTGCCGCCGTTACTTCGCCGTCGGGGCCGCGAATTGCACGCTGTTAATCAAGATGTACGGCGTTCCAAGCTTACCGCCGGGGGCGGCGCTCTCCAGCACCAGGGTGTTCGCGCCCTCGCGCAGCACGCCCGCCGGGATCGGGAGCGGCATCTCGCCCCAGTAGCGATCCGCCCCGCCGACGCCGTGATCGCTCGCCGGGGTATTCGGGAAGGTATCCGGCCCGGCGAAGATCGCGACACCATTGAGCGTCACGACCAGCCGGTTCGTCCCGCTCACCTCATCGTCCAGCCCGGTCAGGATGAGGGTCAGCGGCCCGGTCGGCGCTTGCACCAGCGTGAAGGTGAGGGTGCCGGCCTCGTAACCGGTGCCGACGCTGTAGAGCGCCGCATTCTGTCGCCCGTAGAGGGTGCCATCATCGCGGCGGTACGCGCCGACGAGGCGTTCCGGCCCGAAAGTGCCGGTATACCCGACGAACGGGGCGGCGGTCGGAACAACAGCGGTCGGCGCGGGGGCAGCGCTGGCGATCGGCGCAGCCACGCCGCTCGTCGGCGCAGCCACGCCGCTCGTCGGCGTGGGCGCGGGCGGGGCGGTCGCGCTGGCCGGGGCGGCGCTGGCGACCGGGGCGGGAACACTCGTCGGGGCGGCACCCGCTATCGGCGCACTGGACGCC
>JAABUJ010003456.1_pt1 | contig 17721 bp, 16 predicted proteins | sample 5559131 | NCBI WGS metagenome assembly JAABUJ01 (sample SAMN10711875, study PRJNA513366) | rock metagenome | isolation source: Antarctica rocks | place: Antarctica: Victoria Land, Mt New Zealand nord | collected 2016-01-07 | reverse complement strand
CCGTCACTTGCCAAGGCGTTTCAACACGCAGAAGTGTGGTCAGAAAATCGAGATCGCGCATGGGGTAAACATTGCGCCTACCGCCTCAAATCCTTGTCCCGACCCACCAGAACTCCTGATGCCCCAACTTAAAAAGGACGAAGAGACGATCCCCTGGCGGCGCGGCGGCCAACCCGAAGAAGTCGCGCGCTTGGCGCTCTATCTCGCGTCGAGGGACGCGGATTACGTTACGGGGGCCACGTATGTCATCGACGGTGGCCTCATGCAAAATCAAGGACAAGGCGCGTGAGCATGAACGACCGATCTCCCTTGCGGCTGGAGAACAGTGAGCCTCTCGTCTTGCGACGATCACCGAATCTCGAGTCGTTCTTTGTGCTCAGCCCCTATGTGTGGAAGGACGCGCCCGGACGGTACGTGATGCTCGTGCGCGTCGTGAACCGCGACGATGACCCGCATAAGAAAGTCGCGCGCGTTCATCGCGCCGTGAGCGCGGATGGGCTCGAGTTCACGATGGACGATGACGCCGTGATACCGCCCGGGGCGCCGGGCGAAGACGACGACGGCGGCTGCGAAGATCCTACGGTCGTCAAAGAGGGCGGGACGTATTGCGTCTATTACTCCGGTTACAACGTCGGCAAAGGTGAAGCAACGATGTTGTGCGCGAGCGGATCGTCACTCTGGGATATTAAGAAACATGGGCGCGTGCTGCCGGAGAGCGACTGGTATCGGAACTCGAAAGAAGCGACGGTCGTGCGCGGTGCCGACGGAGGTTGGCGAATGTTCTTCGAGTACTCGGCCGAGGATGCATCGAAGATCGGGCTCGCGACGGCAGCGGCACTCGAAGGTCCGTGGGCCTACGAATCGTTGGATTTCCCCGCGCGTCCGAAAGTCTGGGATGCTTGGCATCTTAGCGCAGGGCCGATCCTCGCGCAGAACTCGGCTGCTCCGATCATGCTTTACAATGGCGCTACCCAATCGGCGCACTGGCGCATCGGTTGGGCGACGCTTGATTCCGACTACCGGCAGATTCGCGCCCGCGGTGAGGAACCGCTGGTCGAACCCTCGGACGTCGGAGGCGACGCGACCGACATCGCCTTCGCAGCATCGGCAGTGGAGCAAGCAGGTGTGGTCTGGCTCTATTACTCGGTCAGCGACCAGCGCCTGATGCGAGCCGTGCTGCGGCCGCTTTAAAGTAAGGTGGGCTCGGACGCTTGCGAAGCACCGTTGCCGTTACGTTATCGGTCATCGCGACGGTGCTGGTTGCCCTCATCGCGTCCGGCAGTCTCAATGAGCAAACCTTTGGATTGACGACCGTTCCGGCGTCCGACGCCTTTGCGCGCTGGGCAATATGAGGCCCTCGTTGCGTCGATGCTTCGTCCGAGCCCAGCCGGGACCCGGTAAGGCATCTTACCGCGTTCTTGAAGGCAACACGCCATACTCATACGAGCCCCTTCTGGAGGAAACATGATGAGAAATATCGCCTTGGCACGAACAGCAGTATCGCGTGGGCACGTCTTGACCGGCGCAATCACGCTCGCTTTTTTAGGAGCGATGATATGCCCGTCGTTTGCCGCGCAATCAGAAAGCCTCGCGAACGCCCCTCTGACGCCGCTCGTCAAGGCGTCGACGTGGCTGAACGGCGCGCCCTCGAACAGCTGGCTGCGCGGCAAGGTCGTTCTCGTCGACGTGTTTACGTTCGACTGCATCAACTGCAAGAACATCACGCCGAACTTGCGCTCGCTCGAGCGATCGAAGCGAAGCGACGGCTTGGCCATTTTGGGAATACACAGCCCCGAAACGGCGTACGAGCACGAGCACAGCGCCGTCGTCACGAACCTAAAGGCGCTCGGGGTCACATGGCCCGTCGCAATCGATAACGACTTTGCGCTCTGGAACGCCTATCATATCGACTCTTGGCCGACACAGCTCATTTTCGACCGTCGCGGAGCGCTTCGGAAAGTCGTCGTCGGGGATTCGCAGGACGCGCTCGTCAATGCGACGATCGACGCGCTGCTGAAAGAGCGCTCTTAAGCTTCGAGACCGTGCCGATGCTTCATAGCACTCTGATCCTCGTCGGTGCCATCGTCGCGCTCACGGTACCCGGCATCGCTGCCGCCGACGTGCCGGCGCACTTCCGCGGCGACCATCTCGTGCGCGTGCGTCTCGTCCCGGAGTTCCGCACGGTCACACCGGGAAGCTCGACGTGGCTCGCGGTCGATCTCACGCCGTCACCTGGTTGGCACATCTATTGGCGCAATCCGGGCGACAGTGGGGCGCCTCCAAAGATCGCATGGTCGCTTCCACGAGGCGTGCTGGAATCGCTGTAACAAATCTCAATGGTTCTGTGGCAGCCGTTGCTCTTCAGACCAGCGGAAAGATATTGTTCCTCGTCGACGGCAGCCCCGTCGGCGCGCCAAGCGGCGTCGTGCGTTTCAACTCCAACGGAACGCTGGACCGGACATTCGGCCAAGGTGGCCTAGCCGCCATACCGCTTCCCCAAGCAGCAGCAAGGGAGCTCCTCGTCCAGCCCGACAATCGAATTGTGTTGGGCGCCGACCTAAATTTCGCCACGCCCGCAAACAAAGTCGGGCTCGCACGTTTTTTACCGAACGGAACACTCGATTCGACCTTTGGCAAGAATGGATTAGCCTTCATCAACGAGCCTGGATTCGTAACAGCTCTTGCACTGGCCCGGGATGGGACGATCGATGCCCTGATCACCTTCGGGATACTCTCTCCGGTTTACGGAGTACACTTTAGCGCAAACGGCGTTTTCATCGAAGCACCGCCGAGCACTGACCTCGTGGCGATCGAGTCAAATTCGGATATGACGTTTCAGCCCGATGCAAAGATCATTTTCAGCCCACCAGTGAACCGCGACTCCAGGGGAGTTCAAAACTTCCGTTTCACGAAGTTCAACGCCCCCGAACCGACTTTCCAGAGGCCGCTGTATAGCTTTGGCTTTGCCTCTTTCTTCAACGTCGAACCTATTACCGTTGAACCGAGCGGCGGTATCTTGACGGCTGCAGGCAATTCTAACGTCTCCAACGTCCAGTTCGGTTTGGCGCGTTTCAATCCGAATGGCTCTATCGACACCGGTTTCGGCAGCGGAGGCGTCGTGCAGACGTCATTTCGAAGTCCGCGAGCGCCTTCATAGGAGCGTTGCTCGTTCAGCCTGATGGTAAGATCGTCGCCGTAGGCAAGCTTGTAAACAGTGCGAACAAGGCCGTCGCTATCGCGCTGGCACGGTACCTTGGGCCCTAGCCGCCCAGCGCGGCGGGGAGCGCCCCGACAAACGAGCACAGCGGCGGCTGCGAACAACGCCGCAAATGCGCTCTAAAACGTCGAGCTACGGGGCTCCGGTGCGACGTGACCCGTAAAGGCGTGCGCGAGGCTTCGAGAAGTTGAGAACACCATGCGCGTACTGGTGATTGAAGACGATCCGGACATCGCGAAAGCCGTCAAAGCGATGCTCGAGCGGCGCAATCTTGCGGTCAACCTCGCCGTGGACGGCGACGACGGCCTCGAAGCGCTCCTGGGCGGGTCCTATGATGCCGCGATCGTCGACGTGGCGCTTCCGAAGCGCGACGGGTTCAGCATTTGCCGAAGCGCTCGCTCGAGCGGCATCTCGACGCCGATCTTGATTCTCACGGCTCGGGACGCGGTCGAGGACCGTGTGCGCGGGCTGGACTGCGGCGCAGACGACTATCTGATCAAACCGTTCAGCGATGAAGAACTGGCCGCCCGGCTGCGGGCGTTGCTGCGCCGAGCCGAGCGGCCGACGATCCCGGCGACGATTACGGTTGGGCGGCTGACGATCGATGAAGCCATCCGAACGGCAAGCGTCGGCGACATCACTCTCGAGCTGGGATCGACGGAGTTCCGGCTCCTCGAGTTTTTGGCGCGTAACCGCGGGATCACTCTGACGCGAGAGCAAATCCTGCTCAAGATTTGGGAATACGACTTCGGCGGTTCAAGCAACATCGTCGACGTCTACGTGAGCCAGCTACGCCGCAAGCTGCGAACGCTGAACTCGGACGCGACGATCGTTACGGTGTGGGGCGTCGGTTACAAACTGGTCGACCCATCGCGGAAAGCCGAGTAGTCGCGCGGCTTACGGCCGCATATCTGGCGGTCTTCGTCGTCGTTATCGCGGCGCTCAGCATGCTGGCTTTCGCATTCGTCGCGGGGAGTTACCGCGACGCCCTCGCGCCGGCCCTCGATACGCCTGAAGGCCAGCGGGGCCTAGCGCGGGCGCTGCATACGGTCGCCGGCGGAATCTTGCTCGTCGATGCCGCGCTCGCGATCGTCGTCGGCGCGGCTTCCTATGCGCTCGCGCGAGCCGCGGTTCACCCCCTCATGGCAGCACGCGAGCGCGAAGAGCGCTTCGCGGCGGATGCAGCGCATGAACTACGCACGCCGCTTGCGGCGATCGCAAGCGTCGCCCAAGCTGCGCGCAGCCAAAGTGTGTCCGAACAAGAAGCGGCTTTCCAGACGATTACCGAACGTGCGCTCGAGGCCGGGACCCTGGTCGGCGACCTCTTGACCTTAGCGCGCAGCGAAGCTGTTGAAGCGTTGACACGCGAGCCGGTCGATGTGGCAGGCATCGTTTCCCATGTCGTTCGCGACGTGCGCGACGCCGCTGCGGAGCGCGGCGTCTGGATTGAGTTCGTTGGGCAGAGTGCGCTCATCGACGGTGACGCGCGCCGAATCGTGCAACTTGTGCGCAACCTGCTGGAGAATGCGCTGCATCGCGCTCGCGCGCGCATCACTGTCAACGTGGAACAGCGAGATCGGGACGTCTATGTCAGCGTCTGCGACGACGGCCCGGGAATCCCGAGCGCGCTTCGTTCGCGGCTTTTCGAACGCTTTGCGAAAGGCCCGGAATCGACCGGCAGTGGTCTTGGTCTTGCGATCTGCCGTTGGGTCGCGCGCTCGCACGGTGGCGAGATCGTACTCGAAGGCGCATCGTGCTTCGTCACACGTCTCCCGCTCGGTGACTATCCCGCCCCTGAAAACGAACCGTCCTAAGAACGCAGGGCGCCGTCGGCCGCCGTGCTATCACGCTTTGTGGGGGTGCGGCCGCTTATTCGCGTAGCCCGATCTGGCTTATGTAGTTCAAGCCTTCTTTGAGCCGCACATCACCTGGTTCGGGAAGACATTCCCTGAGAGCACCTGTTGCGAAGACGACGATCTCGTCCGCAACGGTATTATTGGGGCTGCCTGCGTGTCATGAGCCTCATACTCTGAGCAGTAGCGATGATGAGACGATCGTACGCTTCGGATGTGAGGAATGTCTGAAGAGCGCGCCGTTCAGACTTTCTTCATGATTATCCGAGAAGATCGCACGACCATAGACCTTCAGAGGAGTTCCATATGCTTCATGTACGTGTCATCGCGACACTTACTCTTGCAGTCGCCGCTGCGGCGGCTGCCAACGCGGCGCCACGGCAGTTTCGCGCAGTGCCATCTTCGGGTTCGCTCGCTGCACGAGGGCAGTCGGTCATCGAATCGCTTAAACAGGTAACGATCGGCTCGACTGTCGATGTGTCCAACGGCGACCAGAATCCCTATGGCTTGGCGATCGCGCCTGCCGGCGGCGGCAAGATCGCCGCCGGCGACCTCGTCGTCTGCAACTTCAACGATGCCCTCAATATCCAAGGCCTCGGAACGACGATCGAAGTCTTGAAACCGTACCCCGGCGCGACCCCGCGACGCCTCATCGCCGACCCGCGGCTTACCGGCTGCGCCGCGATCGCGATGGGTGCGGCAGACCCATGGGTCGCCGCACTCGATGCAAACGACAATCCGATCGTCTCGCCGTCGGGGCAGATCATTTCCGCCCTCAACACGTACCCATGGACCGGTCCGTGGGGGCAAACTTTCGTCGCCGGCCCAGACACTCCACCGGCGTTTTATGAAAGCAACGCTAACGACGGCAGCATCGTGCGGATCGATCTCACTACGCCATTCGCCTTTGACAAAATCGCGACGGGCTTTCCGGTCAATCACGGCGTGCCCGGCAGCATCCTTGCACCGTCCGGACTGACGTACGATGCGGCGCGCGACGTGCTCTACATCGTCGACGGCGCCTCCAATAGCATCTTCGAAATTCGTGAGCCGGCTCGGGTTCACACGGGCGGCATTACGTTTACTCCCCATGGCTTTGGTGGGCCTTCGGCGGCTCACGCACGACTGTTGTACGCCGGGAATCCGCTCAATGCGCCGATCAGCGCAGCCTTGCTCTTCAACGGAGATCTCGTCGTCGGAAACACGGGCGACAACCGGCTCGTCGAACTAAGTCCAGCAGGTTATTCGCGCGACACGGCTCGTGGACGCCGGTACGCCTGGTGCCATCTTCGGTATCGCCGCCAGCGGTAAGTCGGCCGCCACGACCAAAATCTACTTCAACGACGACAACGACAACACGGTGAAGCGACTGGCGCAGTAAGCAATGGTGTGCCGCCCCGTAAATGCCGCGATGATCGTTTCACCGCTTCCGCGTTGCGTCAAGCTGTTTACGGGTCGGCACACCAAGCGGCGTTCGATGGGTGCCCATATGCGGTCTACCGCGAGATAACTTCCATGACGTGACCGTCGGGGGTCGCGCAGCAAGAACCCCTCCCGGAATCGCAGCGCCGTTGCCCTCGCGTCGACCAGTCCCCTTGAGACGATCGGTTCGGGGTTGCGGATTGCCGGTCGTAGGCCGGCGTCGCGCGTGAGGAGTTGGGTTTGCCAATGCACGATGTGTCGTCGGCGCGTTCGTCGGCGGGATAGGGGCGGCCCGTGCGCGGCGCGCAACGTCGTAATGTGAAGCCGAGCGCCCTCGACCACTCATGGCCACAAATTTGTCAAGGTTCATGAATGGGTGCTCCTATCAGTAGTAAGGGGCCAAGGCTTCACACGCCAATGTCTGCCGCTACGCTGTTTGCAGCTTTTGGGGACGCTGATCGATGTCGCTCCTGGGAGCGGCTCGTCAACGTGTTTCTCGACGAAGAGCAGCTCGGGGCCGAAAGAGCGCCCAAAGTATGACGAGTGTGAAAAACGCCGCTACAATAAAAATAGGTCGTTTGTACAAGGGGCGTTTCGATTCCATGTGAGACCTCGAAGAGAATCGAGTTGTCGCAACATTATTCGTAGGGCGATCTCATCGTATCGAGGCGCGCCTGATGTGAGCGTAAGCGCGGCTACATGACGATTGCGTTCTTTCGGAGATCGTTGCGGCAGGCGTTCCATTATTCGTCGCTTTCCGGACCGACGACCGAGAACGGCCAAACCTAGGCAAACTGCGACTTCGGTCTATTTTTCCACGAGAATTTCGTCGAGCGGTTTTTTCGAAACGGCGGGGACCTGCGCGCCCGGGGCCGCATATCCGATGGGGATGACGACGTACGCGCGTTCATTTTCGGGCCGTCCGAGTATCTCACCGAGAAATCCCATCGGATTTGGCGTATGCGTGAGCGTCGCAAGGCCGGCGCACGTCAGGCTCGCCAGAAAAAATCCGACCGAGATACCGACGGACTCCGCGACGTAATAGTGTTTGACCTTGACGATGCTGGTCTCGGTTTTTTTCAGCCCGTAGACCTGCGCGAAAACGATCGCGACGTAGGGAGCCTGCACGATGTGCTCCTTACGCCAATCGGTGCCTAGCGGGGCGAGCGCGGCCAGCCACTCGTCGGACGCGCGCTTTGCGTAGGTCTCGTATTCTTCGCGTTCGATTGCCGCGCGCATCCGCTCCTTGACGGCGGCATTCGACACGATGACGTAGGTCCACGGTTGCTGGTTCGCACCACTAGGAGCACCCCCTGCTGCGCGTACGGCATTTTCTACCAGCTCGAACGGTATCGGTTTGTTGCTGAAATTCCGGATCGAGCGCCGCTTTGCGATCGTCGCAAGAAACGCTCGCGAGGCGGCCAGGGCATCATCGGTTTCCAGCCGGTTCTCGGGCGCGGGCTCCATCGGAGCCTTGCTCGCGATCTCCAGGTACGCGCGCAATCGTTCGTTACCGGCGAATGCCCCTACGGGGTCTGTGTCGCGTTGCATCTATTCACTTGCCAATGGCCGGACGTGACGCGCTCTATGCTCCATTGTACACGGTTGAAATAAAAGGTGCGCACCCGCCTGGGTGCGCACCTGCCTTTCTAGTACCGGGCGAGGGGAGTCAATTGATAGCTACATGTGCCCGTGCATGGAGCTGCTCATCATGTGGGCGCCCATGGCGTCGGCCTTGGACTTACACATCATCGACATGTGATGCATCATCATGGTGTTCTTGTTCATCATGCCGCTCTTGTGCATCATCATCATGTGCGACTTGTCGGCCATCGTGTACGTCTTGTTTTGGGTGTTGACCATGACCGCAGGGTCACCGGACGAGCAATGCGGCATCATCATGGACCCGTGCATTTGATTCATCGCGAATGCTGATGAGCTTGCGCCCATGATAAGTGCGGTAATAAGGGAAAGGCTGGTTACGACTTTGTTCATTGAGACCTCCATAGTAGGTAATGTACCCTAAGCGATCAGGCGCCAATCCGTAAGCTCGCTACATATCTCGTTTTTCGCCGTGGTTTTACACTGCGCGGCGCCCGCGCAGCCGTCTGATTAGAAAAAGCCCCGCCGAGATGCGCAACCGAGCGTGCACTTGATTTCGACGAGGCATCATCCGACGGCATCGTTGTTGGCAGCTTCAGTCCCAGCCGATCTCCGCCGGGAGCAAATCGCTGAGATCATATGCCGCGCAGGAAGTCATCGACCAGGCCACTGACGCGCTCGAAGATCGTAGGTGGCGTTATCGGTTCGTCGGGGACCGCCGTTCCGAAACGCTCGTGAAGAAACGTTCGATTCTCGGCCATGCGAGTGCTCGCGATATCGGCGTCGCCGTCGCGGAGCCGTTCGAGACCCGATCGAAGCGTGAGCAGTTGCCGCGTCAGCTCTTGGTCGGGCGATGGCCGGCCATTGCGCGAACGGCCGCGCAAGGCTGCGGGAACGGCGAGGTATGCATCGATTGTCTCCGGCAGGTACGAGCGCAGCGCCTCGCGTGCCGTGAAGGCATCGAGCCGGCTCGGGCTATGGCGCTTCTCGTGATCGCGCGCGAGTGCCACGATGACCTTGGCTTCTCGGCGATGACGGTGTGGGAGCTTCGCGACGAGCGCCCGCATCGAGCGCCGCGAGGGTAGGGGCGGCGAAGGCCCCACCCCACGGCGCCGAACCGCGATGGCGGTGCCGACGGCAAGGGGAACTGCGCTAACGGCGACGATGGCTTCTACAATGAACGCGTCGATCACGAATGTTGAGTAACCCGAAGTGCCGAGACATCGGCGGTACGGAGTCCGTACTGCCTCGCCTGCGAACCTGTTTCAGCCTTCTTGTCTGGCGCTCGAAATCTTACGAGCAACGACACAAGTCGCGGTCACGGGTGCCTGAGCGCGGTGGCCGGATCGACGCTCGTCGCGCGCAGCGCCGGCAGCAACGCCGCGACCGCGGCACAGACGACGAACAAGATGATTGCACCGAAGAACGTCGCCGGATCGAAGGGCGAGGTTTGATAGAGGAGAGCGGTCAGATAGCGTGAGAGGGCGGCCGTAAGCACGATCCCGATCGCGATGCCTGCGCCGCTTTGGAAGAGCGCGCCCGCCAGCACATTGCGCAACACGGAACCCGTTGACGCGCCGACCGCTTTGCGAATGCCGAACTCGTGCGTCCGTTGTTCGACCGAATACGCGGTCACGGCATAGATACCGCTGAGCGCAAGGAGCAACGCGAGAATGGCAAGCGTGCCGAACAGTGCGGTGTTCATGCGCTCGTCGAGCGCGTTGTCCGCGATGAGCGAATCGTACGACGCGATCGGGGGCGCCGGAAGTTCCGGGTCGACGTTCGCAAAAACGGCGGTCACGTCGTTTGCAAGCCCGCCCGCGCGTCCGTTGGTTCGAATGACGAAATCTCCGAGATCGGGGTCCTGATACAAAGGCACGTACAGCATCGGCGCGGGGGGCACCCCGAATTGCTCACGCGCGGCCCCGACCAGCCCAACGATGCTGCAAAGCGAAGTCGCCGGCGACAGACCGGGGGCGGCTACGGTCTGCCCGAGCACGTCCGCTGACCCGAAGTAACGCCGCGCGAAGTTGGTGTCGAGTATCGCAACGCAGGCTGAACCCGTCCGGTCCGTGCCGATGAACGTGCGTCCGCGGATGAGCGGAATGTGCAGCGCGCGAAAATAGTCGGGAACGATCGTGTTGTAAAGCGTTGACGTACTGCGCGTGAGACGTCCGGGGAGCGTAAACTTAGTCGAGGAACAGCAGTCGAACGGAATCTGACTCGCCGCCGCAACGCCCGTGACCCCTGGGATACGCTCTAACCCGGCCGTTACGCTCCGCACGAACGTCAGTTGCGAGTTTACGCTCGCGTAGCGCGGCCCGGTCAAGTTTCGTACCTGCACTTGGTAAACGTGCTCCGGCTCGAACCCCAGGGTGACGTTGGTGAACGCGATGAGGCTTCGCAGTACGAGTCCCGCGCCAATGAGCAGGGTCAGCGCGAGCGCAACCTCCCCGACGACGAGCGTCGCGCGCACGCGCTTGGTGGAGCGGCGCTCGGTGACGCGTTCGGCACCGAGCACGCCGGCGACGTCGCGGCGCCGGCCGAGCGCCGGAAGAAAACCTGCGATGATCGCCGTCAGCGGCACGAGGACGGCGGCGTACAGGGTCAGTCCGCCGTCGACGCCGACGTTTTCCCAGCGCGGCAGAATCTGCGGACCCCACGCCGCGAGTACATCGAGCCCGAACACGGCAAGCCCGAATCCGACAACGGCGCCGGCGGCGGCCACCAAAACCGTTTCCGTCAACAGTTCGGTAGCGATGCGTTGCGGCGAGGCGCCAAGCGCGGCACGCACGGCGAGTTCGCTTTCTCGCGCAGCGTTGCGCGTGAAGGTCAGGTTCGCCACGTTGGCACAGGCGATCAACAGAATCATGCTGACGACCGCGTACAGCGCCCACAGCAGAGGCCCGACCGGACCGAGAATCGTGTCCCGTACCGATGGGACGTCGACGCAGCACAAACGGCCGTCGTGCGCGGCATGTTCGTGAACGATCGTCGTCAGGGCCGTCCGGATATTACGTGCGCCCGCTTCGACCTTTAGCTTCGCATCGACGCGCACCAATCCGTTGTCGTTGAAGCTGGTGGGACGGATCTGGCTTGCATCGCGGGGATCGAGTGGGATCCAATACGCGCGCGAGGTGAGACCGAAGGGTGTCGGATCGCGAAATTCTACCGGCGCAACGCCCACGATCGTGTAGCCGCGACCGTTCAAGCGCATGACACGACCGAGGACGCTCGCATTGCCACCGAACTTCTCGCGCCACAGCGTGTGGGAGATCACGGCAGTCGAGGCTCCCACATCGGTGTTCGAAAAGAAGCGCCCGAGTTCGGGCCGGATGCCGAGCACGGCGAAATAATTGTTGCTGACGATGCCGCCGTTGAGCGTGACCGGCCGCCCGTAGCCGGACAGCGTACGGTTATCGAACGCGGAAACTGCCAGTTTTGCATACGCGCTGATTCGCGCCGTAAGCTCGCGCGCGTCCGGATACGATAGTGAGTGTCCGGCGCTGGTTTCTTGCACGAACAGCAGTTGTTGCGCCGCGGCGTACGGCAGCGGGCGCAGGAATACGCCTTCGAGCACGCTCGCGACCGTCAGATTCGCGCCGATCGCAAGCGCAATCGCGATGATCGCAACGAACGTGATTAGCGGAGCGTGAAGCAGCGAACGCACCGCGCGAACCAGATCTCGGCCGCCGAGCGCGAAGCGCTCTTCGAGCGACGCACGCAGCGCATCGGCGCAGCCGAGCACGCCCGCGACTGCTGCGCCGGGCGAGCCGCTACGTTTATACGCTTCCGCGACCGTGTCGCGCAGAACGTCGAACATTCGCGTCGCATAAAGGCGACGGAATGCCGCCGGCGCGGGAACGAGCGCAAGCCGAAAGAGCACGTGGCAGGCCGCTAGAGCCGCGCGGTTCACGTCGTTTGGTTCATGGATTCGGAGCGCGACGGGACTCGGACATGCGATCACCCTCTCACAGGAATATATCTGTCACGGATAGTATCCAGGTCGGATGTATCCGTCAAGAGACTCGATGAAATACTGCGAAAATTGGGACATCGCCGATCAAATGGGCCGGCCCCAAACTAGACATAAGATCGAGTCCATGCTATTGTCACCTAATGTCTTAGGTGTTATTGTGAGGTCGACTTGGCCAAGCGCAAATCGGAAAATCTGACGGAAGTGGAGCAACGTGTCATGGAGGTCCTTTGGTCCTCGGGAAGCGGCACCGTTAGCGAAGTGCTGGGCGGGTTACACGCGCCGCGGCCGCTCGCGTTCAACACGGTCCAAACGATGCTCCGTATTCTCGAACGCAAGGGTTACGTGCGGCATCGTGAAGAGGGACGTGCGTTCAGGTATTTTCCGCTGGTCGATAAAGCCACGGTCTCGCGTAGCGCCGTCGCCTCGGTCGTGCGCCGCTTCTTCGGCTCCCCCGGGGCGTTAGCGGTGAACTTGGTTCAAAACGAGGACCTCGACGCCGATACCCTGGCTCGCATTCGCCGCCTGATCCTGGACGCGGAGCGAAAGAAATGAACGCAGCTTCACTGCTCGTAGCCTTGTTCAACGGCGCTTGGCAAGGCGCGGTGCTGAGCGTGAGCGCGTACGTTGTGCTGCGCTCGCTCCGTCGCCTCAACGCGGCCACGATGTTTGCCGTGTGGGGAGCTCTTTGGGCGATCTGCGTTGTGTTGCCGGTAGCGAATTATCTCTATGCCGCCAAGCCGTACACCGTCGACGCGCAGACGATCGGCACACAGCAGGCGCTTTCCGCGACGCAACCGAGTTCGACCGAACATGCCTCCCAGCCCGCGTCCTTCCGCGCCCCGTCGCGGTTGGTGAGACAGGCGTCGGCTAGTGCGCCGATACGTAATCGGGCCGCTGCCGCACTACGCGGAATCCTCGAAAGTGCCACCATCATTTTGTGGATACTGGCGGTGGTCGCCGCAGTGCGCGTCGCGATACTCGCGCGCGACGTTCGAAGCATGCTGCTCGCTCGCCGGCGCGTGAGGCCGATCGATGCGCCGATGGCGCTGCGGCGCTCGGTCCGGCGGCCCGTGAAATTCGCGTCCTCAGTGGAGTTTTCGTCGCCATGCGTGCTGGGGTTCACACCTGCTCTCGTCGTCATTCCCGAGACGATACTGCTGGGGTCGAAGGACCAGTTGTTAAGCGTCTTTTTTCACGAGTGCGAGCACGTGCGTCGCTTTGACGACGTGCAGAACGTCGTTATGCGTTTCGTCGATGCGCTGGCATTCGTTTGCCCGGGCGTGCTCATTGCAGCACGCCAACTTGCGCTCTACCGGGAGCAAATCTGCGACGACGCGGCGATTGCCGATACCGGCGACGCCGTCTCCTACGCAAAGACGCTTGCTGCGATGGCGGAGTGGACGCACACATCCCGTGCGCCGATCCCGTGCCTGATCTTCGAGCGCAAACATCTCCTGCGCCGCGTGCAGGTACTGCTCGATGCGGCGGCGAGCCATTCCCTGCGCCTCGACTGGCGCTTCACGTTCGCCGCTACGGCGGTTCTGGCGGTGACGGCCGCGCTCGTCCTGCGCGTGCAGGTCCCGGTCATCGCCGGCTCCGTTGTCCAAGCTCCGTCATCAGAAACGGCGCGACGCGAACGCGTCGACATCGACATTCACTCTCACGGTGCCGACACTCAAACGTCGGCAGCGCAAACGTTGGCGTCGGGGCCGCGCGTGTTCTCCGGGACGTTCGAGCTGTCGGGATGTGCGACTGCCGGCCAGATTCGGCTCCGCCTCGAGTACCGATATTCCAGCCCTGGACATAGCGACTCCGATGACGTAGCGCAGTGCGTGCCGTTCTCGGAGTTTCGCGGTCTGACCATGGTGGATCTCGCGGCGGGCGGCGTTGCGCATCGTACGTTTAGCATCGTTCGCGATGCCGGTACGATGCAAGCCGAAGGCCGGATCGGCGACGGAGCCGGATCCGGAACGTGGACGTTCGTACCGAGTTCATCCTTTGCCGCAGAGCTGCAGCAACGCGCGCTTGGTGCGCCGGGCGCGATGCAACAGTTCGAATTCATGTTGAGCGATTTCCGAATTGGAACGTTGGACGCACTGCGGCGCAATGGTTTCGCAAAACCGTCTGTGGCCGATTTGGTCACGCTCGGCGAGGTCGGCGTCACGAACGAGCTTATCGAAGCCGCCCTGGGCCTGCCTTCGCAGACAAAAACGGTCAGCGAGCTGAACCGTGTCGCGGAGGTCGGCGTGACTCGAGCCTACATCGCCGGATTCGAACGTCTAGGCTATCATCCGTTACTCGAAGACCTCATTCGGCTAAAAGAGGTCGGCGTAACTACGAGCTACGTCGCCGGCTTCGAGCGTCTCGGCTATCACCCGTCGGCCCAAGAACTGATGCGGCTGAAGGAGGTCGGTGTCGAACCCTCTTGGGTTGAACGCGAACTCAGCCACGCCGCTACGCATCCCAACATCGAAGACATGATTCGCATGAAAGAACAAGGGTTCTGAAATGCAGCCGTTTAGGCCCTATTTTCTTGCTGCGTTTATACCTATATTACTAGGTGTCGCGCCGTTGTGCTCGGTTGCGGCCTCTACGCCGACACAAGGGTTTGCCCTGCGCGCTGCCACCGCTACGATTCCGCCGAGAATCGACGGCACGCTCGACGATCCGCTTTGGCAACACGCCGCGCACGTGCGCCTCGCCTGGGACTTCACGTACCGGCGACGGGCCGACGAAAGCACCGACGTTTACCTGTTGGCGGATGCGCGCTTCCTATACGTGGCATTCATCGCGGTGCAGAGTGAAGCGCTCACCGCCACGCAACGCGCCGATAACGTGCCGCTCACGACCGACGACGCCGTCACGCTGTATCTCTGGCCGAGCGGGAAAAACGGCTTTGAGTACGGCTTCTCGGCCAATCCGCTCGGCACGCATGAAGCGTTCTCGTCGGAAAACACCGCCTTCGCTCCGAACTGGCTCGTAGTCGGGCATCGCAACGCTCACGGCTACGTTATCACCGAACGTATTCCGCTCGACGTGATACGCGGAGACGGTAGGAACATGTGGCTGCTGCAGTTCGATCGGGTGGTCCAAGCGACGAGCGTAACCTATGAATGGGCGCACAACCGCGCGCAAGGCGCTACGGACGATGTGAGCTATGCGGCTGAATTACTCGGCATGGCAGTCGCAGCACAGAGCACACGCACCAAACCGCGCCTGCAACTCTACTCGCTCGGCGAAATCGCGGGCAAAGCCGCGGGCGGTAGCACGTCGCGCGCCGGTGCAGACTTCGCCGTACCGATTACGCGAACCGCGTCGTTCTTTGGTACGCTGCACCCGGATTATTCGAATGTTGAGCTGGACCAGCAAACAATCGCGCCAACGGTCTTCCCGCGTGCGTTCCAAGAGGTCCGGCCGTTCTTCACACAGGGCAGCGGCTTCTACAACCTGCTCAGTTGCCATGGCTGCGTGGACTATCCGCAGCTCTATACGCCTGCGATCCCAACACCCCGAGAGGGGTATGCCGTCGAAGGCGTACAAGGCCAATTCACGTTCGCCGGGTTCGACGCGATCGCGACGGATCGAACGGATACGGCGCAGTCGCTGGAGTGGCGTTCCCCGGACCGACGCTATGCCGTAGTGGCGCAACGGCAGAGCGCCGACTTACCCGGCATCCACGATCTCGCCGGCTACTATCAGGCCAGAGTTAGTAACGTCCACAACTTCGACGCGTACGTCACGGAGGGCGGCGAAAACGGCACGAACATCACCGCTCCGGGCGGCGGAGCGTACCGCGAGTACGGTACGGAGCTGTTCACTCCCAAATCGGCCATTCGTATCGCATATCACGATGTCGGATCGCAGTACGGCCCAGTCGACAGCTATGTCGCTTTTAATGACGTCAAGGGACTGACGGTTAGCGGGTATCGCGAGTTTGACTTTGGTCCGAAATCGCTCATACAGAACGTCAGCCTCTCGCAAGACCTCGAGCGCTTCACTTCGCATACGGGCGTACGCGATTATACCGTCGATCTGTCCTCGCTCACGCTCAACGGGCAACATCAGCTATCGCTCTCAATCTCAAGCGGGGGCAACTATGTGCGGCAGAATGGTCAACCGGGAGGCTTTGCCAACCAGAACGGAGCGACGTTATCATACAAGGGTAACACCTCGACCCCGAGCATCATCTCGTACAACGTCGGTCGCTTCGGGTTGGGATACCTGCGATCGTGGTCGCGCCTGGGCACGCTTCAAATCGGGCGACGCGGCTCCCTAAGCTTTGAAGCGGACAATACCCTCGACGCGTTGGACAACGGCGGCACGCTAACGCAGTGGCTGGAGCGCGCAAACGTCGCTTACCAGTTCGGCCCCGACGCTTCGTTCGCGGTCGGCGCGCGTCGCATCATCGGTGCCGCACCAACGTTCTTCACCTCGTCCGAGCACGTCGATGCCGCGAATCTATCGTTCGCCTATTATAAGCGGTTCGGAAGTTCAGAGCTTTACGCGGTTTACGGCGACCCGAACCAACTTGCAACACAACACGCGTTCATCATCAAGTTCATTCAGTATCTCGGCGCCCAGAAGGGGACCTGACAAGGCGGCAATCTGAACGCTACGATTGTGGAGCGGAGCACGTGCTGCCGGGGCGAATGGAGGTCCAATGGAAAGCCTGCGCGCGCCGACGCTCGCCGAGTTCTTGGTGTGGGAGAACGCTCAGGACGGCAAGCACGAGTATGCCGACGGCGAGGTCATCGCATTCGCCGGCGGGACGAACCGACACAACTTGATCGCAGCCAACGTGATTTCGGGTCTGCGTACCACGCTCGGCGCGGGCTGCCGCGCTACGGGTTCAGATACGAAAATTATCGGATCGTCGTGGAGTCGGTACCCCGACGTCGTCGTCACGTGTGACGAGCGTGATACCCTCGATTTGGCGCACGTCGCGCACCCGACGCTCATCGCCGAAGTGCTGTCGGAGGGAACGCACGGCATCGATCGCGAGGACAAGCTTGACGAATACCGATCGCTTTCGTCACTGCGTGAGTACCTGCTCGTCGATTCGCGACGACGCTGGATACAGATCGTACGTCGCTCCGGCGACGAGTGGGTCGTCTCCCTTCCGATCCGAGAGGAAGCCGTTCATTGTCCGAGCCTCGACATCACGCTGTCGCTCGACGAAATCTACGCGGGCACCGGCCTATAACGTTCGCTACCGTCTCTGCAGTTGAATCAACTCGCCGACCCGATGATCCGTTACGTTCTTCATTCGTAACGCAGTGCCGCGAGCGGGTCGATACGCGTAGCTCGCCAAGCGGGGAATAGCGACGCTGCGAGCGCGATTGCGATTAGAACGAATGCGACGAGCGCGAGCGTTCGCAAGTCAGTCGGTGCAATGTCGTACAGCAAGCTCGCGAGCGTGCCGGCGAGCGCAGCAACGAGCACAAGTCCGGCGGCGACGCCGACGGCGGCGAGCGCGATGGAACGGAGGACAATCGTTCGCACGAGCGAGACCGGCCGCGCCCCTAGTGTGCTGACCCATAAATAGGCTTGCTTATTGCGCACGGTGGAGGTAGTATTGATGCATGCCGAATCGCCCAGCAACGCGCCTCGCCGTTCGTCCAAAGGATCGTCGTGCTTTGGTTGAGCTG
>JAABUJ010003455.1_pt1 | contig 17721 bp, 15 predicted proteins | sample 5559131 | NCBI WGS metagenome assembly JAABUJ01 (sample SAMN10711875, study PRJNA513366) | rock metagenome | isolation source: Antarctica rocks | place: Antarctica: Victoria Land, Mt New Zealand nord | collected 2016-01-07 | reverse complement strand
ACCTTGCGGTCATCCTGGCTCAGGATGGCACGCGCGTGCTGTTGATCGATGCTGACCTGCGCCGTCCCAGCCTGCATCACCGGTTCGGGCTCAGCGGAAAGGTCGGACTCAGCACACTGCTCAGTGGCCAGAGCACACTCGCGCAGTCAGTGCAAAACGTAACTGAGGTGCCCACGCTTGACATCCTGTCGAGCGGCCCGGTTCCGCCTTTCCCGACCACCATGGTTGGTTCGTCCGCGATGGCCAACCTGTTGCGTGAAGCTGGAGCGATCTACAGCTACGTCGTGATCGATACGCCGCCAGTGCTTTCGGTGACGGATGCGGTGGTGCTTTCCCAGTTGGCTGACTCCGTTGTCCTGGTGGTTCGGCACGGTAAATCCACGAAGCCGACCATTCGGCGCGCACGCGATCTGCTCGCGCGTTCTGGAGCGCCGCTGGCCGGCATCGTGCTCAATGCCGTCGATCTCAACTCGGCCGAGTATTACGGGTACTACGGGTACTACGGCTATTCCTACTCGAGCCTCGATCCGGCCGGATGGGAAGCTCAGAAGAAATCGAGCGGTTCCTCTGAAGGTCGCGGATCGCATGGGAGGTCCAAGGATGTTTAATACTGGCAGTCCGCGTTCCTTACACTATCTCTTGTCGTATTTCTTTAGTCTCCTGCTGCTTTCGGCCGGCCTGAATGCACAGGCTCAGTTCAGTGGCCCTGCGTTAAGCGCGCCAGCCCAGGGCAACAGCGTACAGACACCCACGACGGATCTGGCACTGCTCAATCCTGCCGCGGGCGAGGTCACGATTGTGCCCGGGGATGTGTTGTCTATCCGCCTGTTCGGCTCAGCTACCTACGCCCCCACGGTGGTCGTGGGTTCTGACGGAACGGTGGATCTGCCCCTGATTGGACAGGTGCCCGTGGGTGGACTTACCTCGACCCAGGCCTCCAAACTAATTGCGGCCCGGCTCTCTGACGCCCAGATGTACGTCAATCCGCAGGTTCAGATTAACGTCACCGTCTCGGCTGGACAGTTCGCCACGGTCTCCGGTGAAGTGCACGCCATCATCCCGATCGCAGGTTCGCGCCGTCTGCTTGAGGTGCTGGCTGCGGCCGGAACGCTGCCGCCTACCGCCAGTCACGTGATCACGATTCTGCGTCCGGGCGTGCAGAAGCCAATTGTCGTGGATCTCGGGACCGACCCACTTCGCAGCGCGCAGGCCAATGTGCCTATACTTCCGCGCGACATCATTATCATTTCGCGCGTCGGTGTCGTATATATGCTGGGCGCTTTCAAGGCGCAGGGAGCCATTTCGCTGGCGCAAACGTCACCGCTAACCTTGATCGAAGCCGCAGCCCTGAGTGGAGGTCCGACATTGTCGGGCAGTACAACGATCTCCGAATCATCCGTACAGTCGGGCTCGAGCGCAAGTTGGTCAAAGTCGACATCAAGAAGGTGTTTGCGGGCAAAGCTCCCGACCCAATTCTTCAAGCAGACGATATCGTTTATCTGCCCACCAACCTCTTTAAGACGATACTCCGGTCAGACAGTATCGGCGCGGTTACCGGCATCGCCTCGCTTATGCTGGTCGCATTCAGGTAGCACAGGCTGGTTCCGCTCGCGACCCGTTACTTTGTGAGTGTCCAGCGGCAGCGCTGCCATGCGCTGACCCATACTGGACAGCATTCCGTCAGGAGTCACGCAGGATGGCCTTCTCCGCAAATCGAACGAAGCACGGGGACCGGGCGGTTGCAGAGACGCACTCCCATCGGCCGGTGCGGCTTGCTTATTTCGTCAGCCATCCCATCCAGTATCAGAGTCCGCTGCTGCGGCGAATTGCGGCGCAGCCCGACATTGAACTCACCGCCTTTTTCGGCTCCGACTTCTCGGTCAAGGGCTATGCTGACCAGGGCTTTGGGGTTGAGGTCCAATGGGACGTTCCTCTGCTCGAAGGCTACCGTCACGAGTTTCTTCCGAACCTGCGCGACCAGCGCACCGGGTCTGGATTCAGCGCCATCAGCTATGGTTTGACGCAGCGTTTGCTGTCGCCCGATGGCACACCTGCCTTCGACGCGCTTTGGGTCCACGGCTACGCGAGTGCTAACTCGCTGCATGCCATGCTGGTCGCACGTTCACTCGGAATTCCCGTGCTGCTGCGTGCCGAGTCCTGGCTTCGTGACCGTCAGCGCAGCGGAGCGAAGCTTGCAATCAAGCATGCCTCGTTCAGTTTATTGAAGCGCCTGGTCAGCGCCACACTTCCTATCGGCACGCTCAATGCGGAGTACTGGACCCACTATCTTGGCCCCGAGTGTCCGCAGTTTCTAATGCCGTACGCGGTCGACAACGAATATTTTCAGCAGCGCAGCCAGGCCGCACAGTCCGGCCGTACTGAACTACAGCGCGAGCTTGCGCTTGACCCTGCACGTCCCGTCATTCTCTTCGCTTCCAAGCTGCAGACGCGCAAACATTGCGCCGATCTGGTGGCAGCCTACCTGCAATTAAGGCCCGCTGCCGGTCAGGATCCCGAGCCTTACCTCGTCATCGTGGGCGATGGCGAAGAACGGGCGTCACTGGAGCGGCAGGTGGCCGAATCAGGTGTCACCAGCGTCCGCTTCTGCGGCTTCCGCAATCAATCCGAGCTACCGCGCTTCTTCGATCTAGCGAGCGTCTTTGTGCTGCCATCGCGACATGAGGCCTGGGGGTTGATCGTCAATGAAGTGATGAACGCCGCCTGTGCAGTGATTATCACCGACGATTGCGGCTGCCAGCCCGATCTCGTCACCGACGGCGTCGAAGGATGGGTCTACCCTGTGCGCGATGTGGATGCACTCGCCGCAGCCCTGCGTCGCGTCCTCGCAACGCCCGAAACCGCAGCCACGATGGGCCAAAACGCTCTTGCGCGGATCAACAAGTGGAGCTTCGAGGAGGACATCGATGGTCTTCGCCGGGCGCTTGCTCACGTCACGCGGAGACAACGCACGAGCGCTACCTCGCCGCAGAATGTGGAGGTGCATCCCTGATCGACGATCCCCATTTCAACGCCTCTCCACTCCAGCCCACGCGGATTCTGCACGTCATCTCCACCGTCGATCCAGCGGCGGGTGGACCGTCCGAATCGGTGCGCGTTCTGCTCAGCTTCAGCGATACAGGCTACCTGGGGGAGGTCGTTACCCTCGATGCCCCCGACGCGCCGTTCCTCGCTGCGCTTCCGTTCAAAGTTCATGCGCTTGGTCCACGCCGCGCGAAGTACGGTTTCGAGCCGCAACTCTACCGTTGGCTCAAGCAGAATGGCGATCGCTTCGACGGTGTCGTCGTTAACGGCCTTTGGCAGTTCGGCGGCGTCGCGGCTCTGCTCGCTCTAAGCCGCCGCATACCCTACGTGGTCTTCTCGCACGGGATGCTCGATCCCTACTTCAAGCAAGCGTTTCCCGCGAAGCACATGAAGAAGTGGATTTATTGGGCCGCCGCAGAGTTCTGGGTGCTACGCCACGCGTATCGCGTCCTCTTCACCACGGCGGCGGAGGCCCGGCTGGCCGAGCAAAGCTTTTGGCTTCACCAGTGGAAGGGTTTCGTAGTCCCCTACGGATGCGCCCGCCCGCCCAGCAATCCTTCCGCGCTCGTCGAAGCTTTTCTTAAGCATCTGCCTGAACTGCGCGACCGGCGTTTCCTGCTTTTCCTCGGTCGCATTCACCGCAAAAAAGGGTGCGATCTTCTGATCGATTCGTTCCTGCGGCTTGCCGCGCACGATCTTGGGCTGCACCTCGTTATGGCCGGTCCCGACGAACAAGGTTGGAGTGCCGATCTTAAGCAGAGGGTGCAACGCGCTGGGCTGGAAGATCGTATTCACTGGCCCGGCATGCTGCGAGGCGACATCAAGTGGGGTGCCTTTTACGCTTCGGAAGCCTTCATCCTGCCCTCGCATCAGGAAAACTTTGGCATTGCCGTCGCTGAAGCGCTGGCGTGCGGCAAGCCGGCCCTACTCACCGACAAAGTGAACATTGCGCCCGAGATTGCAGCCGACGGCGCGGGCCTGATGGAGCCGGACACACAGCAAGGCACCGACAATCTGCTTAATCGCTGGATGGCTACACCACCTGCGGAGCGAGAGGCCATGGGACGACAGGCCTTTGCGTGTTTCGAGCAGCGCTACGATATGCGCAACAATGCGATTGCGATTATGCGACTCTTTCAACAAGCACATCGCGAACGCAAACTAAATTGATTGCATTAAAAACCCATTCCCATCCAGAAGGCTCGTCATCCTGAACGCAGTGAAGGATCCCTGTATTCGCCGAATTTCGCAACGCTGTACACCATTAAGACCAGATGTACGCATTAGACAGACACAGGACACGAAAGCATGGCACGGCAGGCAGACTACAACTCGGCGCACCACATCGCTGCTGCGAGTGCAGCGGACCCATACCTGCGACCTGCGTTCTCCCTCGAAAATCGACTGCGTCGCCTCCTCTGGGGGCTGGTCTGGCTTGTGTTGTATCGGACCTCGCCACGTCCGCTGCACGCCTGGCGCTCGCTGCTGCTGCGGCTCTTTGGCGCGACCATGGGACCGGACTGCCACTTCTATCCGTCGTCGCGAATCCACTCGCCCTGGAACCTGGTCTGCGCGGACCAGGTCACCGCAGCCGACGGCGTGGAGATCTACAACCCGGCACTAATCAAGCTTGGATCACACGCGATCCTGTCGCAGGGTGCATACCTGTGCGGCGCGACCCACGACTTTGACGATCCCGCCTTCCCTCTGCTGGCCTACACGATGGAAGTTGGACCCTATGCGTGGATCTGCGCACGCGCCTCTGTAGGGCCTGGCGTAAACGTGGCGGAAGGTGCTGTGCTTGGCTTGGCCTCGGTTGCCACCCGCTACCTTGAAGCATGGAAGGTCTACGCGGGTGCGCCTGCGGTCTATATCAAAGACCGCCGGCGCATAATCGAATCAAGTTAGTTTTGCTGCGTTAAAAATGTGCAGTTTCGCAGCGTTTGGCGAATACAAGGATCCCTTACAGGGCAGGCTCTTCACTGCGTTCAGGATGCCCACTGTCCAAGAATGGCGAGTCTGGTCTAGCTCTGGCGGCGCAGCTTAGCAAGCAGATCGGTCGGGTGCACGGGCTTGGCGAGAATCTCAAACTCATGGCCCTGGGCGCGCGCTTTCTCCAACAGGTCGGCAGTTGCGGCCTGACCCGAGAACAGCAAAATCTTGCATTTTGGCAACTTTTGCCGGGTCGCAATCGCCGCCTCGATTCCGGTCATTCCGGTCATGATCACGTCGGAGATCAGCATGTCCGGGTGAAACGTATCCAGAGCCTCAATCGCTTTCTCGCCGCTGTATACGGCGCGCGCTTCAAAGCCCGCCTGGTTGAGGATGATGGCGAGCGTGTTGGCGATCACCTGCTCATCGTCGGCGACGAGAACGCGCGGTTTCGGCGATTGGGCCGCTGCTGCATCTGACATTGCTTGGTCCCCATTGAGGTGTCGATTTTCGGACTATGCGGCCAAGCCTCGGCCGCACTTTTGTTATACCAGTAAACGCAATCATACCTGCGTTCAAGGCTTTGCGGACAGCGCGTTGCACACGTTATTGCGCGCCTGTCTTCCGTGTATCCGTGTATGCCGCCCGTGCGCAGCGCTAGCTCTTGGTGTCGCGCGCGATGGCATCCAGCACCAGCGAGCGGGTCAGCAGTTCGGGCAGAACGTCGGCTTTCGCTCCGCTGCCCGCTGGATACAGCACGTAGGTCGGGACGCCGGACCGACCGACCGCCTTCAATTGCGCCGTAATCGCGGGATCATACTGAGTCCAGTCGGCCCGGATCAGGACGAAATGTTGACTTTCCAGAGAATGCTCCACGTCGGGCGAACGCAGCACTACCTTTTCATTCACCTGGCAGGACAGGCACCACGCTGCCGTGTAGTCGATAAAGATTGGCTTGCCAGACGCCCGCGCTTGTTGGAACGTCGCGTCTGAGTACGGCAACCACGTCAATTTGTCCTTGGCAGCCGAGGTGAGCGGCACCGCCAAAGCAGCCGCGCACAAGAGCACAGCGGCAAGAGCCGCGCCGCGCCGCGCTGGCCAGCGACCGAGAGTCCACCCTGCAATCGCAAGCACCAGGAAACAGAACAGCAGCCGTGCCATGTGGTCCGCCCCCTGCCCGCTATCCGCCGTAAACAGGCGTCCGTACACCCAGGTCAGCCAGATTACGGTCGCGAACAACGGCACGGCGGTCAGTTGCTTAAGTACCTCCATCCACGCGCCCGGCCGCGGCAGAATGCGCGTCCACGCTGGTTGCAAGGTAAGCAGCAGATACGGCAGAGCCAGTCCAAGCCCAAGGGCCGTGAACACCGCGAACGTAATCCCCGCCGGTTGCGCCAGGGCGAAACCGATTGCCGCGCCCATCAGGGGAGCCGTACACGGCGTCGCCACGATGGTGGCCAGTACGCCAGTGAAGAAACTGCCCGCGTAACCTTCCTTGCGCGCCAGACCGCCGCCCGCGCTGGTGAGTGTCAGGCCCAAATCGAACTGACCGGCAAGCGAAAGCGCAAAGAAGAACAGGAACGCCGCCAACACTGCGATGAACGCCGGGGATTGCAACTGGAATCCCCAGCCAGCCTGCTTGCCGCCCGCACGCAGCACCAGAAGGACCGCGACAATCACCCAGAAAGAAACCAGGATCCCGAGCGTGTAGACCAGGCCGTGCCCCCGCAGCCGCTTGCGCTCTTCTCCTGAGGTCTGAACCAGGGCCAGTCCTTTGAGAAAAAGCACCGGAAAGACGCACGGCATCAGGTTCAGGATGATGCCGCCCAGAAACGCGAGTCCGATCGCCGAAATCGCCGTAATGCCCGTTGCTGAACTTTGGCCGTCAGCCGCAGATCCGGACGCTTCAGCCGGAGCTTCCCCCGGCACCACGGGTACATTAACCTCGTACCCGGTATTGTCTTCAACTTTGAGGATTCCATGCAGGGTGGCGGGCAGCGTCTTCAGGTCAGGCGAGCGCTCGATACGCAGCCGCACCTGTTCCCCTTTTCCTTCAACCGTCTGGTCGGCCGCGTTCACAATCTGACCATCGTCGAACGGATAAAACTCGGCATTTGTGAGCGAACCTTCAACCGCGCCCGCTGCGGCGCCTCTGTCATCGAGCGAAAGGACAAACTCTTTCGCGCCACCCAGCGCCTTCACGGTGAAACCCGCAGGCAACGGCCGAGGAAGGCTGTTCAGCCCTTCGCCTACCGCTCCGAGGACCGGGCCGGCAGGCGCGCCTGGCTGCACGTTCAGGTCCAGGCCAAGATGCGCCTTGCCGGGAATACAGGTTTCGCGGCACACCAGCCAGGACACATGCGCGTCCAAATGCACAGTGCCCGGCTTGGCTGTCGCAGCGGCTGACAGGCTGAACGGAAATGTAACTGCGTCCTCGTAGCCGTAGTCCATCAGGGTTCCGAGCGGCAGACGGCTGGGGACGGGAAACTGTTGCGGCCCAAGGGTGATTGTCCCGGGAACGGTCCACTTTACCTTGGGCGGCTCTCCGGCGTCGCCCGGGTTGATCCAGTACACATGCCATTTGCTTTCGAGTGAAAACACGAGCCCAAGCGTGGTCTGGCCACCGGGCGCAACTGCGGGTGCGAGGGAGGTAAGCTCGACCGTCAGATGCTCGGCTTTGACGGGGCCGGGCCCGCCGTTTCCATACTCGGTCAACTGCGCATGCGCGCCGCTACCGAACGCCGCGAACACGAGCAGAATCGCCAGCAACTTCATTCTCATAGCATTCATCTCCAGCTATTGTAGGGGCCACACAATGCTGCGTCCCTTAACCTGTGCTGTTCGTCTAGCGCCGGCCTGCTTCAACCATCAGGCAGTGGTCCATCACCACGCGAATCCCGTGCGCTTCGGCTCTGGTTGCGGCTTCCGTGTTGACGATTCCCTGCTGGGTCCAGAGCGCACGCAGGCCCAGCGCAATCATCTCATCGACGATTGCCGGAATGAATTTTGGCAGGCGGAAAACATTCACCAGGTCGGGCTTGAGGGGCAAGGCCGACAATGAAGGCCATGCCTTCTCGCCCAGCACCGACTCGAACGCCGGATTGACCGGCAGAATGCGGTAGCCGCGCCTCTGCATGGCGAGAGAAACATAGTGGCTTGGCTTGGACGGATCTTCGGAAATCCCGATCACCGCAATGGTGCTCGACCGCAACAGTGCTTCGATCAGGCCGGGCTCGTTCATGCCGATTTCCAATTCCCAAGCAGACGGCGCACCACCACCAGTTCGCCAAGATGGTACGCGTTGTGGTCGGCAACCAGAAGCGCCTCGCGCAACAGATTCTGTCCCGATCCCCAGAGGAACGGCTTGTACAAATCCGCGTTGGGCTTCAGCAGCAATGCCTCAAACGTGGCCCGGTCTGCTTCAATTGCTGCCAGAGTACGGTCCCAGTCATGCGGAGACGGCGGTGCGGATTCCTTTGGCCAGTAGTCCTGGGGCCACTGGAGCCCATGATATCCACCCGTGGGCGGTGCGCTGAAGTCAAGAATGTCACGCTGGGTGATGCGCAGATGTTCAAGAATCTGCCATGCAGAGTAAGGCAGACCGTCAGGAATCCGGCCCCGGTCTTCCGCAGGTAAGTCCTTAACCGCGTCGCTCAAAGTAACGTGAGCTTGTCCGCCGCGCAGCAGCGCAAGCAATTGGGTAAGGAGTGCATCCGTCGTCCCTAAATCGGCCATAACAATACGATGCTCGCGCCGCCGCGACGGTGACAAAGTCTGAGCAGGACAGAGATAGCTCGTTCTTCGCTCATGTCTGGACACGCGAGAGTATGCTTCTGCCTCAGCTTGAGAAATGTTTTCACGCCAGCTTCAGTCCCGCCAATTTCACGCGCACCGTTGATTGACCACACCAACGAGGTCCAGAATGCGGATCGCACGCGTTCCTATAATCATCAGAGGTCTGCGAGTCAAATCGCGGGAGGCTTGATAAACGAATGCACAGGCAAAAGCGTCGCGTCGTCATCGTAGGTGCCGGGCCCGGAGGACTTGCAGCAGCCATCCTGCTTGCCAAATCGGGCGTGCAGGTCACCATCGTCGAGAAGAGATCTCAGGTTGGCGGACGCACCTCCACGCTCACGCAGGATGGCTTCAACTTCGACATTGGCCCCACTTTCTTTCTCTACCCGCGCGTGCTCAAGGAGATCTTCGCTGCCGCCGGCTACGATCTCGACCGCGAAGTTCCCATGTCTCGCCTCGACCCGCAGTACCGCCTCGTCTTTGGCGCAGGAGGCGAGTTGCTGGCGACCCCGGATATTGCCCGCATGGAGCAGGCGATTGCCGCCATCTCGCCGGTCGACGCGCTGAACTTTCATCGTTTTCTGAGCCACAACCGTAACAAGCTGGAGAAGTTCCTTCCTTTCCTGCAAAGCCCTTTCGAAAGCTGGAAAGACCTTTGCAAGCCAGGGATGGCGAAGCTGCTGCCTCTTCTGGCTCCATGGAAATCGCTCGATGACGATCTGCAGCGGCACTTCAGCGACGAACGCATTCGCCTGGGCTTCAGCTTTCAATCCAAGTACCTGGGTATGTCCCCTTTCCGCTGCCCGAGCCTGTTTTCCATCCTCTCGTTCCTCGAGTACGAGCACGGCGTCTTCCATCCGACTGGAGGCTGCGGTGCCGTCACCCGTGCCATGGCCAGAATCGCGGAGGAGTTGGGTGTAGAAATCCTGCTCGACGAAGCCGTCGAGGGCGTCACGGTCGAGCACGGCAAAGCGACCGCAGTGCGCACGGCAACCCGGACCCTTGCCGCCGATGCCGTTGTCATAAATGCGGACTTTGCCGGAGCCATGCGCCGCCTGCTGCCGAACAAGGACCGCCGCAAGTGGACGGATAAGAAGATTGCCGCGAAGAAATATTCCTGCTCGACGTTCATGCTCTACCTCGGAATTGAAGGCCGGTATGACGATCTCTCGCACCACACCATCTATCTCGCCGATAACTATCGCGAGAACCTGGCCGATATTGAAGACCATCATCGCCTGAGCGACAATCCTTCTTTCTACGTGCAGAACGCCTCCGTGACCGACCCCACGCTGGCTCCGGAGGGTCACTCCAGCCTCTACGTTCTGCTGCCCGTGACCCACGACACCGGCTCGGTGGACTGGGCAGCAGAGACTCCGCGCTTCCGCAAACTCGCCTTCCAACAGATGGAAAAGATCGGCATCCATGGCCTTGAAGCTCGCATCCGGACCGAGAAGATAGTGACCCCGCAGGGCTGGACGGAAGAGTTCGACCTTTACAAGGGCGCGACCTTTTCCATGGCCCACTCGCTGGACCAGATGCTGCACCTGCGCCCGCACAATCGGTTCGAAGATGTCGGCCAAATGTATCTGGTCGGTGGCGGAACTCACCCAGGCAGCGGTCTGCCCGTCATCTTCGAGTCGGCCCGCATTACGTCGCGTCTGCTGCTCGAAGATTTGAACGTAGACCCGCAGTGGGAGTCTACTCCGTCCACGTCGGGGATTCTTCCCGCAGAACTGCTCGGGGCGGCATCGTAGTATGTCCACGACGGCTGTCATGCACTCACCCGATCCGACTCTCGACAGTTCCATTGTGCCGTCGACACAGGTGCGCGCCTCGCAGGTTCAGTCGAAGCAAGACGCCCAGCCTGCCTGGGCAGCCCTCCCCGTGCGTTCCCGGGTCCAGGTGCTTCGCCGCGCCCGTTCCCTGCTGGCTACGGCTTCCGCGCAGTTGGCAGACGCCATTCCTGCGACCCTGGACCGCAGCCGAGCCGATACGCTGGCGGCCGAAGTTCTTCCCCTGCTTGCAGCATGCCAGTTTCTGGAGCGGGAAGCTCACGCAATCCTCCGCACGCGCCGACTTGGACGCAGCGGGCTTCCCTTCTGGCTGGCCGGAGTTTCAACCCAAGTTCAGCGCGTTCCGTTTGGCCGCATTCTTATAGTCGGCCCGGGCAACTATCCGCTCTTTCTCGCCGGAACCCAGACTTTGCAGGCGCTTGCGGCGGGCAATGCCGTGGTCTGGAAACCAGGCCGAGGAGGACGCGCTGTCGCTCTCGTGATGGCCGACGCACTCGCCGCCGCAGGCCTGCCGCACGGCCTTCTGCGCGTCACCGAGGATACGATCTCGGCCGCAGAAGCCGAGCTCGATGCACGCCCCGATGCCATCGTTTTTACCGGCTCTGCCCGTGCCGGGCGAGAGGTTCTGCGCCGCGCCGCACAAACCGCCACTCCGGTCATTGCAGAACTCTCCGGCTGCGACGCCGCCTTCGTTCTGCCATCGGCTGACCCGGCACACGTGCTCGACGCTCTGACCTTCGGCATGCGCCTGAACGGTTCGGCCACCTGCATGGCTCCACGGCGGCTTATCCTCATCGGAGAAGGCCATGAGCTTTTGCTGGCCAATCTTCGCGACCGCCGGGCGGCGATGTCAGCCACGCCATTGACTCCGGTCACCTTGAGCCAACTGCGCGAGCTGCTTGCTGACGCCCGCCAACAAGGCGCAAGCATCCTGGGAGAACCGGGCACGGCTTCAACCAAACCCATTCTTGTCCTGCACGCGGGCGCGCAGATGGAGATCGCCCGGGCCGACCTCTTCGCCCCGGTCCTGACCGTGCTTCACGCGGACACGATTCAGGAAGCAATCGCGATCGATCAAGCGTGCCCGTTTGGCTTGACTGCCAGCATCTTCGGAAAGGAATCGGCTGCCCGCCTCCTCGCCGCATCGCTGACCGTGGGTACGGTTACGATCAACGATCTCATCGTCCCTACGGCCGATCCGCGCGTTCCCTTCACCGCACGCCGAGGCAGCGGCTTTGGGGCAACTCGCGGACGAGAAGGCCTGCTCGCAATGACGGCGCCTAAGGTGATCTCCGCACGCCGCAGCAAAAGCCGCCGCCACCTCGCACCCACCTCGGCGGCGCATGAAGCTCTCTTCACCGCAGTCATTACGGCACAGCACGCGCCAACCCTGCGCCAACGCCTCGCCGGCGCAGCCGCAATGGTAAAAGCAGCAACCCGCATCAAATAACAGGAGCAGACGCATGAAGGTTGGAATCATTGGAAGCGGTCTGGCAGGCCTGGCCGCGGCCTGTACCCTCGCTGCTCGCGGGCATCAGGTGGAAGTGTTCGAAAAGAACTCCTGGCTTGGCGGTAAAGCGGCGCAGTTGCGGGCCGATGGCTTCCGCTTCGACATGGGACCCACCATTCTGATTCAACCTTCGGTACTGCGCCGCATCTTTGATGAGGCCGGCCAGAAGCTCGAAGACTACATCCCGATGACGCGCCTCGACCCACAGTGGCGGTGCTTTTTCGAGGACGGTACACGCATCGATCTGCGCGACAATGCCGCCGAGATGGCAGCCACGCTCGAAGCTATCTGGCCGAAGATGGGTGCGGGCTATCTCAAGTTCCTCGAGCAGTCCGAGCAGCTTCACTCCATCTCCGACCGCTTCTTCTTCTGGCGCTCCATCGGTTCGATGCGCGACACCATGGACGTCAAAGGAGCTTTCGACCTGAACGTTCTGCGCGACGTAATGCGCATGCGCCTGGGCAAGACGGTAGCCGGTGTTATCCGCGAGAATATCCCCGACCCGAACGTCGCGCAGATGCTGGACCACTTTGTCCAGTACGTCGGCTCGTCGCCCGATGCTTCCCCCGCGATCCTGTGCGCCATCGGCCACATGCAGATGGAGGAAGGAATCTGGTACCCGAAGGGTGGCACCCGCGCGGTCCCTGAAGGGATGGTCAAGCTTGCCCGCGAACTGGGCGTAAGCTTCCACACCGACACTGACGTGGCCCGCATCCGCACCGACGCACCATCTTCCGGTGCAAGCCACGGCAAGTTGACCGGGCTCGTCACCTCGACCGGCGTCTCGTTCGCGTTCGACGCCGTCGTTTCGAACTCCGACGCGGTTCGCACACACCGCGAGCTGATTGGCGGATCTGTCGCCCGCAGCTTTGACCATCGCCGCTCGTATGAAGCCGCCTGCTCGGGCGTGGTCCTTTACCTCGGGCTGAACAAGCGCTACGACCATCTCGCCCACCATGACTTCGTCTTCTCGCGCGACCCGCACGAGGAGTTCCACGCCATCTACGACCAGGGCGAACCCGCACCCGACCCCACCTGCTACCTCGCCGCCACGGCCCAGACCGACCCTGACTCCGCGCCAGCCGGAGGCGAAGCCCTGTACGTTCTGGTGCACACACCCTACCTGCGCCCGCATCACGACTGGAAGAAGATGTTTCCCGCCTATCGCCAGGTGATTCTCGACAAGCTGAAGCGTACCGCCGGCATGACCGACATCGAGGACCGCATCGTGTACGAGTCCGCCCTCACGCCGCAGGACATTCACGAGCGCTACCGCGTGCTCAACGGAGCCATCTATGGAATTTCCTCGCATGGCGTGTTCAACGGTGCCTTCAAGCCAGCCAACCGGTCCAAGTATTTGCCCGGTCTGTATCTTGCCGGAGGTGCCGCGCATCCAGGACCGGGTATGCCCATGGTCATGATGTCCGGGTGGATTGCCGCCGATTCACTCGATCAGGACGCTGGACATTAAGCAGATTCACAGAGGGTGTAGAGAACCGGGAACATCAAGAACAAACGCAGATTCCCTTCGGGAATGACAACCAGTTCCCTTCGGGGAATGATAACCAGAACCCGGAGGTCCGACAGTATGACCGCGCCGCACATTTCGCCCTCGGTCCTAGGATTCTTCCGCCGCATTGTGCGTGGATACTTTCGCCGCCACTTCCGGGCCGTCCGCATCGCCGGCGCGTCCCGGCTTTCGGGCATTGCGCCCGGCACCCCGCTGATTGTCTATGCGAACCACAGTTCATGGTGGGATCCCATGGTCTGCGTCCTGCTTGCGCACAGGCTTCTGCCACACCGAAAACACTTCGCTCCCATGGATGCGGCTGCGCTAGAGCGGTACGCCGTTCTGAAGCGGGTCGGCATTTTCCCGGTCGAGATGAACTCCGCTCGCGGAGCCGCGCAGTTCCTACGCACGGGGCTGCAACTGCTGGCCGGCGATGCTGTGCTCTGGATTACCCCGCAGGGCCGCTTCGTCGATCCGCACGAACGCCCGCTGGTCTTTAAACCTGGCCTTGCCAAGCTCGCTCACCGCACAGGGCCAGGCTGCGTCGTGCTGCCGTTGGCAATTGAATATACCTTCTGGGACGAACGGCTTCCTGAAACCCTGTTGGAGTTTGGCGCGCCTGTTCTGGTCGGCGACAGTTCGCCTGAAGACCTTGCATCGCAACTGCCCCAGGCCCTCGAGGGAGTGCAGAACTCCCTCAGGGAAAAAGCGATGGCCCGCAATCCGCTGCAGTTCGATCTGCTCGCAGACGGCACAGCGGGCACAGGTGGCTGGTACGAGGTGGGCAAGCGCCTGTTCAGCCGGCTGTCGCGTCGCCCTTATCAGCCCGACCATACGGCGCATCCGGTGGTTCTGCGCGCCGTCGCGCCTGCATCCCGTCGGGACGTGCTCTAACTATGTTGGCATTCGCTGTCATTTCGTTCCTGTGTGCCGCGTTGCCGTGCGCCCTTTTCTGCGCCAACCTGGCCAAGTATCGCGAACCCCCTCTACTCGAGGCAGAAGCCGTAGACGCGATACGTGAATACCGGGAACAGCCCGTCCTCTTCCCTGACCTTGCCTCCGAGACTCCTGCTGCGCCTCTGCTTCACAGTCTGCCTACGCTCAGCCCCGTCTCGGTCCTGATCCCCGCTCGCAACGAAGCTGCGGGGATTGCTGCTGCAATCGCTTCCGTGCCGAGTAGTCGTGGAGTCGAGTTTGAAATCGTAGTGATGGACGATCACTCCACCGATGACACAGCCGCCATCGTTTCGAAGCTGGCCGAGCAAGACGTACGAATTCGCCTCCTCCGGTCCGCGCCACTCCCTGCGGGCTGGAACGGCAAGCAACACGCCTGCTGGCAGCTAGCTGAGGTCGCCCGCAACCCCATCCTCTGCTTCATGGACGCCGACGTCCGCCTGGAACCTGACTGCCTGGCGCGCATGGCTTTGCTGCTCAATAAAAACAACAACAGCCTGGTCAGCGGATTTCCACGCCAAGTAACGGGCAGCGTGTTCGAGTGGCTCCTGATCCCGCTCATCCACTTCGTTCTGCTAGGTTTCCTGCCGGTTGCACGCATGCGCACCAGCACAGATGCAGCGTTTGCAGCAGGTTGCGGCCAATTCTTCATGGTCGATGCTAAGGCTTACTTTCGCACCGGCGGCCACGCTGCCATTCGGGAAACCATGCACGACGGTATCCGCCTGCCGCGTCTGTTTCGCGAACACGGCCTCAAAACCGACCTCGGCGACCTTACACACCTTGCGCGCTGCCGGATGTACACGTCAGCCGCGCAGGTCTGGAACGGTCTCGCCAAAAATGCGACCGAGGGTATTGCCACACGCTCGCGCATTGGGCCGATTTCGGGGGTCCTGCTGCTAGGTCAGGTTTGGCCGTTCTTTTTCATGTCTTTCGCAGTGCTGTTACTGACCCTTGCAGCATTTTTCCACGTGCGCACGGCACTCATTCACCCCGCAGCAGTGGTGCTGATCCTGGCTGCCGGAATCTGCGCGTGGCTGCCGCGATTCCTGGCCGTGAGCCGCTTCCGCCAGGATTGGCGCAGCGCGCTGCTGCATCCCGTGGGCATTCTGCTCCTGCTCGCAATCCAGTGGTATGCGTTTCTGCGTAAGCTACTGCGCCGTCCGGTTGCCTGGAGAGATCGAGCGTATACACCGTCCCCGGCCAGCAAAACCGCGTAGGAATGGACCGGTTTCGCTCAACCTCATCCCATTAGAAAGGTCATCCTGAACACAGTGAAGGATCCCTGTATTCGCCTGACCACGCACACCGTTTTATAGATATGCTGTAGGCGCAAAGAAGGCCTTCCGGAAACTCCGAAAGGCCTTCTCAGTCCAAATTCAGTGAAGCTACAGCTGTGGTGTTGCCGGAGCCGCCGATGGATTGAGCTTCTGCGCCGCAATCAAACCTGCCGCACCCTTCGCGTCCTTATCCTTCAACTGTGCGTAAATCACGCGAGCCTGTTCCGTCTTGCCCTCTGAGGCATACAAGTCAGCGAGCTGCAACTGAGCCTGACCCGCAGGGACGGCGTTGGTCGGATGCTTTGCCAGGTCGTCATACACGTCGATGGCCTGCGGATCGCGCCCGGTCTGGCGATAGAGGTCAGCCAGTGCCAGCTTTGCCAGCGAAGCCAGACCCTTGTTCCATCCGCCTGCCACTTGCTTCAACGTCGCCTCTGCCTGCGGGGTCTTTCCCTCTTCGATGTAGGTCAGCCCTTGAAAATAGTGTGCGTTATGCCCAGCTGTAGTTGAGGAATATTTGTCCGCAACTTGCGCGAACTGGACATTCGCCGCCTTGGCCCGGTCTGCCGCTGAAGCGAATGTCTTCGAACCCGGAAGAGGAGGCTGTCCCGGAGTCTGCAAGCCAGTCTGGTAGGTCTCCATCGCCTGCCCAAACGCGTTTGAAGCAGCGTTGGCGCGTGAATTGGCAACTACACCCACGATGACGGTAACGATGATGAGTGCCAGCAGGATGGACGTCGTTACAATTACCGATTTGCGGTTCTGGCTCGCCCACTCGAGACCATGGCTGGTCGTGGTAACGAAGTGATCTTGCTTCAACTCTGCTTTTCTCTGCTGATCCACGTCTCTCGATCTTCTTTCTCGAACCTGATTCGAGCGGACGAAGCACGCTCACAGACCCTAAGTCTAACAGGCATAGCAAGCTACTTTCCTGCGACTGTCTCCTTGCCTCCGACGACGGGCGGTTCTGCGTCCAGGAAGCGTGCGGTCGCAGCCACCACGGGCGGCGCACATTCCGACGGCGTCAAATGTCCACACCCCTCCACCAGCAGCAGGTTCGACCCTGAAATTTCCCGGTGCATGGTTTCGCCCACCGAAGGCGGGATCAGCCGGTCGTCAGCGCCCCAGACAATCAAAGTTGGCCGGCTGATGGTGTGCAATTGAAAGTCCAGCAAATCGCGTCCATTCTTCATCGCGCTCAGGCTGCGTTGGATGACCCAAGCGTTGCTGCGAAGCCTGCGGATCACCGCACATTGCACAAAGCCTGGCAGCGCCATTGGGTGAGGCGACAACATAACCTGCAGCTGCTCCAGACCTGCGGCATCGTGCGGTGTGAACAGCGAATCCGCAAACGTTGGCGGGAAATAAATGCCAGCAGCGTCGTAAACTACCAGACGGTCCACCAGCATCGGATGGTCAGCGGCGAGCTTCAACGCAACCCATCCGCCCATGGACCACCCAGCAACATCCGCCCGGTTAAGTTCCACTGCACGCATGAAGTCGACCACTGTCTTTTCTTCAAGAGCGATCGAGTAGACCACATCGGGCCTGGCGGAACGCCCGTAGCCCAGCAGATCCAACGCGTACACATGGAATCCTTGCGCGGCGAGCGCAGAAATCATAGGAGCCCAATCCTCACCGCGCGCGCCCAGGCCATGCACCAGCAGCAACGGTTTGCCGGGCTGTGCACTCCGCGCCGGCGCGTCAAAGAAGTGAATGCGGTTGCCATCTACGTTGACGTAACGGCTATGCACACCGCTGCGCCAAAGATGAAACCGAACTGCCGCGTCACTCACCGCGATGGGAGCAAGATAAAAGGTCACCGCTGCACCGCAGAGCAGCACCACGAAGACGAGCAGCAGACTCCAGAGCCAGCGCTTCATTCACCCTCATGATGCTACC
>JAABUJ010003454.1_pt1 | contig 17726 bp, 8 predicted proteins | sample 5559131 | NCBI WGS metagenome assembly JAABUJ01 (sample SAMN10711875, study PRJNA513366) | rock metagenome | isolation source: Antarctica rocks | place: Antarctica: Victoria Land, Mt New Zealand nord | collected 2016-01-07 | reverse complement strand
TCGCGAGAGGTTCCAAGAATGTCTCTGATCCTACCTAAGTTCGCTCCTAGAAAGTTCCTTTCCCAGCTAATAGGTTTTGTGATGAACAGTAGTCTCAATGAGGGTACAATTTTGGGTTGTAAACGCACCACTCGTACTATGGCGATGCACCTAGAATGGCCATCGAGTGGAGACTTTATGCACCCAACGTGAAGGAAAATATGATACTGAAACTAGTCAAAGAAGCATGATCAAAGACTGGTGGAGGCCTTCTGTGGAGTTACAGCTTGTCGATGATCTAGTGCCACGGTCAGTGACGAACCATCTATTCCGTAAGATTCCTCTTCCACAACGTTTCATGGCGATGTGGCTTTAGGCATCAGACGATCATAGATCTCCTTTGAAGGTTCCAATGGAACAAGAATTCATCTTTCTCAGCACAACTGACTCCACTACCCTAATCTCACCAACAGAGCAAACGAATCAGCAACTAGACTCGAGCTTCCAGGGCCATCTCCGCCAGACGAGCGCATCACAAAGTCTCCCACCGTCGCAACCCGCAGGTTCGATTTCCCACATCGCCGTCTACCAAGTTGACTCGCTCGACCTTCTCGATCAGAACCTCATCCGTCGCCACCACCCTCCGTCTGATACGGCTCTTCAGACTCCCGTTCGTCGACCTGGTCTGCGAAACCCATTCCAGCGGTTTTGGCGCTGTCTTTATGAACCTCTCCACAAGCCACTCTAACGCAACGGGTGGCTCAAATTCACAAACATCCTGCACCCTCTCCCTCACGCCTGCATCATCGGCATCGATTCACTGACATCCATGTCCACATGGATATTGCACCCCGCCAGTTTCTCGTCCTGCGTCTCGGAGTTAGACAACGAAGCGCCACCGAACGCCTTCTCCACATCTCCCGGATATAGGTCAATCGTGAAGGCGTCAATCCACCCTGGAGGGAAATTGTTCAGCTAGTTTTGATATACGACACGGTCATGGAGAGCTCCCGCTCTCGTTAAACGTCTGGGCTATCTGCTGGAGGGTTTGTCCTTGGGCAGAGCGCAACCGAATGGTCGCATCGAGGTAGGCATGGCACGTTACTGTCGTCTGCACGGGGCCACTGTATGCCAACGCGCGGCTGCTGGTATGACCCTCTTGAGTTGAGAAGTCCGGCTGCACTTTTCTACGACTATGTTCGTCCACGAGGGGACTTGTATCTGGACTTGCCACAACACCATTTCCTTGTCAATCATACATATACCCGTCAACCGTTGGTATCCACACCCAGCTCGCAGCCGCGTGTGTAGGTGGATAGGTGGATGGATAGAAGGAAGGAAGAAACCTACCTTGGTACGGCAGGCGTGCATTCTTTCTCCGGAGGGGACTCGAACACGCAACGACGAGGGAAGAAGGAAACGACACGCCGATCTGGATGAGACGCGATCGGGGGTCGAGAGGGAGCGGGTTGACGCCATGCCTTGCTTGGCAAGGGCGCCGTGTCATCAACATTATCCATCGGGAGACGGATTCCAGGCACGCAGGGCGCCGGCCACGCGTCACATCGTACAGTACGCGGAGCGCAATTTGCACGGGGGTGAGAGCGAAGTGGCTTCGTATTGTGCTGTGCAGGCTCTGCTCTGCTGTGCTATCTGCTCTGCCATCTGCTCTGCCATCTGCTCTGCCATCTGCTCTGCCATCTGCTCTGCCATCTGCTCTGCCATCTGCTTCTGCTCTGATCTTATCCTATTCTATCATATACAAAGCTCAAGCGTGCCAGCTCGAACGCGAAGAGAAGAGAAGAGAGTTGAACAGAACACGTATCCCACTTTCCATATCCATCCATCAATCATATTCGGTAGATATCACCACCACGGGTCGAGAAGAGAGGACAATCAGACTGAGACTCCACATCCAAGCTAAAGCCCAGCGCATGCTATTCCTTCCTTCCGTTCGTCAAATGCCATGCCATGCTGTTTTCTCGAAAAGAAGTTTCCTCGCAACGCCCTGCTCGGTCAGGCCAGCCCAGCCCAGGACAGCAAAAGCCCAAGTCTATACGGTAGGTAGCGTCGAAGAAGCGGGAGAAGAGCGGTTCTAAGTACTGTAGCCCCCATATGCGGACAAAGTGTACCCCGTCCGGTGAGAGTACTGATATATACCCCGCCGCCGCCGGCCCCCCGCCGAAACGCCACGCTAATCCAGCTACGCATACGTTTCCATTCTATCCTGCAAACGTTCTCTCCGTAACCTAAAACGCCATTCACCATGTCCCCAAAGCCAACTGAGCGGACAACAAGGCGTATCTTTCTGTTTCCCTGCCCTACGCTTTCTGCTGCTTCTGCGTCTTCGGCCCGAACGTGATGCCCTCGTCTTCGTCATCGTCATCGGACTCGTCCTCGTCGTCGTCATCCCCCTCGTTACCCTTGTCGCCATCGCCAATATACCCCTCCTCGTCATCTTCGTTGAGCACGACCTTACCCTTGCTTTTGCCCGAGGACGACGGGCTGGTGATGGTGTCGTGGGTGCGCAGCAGGGGCGGGACGACCGAGCCGACGGCGAACTCCTTCGGCAGGTGGCCCTCGTCGGTCGCGGTGGAGAGCGACGAGGCGCCGCTCATGACGGACGGGATGCTCGGGTGCGAGGTGCTCTGCGACAGGCCGCTGGTGAACTGGTCTTCCGACGACGACGACAGCATCTGCAGCGGCGGCCGGTAGTGCGACGTTGCGGCCGCTGCCCGTTGGCGATGCGCGTCTTCTTCGAGTTGTTTGGCGAAGAAGACCTCGTCGTCGGGTGAGGGGGGCAAGTCTTCGATCAGAGATGCCCAGCTCGACGATGGTTCCCTGGTTCGCTTGATTTCCAGTTGCTGCCGGCGCGAGTTTTGCTCTTCGGCGCGCTGGAGGGCTTCGGCGGTTGATATGCTCGGTGAGTGGAAGATGCTATGCGCCAGCGCTGTAGGTTGCGGATGATTGACTGGTGGTGTGCAATGAGCTTCGCGGAGTGCGGCCGGCGCGTCCAGTTGGCCTGCTGCCATGGCATTGCTGATTGCGATGCTTGGTGAAGAGTGCGGATCATCAAAGGTGGATGAGCCACCGTCGACAGAGGATGAGCGACTGGAATACTCGGTGCTATCGTGTCTTCGCTCTCTGCCACGCATCCCTTTTACCAAACGACGTCTGGCGCCTCCGAGAAGTCCTCCGAAGCTAGAACTTGTAATGGTATCGATTACGGTCGGCGTGTTGGGCAAGCTTTGAGGCGGCGGTGGGCTACGACGGATAGTGTCTGACGGTATGGGCGCTCTTATGGTCTTCGTGGACTCTGCGGTAGAAACAACCCGTTCTGGCGCGCTGGGTCGTTGTGTCCGTCCACCGGTCCGTGGCTGAGTACCTGCATACATCGCTTGCGCATTGACTACGGCAGCTTGATCAAAGTAGGCGGTATCTTCTCTGATTTCAGGGCTAGCAGTAACGCTCTGTGCAAGTGGATGTTCTCCCCCCTCTCTTGAAGTCTTAAGCGCGGTGAAAATCGATTCGTCCCCTCTCAAACTGAATCTTCGTCCGTCTTTCCCGACCGTACTCGCACTGGACGATGACGAACTCGGACCTCCTTCGATGGAATTGGCCGCGCTTGGCGCCCTCCTACGACCCTCCCTACTCTTCCCGAAGCCCAGCTCGCGAGCAAATTTGCGAACACCTGAAGTCATCCGTTGAACAAGCGACAAATTGACCACGGCACCAGCGATTTCCTCGTTTGACACCTCAATCTTCTTGCCTTGACTTTGGCGGGATGGATCAGTCTCTTCAATCCAAGCGACCCGATCAGTGATGCCGTGTACTACCCATGGATGAACCTTGACTTCCTTCAGGGTAATACGCTTTAGTGGATCCTTGTGCAACAAGCGCTTGATGAGATCTCGTAGATCATCGCCCACCAAATCATAAGACAACTCGTCATCTGCTCTTTTGTTGCTGTTGGTTGATGGTGTGATCTGCGCGCGTGAGGTTGGCCTAGAGCTCGGATGAACCTCAGCCGCTTTCAATCTTCGACTTGGAATGTGCACCTCGTCTTTCGCAATTTTCCGGAAGATTTGATACTCATCTTCGGCCGAGAATGGTAAGCGACCAAATATCATGCCGTAAAGGGTGATGCCGAGTGCCCAAACATCAATCTGGCCGGTTATCTGGGGGCGTTGGGCTGGCGCAATTGTCTCGAAGAGGTCGGTGTCGCACAGTTCTGGTGCATAGAAAGCTGGCGTGCCAACAGTCTTAGCCAGTTCGACGGCTTCATCCAAGTCTTGCGTTTCCTCTTCAGGAGAGGGTTCAGTATCATCCTCCCGGATGGGTTTGCCGAGGTAAGATACTCCAAAGTCGGATATTTTGACACGATGAGTGGCGGTACAGAGAAGATTTGCAGGCTTGATGTCACGGTGGATGATGCCTTGGTAATGAAGATACTCGAGTCCGAGCACGGTATCCCGAAAGGCCTCCCGAGCTTGACCTATTGTCAGACAAGGTACATATGAAAACTCCTCATCCTCATGAGTCCATGCGGTCACCGCCGTTGGGGCGGCGTCTTGCACCTTGCCAGGTACGATGCTGGAACTACGCCCACGGAAGGCATCGGACGCATAGCCCCCATACATTGTGCCCTCTAGATCGGCGAGAGAAGCGTCCTGAATTGCTTCCTCTGTGCCCAGACCTGATCGGGTTGTCGGTCGCGCAGAGGTTGGCTCTTCTTCATTGTCAGAGTCGAGAGGGCCAATATCCATTTCGACAGACAGAGGAGCGGGACTGCCGGGAGTTGACACGCGAGAATTCGTGTTTTGTGGAGAAGTTGATCGTTGATGTGTGATCGCTCCTGTGCCTGCCATCGACTCAAGAGTAACGGTACGGGACAGATTATCAGCCTCAGAAGACATGTCCTCTTCCGAATCGCCTCCGTGTTCCAAACTCCAATATGGATTGGCTGTTTCCCGCTGGTCTCGTTTCCTCGATCGGTTGAGTCGCCTCTCCATTTGCGCACGGCGCAGCTGTAGCTGTTCAGTGTACCGCTCCTCTTCTGCGAGTAGAGCAGGGTCATCCAAGCGATTTTCACGTTCGTACGTCACTCGCTTTCGGACTAGAGCTGTAATTGCCTTGTTGCCAGTTTTGCGCCACACAATCTCTCCCTCCTCAACAAACTCGAGTACGATGTAGACCTTTTTCAACTCCGGATCATCAATGACCTCGAGCAGACTGACGACATGAGGGTGTCGTGCCTTCTTTAGGATGGCGACCTCCTTCTTGACCTTGTCTTCGGGACTACCCAACTTACCCAGCCGGCGCCGTTTAGAAAAACGTTGGACGATCTTGATAGCGACCTTGGTCTCCTGTCCAAGTTCTCGGCCCAGTTTGACCTTACCATGTTCGCCGCGGCCAATCTCACCCAAGATTTCATAGTTGTTGACGAGCTTAAGGCCTGAGACGGGATCTCTGTCAAGCTCAGCTTTATGAGTCCTATCGACACATGTCAGCGTTGGATTAGAGCTAGGCAGTCTTCACCCTGTGGGACTATGTAGGAAAGCTGGAGGAGACGTTGATGGTACAAATGTGCCGGGACTCGAGAGTTTACTGTAATATCAGGAGGACTTACTCTTTCGGAGCCTGACGATGGGATGGATGTAAGAATGGACTGCTGTACTGAGAGTCATCATCGGTTGTAGAGGCTTGACTTGGCGACGGGAATGATGGAGTGAATAAGCCTGGACTGGGAGAAGGCGTATTGCCCTCCGTCCTGGAACCTGACTTCATATCTGGATTTTCTTTCGAGTGCCTCGCGCTTGCTTCCGAGCTTGAGTAGGTAGAGTGTGGTGATGGGTGAGAACTTCTCGTGCGCAGTGGGTGTGGTTGATACGGAGGCGGATAAACTTGTGACTGAAGTACGGAAAAGGCTTGATTAGGGTAGATTGGGCCGTCTCGCCGCCTGGGTGTTGTAGCCGGATCCACTGTCCGGGATGTGAATGTTGGTGGACGAGGTGAAGCTGTTGATGTTCTTGTGGAGACGATGGTCTGTGTGCTTGCCGTCGACACGCTTGACAGGTCTCTTAAAACACCTGGACGTTCTTCGTGTTTGAACGTGGCAGATCCAGGATCATACTGAGTAGGTTGCGTGCTATGCAATGACGACGACGACGCATGCGAGTATTGCACAGGAGATGAGTCGGTGGAAGTGGTAGATGTTAATGGAAGGTAGGTGGTGTGGTTCAGCAGATGTCTTGGGGCAAAGTAGCTCCCCTCCGTTTCCAAAACATGGCCCTGAGATTGCGGCTGCGCAACCAAACGTGGCTCTCGCTGAACCATGCTTGACCTCTGTATCGAAGATGGAACTTCTGATTCCCGGGAGTCGGTGGTGCTGTCCGCACTCACTGATGACTTTGTCACCAACGCACCACTGTTATAGACTGCACTTCTCATCTGGTCCGCACAGTCTACTGACGCAGCAAAGTCTGACTCGACGACATGGGAGCATACCAGAGGCGATGCTGGGGAATTGCTCACATATGACGAATCGTCATACAGTCTGTACTTTCCCTTCTCGTTGGCACTTCCTCTCCCCTCCATATTGTCTGTACCTTCTAAGCAGTCCCACTGTTCTCTGGGATGTTCAAGCATGCGCGGCTGAATATTTCAAAGGAACGATCCTGAAGTGTCATCCACTGACTCTACTGATAAGTAATAAGGCCAGATGCCTGCATCGATCCATTGCATCCAGCAAATGACGACGTTGTGCCTGCGCCGACCCGGTTCGGATGCCTAACGTAGTGGCAAGGATCTAAATGCAAGCAGATGATTGTGGGAACCCGGTGCGAAGTTGCTGCCGGAAGAGGTCACGTTGCCTGACAAGGGGTTCGTCAAATCGGCTTGTGGTGTGGTGTTTCTGGATGCAGTTCAACAGGATTCTGCTTCCCAGGAAGGAGCGGCTAAGCCTGAGACAGCCAATATCGTCAGTCAGATGCGCTCAATTGATATCAACAAGAATTACACTATCACGAACCAAAGGGGGAAAAGAAACTGAAGGTCGATACCTATCTCAGTAAAGAAAGCAGAGCACAAGGGAAAGATATTGGCCGCTATGTGATCCTGACATGATGAGGTAGGCACTGAAAGACTACCGAGCGGTGATGGTGGGCCTCCGATGATTATAGCGGCAATTAGTGGGCCACTTCAATGATAACCGGGGCACCTTCGTCCAACAGAATCAACAGCCTCCCGTAGACTACTTATACGGTCGGTCGGGCGCAAAGTGGCAAGGGAAAGCACCCGGACCAAGACACGAAAGGATGGAGCAGTCTTCCTTTCAGAGATGCAAATGACAATGGTGTCGTTACCAAGAGGAGGAATTCCGTGTCAGGACTGACAGCTTAACAGCTTGCCACTGATGCAGCTTGCAGTAGATATCGAAGTACCAGCGCCGCATCAAACGCCATCAAAAGCTTTTTACTGTACGACCGAGAACAAACCTTCCCTTTACTGAACAATACTTCGAGGCCCAAGGCAAGGCACCCCTCACCGTGCAGATTATACTGTCGGACCTTACCGTATTGAGGGAAGAATTTGTTGATCCATGCAAAACATCCCTCAACCATTCGCGGGTCTATCCATACGGAGTACAGCAGGTGGCACCTTAATGCTTGTGCGTCCCACTCGTTCAGTTTGAATCGACAGGGTTTACAACAAGGATTGGTGTCACCAACAGGCGAATGGACCCGGCCTTCTCAACAAGGGAACTTTGGCTGAACTATTATCATGGCTGATACGAACAATTTTCCGGGCGACTACAAAGGCCCTTCTTATTCTTATTCATCATTACGAATGTCTCGTCGTCACACGATGGGCAAGTGGGCAAGGTGGGCATTGCTTCCCATCAGCTGGACACCATCTGCCTACTAAGCTTCAGTTTCCTGTTATTGCAGTCATAGGGGGGTAAGCATCTACTGCGCTTCATATCAGTTCTTTCATTTCAAGTGTTGATTGATTATTACAGTACAGCCAAACGCTAGAACTAACGCAGACGACTCCGCATCAACATTTCCCTTCCGAGCCGCGATCAGCGCCTAACATCGCTCTCCTACTATACCGAACCCCAGACTTCGTCTGCTTTACCCCAGATCAACCCTCCCATGGAGTTAAAGTCCGAGCCAAAGAAAAGTCTCAGCATGCAAGTCAAGACCTCGCCATCGGAGATGCTGCGGTTGTAGACCGAGCGTTCTGTTCTCCTGATGCATCGATATTGTCAAATTAGCTAAATTAGCTGCCCTGGGCACATGCTGGTGAGTGCTTTCATACCCACTCACGCAATGCATTGATATTAGATGAAGCCCAAGTGATGATGAAAGGAGCATATTCACAGCACAACAACGGGCCAATGGATAAGGAGAATCGTCGAGCAGACCTGACAGGTCATATTTTGGGCATATTCCAATGAGACTTTGACCAGTTTCAAAAGCTCCAAGCCAGCTTCAAACCAGCGTTATCATGGAAAGATTGGTGTTCTCTGTTCAGCCATACTGGAGAATCATTTAGTCGGCCACACAACTAAGGGTTACAACTAAACTACGACTGATTACGGTATCTGGCGCCATAGCCTCTGTGCTCCCTTTTCTGACGGCCCCTAAATCCTTAGGCGTCCGTCCTTTCACTCGGATGACAGCTAGGCACTGTGTACGCCTACTCGAGATTAAGACACACGGCAGTCCAAACTAACTTAGTCTCCCTGGCCCGAAATATCAACCATTTCTGTGATAACACGGAGTACCATCGTCGATATCCTCTCATGGTTGCGGCAGAGGAGTGTTCACACAGCTTTCGGAGTTCGGCACTGCTCGTCAATGCTATCGAGCCGTTTGATGCAGGGGCTGGCAAGCCCTCCCGAGGAGCCGCCATCAATTTTCTCAAAAGGACCAGGAGTATGAAGTACTTCGTAACGAAGGGCAGCAGTCATTCGTGGTTCCCCGCGGACCACATACAATGATATGAAGTAGGCTGCTCGTTGATATTCGCTCCAAGGAAATCACCACGGTATCGCATGAAGCAATCATTTAATATTGTATGATAATGTTTGTGCATACAGTAGGGCTCCCAAGACTAAAAGTCATTTGGGCCATATTATTATGGCTCCTTGTGCGAACCCCCTCCAGTTCCCAGATCATACCATGACCGAATAAGCCAAGCGTGTAAAGCCGACATCTTTAGATTATGCGTCTTGATGGCGCTTGCGGAAGTTTTGACCAATGACATTTACCTGCTTCAAGAACCACGATTCGGGGCTGTTCCGTTGCCATCTCAACCCTCTGTTTACTGTCAATTCAGCCCGCCATGGCTTGCGCGGTCAGGCCCCGGCCTTGGATATATCTCTTGCGCCGGGCCTGTGAAAGCCGATCTTGGAGACGTTATTGGTGGAAGACGCGGCTCGGCGTCCTTTTTTCCTAGTAACCTTTGTGGATGTTGTGCATCCAGCCTCTGGTCGCCGAGATGTGGCTGACCTTTGTGTTTTGACTCTCGACCTCCATGCGGCCGTTCACCGTGTCAGTCTAAGTTGCTTGCCCAGTATTGATGACTGACAACCACAGTCCAATTCATATTCTCTGATATATGACCACTCAAGGCAATACCCTTCTGCAAGTCGCTTGGGCAGTCTTGATCTCCTCAGTGACTATCATGGATGCATGAGTTCCCTGCTGAGCACTTCAACTTGCTGTCGCCGGGTTGTCGCCTTTGCCCTCAAACTCCTACGACAGCGGGCGGACTATCGCCATGTTCAAATCTCTTCGCAGGTTTGAGCTGTCAGTAGGCTTGGTTGCCTTGCTCGTAGTACCCGCCTATACGGACCTCCCCTACAACCCGACAAGAGCCTTCCTGTCACCAAACCACACTGGTGAACTCGTGTACGTCATTCAGCCAAGTTCAATATCATCCTCGAGCTTCCGACTACTCTCCCTCAACACCACGACAACCCTAAACGCTTGGGCACTACCTTACAAAATTTTATCCATATCCCTACCATTTCTCACTGGTGAGAGTGGAATTGCGTTCACTCCGATCATAGACGAATGGGGGAGCATCTTGGTATATGCGGGCAGATGTGCCGATAACGCAAGCGGGGGCCAGCTATGGAGGTTTACACAGGACAACAGATCTTCAAATGGAGACGGCAGTTGGGCAAGAGAACCTTTCTCCACCCTTGGTATCGATGGGAGTAGTGGACTGGCTGGGCCGAATTACTTATCGACGGGCATCCCTTTCTCGAGTACTGTCGATCAAGGTCAAGACTCGCCAGGACTGTACATATTTGGGGGTATGTGCCCAACGGCAACAGGATTTTCAGATGACTGGACGTCAACATCTCAATACTCGAATTCTATGCTCAAGTTTACCCCCGCCGTAAACTCCTCCATTCTGTCTACATCATCAGCATACAAATTAGGTATAGCAGCTGGTCGAGGTCCACCTATACCGGAAGCAGGTTACAGCATCACTGGGCTGGACCCTTCCTTCTCCAACTCGTCCAATGGCGAAAAGAATAGGCAGCAAAATTTTGTCCTCCTGGGAGGTCACACGCAAGAGGCCTTCATCAATACGTCTCAAGTTGCGGTCTTCTCTCTCCCAGAAGAATCCTGGACATTCCAAGACGTCGATTTACCGTCAACGACCACGAGTATAGACCCCAGATCTGGCCACACTGCAGTGTTGACGCCTGACGGCGAGAGGCTAGTTGTATTTGGTGGATGGGTTGGGGATGTGGGTACGCCAGCAGAACCTCAGTTGGTGGTACTAGAACTGGGCGAGGGCTACGGCGGTAGTGGCAACTGGACTTGGACCATACCGACGCAAACAGGATCTGGACTTGATAAGGGTACCGGGGTCTATGGCCACGGTGCGGTGATGCTGCCGGGTGGTGTGATGATGGTGGTCGGAGGATATTCGATTCCAGCGTCGTCAAAGTCACCCACGAAAAGGGCAGACATGTCTCTAAATACCCGCAACGTCTTCTACAACGTCACTTCCAACTCGTGGCTGTCGAGCTACACAAAACCACCTCCAGCTCCACTGTCGTCAGGCTCACAGAAAGCGAATACAGATGGTTCAACGGGGTCCAAGAAGGCAGGTATTGCCGCGGGTCTGGCCCTGGGTCTTGCTGTTCTTGTTGGAGCTGGTCTAGTGTGGTTCTGGCTCTCTCGCCGATCGAAACGTCGTCGCGACGCCCGCGAAAAAGAGCTGCGTGAATTGGCAATGGGAGCACAAAGATTTCATCCCTCCAGTCTTGGTCTTGGCGGCATCGATGGGCGTGGTGGCGAGAAATCTGCTATGGATTGGATGGGTGAGCAACAACGTTTCCCTCGAAGTGACCACACGGTGCCCAGGAATGGAGAATTCGGAGTAGGGCCGGGGTGGAAAGAGTACGGTGGCACCGAGGCGGAAAGAACTGGACTTCTTGTCGAGATACCAAGCCCTACAAGGGGTCTGAGGAGAAGTTTACATTCGAGAGGCGCCTACCAACAAGCTTCCCGGTTCGATGATCCACGGAGGAGTCTTGTTGTCAGCAGCATCCATCCCATTGAAGAACGTGACGAGCATGAAAGTGATTCGATTGAACCAGTAGCTGTGGAAACGGAGGTACATCAAGATAGGCCTGCAAGTGATATTATCAGCTCAGCACCACATTTGGATCCATTTGGGGATCCAGCGCCTCTTGGAAGTCATCCCGTCCCATCGCGGACACCGTCACCTATTTCGTCTGCGAGAGAACGCGAACTCGAAGTCCAGAATTGGGTCAGCGACTGGACTGCCGCAGATGCTTTGCTGCACAACACTGGACGCACTTCACCTGACAAGGCCGACCGCACGTCCTCAACCCTCAGCGAGCTGTCGACGCGTTCAGGCCTCTCGGCGCACTCGGTTCAACGGTCAACAGGCACAATAAGCCGCAGCATGTCCCAGCGGTCCGGCGCCTTCTTCAGCACCAACACCACCAACTCCTCACCGACCTTCGACCGCCCCTCCAGTGCGGCCGGCGGTCGCAGCTCGCCAACGACTCCCTACCCTCGTCCGGATTACCGTCGCTCGCGCTCTCTGACGCTCGTCTCCCGCCACAGCCGCAATCTTTCTGACACCTCCGTCCCCGCCGCCATGACCTTCCCGCAGCTCCAGGCAGAGGGCGAAGCGCTTCTCGGCGGCCGCCGGGACGGAGCCTCCACGCGACCGGAAAGCCCCACCAAGCCTCGCAGCCGAGCGACAGGCTGGATGGGAAGCATGCGGCGTGCTCTGACCGGCGGCGGTGGCGGTGGCGGTGGCGGTGGCGAGCGCAGCCAGTCTGCGAGTCCGGACCACGACGCACGGAGCGCGAGTTCGAGCCCGACGAAGCACCACCGCGGTCAGGATCCGGTTGGCGCTGGGGAGGTGGGTCTACCAAGGCGCGCGGCGAGTGCGGGAGCCATGCTCTGGCGGCGACGGCAGGGAGCTCGGGACTGGGACGTTGAGGGCCGTGGAGGGTGGGCCTTGGAGGCTGGTGGGAGCCCTGAGGAGCGTGGTGCTGAGGGGGGAGAGGCGGGCGGAGAGGACGAGTGGGACGTTGAGGCGGCGGTGGAGAGGCGGGTCGTGCAGGTTATGTTCACGGTGCCGAAAGAGAAGTTGAGGGTTGTGAATGGGGAGGTGGATCGGTTGAGCGCTAGTGATGTTGGTGATGCCGTTGTGGAGAGCGGGAATGTGAAGAGTGGAGGGATGGGGGAGGAGGAGGGGGCTGGGGAGGGGGCGGATGCGAAGCTGGAGGTAAAGGGAAAGCAGAGAGGAGTCGGGGAGGAGTGATATTTGGTTTAGAGGCGTATCTTTGGGCGATTAGTGGATGATAGAACACTCCTTTTTGACACATATGGGTATCTGAGGGTTGGAGCGGGCGACGGTTGGATTTGCGGATTAAGCGGCGGCGTGAGCAAAGCGATCACGGAGGGAATGTTGGCTTAGACTGTACTTGGAGCTGTAAACTTTTGATTACCTAGCATGATTGGAAAACCTGAAGTCAAAGACCTCCGGGCTCAGGTTCCTGGTTACAGTCTACAAGTCTCTCAGAGGAGTGCTTGCATTTTGTGCAGGATAGGTTCAAGTGAATCAGAGAGCTTCTGGGAAGCGAAAACTGGAGAGTGAAGCATGACACTAAGGCCAGTGAATCATGAGATGCGACGAAGCTGTGATGGCATGGCGCAAAGGCTCGCTTATATGGCTTAGGGTTACAACTTGAGATGACCTTAAAAACACACCAGTATCCTACACTACAAACAAACACATCAACAACTCTGCATCTTGGATCTTCATATTATTGCATATGAGCTATTGTCCAAGACGCGGACACGCTTCTTCTGGTCAGATTAGCTTAATGTGTGCTTTGCACATTGTAAGCTCACTCACAGCAGTGTTAATTGCACCACAGCAACCAGCATCGTGAATTTTCTACCTAAAACAACAAACAACCCTTCACGCGAGTGCTGAAGCAAGCTTTCCACCTGATAAGATCATCACAAGTTGTTTTGCTGAGCTTACTGCAGAACATCCAAGCCACGCGTCGCCCAACACACCTTGACAGTACAAGATGACGAAGAAGAAGAGAATCCTCAAACGCACGCGCGAAACACTGATCACGCAAGAGTTCTTCGCCCTCCCTCCGGAAGACGACGTGTCCAGTGCGAAGTGCAGCCATTCGCGATTCGACGAGGCGGCGAACAGCAAGCCAGGCGACTGGATCAAGACGGATCTCATCAACAAGATAGGCGCCCCAGAGTATAAGGAAGACAACCGACAAGCACGTATAAAGCCGTCGAAACTCCAGCAGCAGAAGGATAAGTCTCCAATTCCGGTGTATGTCGATTGGCGAGACAGAATCAGAGACTACGTAGACGTTTCGGCCAGTATCGCCCGACGGAAGGATTGTCCGATCAACACCCGGATAGCGGCGGAATGTTCCTACACCTTCGCTCGAGCGGCGCACATGAAGGAGGAGCTGGACGCGATGTTGAGTTTCGTGCAGGCTTTCAACACCGACAAGCCGCTCCCTGTCGCGGATGAGCAGTATCTCGAGATCAGAAGGGCGTACGCCGCGCGGCATGGGGTCAGGCTGCAGGTCGAGCCGTCTTTCTTGGCGAAGATCGACGCCGAGTCGGCGAAGTTGGATCCGAAGGCGCAGAAGGGCAAGACGGATCGGGTGGAGGTGTGGAGGCCGCCGCCGCGGAAGAAGAGAACCATCGAGGAAGTCTTGGCGGAGTATGCGCGCAACTGGAGAGTGGCTGCCGAGGTCGTGCACGAGGTCTGTCAAGGCATCGCCGTCGAAGCGGCAGCGCCACCGCCGTCCCACCCGCCACCAGATCTCACGTACTTTTCCCACAAGCTGCCCGCAGGTCTTGCTCCGCATATCCGGCAAGAAATCCAAGACATCGAGTTTGTGCTCCGCGAGATTTATATCATGAGGAGGGACATCACCAAGCTGCGAGACAAAGCAAGGAACATCCTCACCGTCTGGTTGGCTTGCGCCAGCACGACCTGGACGTACGGCACGAAGCATGCTCACGAGTCTCCTCACATGGTGGTATATGAGCATGTCAGGTTGTGGCTGGCGGCGTGCTACATACTCTGGAGACGCGGCGAAGACAAAATCCATCGATATGTGAACGAGAACGATGTGAAGGGCATGTTTAGCGACATGTTGATCAAGGCGCTCGGAATCACCACTGCTGACGAGGAGTTCCGCGCACGCGAGTGGGCGCCGATGATGGAGGTTATTAGGTATGAGGCCGGTTCGTTCGCCGAAATGCTTGAAGAATGTAAGGAGGCGAGGCGCGAGTTCTGCAAGGAAGATGCAGCCGGGCTTGGGAACTGAAGCCGGGCTGCAAATGTCCTTTGTAACATCCATGAATGCAGAAGGTTCCAAAGATACCACTTCGCTGCGAAATATCATGTCAGATATTGGTACTCTCGAGGAATCACCTTCCCAGCCACTTTCAAACCTGCCCTGCTGCTTTCTGTATATCGTCTCTATCGGATGTGATTCTTATCCCCACTATCATTGCTCCGTTCAATGGGGTCAAAGCTGCCGCACCCATGTGATAAGATTGAGATCTAAATCATCCTGTATCACTGGAACTTGTGCAAATATATACTCAGCTAGGTCATATTGAAATATTTGAAACAGAGGAACCAGCGGGCATAGAGTCCGCATCGATCGGATTCTTTCCCGGCATCAAGTATACGTGGAGGAATTATAGAACCTAAATTTTTCGTTCTGAGTACTTGACCTGCATCAGGGAGAGAGCATAAGTTACTGTACGAGGCTGCGTTCCACTTCATGGCAGGTGTTTTGGTGCCCGTGCGAATCAACCAGACGATTCGAGAGTATCGCGCGCCGGAGCTCCCTATGACAGCTTTGATGCTTTCTGAGACGCTTGAGATAGACCATCTCAGATGCGTACTTTGCTTGCCTAGTGCCTTTCAGGTAAAAGCAACAGACGCCAATAGTTCGACCGGTGAGGCCAGATCCCCATCTTCAATGCCGTATTTCAACGGCTTGTTGACAAACCCCTGCTCGAGATATCGGGTTCGACTTAGGATTTCTTTGTCAACGGTATTACCGGAATGCTTCTCCCGGGATAGAGTCGGAACCTAGGAACGAGTAAATAGTTCAGCTGAGGGTAGCAGCAAAGGTCGTTGACCTGAAGCATTAGCACCCACATCCTTTTGACGGTACTCGAGCTGAGTTCAGTGTGTTCAAGCTTGGACCTTCACCTCTTGGATAGTCTCGCCTATGTCGACCAAAACCTATTTGCCAAACATGTCGTTCAACCAACTGCCTAGCATGGAGGCTTCGTCAGGATTTTGAAATGCATCTGAACGTCGAAGAGTTTCTTTCCAGTCCTGAATGTTATATATGGGCTTACCAGCCAAGTAGCAATGTACCTTTTCGGCTTCCATGCTTGCGATTTCTGAGTCTTCTGAAACAGATAGTCGACTTTCCAGGACGGCACCGGACTTGACCTTGAGGTAAAAACGCGTCTGTGGTTTCAATGGTCGTTAGTTTCAATAAGCTTGTGATGAGATTGGAGCATTGGTCAGTTAAGGGTGAGGGATTGCAAAACATACCGAAGGCGACATTGTCGGGGGTAAAGCCGGTCTCTCTCTTGGATCTTCAGCGCAGGGGTGACTGGATAGTGTGAACTGAGGCGTCTGGTTGTATGTCCACTCCGGTGACTGCACAAACATAGCTGTCAGTCTACCCCTATAATAATGATAACAAGCCCCACCTTCAATTCCGCGACTCCTTTGCCTATGTCAGGCCATTGCTCATGGATACCGCTTAACCTGCCGAACAGCAACCCATTGTCTGAATAGAGTTCGTCTTGGCCGTTGGTCTCCTTGCAGATATGATTGATGTCACTTCTTTCGATACCATGCATTTCACCAAACTCCGCGACTACTGAAGCTTCAAATGCAAGATTAGACTGCTTATAATCTGAGCATAGATTCCCGACGGGAGACCTGACGCTTTCGACACCTCTAGCTTTGAGAAAAGGTCCAGCGGGTGAATCGAGATAGGCATGTATCAAGCCCAGATTAGGCGATGCCAGCAAGCAAGTCCCATGATGTAAAGCACGAAGCCTCGTCAACTTATAAGCCGACCCCGAGATCTTGAGCGGGGGTCCAGCACCTTGCCCCTGGAACGGTGACCTATGAGTGTCAAGCCGCTCTATTCTGCCGTTCGGATCAACCCGGTCCCAAGAGCCTTGATCGAGTACAATGTCATGGCGCTCGTTCACCCGTGCGTTGACACCGCGACCATTCCACCGTCTCAACGCCCGTACCACCATCTCCGCATGCTTGTCCCTCGTGAAGTCCGCCGTCGGACAGATAACGCAGTAGTTGACGTTGCCCTCATCGTGGAAGACCGTGCCACCTCCTGATCTTCGTCGGACCAAGAGAACATCACCCGGAGCTGATATCCCGTGTTCGGAGCTGTCTCTCCGTTTTGCTGCATCCAATAACCGCAGGTTCACTTCAAGCCACGGATTTTGGTTCCGGCCGATGATAATGGACGGGCGATTGGTGTAGAGAAAAAGGACGTTCGAGTCCGGGGGAGTTTTCTGGAGGAGGAAATGCTCGATCGAGAGGTTGACGTACGGATCGTTGCTGCGAGATATGTAGATCTGATGTTTTACGGCGGGATTGCTTGCGAGCTGAGCGAAGGAAGAGGCTGGATGTGTCGAGTAGCGTTCAGTGCGGCTCTTCAAATTGACTGCCGTGTTTTGGGGTCGCAGTGTACGGAGAGTGTTCAGATTGCGGCAGCCTCTAGATGGTGCCATGACTTCGAGGTTGAGCGTGACTGCACTACATAGCGAGATGCGGCGGTCAAGCTTCGGCGAACTTAATTTTTTCAGCCTTACGTGTTCTACAGCAATTCCTAGAATGTTGGCTCCTCGGTTCACTCAGAACTTTTTGCAACTTTTTTTTGAAAATCACACTCAAATTCAGTGTTTTGATGTTAAAATCACAATAAATAAATAGTTTGCATAAAACTGAATAGACAGTATAACTATATATATATAGATTTATCAACTGTTAAATTTTTATAGAAAAGTATAGAGAAATAACAATGTTATTGAGTAATCTTCATATATAAGTTTGACAGTAATATGCAGCAGCTTTTGACAGAAATTTGTATGTAAATTTTGCTTATTTTA
>JAABUJ010003450.1_pt1 | contig 17756 bp, 14 predicted proteins | sample 5559131 | NCBI WGS metagenome assembly JAABUJ01 (sample SAMN10711875, study PRJNA513366) | rock metagenome | isolation source: Antarctica rocks | place: Antarctica: Victoria Land, Mt New Zealand nord | collected 2016-01-07 | reverse complement strand
TTTGGGAATCCAATCTGCGAGGACCGGGGGTGGGGACGGGGGAGGAGGGGATGGTGGGTTGGTGGCGGTGGAAGGGTTGGGGTGGAGTTGTGTTGGACGAGGAGGGTGGGTTATTTATGTATGAATGTACCTTACTTGGGGATGGGTGGCAGGCATGGCATGGCAGGGCAGGTAGAGTAGGGCAGGTAGGGCAGGGCAGGTAGGGCAGGGCAGGTAGGGCAGGGCAGGTAGAACGGGGCAGGTAGGGCAGGGCCAGGGACAGGGGGCAGGGACAGGGACGGGGATATGGATTGGGACAAGGACAGGGAGATGGAGATGGAGATGAATGTATGGAAGGGCGTGGATGCAGGTCGGATGTGCGGACGGCATCAAGGAGAGCGTCAATTGTTGTCATTGCCATTGCCATTGTCATTGTCATCCTTGATTCATTTCTTGTCATCCTCATTCCATTTCCCTCCCTCCCCTCCCTTCCCTACACCAATCCACCCGCATGCACGCGCAGACGCACGCATCGATCATCCCCCCCGCGCGACCGAACGCGCACGGAGCCCTCGTCCCAGAACGGACACACTTCGAGATGGATGCGAAAACATACACACCAACACCCCACACGACAACGACACGACATGACCCTTCCCCCCCCTTCCCTCCCTCCCCTCCCCTTCCCAAAAAACCCAACAACAACAATAACAACGACAGCAAACAAACCGTAAAGAAAGACAAACCCCCTACGCCAAATACCCCAACTCCTCGCCCTCGAGCCGCTCGAGGTATTCCTTCTCGAGCAAGATATCGATGCACTTCTTGATATCCGGGACCTTGGGCGTGAAGCGGGATTTGATCTGCTGGATCGTCTCCTGCACCAGCTGGACGTGCTTCATCTTCTTGCGCGATTTCATGATCCGCACGATTGCCGACTGTTTTTGCACGTGCGGGGATGGGTTGTTAGCGAGGGATGTGAGAGGAAAGGGAGGGGGTTGGATTGGGAAAGAGGGGAAAGGAAGGGAAGGTAGGCGAGGGAGGTGAGGGAGGTGAAAGAAAAAGGAAGAAAAGAAACGTACCTGCATAAGCAATTTCCGATCCTCCTCAATCGTCTTATGCGTGTCCTCCGCCTCCTGCTTCTGCTCGGACTTGATGGCGATATTCAAATTAACCTTAATCTTCTTACTCTTAAACCCATAATTAAGCGCATATGTCGTGCCGGGCTCAGGCTTGCCGTTCTCAGGCGACGGGATGAGGACCTTTGCCTTGACGCACACGCCGAGGCTGGGATCGAGGAAATCCGACGACAGCGCCGTGGCCTTCTGCATGTCCTCGTACGACACGGTGTCGGCGTCGTTGAAGAGCAGCAGCACGGCCATCTGGTACGTCGACACCTGAAACGTGTAGGGCACCTTGGTGCCGGCGATGTAGTTGGCGCGCATCTCGCCCTTGCACAGCTGCCAGAGCCAGGTCAGCTTGCGGCCGCTGTGCTTGTCGAAGTAGAATTTCTGGAAGCGCTCGTAAGTGCGGACGATGTCCTGCGGCGGGATGAAGGCGGTGTTGGGCGGGCTGAGGGGCCAGAAGCCGGTGCCGAGGACGTGGAATTGCGGGTCGACGGCTTTCTTGAGGTCGTCTTCGTCCAGCATCTTGGCTTGCCAGTCTTTGTAGTTGGCGTTGAGGTCTTTGGAGATCTGGATGTCCTGGAACATGCGCTGCAGCTTGTTGGTGTATTCGAAGCCACAGGTTTCTTTCAGTTTCGATATCATGCTCGTCTCGGCGTCATCGGATGCAGAGCTGGTGTGGACGAGGCGTTTCGCCAGCATCTTGGAATAGAATTTCTGGAACACGTCCTTGTCCTCGATGTATTTGAAGACCGTCATGATCTGTGTGAGCATGTTCTCCAGATCGGATTCCTCTGCGCTTTTCGCACTCTTCTTGAGGAGAGTGTCCGTGTATTTGGCGAGTAATTCGGGGGATTTGGTCGAGCCTGACTTGCAGATCTTATTTCTGTTGACAAACTCTCGGCAAGCATTGTCTAATGACCGGACAAATTCGGACTCTCCGGCAAAGGCTTGGTTGACCAAAGTCTGATAATGACTATGCACTTCCAGAAGGGCATCCACGTAGACTTTCGGCTCCAGGTTGTCTCCCTCCGCGGCGACCTTTTCGACTGCGGCCAAACCTGCCTTTCTTACATGGACTTCGAATCTGGCCCTTAACGGGTCCAGCCCTTCCGGTATCCGTGACAGTAATTTGTACATGCGCGCCAGGTCATCCAGACGGTCGTTATCGAGGAGAAGTTGAAACTCGTCGCGAAGAAAAGAAGCGTGACTTGCAACCAGAACCTGCAGGCAAGTCTTCATCAATGGTGACATGATGTCTGGGTGTAGGTAGAGCCCAACTCGATCCTTCTCCTCCTCGAGACGTGCTTCGGCCTTTTTCATATACTCCACAACCGTATTCTCTGCGAGGAATTGCTTCGACTCGTTTTCGTAGTACCTTGTTGTGGCTTCCAGAAAAGGCCGTTCGAAGTAGTATCGGTAGACATCTAATGTTGACTTCGTACTGTCCGTCTCATCCAGTCCTAGCGAGACAAACGAATCCACTATGCTTTTGATCTGTGCTTGCTCTATTGTCTCTCCATTCCGCTGCTTTTCTACCATCCGTAGGACTGAAGCCATAACATTCGCCTGGACATTTTTAAACATGTCTTCCCTCCACCTCACCAAATGCAGCGTGTAGACGTCGTAAATATTCTTCTTTCCTTCGTCCATTTCCCGCTTCACCCAATGTCGGTTTAGATATCGGAAAAGATGGTTGATGTATTTCGCTGCGGTCGTGTATCGGTCCCATTCCCGGATGTAGAAGGTGAGCAAAGCCTCATCGGCGTGCTTCTTAGTTTTCTCATAGACTGCGGCAAGATGGCCAGTGAGGTAGCCAATAAGATTGTTGTACAGATCTTCCCCAAGTAGATGTGCTGGTCCCAAGTTAGCCCTCCAGCTGTGAAGTTGGCTGCTTGAGGGCTCCGTACCTCCACGGTGTGCATTTGCCCCCATCAGTAATCCGCCCGCGTTGCCAGCGGCTTTCTGTGAGGTACAGAAGTTGTGAACAGCTCTATATTGCTGTCAGCATTCTATTTATAGGTTGCGCTGAAGCCGCAGTCCCACGTGTAGATTCCCATATACTAAGAAAGGCCAGTCAGTCATGGGTCTGCGCTAACGACTGAGAGTTCTTACTGTCTTCATGTCCACTCCCTCCTGGAGACTGGTCATTATTCGGTCCACTCCGGCCTCCAAGTAAGTCCATCTGTCGACCAACGCTGATTAGCATGACTCCGTCTTTCCAGCACCACACACTCCAGAGCCCCTGCTCCTATACCAGCCTAACTTACGTTGCTGCAAGGTCATCCCTATTGGGAGACTGGGGCATAGCGATAGGCATTTCGGCAGTGTAACGGCGGTAGGCACTTTGCCAGAAGTAGAGAGGTTGGTAAGATAAGGTTTGGAAGGTTGAGCGGATGAAGATAGATCGTAAGATGGTAAGGTGGAAGGCCCGGAGAAGCAGTTGTACGCAGTCGCAAGAGTTCGCGGTGTTCCTTGAGATGTTGGTGGAGAGGTTGAGAGGTGAAGGGTAGTCAACACCAGAACAGAGCCGCACTGGCGGTGTTAGTCCCAGCAGATCTATGGTTCAAGGCCAGGAGTATCAGCTGTAAAATTCTTGGCGTCGACAGTTTCGTTAAGTCAGCCGCAGTGCAGATGTGAATGAATGTTCAGGTTGCTGAAGTTCTTAGAGGCGCGCATGAAGCTCATCCTCTCACTTACTATACTGATCTGGAGGCTTCAGGCTGCCGTAGCGGGAAACTCCGTCGCAGATGACGGAGCTCTGGACTTCGGTAGGGCTTAGTACGGTCGTTGATGTTTTACCCTCAACTAAAGCACGGCCGAACTGAAACCACATGGCACTCGGGCTATAACAAAACTGAGGACAAACATGTACCATATCAATCAATTCTGACAGTGAGCAGACAATATTGAAGTGTTCCAAACAAAGAGTCCACCGTTGGTCCGCTCAAACGGCCCTTCCCGCTCAGCCCATGCTCAAACAGCTCATCACCCGCCATCCAATGAGCACAATGTCCACCTCCAAAGCAGCCCTTACCCCGCTGCAAGACCTCCGAATCACCTCGCACGAAATCCCCGCCTTCAACCTCATCCCCAACACCTCCATCCAGCACAAGCCGCTCCTGATCTACCATTCCGCCTTCCAGCCCTCCTCCTCGGCCGCCACTAATGCCTCCGCCATCGAAGCACACCTCAACACCGTCGGCGTGGTGACTCCGCACTGGCGATATACGATGTACAGCATGACGCATTTCCATTCCACCTCGCACGAGGTGCTGTGCGTGGCGGCGGGGAAGGCGAGGCTCTGTTTCGGGGCGGAGGATAATCCGAAGAGGTTGGAGCCCGTGGTGGAGACTGGCGATGTGATTGTCGTTCCGGCAGGTGTGGGACATCGGTTGTTGGAGGACCTGGAGGGGGGGTTCACGATGGTGGGGAGTTATCCGAAGGGCAAGTCTTGGGACATGTGTTATGGGAAGGAAGGGGAGGAAGAGAAGGTTAAGAGGATTGGGGACTTGGGCTGGTTTGAGAGGGATCCGATCTATGGTGACAAGGGGCCCGTGCTTAATGTTTCGTGATTTCTTGAGTCAGTCTTTGTACGGGTAGCGAACGAATGCTCGTTGCTGGAACGCCTGGTTGCTATACAAAGCCTTGACCCACCACTGTGGTCCTGGATGCCTCCATAAACGCCGATGAGCATGATTTGAAAGTCCCCGTTGAGTCGACATGCAAATGATACAGTTAGTGAACGACACGTTCGATCAACCTATTGCTCGAGTCAGCACGACAAACTGCGCCGTCGAAGCCAAGGGTGGTGGAAGGTACCTCAACACACTGATCGAAAACGTCATCAGCCAGGCAATCAGAGCAACTAGCAGGACGGAAGCCAGTGCCAATTGGCGAGCACATAATCCATGATCTCTGAGAGTTATGGCCCCGTTTACCTCGCCCCCCCGACAAGGTCCTTGGACATCCGAGATCGATCCGAACGCTAAACTCAGATTGGCGGAGTCGAAGACGATGAAGAAGAGATCCAGGAAGATGAGGCGCATCTTCGCTTTGGCGGAACGAAGTCCGAGAGGCTTGCCACTGTATTCATCATACGTGATGTATAGAATATAGACGAGAGCCACAGCATCGATGCTTATTGCCATTATTGTGGAAGCGCCTCCACGCACCTTGGAATTGATGGAAGTGCTACGAATTGAGAGTGCGAGCGCCATAGCGATGAGCGAAAATGACCAGAGAGTAAGGCGGATAACGAGAGGGACCATTGGATTGCGGAGAACTGTGCGCTGGAAGCGCTTCCACCAGGCTTTTCGCTTTGCATGGCCAGCTTTTTCAGCGTCTTCTGCTGAAGCATGCCAAGGTCGCGAATAATCTGGACCATGCTCCTGCAGCCACTCCGTGGTCACTCTCTCCACCCGATCTTGGGCTGCTGGTGGATGCGCCGAGACCCTCGCGAAGGATTTCCACCTCGATTCAGTCCCATTCGCTGATGACTCGGCGTTCTCTGCTCTCCAGTCGCGCACGACATCATCCGATGAATGTAGCAATGGTGGGCGGTGATCGCCGGTTGCTGATGGTGTATGGTTGTGCTGGGCAAGCTGAGCGCCGATGGGAGGTCTAGGTAGGAGTCGACTTGTAGCTTGAGCATCCTCATCGTCTTCCTCTAATGGGAACACCCAAGCTGTATGAATGCTTAGAGAGTGCTCGACTAGCCAAAGCTGCAAAGTTGCGATGTGCTCCAGCGCATAAAGTAGTTAGAGACTTACTCGGTGTTGTCCGGACCGCCCTGCGCGCAGCATGTTCTTCTGTTGAGGCAAGAGTGTTCCCGTTTGATGACGAGGAATATGACTTTTCGCGGCGTCCTGAAGGTGTCTCCGCTCGCTTTTCGGGGGTCGGATGGTTCAACGTTGTCGCCGTCGATGCTGTCAATGGTCTCGCTGAGCGTACGTCTGGGTGAAATTGTTCCCGGGGAGAGGAAGTCCTTGATAGGAGTTGTGTTTGGAAGCCATCCTGAGAAATACTTGTCGTCATCACAGCCTCATTGACTCAATCAGCGCAGCGCAGCGGCAATCCGCTACACGTCAAGGGGAAGCCTGCTCAGTGCTCCATCGCGAAATCCGCCATAGTGAAGGTTACTGCCGTCGTCTCCCCTTTGTAACAAGCAAGAAAGTTATGGCGCTGCGTGACCTTGATTAGAAGCCGCTAGGAACGGAACTGAAATTAGGTGACGGAAGAGCCTCAAGCTTGGCGTTGTTATGACGTGCATCGCAAAGCCTCGTGAATCGGTCCGTAGAAAGTTGTTCCTATTCGTTTACGCTATGTAGAGTATATATAGGAAATGATGACTAAGACATAAATAGGGGTGCTTAGTAAGAGATGAGTAAGCAACGATATCACAGCCTGGGTCACGTCTCCGACATGGCTATTTGTTGAAACGTTACGGTACATATTCGAATCGCAACATGGGAGATTGAGTTACTGGCTTTATTCAACAGGAGATTGTTGTTCCTCCTTGAGACTCTCCTTCTATACAGCTGCAATGCGCATCTTCCTACTGCCCATTTCCACTACACGCACGTTCATCTACTGCCAGCGACTAAGCCAGCAAGCCTTGAAGGACCAGACGTACCTTGACAAAATCACAAGTCGCGTATCAAATACTTGGGTCAAGTGGGAAAATAAGGACAAAGGATGGCAGAAGAAGGTGACAGAGTACGGTGATAAGATCTTTCAGCGCATACCCTACGAGGAATGGGGTTTGAAGAGCGTTCCGCCGTTGAGCGCGAGCCAGGAAGCGGCGAAGTTGGAGGGGATGAAAAAAGCTGATGTCACATTTCCGCCGTCGTTGATAAAGCCAGAAAGCCTGGAGGAAGTATTGCGGACACTTGCTACAGAGAGGCAGACTTTGCATACGAAGAGGATGTGGTGGAGCATAGTAGGAATACCTCTTACCGCGCCAGTAGCCTTAGTACCTATGTGAGAGTTCTTGTGTGCGCCAGACTTTGACATTCCGAGTCGTGAGGAGAAGCCACTGACGTCGATTGAATCTTGCATACAGACTGCCGAATCTGCCATTTTTCTACCTTAGTTTCAGAGCTTGGTCGCACTGGCGAGGTCTCTGTCGCCAAGCTATCTGCATGACCGATACTGACAGCATGCAGCACTGTCCGGTTCAAAACATATAGAAGTCCTCCTCAACAACAATCTTGTGCGGCAGTCCCCATCTTCAGTCCTTGACATGCTGTATGCAGTTGCGGGTATAGACGCGAGCCTCGACAGGGTCAGGAAAGAGTTGGAGTCACTGAAAACGCATCGGAGCCGGCATCCGAAGCAATCTGATGTCGGCATTGACGAGTCGCGAGAGCGGATGTTGCTCTCGAGAAAGAACGGAAAGCTCTTTGCGGAGATGCTCGAAGTGCCGGAATTGGAGCCGGAATTAGCACGGGCGGTTTGGCAAGTTGAGAAAGCTCTGAGCGCGCAAGAGCAGTTGCAAGAGGAGAAGAGCGAGATCGAGTCCGCAAACAAGGGTCCAGTAACAGCATCCAAAGAGTGAAGAATACAACCATCTTGTTTCATCCCTGTGGCGCTCATATGCATGAGCCAACGTCCGCGTTTCCGAAACCCGGTATAGACATCAGTAAGATGCTGAAATCTCCAGTAGATCTCGATCACAGATTGTCAACTCCATGACTCCATGACTCCATGCGGCAGACAGAGACCTGACTATTACATACAGGACCAGTTCTTACGTACAGGAGCGTCAACAGCTACCTAGTCTACAAGTCTCAACGGCCGTAGACTGGAAACACTAGCTCGAGTGCCATCTCAACAAATTCAACAAGCTGCTCTAAAATCCAACTGCAAGCTGTCATGACAGAGGTTCACGTCCGAGGCAGGCATTCTCCACAACCAGCCCAGATTCAGCCGAAATGCGGGGGATAAGCGTGGCATCCATGTGGGTACGGTAAAGCCGCCGCGGCTGTATAGACTACCGACAGCTTGCAGGGTAACATGAAAGAGGGATCCAAGATTCGTTAATGCCGGGTAAAAATCTAACGAAGCGTTTCCTTGCTGCAGCTTGGGACGAATTTTTTGAGGGCGGATGGAGAGGTACGCTGCAACACCAAGCTCTGTATGCCTCACCGTACCTTACTGAAGCTTGCAGCTTTACCTAAGGTAAGGCACGAAGTAAAAGAGGATTAACGTTACGGGAGTCTACCTAGGTAGGTAATCCGATCAGACAAAATCAAGATCAAGCTAAGCTGAGCTGGGCTGGACTAAGCCACTTTAGGGTAGCATGACATTTACCTTAGTGGCGCTTCGGTTGCCGGAGCTAAGTTAATTTGTCCCTTACTTAAGGTACCTTCCCTTATCCAAGCGCTACTGAGTACCTCACATTACTGTAACTGCTCTGCTGTTGTTCTCACTGTGATATCATTGCTTACTCATCTCTTACTAAGCACTTCTATTTATATCTTAGTCATCATTTTCTATATATACTCTACATAGCATAAACAAATAAAAACAACTTTCTACAGATCAATTCACATCTAATAGCATCAAAGATTTAAAACACACTTTTAAGCAGCTCTGAAGCTCAGACTTTAATTTGAGTTAATTTAATTTATATTTTAATTATGAAAGTTTTAATGCAGTAATGCATAGATTACATATTCACTTTCTTTTTAATGTTTATTACTACTTCAGCATTGAGACTACAGAATAAAGAAATGAATCTTTACATTATATTATATAAAAAAAAGTTTTATCTTTTTCATATTGTAATATATCTAACAGCAATTCAAACTAAACTGAAATTGATTTATTAATTAACATCTTTAATCATTTACAATCTCTCAGTATAAAGCTTAACTTTATTTCTATAATGATGAACAAATTCATTATCATTAATTAATCATCAATGTCAGAAATGACTTCTTGAGTCAATTATAAGATAATAACAAGTTAAATTGTATTTCTTCAGACTTAATTAAGAAATGTTTATATTAATTAATTAATTTTTAGCTTTATGTCTAAGATCATATCTTTATTTAGTGCAGCTTCAGAGACTTAAGAAATATTTAATATAATAGTATTTTTCTTTATAACAGTGTTCAAGAATTCTCTGAAGATGAAGACATCATTTATTTATAAGAATAGTTGAAAAGCAGATGCTGCAGAGATATAAGTTCTTAAAATAAAAGCTTATTTTTAATTTTACAAAATGTTGATGAACTGACTTCTAAATAACAAAATAAAGATTATTGTTACAGTCAGTTATTTAAAAGATACTGTTAAAGTATGATGACTTTAAAAAGAAGAACAACTTTAAGCTGAAGAAAACTTATTAAATATTAAATTTTAAAATATAAATAATTTCTTTTTAGCATTTCTACTGATCTTTGAAAACATTAATGAAATAAAACATTAATATCATCATTATGAGGCTCTGAAACAAACAAAATCAGTTTAATAATATAAAGTAAAGTTTACAAAGATTGTGCAACTTCTTCAGTCTATATTAATTAAATATAAACAGAAATGACAGTTTATCTAAGATTTAAAGCAAAAGATTTAATTTAAACTCTGAAAGTATTCAGAAACTAAAGTGACTACTTTTAATAAGTTAATTTAATAAGTTAATTAAATTGAATAAAGTCTTTAAGAAGTATATAATGAGAGTTATCTTAATGTCTTTAACAATTTAAATTTAAATCATAACAACTTGTTAAACAATTCTTAAGATTGATTTCAAAGTCATGAAAGATCAATTACATTTAAACTAAACAAGTCAGATATAAAAGCTTATTGAATTTAATGTAAAAAGAATAAAGCATACTTTCATTATAAAAAGTTCTTATATATAATTAAAGACTGCTGAGACAACAAGAACACTGATAAGAATAAAGATAAAAGTAAAGATAAGAATAAGAATAAGAATAAGAAGAAAAGTAAAGACAAGAAGAAGTTAAAGATTGTTGAAGTTGATTTGAATGATTTGAAAAATTAAAGTTATTTATGAATATAAAAGTATTTATAAATAAGTTAATAGAAGCTTCTATTCAATCTAATAATGATTTGAGTGAAGTATTCACACTGAATGATCTGAAATTCTTATTATTAAGTATGATCTTTAGTTAAATCAACACTTTCAATTTAAATATATATATTCTTGCAGACTGCATTTAAGACAGACTGAACAAGATAAATGTAAAAGTATTAATTGATTTAGATGTAAATTAAATATATGTCTTCTCAACAGTTATCAATTAAATGTTGATTAATAATCAATATAAAATCAAATTACTTAAAATATTCTTGCTAAACAGACAGATCATTTAATTAACTGTAAAGCTGATCTTTCATCTTAAGATAAATAGCTTTTGACAACAATTAAAAGTATAAATTATAAATCTTTAAGAATATAATCTTATTCTGAAATTAATTTAACTGAAAGTCACTAATTCTCAGATTGATTAAGCTATGAACTGTATAACAGTTCAGAATTAACAACAGAAACATCATTATCTGTTCTTGAAAAAGTGACAACAAGCTGTAAATGAGTCAATATTAAATGTAATTGAAGAGTGCATAACTATGAAGACACTTTAAAATTACAGAATTGTCAGACACTTATTAGTAATTTAATAGAACTCAAAGAAGTCAGAAGTTGAACTGTTAACTGTTATAAATGAACAATTACAAGTCATTATTAAAGAGTTTTAATCTGTATTTAGATTAACTTTATCAGATAAATTATCATCTAAATGAATGTTTAAACATAGCATTAACATCAATGATGTCAAGTCTGTTAACATAAATGCTTACTTTCTGTCACAGCTACAGCTGAATGAACAGACTAAATAGATAACAGAACTACTAAATAAAGATTTAATTTGTAAGTCTGTAAATTTATAAGACTTTTTTATTCTGTTCATTAAAAAGAAGAAGAGTACATAGTGAATATGTATTGATTACAGAGTGTTAAACAATGTTATTGTTAAGAATGAATATTTACTTTCTTAAATTCAGAAATGTCTAGATCAGATCAGCAAAGCTCAATATTTAATTAAGCTTAATCTTACTTTGAGTTATTATTAAGTTTGTATAATTAAAAATGATATAAAAAAGACTGTCTTCAACACTCATTACAGCAAATATAAATTCATAGCTATGTTCTTTGAGCTATGCAATGTCTTAGTGACATTTCAGTCAATGATGAACTCTATATTACAGAACTTATTCAACAAATTCTGCCTAATATATCTCAACAACATACTAATCTTTTTCAACTCAATTTTAAATCATCAAAAACACTTATGAATCATTCTCAATATCTTAAAGAAACATAAGCTATATGCTAAGTTTAGTAAGTGCACAGTTAAGATGAAAACTCTTAAGTTTTATAAATATATTATGAGACAAGACACACTACAGTCAGTCTTTATCAAGATATCAGTCATTAAGAATTGATCTGCCTCAAAGACAGCACATTATATACAGCAGTTTCTTGAACTGACTTTGTATTATTGATGATTTGTATAAGAATTTGCATGAATTGCAGCATTGTTATTGAATTTGCTTAAGAAAAATGATGTTAAGTTGCATATAAAGAAGAATTGACTCATTATCTGAAATACATTATGTAATAGTGTCTTTCAACAGCTTAAGAATGCACTTATATTTAAATTAATATTTATTTAAGTAATTGTACACAAATCATTTACTATCAAAACAGACACTTCTAAATGAGCAATTAGCTGTGTTTTGATGCAGAATAAAACAGATAAAAAACTTCATTTAATTATCTATAATAATTAAAAGTTACAAGATACAGAGCTTAATTATTCTGTTTATAAAAAGAAGCTATTAATCATTAAGTATACACTTCAAACTTAACAGTACTATATTAAAAATGATTATACTACAACTATTGTTATGAATTATGAAGATCTACAATATTTAAAGAATACACTGTATCTGTTTAAACAACTAGCTCAATAAATTAATGAATTTCAGCAATATAATCTTGACATTTAATATTGATCTGAAGCTCAGACTGTTGTATTAGATTTGATTAATTATTAATTGAATTTTATAAAGAAAGACTCAGCAAATAGAGTGTTCTTAAATGCTTTGTGAAGACTAAACAATGTAAAATGAAAAAAAGCAATGATACTATATCTAAAAGATGATACAGAATCTGAAAAGTCATTGCTTTATAAATATATATGTAAAAATGATGTAACAAATCAATTTCAGCTACATTACAATTCAGAATTGAACAATCTATATTTAATTTAAAAACAAAATGATGACAAAGTGTCATTTTTACAGTTTCAGTACTGTGCAGACTTTTTGAAACATATGTACACTGAATATGAGCATTTAAAAGTGCTAAGACTGCTAAAAGTCATTTAACTTTAAGCTTGATGATATAAACTATTGCAGAATATTAAATTGTTTATAAAGCATTGTCTTAACTATTAAGTTGCTCAATGATTCTGAAAATATTAAGAGATTAAGAAACATTCATATTTAATTTGTAAGAATTTACTACTGTTTAAAAGATAAAAAATCAATATAATAAATATATTATCTTAAATGTTCTGAGAGAACTGCTGAATTATAATGACAATTAACTATATTACAGATTGATCTGTAACTAAAGCTGTTCTGAATGCAATGAAAGCAATAGTTGCAGATTTTCTATATAATAAAATCTTTATAAATTATAATTTATCAAGAAAGTTACTATTCAATAACAGTACAAACTTTCTTAGCTATGTTGTGATTTACTATTTGAAAAAGCTCAGAACTCAATATAGAACAATAACTTTCTATTATTTTTGTATAAATGAAAAGATAGAAAATCTAAATGAAATGTTGAGCTTCATGTTTACAAAATATCTTATGAGTAAATCAATTCAATTATAAAACAAATACTTATCACAAGCACTTTTTGCAGCTTAAATCTGAGCTCATAATACAACTAAACAGAGCTCATTCTATTTACTGTATAAGATAAATTTACAATTATCAGACAACTTAAACAATCTTTAACTGCTGAGAGAAATTGACTTTAAAGATCAGTTAAAATGAATTAAGCAGATATAAATGATTTAAGTAACTGTTAATGAAATTCTTTTATGAAAGACTATTGAATTGAAAATGATTCATGATGAAACAGTGTAATTAAGCACTACAAAGAAAGAAAACTGAGTGCTTATATAAAATGAAGAGTCTTAGAAGTTTAAAGCTAAATGATTTGAGTCTTATAAGATATTGAAAACTTATTCATTAAAAACTTATGCATTAAAAATGCTCACAGAGTGTGTTCTATAAAATTTAATTCATAATAATTAATTTATAAAAGCACATATCTTTAATGTCAATGAATTTTAAGCTAATTCAGAGCTGCAAAGCAGTCTGAAATGAGCTAAACTATCTGTGCAGCAATTAAGTTCTGAAGTTGATGAGATTTTTAAACAGAAAAAGTTATTATTGTCTTTTTATGAAGAACTCTTAATCATATCTTAAGTCAAATAAGATTGCAGACAAAAAAAAAAACTATATAAGCTCTTAATAGAAAAGAAAGAAGATCTTTTTCAGAAGACAATTTATAAAATATAAAAATGTTATGAATAAATAAATCTATCTATACTCTCATTACAAAATGTTTTAAAAGTACACTGAAGTATTACTTCTTCTGAACTGATCTTGACTGAAGTGAGTAATGTAATGAACACATTACAGAAAACTATTGAAAGTTAAAGAAATACTGATGATTTGATTTTAACATTTATGATAGAAGAGAGATGTAATTGAAAGAAAGTGAAAGTCTTAGCATTACACAGTATTAAGAAAAAACTGAATGATTAAAAATGACTCAGTAAAGATTTGTGACAATAATATAATGAGTTGAAGTTGAAGTAAACAAGAAATAAATCTGAAAAGAAAGATCAAAAAGTCTTAACTTCAGTAATGATTGATAGCAATTTGATGACAGTTTGTGAAAGAAATATGAGCTTGTATAATCTACATGAGAGACTTAAGAAAAAGACTCTCATAAATTAGAAAATGATAGTATTAGAAGCAAAGCAATTTCATTAACTATTTATTTATTAAAAAAAAAAAGTTATAAGCTGAGCATAAACTGTATTTAAGGCAAAACTACTGTTCACTATAACAGCACAACAGCAAGTGAGAATGTAACTGATGCAGATGAAGTGATGATGTAAGCAAAGTAATAAATACATCAACATTAAATTTTTCAGCTCAACAATAAAGAATCTCAGCAGTCATCTTTAACTTATCTACAGTGCTCAAAACATTCTCTATCAATGAGTAATCATAGTTAATGAGAAGTGTAATGTTGCTGATGATGATGATGAGAACAGTGAACAGAGTGATAATACAATGATGATGAGAAGTTGTTAAGTTAACAGATAAAGAAAATTCAGACTTTATACAATTTAGAACAATAAGTAATCATTATATTAATATAGATTTATATTTATAAAAGCTGCACTGAATACTCTGTGCATCTCAATGACAGTTTATACACAAACTGCAGAGAAGATAATGATTATTGAACTTAATTTAAATGCATATTGTAAATAGTCTGTCTTTATGTATACAGTTGTTGCAGATAGTCAGCTTACATTTCTTATGAATATGAGTAACAGCAACTTCACAATATATTTAATGAGTGCAAAAACAATTCAGATTCATATTGATGTGCAGAATTAACTGTTAAATTATTGACAACATCTTAAGCTCAGTTTTAAGCTGACTTTTTAATGACAAATTGATCAGAACATTAAGCAATGAGAAGTTAAGTTGATTAGTAGTTAACTCATTAAAGAGAGAAAAGAAAGCAGCATTAAAAGTAGAACACTTAATTAACTCTAGATATTGTTAATCTTTATATTGAAAGAAAGTAGATATTTATACTATACTATACTGTCTAGTAAAATCTTTAAACTGTGTTGTCTATGAGCACATCTTGATTAAGAGAGTTACAGAAGAAATAGAAAGAACATTGACTGCAATTAATGTAAATAGAGTCTTTACTTAATTTTTGACATTAATTCTACTTTACTTTATAAAAGCAGCTAAAACATCACTTTTTAACATTTTCACTCAGTGAGACTGCATCTATTGACTCTCACTGACAGTAAACATTAAATAACTAAATACATCATTAAGAGTTTAACAAATCATTTAAAAGTTTAATTAATTATTAACAATAAATTTTATGAATTTAATGAATTACTTAAAGATCTATTTAAACAGAGACTTAATAAGCTCATTAACAATTATTTTTTAATTAAATACAAAGTTTATCTAAATCTGATTGTGCTTATGCAGATTATAGATGTTGTAATAGAAGACATTGATGTACTTTAATTATTTATATATATATACATTTTTAATTAAGATCAAGACAGCTTAATTGTCTTCTCTGAGCTGAATGAATAAAGATGTTTAATGAGCTTTATTTTTTTAAATATTTATACAGTGTAAATTAACTTTAAGATATTTATTTATGTTTATGTTTCTTAATATCTGTTTAAGTCAGATCTTAATCTTTATGCACATTGACATGATTATGTATTCAGTCTCAGTGATTAAGATAATAATAAACTTTTATTTTTAATTTATTTACAACATTAATTCATTTCTAAATATATAGATGTATTCTAAAATTAATTTTTAATTCTGTTTATCTGAAGCATAATTGAAGTCAGAGTATTTAAGCATTACTTGACTCTCATTAAAGCTGTATATGATATTAAGATTAATGATTAATTTTATGTACTGCAGTAATTTCTTAAGTGCATATTCATGATGCTTCACAGAATTGCTGAGATATTAACTTAATTAATTTAATATGAAGATGATGTTTAATCAAGTATGAATTGCTGTATACATTAAACTTTTAATTATCTGTTAATACTGTCTTTAATTTATTCTTTGATCAGTTGAGTCAACAGAATAAAGAATATTATATTAATTAAATAAAATGCTGATAGCTCTGTGCTTATCAGATTACATATAAAGATTCTTTAATATCTTATTTATATAGTGAGTCTAATTCAGATACAGAGTTCTTATTTTATAATTATGTATAACTTAAATATTAAGAATTTTCTGTGTCTTTCTTAAGTTCTTAACTTTAAATATGCTCATAAAAGCTTGCTTAAATCAGAGAATATATAACAGATTTATTAAAGTTACAACAATATTGTTTATATAAAGAAGCAGCATGATTCTTTTGATGCTGTAAAGAAAAAGACAGAGATCAGTCTTACTTTGATAAAAACTTAATTTAAGTAATTTAATAACACATTATTTATGTCAGTTCTGTGTGACTTGCTTAAGATCATAAAGGCTGTGCAGTATGTGCAGAACATAATTAGTGTGAACTTACAAGCCTCTTATCTATAAGAGGCTAATGAGTAAGGTATATAGCAATGTGAGACACTACAGTACAACAGCTATTCAATGAAGTTTCAATGTTAAAGTCTTGTATTAATGAAGACTAACAACTAAGAAACTTAAAAGATTTATATGTAAAGACTGTCTATATAGTACTTTGCTTATCAATCATTGTGTAAGAAATTCAGCTATGATTCAGTATAAATGCATAATGATATCATAACAATTGTCTTCTCTTCTATGTGCTGATTCTTCAGTGCATTGATGTATCACTGACATTATAGATATGTTGTAATTGTGTGAAATCAGATCAGCAAGATGTAAGCAATGATTTGCTTAACATTCTTATATATTTCACTTGTTACCTATCTTAGCTAGACTGATGATTGCACAATACTTCAAGTTTGTCACATTCAGATAGATGATGATTCAGCTTTGTTTAATGATGAATAACACACAAAACATAAATGAAATCAACTTTTCTTTATTTTCAAATTAGTTAAATTGATGATCTCTTTGTTCAGTTGCAATATATAAGAAACTCTTTCTCATACATAACTTGCATTCATTTCATCTTCAACATCTTAATAAATCAAAGTCATAGCAACTCTGTGTCTTTAGATGATGCTTCTTTCTCATAACATCTTGTAAATGACATGATAGCAACAGTGTATCAACAATGACATCATAATTATCAAGAAAAGTAAAAGAAATATTTCTTCTGCTGTGTCTCTCATTAAGAATTCAGCAGAATTGTCAGCAGTTCTTATATATATAGCATTTAAGACATCAACACATTTTAACAATGTTGCAGTCTAAAGAATGCACTCATACAAATATAAAGAAATATAATAAGAAATCTTTAAGTTTCTGTTGTACTCATCATCAGACACTGTTCATCAACACTATTTTAAACATTAATGAGTTAATAAACTTGTCAAAGTCAGTTCTGAAGATCAAGTCTGTAAAAATTAAGTCAGTTAAGAATGTAATGAATACTGTAAATAACATCATTGACATATCTGCTCTGCTGAAATGAAACACAGAAACAGAACAAGATAAAGAAAAATACTAAACATAAGAAATGTAAGTGTCTTAAGGCAAATCTGCTGACAAAATGCTTACACAACAATGATAAGATACACATTCTGAATAATATTGTTGCATAAAAAAGACAGCAACAGAGACTCTGTCACTGCATGT
>JAABUJ010003445.1_pt1 | contig 17771 bp, 19 predicted proteins | sample 5559131 | NCBI WGS metagenome assembly JAABUJ01 (sample SAMN10711875, study PRJNA513366) | rock metagenome | isolation source: Antarctica rocks | place: Antarctica: Victoria Land, Mt New Zealand nord | collected 2016-01-07 | reverse complement strand
CGCACAAAAAAGGTCCGCACCGACCATCTACCCACCGGCTTCTGGGGCCAACGGCGGCGGCATGCGGCCCCAGAAGCCGCTGCTCCGCTTGACCTAGCCGCCTGATGCAGCGGAAACTAGAGAATAATAACTCTGCTGATCGCGATGCCCCATTAGCAATCGCGCTCGGCAAACGGAATAAGGAATCCTCACATGCTGTGAAGGGAGCACGATTGCGATTTCATATCATCTACGAAACTGTATCCGCTGCAGATTGCGAATTAATAAGCTCCAGGATGACGCGGTCGAGACCCTGAGTTAAGCGCGCTTTCTCTTTACCTGAAACTCCAGATACCAAATCGTTGTACTGTTCAAGTACCGCGCCGATCGCTTCCCGACACACGTCTTCGCACTCGTTAAGCTTCACGGGTAGCTTCTTTGTGATCTCTTGCCAACTCAATCCATCATGGACTGCCTGACTACGAGCGCTGTACATGTCCTGCAGCAGGGCATAGGTGTCCTGCGCAGATCTCTTGTGACGCATCAACGCAGCCCCTCTGAGCCTAAACTTATACGACAAGTCATCCTTATCCGTCAGTAGAGATTCGAGAGCAACGACGAGATCAATAAGGCGGTTTTCTGGTCGGAGCTGTGTGTAAGACTGGAGGAATCGGTCACACGCCAAATTAAGGGCTTTAGACGATTCGTGCTTCTGAACGAGTTTGATCTGTGCACGCGTCCGCTCGACATCCTCGTCTACCAAGGAGTACATCGTTCCGTAGTTAGTGCTGGCAAAGGAATCTTCCCGCCAGACTGCGGAATATTCAGGGAAGATGGCAGGACCAGTACAGACGTAGTACGCGCGGTCAAACCCGACCATCCCGTCACGCGACAGACGCAGGGCGATAAGAGCGTTGCGGCACGTTGCCAGCCACTCCTCGTGAACTTGCTGAAGCAACTGAGTGCGCGTCCCACGATCGAGGGGGGTGGTGATTGACCATAGGAACTTGCCATGCATTGTCGACAGAGAGGCGAGGTCGATCAAAGGGAACGGCTTGTAGGGTGCCCAGTACCGCTGCGCTAGGTCGTTCTTCTCGTCAGGTTGCAGTGGGCCAATGGTTAAATTGGGGCCAAGTTCATAGTCATGCTCAGCGCGAAATAGGTTGAGCGGCACAACAACGCGCCACTTGAGTTCCGTCGATAACCACATAGCCGCATAGCCGCGAAAACTCTGCAGCACGACCTCCACAGGGATATGAACCGAATCATGGCTAACCATCGCGTCGTAGATGGGTCTTGCAAGCGATCCCAACAACATTCGAAAGGCTCCGCCAAGCCGCAGCATCTCATCGAAGGAAGTACTGTCTCCGGCAGTAGCGTCTTGGATTGGGTAATGTGGCAGACCACACAGTAGCTGATCCCAAAGTGAACGGGCTGTATCAATCACTGTTGCGTCGTTCCGACATCGGTCGCAGGCTAGCTGGATGGCGTCTGCGAGTTGGTTAACGGCTGTCCCCTGTTTAGGCATTCCTGCCGCATCGAACTGGACACTCGTTTGTTGGCTAACGTCCATTCCAGCGATTGAGTGCGGCACAATTGCGAGGAATCGCTCTGCGAAGGGCCGGTACGTTGTGGTAAGTCCATCGAGAATTGTGTCAGCGTTATCCATGTAATGAACCTCCTTGAACTCGTCTCTCAGATGGCTAAAGCATAAGCAGATCACTCCTGACCGATAACGGCATGCTAAATCGCGTGATGGACACGAGGCGCTTCAAGGTGACTGCTTGCGACTACAGGATCTACTGGCACCGCTCATGCCACGAGCAAGCACACCTTATGTCAGCCGTCGGCCGACTAGTAAGATATGCCCTCGTGTCACACTTGATGCGCCGCTCCGCTCCCCCCTATTGCATCCCCCTCCTGGTCGCTCGCCCGTCCCTAGCCTATCTTGTGCGGCCGACCCTAATAGACACGGTAGATCTGGGTTGCTGGTGCACCTAGAAATCATCCTAATCGCGTTCCACTGCCGCGACAGCCAGGGCCGTGTGGACCACGCGGCCGATCTCGTCCGTCGTTTGCGCGTCCGTCCGTCCGCTCGTCACGGCCGGGACGATCCTCGGCCATCGCCTGCGCCAGTTCCGTGGCCGAGAGATCGACGAACGCCCGCGCCAAGGAGAGCGCCACCACCCGTTCCACCTGGCTCGTGCCCAGCGATGGCCACCGTCGGGTTAGCCGCTCCAGTTCCCGACAATACAGCTCTCCCACCGGCGACATGGTCCATCTCCTGGCGTCATCGCCCGTCCGTATACCGCCCCAGCCGCAGGCGCACCGGCGGGATGTGGCTGCTATCCACGACCATGCGGTACCGCATGTGGCGCAGCTGATCCGGCCGCAGCAAGGGCCACTCTTCCCGCGTGTAGTGCCGTGACTCCTCGCCGCGCCCGTTCTCGCCAGGGAGGTCGCGGTAGGCGTTGCGTTTCCCCAGGTTGCGGCAGACCCACTCGGCGTCCGTATCCGTCGTCCCGCCCAGCACCAACCGATGGGTCAGGTTGCGGATGATAATATCGGCCCGCTGCTGCCCGTAGTTCGCCCGCAGTTGCTCCGTTGCCTGCAACGCCACCACGTACCCTACGTCGGCGCTCCGCATCATGGCAATCCCTGTGTCCAGACCATGGATGCGCCCGATCACGCCCGCCTCGTCGATGATGATGCGGACGCCCCGCGACAGGCGTCCACCGCCCGTCGTACGCCGTACCAGTTCCGTCTGGATCAGGGACAGCGCGACCGAGAGCAGCGGGACCATCACGTCGCCGAGCGCCCCGACCTGCAATACCAGCGCCGTCGGCCGGGCCAGAAACGCGTCCAGGTCGAAGAGCGGCAGAATCCCCGGTGCCATGACGCGCGTCAGGCGCGGATCGGTGAGCAGGACGAACCGCTCGACCAGTTCCCCGATCACCGCGCCGCGCGCCCGCTCGTTGTAGAGCAGTTCCCGGAGCGTGGTGCCCCGGAGGGACGCCGCCTCCGTCCGGGGGTGGCTCGTCAGGTGCCGGACCATCTCTTCGGGCGTCACCTCGGCCAGGTACCGCGCCACATCCAGGAGCGTGATCTGAGGATTGAGGGCGCGCAAGTAGAGGAGCAGCCCTTTGAGGATCGAGGCGGTCTGTTTGCCCCAGTACGGGTCGGCGACGTAGCTGTTGGCGACGCCGGTCTCATCGCCGTACGTCGCCGCGAGGTACGCTTTGGCCGCCGTGTCGCACGCCTCGGGGAAGTGCGGGTCGGCCGGGTCGGCCGGGACCCAGGACAGCGGCTCGAAGGCGATGGTACTCTTCTCGGGCTGTGACGGGTTCCACACCAGGATCGTATGGGTGGCCTCCAGCGCATCCCGCGCCTTTTCCAACACGTCACCCTTGGGGTCGAGCACGATCAGGCTGTGGCGGTCGGCCTCGTCGCGGATACGCGCATTCGGAGCGCACGATCGGGACGATCCCCGAGTCCGTCTTACCCTGACCGACCGGCGCCAGGAGCAGCGCGCTCTGTGTCTGGGCCACGTCAGGGATGCGTACGGTCACCTGCAGCAGGCCGCCGAGCGCGTTGAAGACGCCGATGGGCCAGCCCGTCCCGCCGATCCATCCGGCCCGCCACAGATCCCGCAGCGTGCCCCACCGCGCCTCGCCGCCCAGCGGCCGGGGTGCGCCGCGCAGGTGGCGGCACCAGCCACCGCCGAGCGCGTGTGACCCGGTGACGACACGGACGGCCACGCCCAGCACCACGAGGACCACCAGGACCGTCAGGACACCGGAGTGCAGGACAATGGCGGCCAGACCGATCACCAGGCGCACTACAATTAACACCGTGATGACACTACCTAGCATCGTCCAGAGCGAGTCGATATTGTCTTGCCGGTTCATCATGTTCCTCCTGTCGTCGAATGGCGCGGGCCAGCTCCGCGCCCGCAGGGCCCGCGCCCTCCGCGAGCGTTGTCACGACCGCGTCGCCGTCGGGGAGCAGTCCGACCAGCTCACGGAGCGCCTCCTCCAGGTCACACCGCGCGGGCTGGGGGTCACGGTCGGCGACCGTCGCGGTGGCTCGCCAGACGCGCGTCACCGCTCGGCCTACAGCCCGCCGTTCCTGATGTGTCATCTCGTTCCTCCTCACATGTCCAGGACCATCTGCGGGCCCATATCCGGGCCGCGCTCCGCCCCCATGGCATGCTCGGCCGCCCGCGCTTTCCCTGGCGCGGGGCTGCGGAAGACCTGCCGACCGGCCGCCTCCGTCTCCTCTGGGAAGCGCTCCTGGACCGCCTCCCAGAGCGCATCGCTCCGGGTCGACACATCGACCATCCAGCCCTTGGCGATCGCCTCATCTATCTGGTCGACCGGGAGGTCCGCCGGGTCGTCCGCGACTACGATGCGGCCCCACCCCTTGGCCGTCCCTGCGGCCTGGAGCGCCTCACCTGGGCTATCGACCACGATGAGCTGGCCAGGTTCCCAGTGGCTCGCTGTGCCGAACGGCAGCCCATCGGGATGTGCTGCGGACCGTGGCGACCGCTCGGGCGCCGGTGGGACCAGCGGCGGCGCCGAGCCGGTGATCCGGTCCGCGTGCACGACGGCGAGGTAGCCGACGGCCAGACCGTACTCCTCCGCCGGGGTCACGCCCTCCTGACGGAGCCGGATCACCAGATCGATCGCACCGTGGCCGTCCTCGGTGCCGTGCGGGCCGAGCTCGGTGAAGTGGTGGACGTCCTCGCGATCCACCTGGATGATCCGGTCGCCGACCAGCCATCGGTCGGGATCGCGCCCGTCGCGCTCCGCCTCCAGGCGCTCCAACACCTCGTCGAGCGGGATGTCGTCGGCCCGGAGCGCCGTTTCGCGCACGGCGGGCGTCGCCCCCGCCAGTTGCCGCTCCAGGCTGCTGCTCTGGCCCCGCTCCAACTGGATGCCGTGGTCCCGGAGGTACCGATTGTACAGGGTATGCAAGGCTTCCAACTGCTCCGGTGTGCGGGTGAACGAGCTGGCGCTGAGGCGTCCCCGCGCATCGATGGGAATAGCCACCATGTGGAGGTGGGGGGTGGTCTGATGCTCATGCAGGGCAATCCCCACAATCTGCGCGTCGCCGTGGAGCTGGCGGATGAAGCCAGCGCTGTGCGTGACCCACGCCTCTTTCTGCTCGGGGTGTTCGGCAAACCAGGCATGGGACGCCGACAAGGTATAGTGGATGGCCAGCGGCGAGTTATACCGGTCGGACTCTTTGCCTTGCCGGGGTTTCAGGCCGCGCTCGTCCAGATGCTGCCGCGTGTAGCCAGCCCAATCGTCGCGGCTCACGATGATGCGGGGCGCGCGTGGATCGGGCGGCATCACGGTATAGTCGGGCACGAGATGACCGTGCCCCGTGCGGTGGAGGGACGCGTCGATACGGCTCCCCAGCCTCTCCTGGAGCCACGCCCGGCTGAAGTCGTCGGGACTGCCGATGATCAGGCGGTTCTCGTCCTGACGGACCTGAGCCGACCCGATCCAGCGGGCGTAGTTCTCCGGGGTCATACTCGTGCGCAGATCAGCCCGGACGTCGCGCCAGGCTGCGGGCGTCTCATCCTCGCGCTCGCGGGTTTTGTTTTTCTCGATGTACTGCTGCAAGCGGGTCAGCGCGTCGTACGTTTTCGGTTTAGTGCGGCTGACCTGAATGACGGAGAAGGCCATGGAGCCTCCGTGGGAGTAGGGGGCGCGACCCGCCGGGGGTCCGCGCCGGGACCAATATGTGTCGGCCCCACCCCTACCCTTTGCGGACGGTTGAGGTGGGGCCACGGCGCTAGCGACGAGCCAGGAGCGCCCGGATCAGCGCCCGGAGGGTCCAGGCCACGGCGCCAACGACGATGTGGAGGTACCCGAGGGTCAACCCATAGGGGCGGCGCGTGGGGCGTACCGCGTGGTCGAGGAACAGGAGGAGCGGCACAGGGGCCAGCGCCAGAGAGTGCAAAGCTGTAATCATGGTCGTGTCTCCAGGACGCGCGGCGGATGACACCTGTCGTCTGGCAGGCCCCCCACGCATCAGTCTCGCCCGCCGCGCCCATGCGACACGAGGACGATGGGCGCGAACCGGACGGATATCGGGGTCATAGCTGGCGCACCGGCGCAAACCGTGACCGAGCCAACGAACAACCACCCTACCCTCGGCGACGTTCACCGGCGAGCCGCATCGGTCGCCTCGTCGTGTGCGCGTCGGTAGGCAGGGCGGACGAATCAGCGATCGTCCTCACGGGGGTCGCGGAGGAGAGGACGGACAGCCGTGGGCTGCGGCCGACCCCGCGTCCCGATCAGGTGAGCGAGCCGCGCCACGTCGGCGGGCAATTCCTCCAGGCCGGTCCAGGAACCGAGGGCCTGGACCGTGAACGCGGTGGCAGAGGCGGCAAACGCCCAGGCTACTGCCAGCATTGCGCCGATGGAGCGCGCGTAGCCCTCACTCAGGCGCCCGCCCCGTTCATAGGCGCTGTCGAAAGCGGCCACCAGCACGCCGACCATCACGGTGAGCGTGATCGCGGACAGGGCCACGGAGAGGACGGCGCCGATGAAGCACATCCCATGGGCGGTGAGGAGATAGACGCCAAGGCCGCCGCCTCCAACGGTGAGGGCGCGGCGGACCCAGCGTTGGCTGGCCGACGTTGGGTTTGTGAGCGATGGTTTCATACACATGTCCTTTCGCGGCATGGCGCACGCGACGGGAGCGAGAACTGTCGACCCTGCGATCGCCGGGTGATGCGACAGGCTTCCGAGTCAATTAATGGCACCAACGCGTGGCTGAGTCTGTCCTTAATTTGCGCAATTAGGTTGCCTAATTAGGGCAGTTAAGGCGCACATTGAAATTCGACAAATTTGGAGCGTGCGGCACGTGCATCTGACCGGCTCTAGCGTGCTATGATGGCAGTAAGTAATGCCGCCACGGTCCAGGCCGTGGCGGCATCATCCGCAGCAATCCCGAGCGTGGTGTGGGGGTTGGTGATGGGACAGAACGATCCGTCTTCGATACCGCTGGGTATGATGATTAGAGGGTGCCGTAAAGCCGCTGGTTTAAGTCACGGACAGGTTATACAGCGCGCGTCAGATGCGGGCTACTATACCGGCCTCAACCCTAGCTCATTCAGCCGTATCGAGAACGGCGCGACGGCCAAGCCGGACGTGGAGACGCTGAAGGTGATCGCCGAAGGCATCGGCGTCGAACCCTCAGAGCTCCAGCGCTGGATACAGGCTCGGGACGCGATACGCGACCGGCGGTCAAGCCGCGATCAGGCCCTCGACTCGGAGGGTGAGCGGCCACCCCTGGAGCAGGCGCGTGGCCTTGAGGGCGAGCCACCACCCGTCGATAAGGTAACTGGCCCTCGGGATGAACGGTCACCCAACGATCGGCTGGCTGGACCTGGGGGCGAGCGGTCACCCGACGATCAGCTGGCCGCCTCTGGGGACGAGCGGAGAGGACCCGCCGCGCCAAGGCACGGCATGTGGTCCCGTCGCACCCGTGGGTCCGTCACCCTGGGTATCGGTCTAGCCATTCTCGCGCTCTGTGGGACGATCTATGTCGCGCGCGTCGTGTACGCGTCGCGTTCGGTTCAGGGGACGCAGTATTTGCGACCATTTCTGCACTGGCACCGCTGCGGCTCAGTCCCGACGCATATCGGCTCCGCCTACTTCATGCCCGCCCGCTACGATAGCTTCTGCAACGTGATCGAATGGGATTTCCCCGACGCGTCCGCGTTTACGACGTGTACCTTCTATGGAGAAAGCCCCGCGCTTCTGGTAGGCGGCCATAGGTACGTCGGGACGACGGACCCCCAATATGGCATCTTCGAGCACCGGTTGAAGGTGGCGACGGTTCCGGTGCCACACTCGCCGACCGCCGTCTGGCAACCCCTGACCACGATCAACCCCGCGACGATCTACGTCCAGGTCTACGACAATAACTACTCGCGCACCGGGGAGATCGGTCTCGGTCGCATCAAGGCAGTGTGCTCTTGAGGTCAGGGCGGAGGAACGCTGGATGCGTTCCTCCGCCCGTCCCCAAGGGTCGATGCGCCACTAGGCCACGGGGAGCGCGGCCACGCCCGTGCGGAAGTCCCGCACATGCTGGGGCAGCTCACGCAGCGTCCGCCAGTCGCCAGCGTGGAGTCCTTTGATGCGCTGCTGGAGGAGGTCATCGGAGATCAGGCCGTCCTCGTTCAAGCGCATCCAGTGGTCGTAGGACGCGTACAGGTCCCACGAGATGTCCCACAAAACGTCCTCGATCGTCCGTATGGACTCCGCAAGATCGTCGTCTTGATGGGCCAGGCACCACCTCTCTATCACATCGAGGTGCGCCTCCATCTCAACCGAGAAAATCCATCGTGACCGGCGATCCAGCGCGGCTATATCAGCGATGGCTAACCAGGCTAGGGCTTGATCTATCGATTTCAGACACTCGTCCTTGCTCTCCATGTGCCTACTTTCAAGTAGAACGTCCTCAATCGACTTCACGGCGCTCAACAGGTGCTCTGTCACTTGATGGGCCGGCGTCTCTCCCATATGCCCGGCGTGCCCCTCGTAGGTAGCTGTCCTCCTTGTTCTCCCTACGCTAAAGCTCACGGTGTTGACTCCTTCCGAGTCGACGACTCTGCTGTCCGGCCAGCCAACAGAACCGGACCACGCATCCGCGGCACGTCGATTCTGAGAGTGAACCGGCGCGCCCGAGGCGCATGACCACGCGGCCCTGTCTTGTGTTCTCCAGGCATCTCCCCAAGGTGGCCGCGCCCTCAGGACCTTTCTCTCTTCCTTCGTCGGCGATCAGCGATGCTTCCTGCCGATGGTCGAAGGGTAACCAGTATGGCTCGAGAGAAGAACTGCGACAGCGTCCAGTATCGCGCTCCTGCCGCCATCGCCGCAAGCGGTTCTTTGGGCATGGCGTGGCCACCATACTGGGCGCGGAGGACCATGGCTATGGCTCTCCGGTTGAGGCGATGAGCAACCTGTAGGTAGGCGATGCGGCATGGTCACCGACGCTCACGCGGCGCTAATAAAATGTGTAAGGAGGACGCATTTCTTGACACCGATCCCCTGTACCGCGTCCGTCGTCGTCCGTGGCTCGGCCTGGCGACGTCCGACACAGGCTTAGTAGGATAGGGGATGTGACGGCGACCAAGGGACCGTCTCCCCGGTTGTGTCGATCATGTGGACCGACGACAAAGGCGGCTGCCGTCGCCATCGTCCCTCCGCACTGATGGGAGCGTCGGCCAGTTTATCGCCTCGCGGTCCGTCGCTCTACCGAGATGATGGAGCCAGGTTAGAGTCTCTGTGGTGTACCTGGGGATGACCGTCAGCTTGGCGATATGAATCGACGGATCGACGCTTGCCTCCTTCCTGCTGGGCGTCGCGTCGAGTGGTCGGACGTCGCTAGCGGATACGTCGAGTGCTCCGGCGCCAGCTCTGCGGTATATGGCTGTGGAGCATGCACCAAGCCTCCGGCGGAGCGTGGCGACAATGCGGTACATAGTCGCTGGTCAACGACGCGAACTGGCTACCCCAGCGTGATCACCGTCGCCGTGAGCGCAGGAGCAACGGTGGGCAGCGCGGGCAAGCTAGGCGCGTGGCGTACGTGCGAGAGAGGGTGTGATCTGGCCCGGCCGGTGGGTCGATGTAGTCGACACCCGCCATGAGATGGCCGATCACATCGGAAGCGGTTGACCGATGGGGTCGAACACGATCGGCGAGGTCGTAGAGCAGAACCTCGATGGGCGGCGCCATCAGGCCGGTCTTTGGCCCGGAATCCATTGCCGACAGTCCCCCGTCGCGGCCGATCCACATGTGTATATAGACATGTGCGTTAGATCCGTGGTTGTGTGTCCTCAACACCCAAACCGGCCCGTACGCTGGCACGCTGAGAGCGTTTCTCTGGGGCGCAAGCGCGACCCAGCGCGACGCGACGACCTCGCGCGAACGCCTCCGAGATGGCCCGAAATATCCCTACCAGGTCCGTTAGGCTATTGAATATCACCTACATAGGTTGTATAATTAAAGCATGAGAACGGTGCGTTCTCATCACAACCTTTAGGGAGGTTAGATATGACAACGGCGGAACGGACCAGGGCAAGGACGCGCATCAGGCGGCGTGACGCGCGGCTGTATGAGGTGCAAAGCCAATCAAGCAACGACGACTTCCACGTGTATGACCTGGATACGCACACCTGCACATGCAAGGCCGGACAAGAGGGCCGCTACTGCTGGCATTGGGGCGCGGCGAAGGAGGCGGACGAATTCTACGCCCATTGGCGCGCGTGCCACGGCCGCGATCCACAAGGCTGCTACGTCGAACTCGGGACGCTCGTCCCCGGCGGAGCGGACGGCCTCCGAGAATTGTTCCAGTAAACAAAAAGCGGGGGAGATGTTAGGGCATCTCCTCCGCCACAAACCAGGGAAGGACAGAGATATGACTATCGCAACCGCAGCTATCTCCAGTGTACCCGCTCTCGCCGTTTCCGACGACATAACCGTCCGCGTACGGTTTTGCCCCGGTGATCCTATCCGGTTAACCGAGGTGACTATCGAGCCCGACCCCGTTGATGATACTGCACTCCTTCAGGCCATTGACCAAACAATCACGCGTTTGATCGACTTCGCGGCCAAGTATAGCGAGGCCATGGCCGCAGACGGCGCTCCGACGCGCCTACCAGTGTCGTGGTATGGCCGGGCTCGTTAGCACTTTGATTTGTTCCGCGAGTCGGCCGGCTGGGTCGGCTCGCCCATGATGTCACCGAGAGGGAATAGCCATGAATCCAACAACCATGAACCTGGGACGCATCGATGCCTGGATCGGCCGCCTGGCCGAGGAAACGGACCTAGCCGCGCATAGCGATGACATGGCGCGCTACCTCACGACGCTGAGCCGCTTTTGGTCGTACTCTGCCCGGAACTGCTACCTTATCCTGGCCCAGCGGCCAACCGCGACGCACGTAGCCAGCCGCAAGACGTGGGAAAGCCTGGGCAGAACGGTCAAGCCCGGTGAGTGGCGGCAGGCGATCCAAATACTATGTCCCCACTTTAAGAAGGGACGCGATGAGAAAACCGGAGAGGAGACGGAAGAACTGGTCAGGTTCAGCACGGGGTACGTCTATGACGTCGCGCAGACCGACGGCGAGCCGTTGCCGGAGGTGCCATGGCACCAGACAAACGGCTTCGACGATCTCTATGGCTGGCTTGTCGCCGCGACGCGGCGCCTTGGCCTGGCCGTGGCCGAGTATGATGACTTGGATGAGGGGGTACACGGATGGAGTAACGGGCGCGGCGTGATCGCCGTGAGCACGCGCGACCTGACGGGAAGCCGATGCCAGACGCTCCTGCACGAGGTAGCCCACGAGCTCTGCCACGATCGACGGGCGCGGCTGAGTTTCTCGCGCCAGATGTTGGAATGCCAGGCAGAGGCAATCAGCTATTGCCTATGCCTGGCCCTGGGTATCCCCACGCCGAACACGCCCAGCTATCTGGCACTCTACCGGATAGACAAGGCGATCTTGATGGCAAACCTGGAGGCCATCCGGGGCGGGGTAGCTCGGGTGCTCCGCGAGATGGACCGCGCACCGCTGCATGGTACGGCGGCCGCCTAACGGGCCACCCCGGCCTGGGAATCCGGGAGCGCGACGGCTCCCGGATTCCCCGCTCTTTCCCGGTCGACCCACTCGACGCGATACGATAAAGGGGCAGGGAATGAGCGACGAGGGAGGCGCCATGGAGATAGAGGGCACATGGTATACAACAGCCCAGGCGGCCGAAAAGCTGGGGCTGTCGCACAATACCATCCGCACTGCCATCCGACTGGGCACGCTGAAAGCCACACTGATCAATCCACGGCTCAATGTGGTGACAGCGGAGGCGCTTGAAGAGTACCGGCGCGAGCACTTGGGGCGCCGGGGACGACCGCCACGCCGCCAGTCTGATCGAGAGAGCACTAATCATCAGCCGACAGTGGATGACTAAGAGGCGTAGCGATCATTAGAGGTGCGCACTCCGTGCCCAATGCCGTCGATCTTGTTGCCCTGGCACGAGCGAAGGCGTCGGGACAACCAGCGCGGGCGCATGCAAGCGCTGACTTGAGCGTCAACCCGGCCAGTAAAGCCGCAGTATTTAGGAACGCATCAGGGGTAGGTCCGCCCTTTAGTGGTGTTATTGGAAAGTGACACATCAAGGGTAACTGTGCGGGAGCAGGTCCGTCGGGATGCCCAACTGGTGCGGCTCACGGTGGACGACCTGCCGAGAGATCCTGGGCCGCGCGGGCACCAGGCATGCGTGCCCTCTCCGACGTGCCCATCGCCCCACCGCTCGCCTCGGCCGCCGCGCGCGACCTGGCCGCCCGCTACGTTGGCGACCCCAACAGCGCGGCCTGGCGGCACTACGGGCGGCTGGCCGGCTTCACCAACCGGAAGTCGAAACACCGGCGTTTCGATGGCACCTATCCAGTGGTGGCGCTGCTCGCCACGGCGGACGGTGTGGCCGGCGCGGTCACGGAAGTGCTGGAGGTCGCGCGGACGCGGCTGGCGACGATGCCCGTCGGACTGCGGGGCAGGGTAAGCGCGCGTCTGAGAGTTCTGCCACGCCCCCAAAACACGGCGGATGTCTCGCCCCTCGGTCAGCTATACCGCCGTGAGGTTGCGCGGCTCGCCGAGCGATACCCCGCTCTGGATGCTAGTCGGCTCGACTGGATGATCGTCCTCTCGCTCGCGCGGACGTTTACCGATGCCGAGCCGGCCGAACTCGCACGTGCCATGTACGAGGGGAGCCCACGCCTGGACGAGCGTAAGGCCGGGCATGTGGCCGACTACGTGACGCGCACGGTGATGAAGGCGCTCGGGGCGGCAGCACAGGAGGGAATGGGACAGTGAGTGGGCATAGAGGACCCTGCCGATAGCGCCCTCGCGTGACGCAGACCTAACGCCCTATGGATGGTTGTGTGGATCATGGTTACCCTACTGCACCTCAATTATTCACCGGTGCTGCGCAGTATGCCGTTTACACAGCCTACGCAATGTGTCGACTAGAATGCCAGCCCAACGGCATTAAGTAGGGAGCGTGCCACATCTGCCCCCTCGTCACCCTGCGCTAGGAGGATGCGCCGTTCGTGCTCGGTCAGGGTGATCTTCTCCTTATGCTCTTCCATCTTGCGTCGGAAGAGCGATCGCGCAAGGTTCATCTCATCGCCAGTCAAGTCGAGGTCTTCCCTCCACGCTTCTAGAGCGGTGTCCGAGTTCAACAGTTCCCTGCGCACCAAGTGAGCTCCGTGCTTCATCACGTCTGGCCATGGCTCGGCGGCCGTCAGCGTGGCGTCGTCGCTCCAGAAGGCAGCGGTTATAATCGGCCCCGTGACGCCTTGATGATCTTCCAGAACGTACTGAAGGGCCTCTTCATCTGCCATGTCGCGTAACTCAGGCGGCATCCCGCGTAGGTAAAGGTTAAGGTTGTAGGGCTGGTCCGTCCCTAATGGGCTGCGCGGGCTGTGTTCATCGCGGAAGACACCAACTAGCACGCCGTCGCCGAAGGTCACTGTGCCACGCGTACCTGCGGTATCCTGGCGACTATAGTTGGGACCGTCCCATGACAGTTCGTTAACCAGCGTCGGGTCGTGCGCAAGCCAGATTGCGTACGCGATTGTAGCCAGGACTGCCCCATCACGCAGTTGCTCTTGCCGTGGAAACAAAGCACTATCTGTCGTCATGTCTCATTCTCCTCTCCGCCAACCCTTGGGTCACTGGCCAACGCCATTTTATAGCGAGTGTCAGCGAGTGTCGCTCAGTTGTCCCACTTGTCGCGATTCTCTTTCCTGGAGAGCACCTGAGCATTGGCAAAACTATTCTCGCCACCCTTGGAGAGTGGGACGCGATGGTCGACTTGCGCCTCGTTCGCAGGAGCCCTCTCTCCTTTTCTACTTTGTTGCGGCGCCGCCAAATCGATTCCAGAGCGATCAGATTTCAGGGTGCCACTATTCATACGTCTGTTTTCGTCTAGGATAGTTTTCTTCTGTTTGTCAGTAAACTCTTTACCCGGTCCAACCCCAGGCCCGTCCTTCAAGTGCGCGTACGGCCCTTTCTCAAGCTTGACTTGATCTTGGCCCTTGCCCACCTCTTGACCTGGCACCGCGCCTGGCTTGCGCCTCACATCGGATGCGCCTTGGCTGCCCCACGGATGCTCCCTCCCGGTTTTGCCCTGCTCCCTTGGGCGCGCTCCGCCTTGGTCGCCCTGTCCGCCTCTGCTCTCAGGTTTTGGATTGAGTGTCTCCAGTGGTCGGGTGGCCTCTTGCCTCTCTTTTGTCATACCCCCTCCCGTCTTTGCGCCGTCTACGTGCTCGGCTCGTCTACGCGTGTGGCGAGGTAGTCGGCGGGCCAGAAGTAGTCACCGAAATTTAAATGGTCGAATGCCTCTCTTAGGCGCTGTGGCTGCTCCCCTACATTGCTCAAGCTCATCAGCAATGCCTCAAATCTAGACGGGGATGCCATACCAAAGATGACGGCGTCACTCGATAGGCGCATCTCCGGCACTTGCCATAGGCTCTCTAGTTGTGCAGCCAAGGTATCACCGGAGAGGGTAAGTTTACGTGCGTCGCGCCAATCTTCGGAGAGCGGGTGGACGCCTTCCATTCCGTCCTCAATGGCGTTTTCCAGCTCGCGACGCACGTCCATCCATCGGTAGGGACCGGCCTGGAATGCGACATCGCCCGACGAGCAGGGCGGTGCCGCTCCATCGAGAGTTGCAAGAGCGCAGTCCCGGGCATGGGTGATGAGGGCTTCGGGTTGGAAGAAGCGGATGAGCGCGCCGTACCGCGTGTCGACCGCGACCTGGGCGGCATAACCGATCGCGCACTCGACCTGTCGCCTGGGATGAGCATTCACATGTCCGAGCCATCGTGGTTCGGGCGTCGGGGTGGTGAGTCCGATGAGGTGGGCCGCGACGATCAGTTCGATCCAAGCGGCGAGCCGGGCGCCATCGTCCTCGTCGTTCTCGGCAAGCTGTACTGCTGTGACAATCTGCTCCAATGTGCAGGGGCGAACGCCGCGGCAGGCGGTGCCACATCCGGGGCCTCGGACGCGCGCTAAGGGAACATCATGTCGGGCGGGGCGCGCAGTCTCCCAGTCTTCTCCCAGCGGCATCCGCGCCAGGATCGGACGATCCATGCCATCCACGAAGATGGCCGCTATGCCGGGTGGCAGCGTTACCACGTACCGGGACTGTTCGCGGTCGAGATTCATCGTCGCCCCCACGCTCTCTCGGTCGTCTTGCGCCGGCAACCGGTGCATAACCTTGAGTGCCGTATTCTTGACCACGTCGGGCAAGACCTTGGAAGGAATCTGCTCCGCCACGATGATGCCCTCGCCGTATGCGCGGATCTCAGCTAATAAGCCCGCAAATAGCTCGACTGCGTGGGCGGCAGGGGTGCCCGGCCGGGCGTTCTTGAGCAGTCGATGCGCCTCTTCGAGCACGGTCACATGAGAGAGCAGCGTAGGATCTTCGGACGACCCATGGCGAACTCGCAGATGCTCGACCAAGCGAATGAGCACGGTCCCGATGAGAAACGCTTTATCTTCGTCGCTGCCCACGTCCTCGATCTCGATCACCACATTCCGTTGCAATAACGCGCCGACGTCGAGAGGATGGCCGCCCTCGAAAAAGCGTCCCGGTGTCCCTAAGCGCAAGCTGCCGATACGGACGTCGACGAAACCGCGCACGTTATCAGTCACCTCGCGCCCATACCCGATGCCCTCGACGACCACCTTGGCCGTGCGTTGAAGATCGCCCAGCATCGGGTAACGGGGAATGACGGACTTCATCTTCGACTTCCCGAGAGCGAGTTCCCAGCCAAGATCGGTGTAGCAGCGAGTGAGGGCGGCGGCGAGCACCTGCGGAAAAGGCTCCTCCGCTTCAAACGCAGCCAGGAACAGGGCGCGCACGAGATCGACATGCGTCTGGAGCGGGAATCCAGGCTCAGGTTCTAGCGGGTTGAGCGAAGCGGGCACGGCCTTGGGATCGCCGGGTCGTAGGACATGCACAGTTGTCCTTTCCCCTGCCACCTGGCCCGTGGTGCGCGCGTATTCGGGCTTCGCCCTTTCCTCAAGACGGCCCGCCATGCGCGAGTACTCGGCCTTGGCTGGCTCGATAACCAGCCAGGGGATGCCGGCGACGGCGAGTTCTTCGAGGAGGGCGCGCACAGTCTGGGACTTGCCCGATCCCGTCGCTCCACACACAAAGGCATGCCGGTTCAGGGTGCTCTTCGATACATAGATAGGTCCCGCCACCTTGATGTTCGTGTCCAGCACGTCGCCAAGGCGGATGCCCTCCTTAGGGGATTCAGGAGTCAGATCGAAAGTCGGCAGGTTGACTATACGGACGCCGGGCATTTCCTGCTCGGGCGGTCGGCCGATGGTGGCAAGCAGGTCTGTCGTGGCGTCGAACGGGGACGAGGGACCATCAACAACCGTCGATTCACATGCGGTGATGTCCACGAAGCGACAAGTTTCGGTCCCAGGCACGAGGATATAGGGCTGCCGCGCAAGGTCGCTCCCACCACAGAGCAGGGCAGCGACGCGCCGTGTCTCGCGCGCCGTCGGCGTCCCGACAAGCACATGGACGCGCCACAGTCCCGTCGCGCGCGCCCGCGAGAGTTCTTGGTGTCGCGCCTCGATGCGCTCCACCTCGAAGGCATCCTTCTCCGAGCGTTTCGCGTCGTACATCCGTTTTCGCAGACGCGCCATCTCGGTGTGTACGGCCGAGAGCCCGAGCGGCTCGGCCACGACAAGCCAGGCGAAGGCTTGGCGCGGCAGAGACATGATGTACTCCTCGAAAGGCGCGCGGTACATCCCCGCCGGCGAGTCGTCCGGAGCGACGAAGTGGGAATCGACGGTACCACAGCACCGGGTCCAGGTATCCAGGGCGGTCAGACGACCGATCACATGCCCGGGTGCGACGTGTTTTCCTCGACCACCGGCTGGGAAAAGGATAGGAACGGCCGCATCTGGGTCGGCACCCGGAGAGGCGTTCTCGTCGCCGAAGGCGGGCTCGCCGCCCACATAGACCTCGATGGGCGAGACGTCGGCGGGTACAGGGGCGGCAGAGCGGACCCAAGCGACGGCCACGGGAGAGCCCTCGCTGTGCGCCCCGATCAGCGCGGCGAGCAGCCCGGCTCGCATGGCGTCGCTGCCCTGACTGCGCCGTGCGGGCGCACGCGCCCCGCTCGCGGCTCCCTCGGCGTCGGTGGCATCCACACGTCGGGGCACGGCGAGGATCTGATGGAAGGATAGATGTCCCAGGAGCGCGCCAAGGTCTGTCGGGCCGCTATCTGTCACGACGCCTCCTCCAGTGTGTCGGGCTTGGGGCCGCGCTCGACGCGCGGCAGGCCCGCGATGTCGGGATTGCAGTCGGCGACGACCGTCTGACGGACCCCCGACTCCACCCCGACGTACAAGAAGGCGGTTTCCGGTAGCTGCTGGATTTCGTACGGCTCGATGGTGAGATCGTAGACGCGTTGCTCGTTGGTGCTGGAGCTTTCGGTCGTGCTCTCCGACATCCCGCGCGTCACGCCCCAGGAGCGCGAGGTGCTCCGTCCCACGTACCGATCCAGGAACACGAAAAACGACGGTTGGTAGTTTTTGCTCTGTCCCCGCGTGTCTGTTATGCCCTCGCTGTGCGTCACCCCGCGGCTTGTGCCCTTGGTCATCCCCGTGACGAGGAACTTGTGCTCGTGGCCGATGAAGTCGGCGACGCCCTTGGCGTCTTCATCGTTGCCCAGCGCCATGAACGCGG
>JAABUJ010003441.1_pt1 | contig 17786 bp, 15 predicted proteins | sample 5559131 | NCBI WGS metagenome assembly JAABUJ01 (sample SAMN10711875, study PRJNA513366) | rock metagenome | isolation source: Antarctica rocks | place: Antarctica: Victoria Land, Mt New Zealand nord | collected 2016-01-07 | reverse complement strand
GAGCGCACGCGCGCCGTGGTTGGTCTGGTCAACCGCCGCCTCGACCGCCAACAGCGGCGCCGGGCGGCGTAACCCGATCGACGGGGAGGGGGCCATGCGTCTCTCCTCCTATTGCCAAGATGAACTAATAGCGTGCCGCAGCTCGGGGTCCTCTTTGGTCCCCCAGCGCACCCGGCGCTCGACGCGTGTCTTATTGGCGTGACAGCGGTCGCAGTGCCACGCCACGTTGGCGGGATCATTGCCGGCAAGCACGCCATGGACGTGGTCGCGCTGCATGCCGGGGTCGCCGCAGTCGGCGCAGGGCTGCGGGTCGGTGTAGAGCCTTCGCGCCTCCGCGCGCAAGCGGTCTTTCTGGCGCGCCGCGTCCGTGGCGCGGTGGCGGGGTCCGGTGCGATCGGGGTACTTGCGCAGGTACGAGTCGCGTAGCAGGCGCCACACGAAATCGCCGCCGTAGCGACCAAGTGTGACCGCGAAGCCAACCTTCCCCAGGGCGGCGAAGTGGCTCGCGCCATATGTCGCCAGTGTCGCGGCTCCACCGGCGCGACCGAGCTCGGCGAAATAGGCGCGGCGCTCCTCTGGCTCCGTCGGAATGGCGCCCATCAGGTGGCCCCTTTCAGGGGACGAAGAGGACGCGTCGCCGTCGTCGTTGTGGTTAATCAAGGAACCTCCTCCTTCGTGCTCCATACTCTTGTAGGGCGCGGATACGCAGAACAGGCGCGCTGGTGATGCGCTCATTCGCCGGTGACGCGTATCGGTGGGGGAAGATGTTGCCCTATCGATCCCACGAGGAACCGTGTGGCCTGGGGATCCACGGCGGCATGATGCCCCGTGAGGGGTGTTCGCGTGGTGTGCCGCCCGGCGCGTCCGTGTCCTCCCCATCGCCTTCCAGCGTGCGCTCGCTCTCACCGCTGCTCGGCAGTGGATAGAGGGGGCGTGGCTTGACGGGCATGTCGTCGACGTTCGTCTGGGGGTCGGGGTAGACCCGGCAGCCGGCGTAACCGGCGCCGCGCAGGAACGCGACCGCAAGGTCAACGCGGCGCGCCTCCTCGGTGTTGAGTAAACGCTTGTAGGAGCGGAACAGGCCGGGTTTGCTGTGTCCGCGCCGGAATCGCGCCAGGAGTGCGGCGAGGTCATGAGCCCCTTCGGGTGGGAGTCGCAGCAGGAGCGCGGCGGCAAGATCGGGCGCGCCATGCTCGTGGAGCAGGGCGTGGAGCGCTCCGATGTCGATCGTCGGGGGCAACTCCGCGTCGCGTTCGGGGTCATTGGCGTGCGTGCGTCGCAATGTCAGTCTCAACTGTCTACCTCCTTGAGCATTAGAGACGGGGCGCCGTTGGGCGTCCCGTCTCGTCTCCATCGTGTCATGTCGCCCAATCCGGCCTACGTCGGCTGGGCGCGCGCTGTCGTCATGCGTCCATCGTTCTCACCTCCTTCCAGGCTGGACCTGTGCCGGATGGGCGCCATCGGGCCAGCGTGTGTGCGAGCGCAACGCGCCGCCTTCCGGGACTCGTAGCTGGCATGGCAGGCCGCGACCAGCCGACCGAACCGCGCGAGGTCGATCTGACGGGCGGCCTGCTTCACCGTCTGGTAGATCGCCGCGCCGTCGGGTCGCTCGGCCAGCGCGCCAGGATCTCCGACGTCCGGCGGCAGGTCGGCGACGTATACCTCGGCTGCAGTGGGCAGGTCCAGGGTGGCCAGCGTGCGCAGTCGGCCTTTGCGCCCAGCGCGGTCGGGGTCGCCGAGCAGGATCAGGCGATGGGCGCGGGCCAGCGCGCGCAACTCGGCGTACATGCCGGGGCTCGGCTGGTTGGAGCCCAGGGCCACGGCCGCATCACCGAAGCGCAGGATGGCCAAACGATCCACGACGCCCTCGACGACAACGACCTCGTGCGCCTGGCGGCAGCGATCGAGGCCGACCACAAGACGGTCGCCGCGCACGTTGAGGTATTTCCTCTCCGCGTCCCACGCGGCGCCCTCGCCGTAGACGCGTGCCGTGGCCCAGACCGGTGCCCAGTTCCCGTCGACCAGGCGCCACTCGACGAAGGTGACGCGTCCGGCGAAGGTCTCGTGACCATCCCGGCGCAGCAGGCCCAGGAGTTGGGCGGTGTCGGGAGAGAGGTCGCGCTTGCGTAGCTCGGCGCCGAGCGTGTCGCTGGACACACCGACCCACTCGGAGCGGATCAGGGCGTCGGGGATGCCGCGCACGCGCACGTAGGCCAGGGCGTCGCGGTTGGTCGGGCGCCAGAGGTTGGCGGCCCATACCTCGGCTGCGGCCCGGTAGATGTCAATGGCGACTCGGTCAGGGAGGCGCGGCCCCGCAACGGGACGCGTCGGCTCTGGCGCCACTTTGAGCATGGGCGGGAGGTAGCGGTGTTCCCCCAGGTTCCCGCGCCGTGCGCCGAGCCGTTCCAGGGCAAGTGGGAAGTCGTGCGGCCACGACAGGCCCCAGTAGGCGCAGGCAAACGTGATCACGTCACTGCCACCACGGCCACACCCGAAGCACTTCCACCAGCCCTCGGCCAGGTTGAGGCGGAAGCTGGGGGTCTTGTCGTCGTGGCCGGGGAGCGGGCAGCAGGCGACCAGGAAGCCGCCCTGACGCTTGGGGTTGACCAGGAATTGTTCGACCGACACGTCGCGCTTGATGCGGTCGATCTCGGACTGCAGGATACGCATCGTCATCTCCTTGGGGTTACGGGGTTACGCGACCTTGACCAGGGTCGGGTCGATCAGGTGGAAGAGACGGGACGGGCCACCCGCGCCTTGGCCGGGGTCGGGCTCCCAGGCGGCAGTGAGGGCTTGGTGGGTGCGGGCGCGCGTACAGGCCACGTAAAAGGTGCGCACTTCCTCCTCCAGACCCGCCGCGCCCTCGCGCAGCACAGCCGGGTGTGGGAGTAGTCCCTCCTCGACCCCGGCTACCACGACAGCGCGCGCCTCGCGCCCCTTGTAGCCATGGATCGTGTGAACCGCCACGGCATCGTTCACGTCGGCGTCCTCCTCGACGAGCAGGTGGTCGAGCGCGCCGATGTCGCCTTCCTGCTCAAACAGGGCGCGCAGCGCGCCGATATCACCCTCAGCGCCCGCAGCCCTCGCACACAGCCACGCCTCGATCCCCGTGCGCTCCAGCACGGCGTCGAACAGGACGACCGGTTGCTCTGCCTTAGCCAGGGCGCGCAACCCGGTGTAGAGGCGAACGAACACCCCGAGCTCACGCCGGTGCCAGTCGGAGAGTCCCGGCGGCAGGTCGCGCTGGAGGCGATTGATCGTCCAGGGGCCGCTCATGGCGAGGGCGGCGCGGAGCGAGCGCGGCGGGGTACGCTGTATGCCACGGGGCGGCGCGTCGAGCGCGCGTAAGAGAGCGGCAGCATCGTCGGGATCGCGCAGCAGGGTGAGCCAGGCCATGAGCGCGTCGACCGCCGGTCGGACGGCGAGGTTTTGTCCTCCCGCCCGTGCCGCTAACCCGGTCGCACGCAGGGCAGCTGCCAGGTGGGAACGTTGCCGACGTGTGCGCACCAGCACCACGGCCTCACCCCAGTCGTCGAGCAGGCCACGCGCACGCAGATCGCGGAGGTACGCGGCGATCCAAGTCGCTTCCTCGGCGCGCGTCCGGGCGACATGCACCAGGGGGAGAGGTCCGTCGGGGTGGCGGCACAGACCCACGATGGCGCCGCCCGGAATGTGGGCGGCGATGGCGCGGGACAGGTTCAGGAGCGACCCGGTCAGGCGATAGGTCGTGCGTAACGTGACCACGCGCGCTCGTGGGTACGCCGTCGGAAACTCCAGCAGGAAGTGGGGCGAACTGCCGCCGAAGATCGACTGGCGTACGTCGCCGCAGGCGGTAGCGTAGCCTTCGGGGCCGGCAATGTAGGCGAACAGCGCCGCCTGGTAGGGCGACCAGTCCTGCGCCTCGTCACCGACGACACACGCATAGCGGGCGCGCACCTCTTGCCGCAGCGCCGCGATCTCACTGAGGAGGCGCACCGGGCGCACCAGCAGGTCGTGGATGTGGATGAGTTCACGCTGCGCCAGCAGGTCGTCGTGGACGGCGAGGGCCGCGTGGATCAGGGCGGGGTTGGCCATGCGGATCGGCAGTCCGAGCTTGGCGTCGGCGATGAGCCGGACGGCTTGATGAGGAGCGAGGTCCAAACCGATGGTACGGGCAGCCTCGGCGGCCGCCTGCTGGGTCTGGGCGCGCGTGGCGATGCGGACGCGCGGGCGATTGTCGTAGTCGCGCGCCCAGCCGTCACGGTAGAGTGCTAACCCCAGGGCATGAAAGGTGCGCACATCGTAGCCGTCGAGCCCGTCGTCGCCACTGCAGGCGGCGAGACGCCCACGCAGTTCGTGCGTCGCGGCGCGCGTGAACGTGAGGGCGGCGATGGCGCCCGCGCTTCGCTCGCCGAAGACGCCGGCGTCTCTGGCCTGTCGCAGCGCGCGCAGGCGTTCCACGAGTGTGTGGGTCTTGCCCGTGCCGGCATGGGCGAGCACGAGGAGCGGCCGGCACGGGTCGCTGTAGACGGCGTCGCGCTGATCGGGATCGAGCATTACACCTCCCGTGAGTGGTGAGTCGACGCGTTGGGAGACTCTAGATGATAGTGGAGCGATGGGCCTGACGCCTGGGGCAGCGAGGCCGATGGCGGTGGAGGCGCACCTGGTGGGGGGAGAGTCGGTCAAGCCGACCGATCTCTCTCCCTGCCGGAACGGCTGTCAGTTACGCCGTTTTGTCCGTCATGCCCGCGTGCTCCTGATCTGCCCGCGCGGCAGGGGTGGACGCCGTCCGCTGCTGGACAGGCCGAACGATTCGCACAGGCCGGATGGTTTCTGCCACCCGCGACGGTTGGGCGGTCAGGTATTCCGCCGCGCAGGGGTGCGCGCCCCACGAACTCGTGCCCATCACTTTCAAGTCGACGGCTGTCCCATCAAGCGAGGGGACTTCCAACAAGAAGACGCGGCGCTGACAACCCGCGCACCGTACGAGCCAGACGTGCCGGACGAGGAGCGGGAAGCAGCGGGCGGGTGCGATGCGATGGCCCAGCGCCACCAGTTGCTTCTCAAAGGGGGCCAGGACTGGCGCGACCAGCGGATAGCGGCGATTGGCAGAGAGCAAACCGACGGGAGTGGCCAGGGCGAGCCCCAGGCGCGCCACAAGACGGACGACGCTACGCAAGATGCGGATGCCGCGCCGGAGGATCAAACGCAGGGGCCGCGCGCGCTGCGGTATGTCGTCGGAACGGACTCTCCTTCTCTTTGTATGAGCAAGACCGCTGGATAGGATCGCGACGGTCATCAAGCCGGTGCCAAAGACGGCGATATGGGATAGGGCCAGGACATGATCGGATACCATACACATTCCTCCTGGGCAATAAGCGTGTTCTGTCGCACCAAGCGCGACATGGATCTGACGTAGAGATGGACGCGCGGTGGACCTCCTTTCCTGGCTGGAACAAACGGAATGACGCACGCAAGAGGCGCAGCCGCATCTCCTGGCGTCAACAACCCACGGACAGCGTTAATACTCGGCGCGTTCAAACGCACAACGTGTGCGTGTACTGACGCAAGAGGGCTTGGCCGTGCGCGTGCGACACAGAGACGGGCGGTCTCTCAGCGGTTCGCTCATGGTGGGACCGCACAGACCAGTCGGACCAGATGTGGCGGAATCCGACCCTCGCCAGCCGAAGCATTGCGGTGGAACCCGGCGTCACCAGAGGCTCGTATATTTGTGGAGCCTCGAACGGACGCTTCAACCTTACCAGGACCACCTCCGCCTCATCTCCCGGTATAGGTTGGCAGGAGTGTGGCCGCAGCCAAAATCTCCGCCTGTTCTCCTGGTCGGCGCGCTATCGATCACCAACGCCCAGAAAGGGAGCTACCTTCCGAGGGAATGAGAAGGGAGACGGATGGGGCATGATGGCACGGCATGCCGTCTTGTGGCAGGAATGGGCGTGGTATCGTTACCGCGCCGAGCGCGGCTACGACACATGGGAGCAGTCGCCATCGAGGGGTCGGCGGGACGTGCCCATCACCCATCCATCTGACCTGGCCTTCGTATCGCGGCGCGGCACATTGGTATGCGCATACCGGTCGTCGATGCGGGCATCACCTTCGGCCAGGAGATGACGCGGAGAATGCGTTGGTGGTTCACCCGGACCCAACGATACGGCTGCTAGACGGCCCAGGCGGACCCAACGATACGGTTGCCCCATCGAGGTCCCGACAAGCCCGTTTATCCCTGGAATGTGGGCATTCTCCGGCGCGATACGCGCGCCGTGACATTCTACTGTTTTTGTGTCCTTTGGTGATGCCGCACAGCACGACCCTATCCTGTGTCGCCTATCCCGTGTCGGTGTGGATGCGCGGTGAGTGAGGTTCTCTATAGAGCCGCCGTACAGAGCCGCTGTTGATGCTGTTGGAATCACGAGCGCGTGCTCACATAGCGGTGACGCGACTAACCGTTGCCCAAGTTGTTAGAAAATCCTGTCATTGGTGTTCAACGCCAGGGGGATCCACATTATCGCGTCCATGGTCTACCCCAGACGTTGTCATCGGTGCGTTGTCAACCGCAGCGCGAGAGCATGCGGTGAAACGACCATGCACCGGAGCGTACGACACAAATGATCCCTCAGCTACCGTCGAAGTCCGCTCCGGCCTACTGGTGGCTCCTCACCTCAAGACTAGCGGCCTATGGTGACCTACGCGTTGACAGGTGGTGGGAGTCCCGAAGGTCGTGGCGCGATGGATATTTATGCAGTATCATCGCGAGTAAAGCAATCGGCCAAGTGTCAGCGCATAGTTTATTCGTAGTCCTCCATTAGCATGTCTACCCGAGTGATGGGCACCGATTGCTCGCATCCTGACGACGGCAGGCGAAGAGGGCATATCTTACACCAGCACCGTCATGGGGCAACCTTCTGTCATCCACCAAACGATGTGAGTGACGACGATTGAGGCTCATGCGAGGACTGTATACAGAGTCATCGCAGCGCATGGATATGCAGAGCTAATGGCTGGTGGGCGTGCGGCGCGACGGGCGAGGTGATGGACAATCCGAGACCTGAAATGAGTTGGTGTTGCGCACCCCGTTGTTGTTGTCGTGCGGCGCAACCCCTGTGCGACACGAAGTCGCACTGTATGAGTGTGGCGGAAGAAAGGCCGCCATCAGGCGAGTGTCCACGCCTGTCCCCAATCCCGACGTGCGTCGCTGGTAACGGCGGGGTGCGAAGCTCGGGATAACGCCTAAGGACTTTTTCTACAAGTTAAGGATTTTAAGCCGTTGTCAAGGCCATTTTTGCAGCTTTTAAGCCAACCTGACAGCTGCCATGTGGCACAAACGCATGAGGCGCATGGCGTAGCGACAGCCGTGTGTGGGAGCAAAAGGCTCGTGGACGTACGGCGTATATGCTGCTACGCTCCCTTTGCCACCCCGAGCGGCGGAAATGCGGGTACTTGACATGTGGCTCAGAACCTTAACTTGTAGGCAATACACTGTACTCAAAGGACACGGCGAGATAGTACCCGCCGTTGTCTGCTGGGGTTGTCCAGTCGGCGCTGTACGTGAACAGGGATGTGGTCGGGTGTGGGCCGCTCTGATTCTGTTGGCAGCCCGTGGCCTTGACCGCGTAGGGCTGATTGGGCAGCGGGGTGAAATCACTCCTGAGCACTTGGTAGGACACAACGGCCGGTGGCGTATCATTCAGCGGGGTGTAGGCGGCGAAGATGAGATGGACCGGCGTATTGTAGCCAAAGGAGAATTGTGGCGCGTAGTAGTCGGCGCTATAGGGGCCGTAGCCAGGATCGCCCGGCGCGGCAAGACTCCCGACTTGGCAGCCGTGACCACTGGAGGGAGAAGACGCCGACCGCGCGGCCAGAGCACCAGGTGCGTCGACCAAGGCAGCACAGAGGCAGAGGGCGAGGGCAAGACTGGAATGGCGCATTCCTTACACTCCGCTCCGCCAGCGCCACAGGCCACCCACTTGCCCAGCGGTGAAGACAAGGTGGGCCGCCTGATCGTCCCACAGGCGCGTGCGCGCGTCCGCCTGCATGGTCTGGTAGTCCATCGCACCGCCGAGGTGGGCGGGGCCGTAGGCATCGGTGTTGACAAGGAGGCGCCAGGGCTGCCCATCCCGCTTACCATACAAGCCCGTGGGCACGGTACGCGCGGTCGGGCCAAAGGCCGCGATCCAGCCGCCGCTCCCTCGGAGACCTGCGGTCATCGTCCCCGCCATGGGGGCAGGGATGGCCAGGCGCCCGTGACGGCCCTGGTCAACGCTCGCATAGATCCCTCCATAGCCTGTGATGTAGAGCGTGCCGTTGACGAGCGTCGGGTTGTAGAGGTGCTCGTTGCTCCGGTAGCCGAAGTCGGAGGCCAGCGCCCACGTCCGTCCGGCGTCCGCACTGCGGTAGATGCGCCCGTTCACACGGTCCACGGCATACACGACGGCCGAGTGACGCGGGTCGATCAGCAGGTCGCACTGCACGTTCTCCCAGCCGTACTGCGGCGTATCGGAGTAGCGCCACGTCTGCCCGGCGTCGTCGCTGCGCAGCACGCCGATCCCGCTCATGCAGGCGTACACGCGCCTGCTGTTTGCAGGGTCAATGGCCACGTCCAAGGCCTGGCCGGGCAGTTGTGATGGCCCCAGTTTGAGGACGGCGTCGAGCGTCGGCGTCTTGACGATGTTGGTCGTGAGGTTCGCCAGTCCCGTGTACAAGAGAGCCTTTGTGTGAAATAGGATGGCGTCGCTCCAGGTGGCCCCGCCATCGGTGGAGCGCAGCAAGCGGTGCTGGCCTGCCGTACTCAAGCAGAGCGCATCCGTCCCCGTACAGCCCGCTGCATAGATGGCGCGCGGTTGGCCCGGAGCGACAGCCAGGGCGTTGGCCGTGAAGTCGGTGGGCCAGAGGTGATGGTCGATCCAGGGCAGTGCGCCGGACACTGCCTGATGGACGACGGCCATGCTCGTGGTGCTGACGCGCCGGGCCCAGTGCGCCCCGCGGTCGTGTGAGACCAGCCACACGCTGCCGGACGGCACGACCGGCGGGTTGGCGAAGGCATAGGTGCTCTTGACCATGATGTGGCCACCGGCATAGACCGTCCCGTTGGGCAAGGTCACAAGAGCGGTGACCAATACATCCGGTAAGACGGGCTTGCCCCCGTCGAGCGGGCTGAACGGGATCGGCGCGCGCTGCGCTGCGCCCAACGCGGCCACATGGGGAATGAGCAGGGTGCCGGCCAGGGCGATGATGGTCAACAGGCGGCCGGCTGCACGGCCATATGAAACACGACGCATCACCGCTGTTCCCTCCCTATGCCTGCACCTGTGCTGCCATCCTGAAGCGGCGCGTGGTCGACGACGATGACCTGATCGTGCCCATGACGGACGCGGATGAACCAGCGTGCATGCGGGAGCCGGAGCAGGGAATCGTGGGCACGCGCCTGTGCCAGCAGGGCGGGTACCTGGCGATCGGACACGGCCTGCGCCGGGATAGCCGGTGTCGGGTGATCCTGTATGCGCCGTGGCAGGAGCCCGTGCTCCGCCAGATAGAGCGCCGTGAGCGCCATGGCGCCCATCAGATACGGCGCGATGTAGCGGTGTTGTCGGGCTTTGCCCGATCGGCGCGGCGTGACTCGCCCTGCCGTCCGACTCATCTCACGGCCTCCCGGTCTCTCCATGTGGTTAAACCTGTGGGTATTATCTCGCACATCACTCATATCCTGGCACGAGATTTCCTATGGCCCTGGCGTTGGCGCCGTCGGGACCGGCGTGCTGCTGGTGGTCAGGGTGGTTGTCACCCGACCAAACGTGTCGACGATGGCGGGCTGCAAGAACTTGAATGCTAGCACGGCGACCACCGCGATCAGCGCCAGGATGAGCGCGTACTCGACCAGGGCCTGTCCCGGCTCGGCGCGCGCGGCGCGCTCACGCATGCGTGTCAGGGTGTGCTGCCCCACGACCAGTCCTGCGATGATGGTTCCATTGATCTTGTCCACGCTGTCCTCCTATGTCCTTTCTACTCCTGTACAACGATCTGGGCACGCGCAACCTCACGCACCACCCTCTATCCAGCTATCCGGCACGGTGAGATGTGCCCGCGCCGTCCATCTGTCAGGTCTCACGATACCCGGCGAATCTCCGCAAAATCTCCGGCCGGAGATTTTGCGGAGAAAAGATGGCCTCATACTCCTTCCGCGGCGGCTATGGCCCCGTCTTGGGTCCTCTGCACCGCCCAGCCCCACGCTCCATGTCGCCCTCGCCCCGTGGATCCTGCACGCGCATCGGGCAATTGGGTATCATAGGACCATGCGCCATCGGCCACTGGACGAATAAATAGGCGCGCTAATACGTCTCTATAGCTTTGGATGAGAGCATAGCAGGGAGAAGGAGTCGTGTCAAGGAAAGACAGCCTCGCTCATGAGTCTGCCCCTCCGATGGAGGATATGCCCACGGTCACGCGGATGTTCCGGCGCCTCCTGGAGACGCGCCCCTCGCCCGCTGGCCGCCCCTATAAGCTGTCCGAAATCGCTCAAGCAACGGAGTTGCCTGTGGCCTACCTGCGCGACCTGCGCAACGGCGGCTTCACCATGCCAACGCTGGACCGCGCCCAGCGTCTGGCCGACTTCTTCGGCGTGGAGCCGCGCTACCTTCTGGGGCAGGAGGAGCGCGTTGAAACGGCGGAGGTGGAGCGGGAGCCGAACGGGCAGTACCGGCTCACCATCCGCCTCAAGGCGGAGCAGTTTGGTCCGCTCAACGACATCGCGCACCGCTGGAGTGTTTCACCGGCCGAGATGCTGCGCGCCATCCTCGCCATGGTGCTGGGCGACCTGGAGGCGGTGACGCCGGCGGTGCGCCGGGACTCGCGCCTGGGGCTGGTGACGGTGGACGTGGTGGTGCAGGCGCTCATGGTGGTCTACGAGCGGCAGCTCACGGCGTACCACGCGGAGGTCCAGCCGGAGGACGGAGTCGGCGAGGCGCCGCGTGGACGGCGCGGACGCGCAGCAGCGATGCAGCGGAGCAGCCGGCCACGACATCGCGCGGCCGAGACCGAGGGGGCGGACGAAACGGGGCCGACCGCTTAGGCAGGCCGGAGGAGGATCTCGGCGATGCTAACGCGCGGCGGTCGGGTGAGCACGTAGAGGATCGCGTCGGCCACGTCCTCGGTGGTCAACGACGCCGCGTTGTGCGCGTCCGACCGCGACGCGAGGCCAGCAGGCTCGACGACGGCGACGCGGATGCCGTGCGGGTCGCCCCGTCGGCGCAGGTTGTCGCACAGCGCCGCCACCTCCAGGGCGATGCGGGCTGAGGCGAGGCCGCCGACCCCGGCGCGTAAGATGTGGCCGGCGACCGGGGCAACCACGACAATGTCGCCGCCGCCCTGGCGCTCCATCTGGGGCAAGGCGGCGGTGGCGACGTGCAGCAGGCCGCGCAGGGCAGGGTGGGGCTGACCTATGCGCGGCCGGGCCGTCGTCCCATCGGGTGGGAGACCGGCCGTTGCATCATAGCCGCCGACGACGACAAGGATGTCGAGGCGGCCCCGTTCTTCAACGATGCGGCGGACCAGGGCGCGCGCCCGCGCCCGCGTCCCGAGGTCAGCGGGGAATGAAAGGATCTGGCCACCCGTGCCCCGGATCTGCGCGGCCAGGGCGTCGAAGCGGGCGGGCGCGGAGGGCGACGCCGTGAGCGCGACACGCGCCCCTTCGTCGACAAGCAGCCGTGCGGTCGCGACGCTGATCGTGGAGAGCGTCCCTGTGATGAGAGCGACCCTCCCGGCGAGCGGCGTGCTGGCAGACTGACCTCTCCCTCTCATACATCCTCTCCCGCGCTACGTGAGGTCCATGATGGGTTGTCCGCTCTCCCTGCGGCCCATTCCATGGTCCTCTGTTTCTTGTATCGACGGCAGAGGCACTCACCTTTAGACGTTGCAATCATTCGATGACCATCAGAACAAGGTATCCTCCCTGTCATCGAAGCCACACCAGAGGTCGTGATCCGGGGCGCCGATCATCCGGTGCATGAGGTGGAGCAGATCGTCGAGCGCGAACGACTTGGTCAGGATCGCGGTGCCATCGCGGTGGCGGGCGGCGGCATGATCCCTATCCTGTACCGACGCGCGCCGTGGTGGTTATCCCACGCGGCATCGTCGGCGCGGGCTGCGTGGACCCTTACGTGTTCTTCAGCGCACCACGGCGACCTCCCCGTCGGTGGAAAAGTGGTCGCCGCCGTTGACGGCGGCGGTGGTCCGGCTAAACACCGGCCCATGCCCCACTCCATCACGACGGCCGTGACAAGGCCAGCCTTCCGCAGGAGGTCGACGATCAGGGTGCGCTCGGTATCGAGGTCCCCATTGATCCTGTGCGTCGTCCCTTTGGGCAGGCCCTTCTTGGTGCGCAACAACACCGTGATGGCGATGTCGCGCGAGGCGTCGCCGATGAACAGGTCCAGGCCTGCCGCTGGCGATCGAGGGAGGAACGGCATGACGCGACTGGCGCGCGGCCTACCGGCGCCGTGTATGGAATGTGGCGTCACGGAGCGCAAAGAGGGTGCGACGCACATCACAGCGCTGCTCGTGCGTCCTGTCGGCGCGCAGCGGGGTCTTGGCGTGGGGCGCGGTCGTCCGCTACACCGATACGCGGTGATAGAGATGGTCGGCTCATCCCCCGCATGTTGACGTGGTGGTACGCCGGGGCGACGCGGCCAACGAGGCGCTCGGGGCGGCGCTCCGCCTGCGCAACGATGCCCTCACCGTCGGGCACACGACCTGCGCACGCCGCTGCCCAACATGCGCGGACGCCTCCAGCTTGTGCGGCGCCGTTTGGGACGGGGCGGGGACCTCGATCCCGCCTGGCTGGCGCCACACCTGCCTCGGTCGCGGACTCGGCGGCCCGCATGCTCTCCACCGTCGAGGGAATGGCCGACGTGGCGCACCTGGAGGCCGGCCGCGCCCTGGAGTTGGACCGGGCGCCGGTGGACCTGGCGGCGCACGTACGCGCCGTCACCGAGGAGGTGCGCGCCGGGCGAGCGGGCGCTCATGTGGAGGTGGACGCGCTCGACGCGACGGTGGTGGCCGGTGACGCCCCATGCCTGAGCCGCGTCCTCCAGCACATCATCGGCAACGCCGTCAAGTATCGCCCGTCAGGCGCTCTGGTCCGCGTGATGATCCGCCGCGCGGGCGCGACGCAGGAGTAGGTATCCCGGCCGACTATGTGCGGCGTATCGTCACCCGCTACTACCGGGCCACGACAGCACACGGCGTCGCAGGGAGCGGAATCGGACACTCCGAGGCGAAGGCCATCGTCGAACAGCACGGCGGATCGATCGCGATCGAGAGCGCCATCGGAGCGGGCCCGACCGTCTCCGTCACGCTCCCCGCGCCCACTGACGCCACGATGGCGTGGCGTCGTGCGCTCGCGTGGCACCAGCCCTCGGGGCGCACTGCGGCGTCCGCGTGTGGGCTGCGCACCCGGACGCTGCGGCGCGAAGGTGCCGGGCGCGTATAGGCGTGGGAGATTGTGCAACTCCCACGCCTATCGTAGACCATGGAGGCCAGGGCTGTCACTATGTGGTCGTGGAGACGTGGAGACGGCTACCATAGGCTCCTGATTTCAGCCGGCCGGGCCATCGGCCGCCGACGGGTAGGAGGAGGCGAGCTCGGCAGTGACGAAGCCAGTCAGTACGAGCCATGGATCGTGCAGTGTGGGATCGACAGTGTGCATGCAGATAGTCTACGACAGCAAGACTATCCTGAGGAGATGCTAATCCCAGGCGCACAGTTAGCAGTGAACGGGGTAGGGGTAGGAGCAGGTGAGCAACGGACGGTGCTATACGGCCACAAACATATGCGTGGTGCTGATCTCGCGACATCCAGCCGATGTAGTGTGGCATTGCACTGAGAAGATGCTCAGAATGGCGCGGACAACAGCGCCCAATCCGAACAACAAGCAACGGTGATCCCATCAAGCGCAGCAGTGAGCACATCCCCGCAGGAAAGGATACGTTCGGAGCCATACATGCTCCAACTGGGGAACTAGGCAGACGTGTGTCGAGCGGCAAACGACACGACTAACAAAATAAAAGAAAAAGGGAAGAACGTCAGGGCACGCAAATTCATCCGGAGAATGCCGTTTCACCAGAGATGGCCGCCCGTTCGTAGCCCTTTTTCGTGACATGCAATCGTTGGCTCCGCATGGACCACTTTTTGGCCCAATCGTTGGCTCCGCATGGACCTCCGCCGTTTCTCCGGACTTTCTCCGGATGACCTCGCCGCCGCGCTGATGCCGGATGCCATCCGCTCGGGGGCGAGGAGGCGCCGGTGACGCCCCGCCCTATGTTCGGGCCCCGCTCCCCTCTCCTCGCCTGCCCGTCCTGCCGCCCAGCGGCCCTCCACGCGGCGCGATCCCCTCCTCTACGCGCATCCATCCGGAGATTTTGCGGACTTTTCGTCCTCGGTCGGGCTGGCTGCACACTCCATCCGGAGATTTTGCGGACTTTCCCCTGCTATCGTGAAGGCGTCTGGTTCGAGGCTGCACCGTCATAAGAGCCTCCGGTGATGCCGGGTCCCACCGCAACGCCCCGGCTGGCGAGCGTCGGAGACCGCCATCTCTGGTCCGACTGGTCACACGATCCCACCACGAGCGGATCGTCGTATAGCCCGCGGTCACGTTGGAGAGATCGGCTGGCGGCGCTTATCGCGTGTCAGTACACGCCCATCCAGGCGTTTGAACGCGCGCGGAGGCACTAGCCGCTGCCTTCCCACCGGCACGCGGGACAGCATCCGGGCGCTGTACGCGAGCGGCCCATCATCGTGAGCCTCGCGCGGAGCGCCACGCCAAGAAACGGCACACAGACCACTCGTTAGTCACGGGCCGAGGAAGGAGGTAGCACAGCGCCATCACGTCCACCCTATCGCAGCATGCAGACAGAGTTCACCGTCCCGAATTGCCTACCACGCTGAGAAGGAGATCTCGCCTATGGCGTCCGATCATGTCATCGCCTTGTCCCACCTCATCGGTATCGGCCTCGGCCTGGCGCTCGTCGCGTCTGCCGGTCGGAGCCTCGCCTGCCGTCCGCGCACCCGCGTACGCACGGAGGATGTCGTGCCACGCCGGCAACGTCTCCGCACGCTCGCCCGGCTCATCGGCCGCCTCCTGCGCGGCACGGCCCGGCTCGCGGTGAACGTCGCCCTTGCCGTGGTTGCCCCCATCGGGCTGCTCTGCGCGAACCAGCGCTATCCCCTGGTCGCACCGGTCCTCGCGCCCTTCGAGGCGCGACTGGCGGCGCTCGGCCACCGCACCGCCCACGCGCGCTGCTTCCCGCTGCTCGCCTGGCACGTCTGGCTGGTGCGCTGCGCCGGCTGCCATCGCCGTAGCTTCTTCCGCGAGGTTCCCGCGCCCGGCGGTACAGGGGTCGAGCTCAAGGCGCTGGGCAAGGATGCCTGGCGCACCCGTCGCTGCCCGGTCGAGTACCTGACCGCGCAACCAGCGCCGGCGGCAAGGAGCGCGCAACCCGTGCGCCCGACCCGGCGTCAGATGCAGGCGCGGCCTGTCCCCACCGCGCAGCCAGCATCAGCGGTTGTCCCATCTCTGTCCCACCCGACGGCGACGGACAAGTTGGCCTAACCGCGCACGGCACGACCTGTCACGAACGAGAGGTGACGAGTTCGATCACCTCTCGTTCGTCGCTCCATGGCCAAACCCTGTTCCATGCACCATTCATGGAGGTACGATGCTCGACCCCGATCAGCAGGAGGCCGCCACCAGCGACCCGCGCCGGCCGCTCCTCGTCCTCGCCCACGCCGGCACCGGCAAGACGCGCACCCTCGTCGAGCGCCTCGCTCTGCTCCAGCAGGCCCGGCGCTCCGGCATCTTCGGTGAGCGCAGCGGAGGCGCGATCGCGGCGCTCACCTTCACCCGTGCTGCGACGCGCGAGCTGCATGACCGCCTCGTCGCCCACACGGGCGACAATCTCGACGACTATGAGGTCCGCACCTTCCACGCGCTGGGCTTCGCGCTCTACCGCGACGGCTGGGCGCGCGACTACGACAACCGTCCCCACGTCCGCGTCGCCACGCGTGCCCAGGCCGAGCAGGACGCGACCGACGCTGCTCGTGCGGTCAGCCTGGACCTCACGCCCTATCAGGCCGCCCGCATGGTCGCCGACGCCAAGCTCGGCCTACCTACTCGGGCCACCGATCCGGCCCTAGTGGACGCGGCGCTCACTGTCCACGACGGCCTGCTGGCCCAGCGCGACCTCCTCCACGTCCACGACCTGCTCGTGCGCCCGGTTCGCCTCCTGGCCGAGATCCCGGCGCTACGGCACGAGCTGCGCGCCCGCTACTGCTGCGTGGTCGGCGACGAAGCCCAAGATTGGTCGCCCTACCAGGCGGCGCTGTTCGCCTACATGGCCGGTCCCGAAGGCTATGCCACCGCCTGCGGCGATATGCGCCAGTCCATCTTCGGCGGCAGCTCACCCCGTTTCCTGCTGGAGTTCCCGGCGGTGTACCCGCAGGCGCGCGTGGTCACGCTGCGCACGACCTACCGCCTCACGGGGCCGCTCTTGGATCTGTCGCGCGCCATCGCGACTCATCTCCCCGGCGGTGCCATCGTCGGGCTGTGCCAGCGCCCTGACGGTCCCCTGCCCCTCGTCCATGTCGCCCGGACACGGGCCGAGGAAGCTGCCTGGATCGCTGCGTACCTGCGCGACTTGCGGATGCACGGGCTTCTCGGTCGATGGGGCGCCGCTGTCGTGCTGGTGCGGACGCGCAAACAGCGCGCGACGTTGGCGGTCGCCTTACGGGATGCCGGTCTGACCGTCCACACAGGAGGGCACACACTCGGCGGGCGTCCGGCGGTGGTCGCCGTCATGGCCTGGCTCACCCTGTTGCGCGACCCCGACGACGGCAACGCTCTGCGGCGCGCGCTCGACGCTCCGCCGCGCGGCGCACAGCGCACCCCGCCGCGCTCGCTCCACGCCGCCTTGGCCGTGAGCGGTCCATGGACGATAGGCCGCCTCCAGCACGAGCTACCGCCGCGACTCTCCGACTGGCAACAGCGTGAACTCGGCGCGTTTATCCGCCTCTATGGCGGCCTGTGCGCCTTGGCCGCGACGGTAGAGCCAATCGTTCTCTTCGACGCCGTCCTGGAGCGCACGGGGGTCGCGGCGTGGCTGCGCGCGGAGATGACCAGAGCCGGGAACGATATCGCCGCGCTGCGTTCCCTGGTTGAGCAGGAAGGAGACATTGGCACGCTCGACCACCTGCTCAACGAGGATCCGATCGACGACACGGACGATGCCGTGGCGGTCCACACGATCCATGGCTTCAAGGGGCGCGAGGCGCACGCCGTTGTGGTGGCCGGGGTCGAGGAGGGTCTGCTGCCCCACTCAGCGGTGCTGCGCGACGGACAGGCGGGCCTGGAGGAGGAACTGCGCGCCTTCTACGTGGCCTGCACGCGCGCCCGCACCCACGAGGCGATTACGGCCACCTGGGAGCCCGATCCGGGCCAGGGCGCGGGCGGTCCCTCGCGCATCTTCCACCTCATCGACCCCACATTGGTCAAGGTCGCCTGACGAGACCGAGATAGAGCCTCTGGAGCTTTGTCGATGGATAGGGTGGTTAACCGTCACTAGACGACACGACAACGCCCGTCTATGTCGCAGGGATAACCGGGCCCGACGTTTTCGCGAGCCTAGCAGTTTGTCGGAGAGAAGCGGGCTCTCCATCCCGCGCGCGGTGGTACAGTAGGAAGCATGAGTAGAACATTCAAAACCGTGGACTATGAGGCGGCGCTCGACCTGACCGTGCGCTTGGGC
>JAABUJ010003439.1_pt1 | contig 17791 bp, 12 predicted proteins | sample 5559131 | NCBI WGS metagenome assembly JAABUJ01 (sample SAMN10711875, study PRJNA513366) | rock metagenome | isolation source: Antarctica rocks | place: Antarctica: Victoria Land, Mt New Zealand nord | collected 2016-01-07 | reverse complement strand
CATCCTGGTGCGCTACGATAAACTGGCGGAGCGGTACGTGGCGCTGATGAAGTTAGCCTCCGCCTTGCTCTGGTTCCGCCGCTGGCACGAACTTGACCCAACACTTACGTTTTGAGATACATTCTAAAGAAATGGTTTCAATTTTCAGCCTCCAATAATAGTCACTGTGCTGTGCCTGGCAGCGGTCATTATGCTTTCGGTCAAAGAGTGGGCGTACCCGGACTCGAACCGGGGCAAGGCCGCTTTCAAGGCGGCTGCTCAAGCCACAAGTATGAGCCTACGCCCATAAGCATAATACCTGCGGCAGTCGCAAACTGGCTTACACGCCCCTGCGGCGCAAAAGCCACGGCGTCGGAGTTGCTTTTTTGCACAGCGTGTGCTAGAATAAGACGGCGGACGATGCGCTTTTCCACGCGCGCCCCTGTGGCGTGATTGGAGCGTTACTCAAGTTGGCTGAAGAGGCGGGTTTGCTAAACCTGTAGAGGGGCTTGTCTCCTGCGAGAGTTCGAATCTCTCACGCTCCGCCATGAAGTTTCCAGTGCGCCGCTCGGCACAAAGGCCGGTTAAGAGTGATCTTAACCGGCCTTTTGCTGCCTGTGAGTTATAAGCCGTGCGTGAAGGTCACGCCCATCGCGCTATTGCCGTTCGGGTCGCGGGTGATAAACGGCGACAAAATCAGGCCGCGCGGGGCGGACAACTCCAGGCGGGTGATGCCGTAGCCAATGCCGGCCCCGGCCACGACATCGCCGACTGTGTGGCGGTGCAGGCGCACGCGCGAGTAGCTAATCAAGGTCGCGCCGAGAAACCACAGCGGGGCCTGCTTGGGGTGAAAGCTGCTTTCCGCCGTGGCAACGGCGAAAGCGGCAGTGGCATGGCCGCTGGGAAACGAGTCGTGGGCATTAGAGTCGGGCCGCTTTTCCCGAAACAGCGCTTTTAGCCCCTCGGTAAGCAGGACGCTGGTGCCCAAACTATCGGCGGCGCGCAGAGCATGGTTGCGTCCCTGCGCGCCGTCGGACAGCAGCGGCAGGCCGATGCCCGCCGCGAGGTACAGGATGTTGCCCGCGCCCGACGCGAAGTTGGACGCTTTCCGTGCGGGCGAATCGGCGTGGGCGAAACCAGGGAAAAGCAATGAAGCGCCGAGAAGCATCGGCAGGCGAAAAGCAATTGTTTTTTTCATGGGTTGATTGGAGAGCCAGCGTGGAACAATCATTGGTTGCGTCAGTGTACCACGAGAATGGCTAGGACGCAAATGTGCCAGGCCATTGTTTGCGCCCCGTGCGCATTTTGAGTGGTCGTTTGGGGAACAAACCGGGCGCAATCAGCGCCATACATACACGCGCGCCATGCACGCAAAATTACCATCTCGCAATCGGGAGAAGCATTATGAACAATCACGCAAAACGCGGAGGCAGCATCGCCGCCGCCCTGATATGGCTCGCACTGCCGGGCCACGCCGCCCCGGACACCACCAAACCCAGCCCGGACACGCCGGCAGCGACAAGCCCCGCCGCCACGCCTGCCGACCTGACCCTGGGCAATGAAGTCGTTTTGCGCCTGCGCGCATCGGCAGGCGGCATGACCCCGCAGCAGCGGGTCAGCACCGTGGAAAGCCGGCTTGTTAATGTCCTGGGTACGCCCAACATCCGGCCTTCCGATGTGGTAGTCTACCTGCCCCCCAAAGGCGCTCCCGTCATTTACGCGCTGGGCAGGCGGCTGATTACTGTAGACACCGCCACAGTCCGAGCGGCAGGCACGCCGGGCACGAAGCCGCTGGACGTGGCGACCCGCTGGGCCAAACGCTTTCAGCAAGTCCTGCCCCGCGTCAACTACCGCCCGTCCAACGCCCCCGAACCCAAAGTGCCCGCCAATCCCCCCTTGCTGGTCACGCCGGACTTTGCCAAAGTGGGCGGCAACAAAGGGTTTGTTGTGCTGCGCGGCAAGCCTATCCTCACCTTGCACGGCCCGCAAAATGGCGGCCTGACCGCCCAGGAGCGCGCCGATGCCCTGTCCGCGCGCCTGGAGCGCCTCGCCAATAACCCGCAAGTGCAGGGACCGGACGGCGTTGTCGTTAAGGCCGACCCTGCCGTGTCTAAGTCCAAAGCCGTGTCTGATGTCACCGTGCAAGTGGCTCAAACGCCCTTTATTACCGTAGAAGCCTCCGAGGCCAAGTTCGCCGACACCACTCCGGCCAAGCTTGCCGCGCAGTGGGCGGCCCACATTCGCGCAGTTGTCGGTACTGCTGACCCCAATGCCCTGCCCGCCGCCTTCGCCGGGACAGCGCCGCCGCCCGCCGCCGCGCCCGCCGTGCCTGCTGTCACTGCGCCTGCGACAGTGCCCACGCCTGCCGTCACTGCGCCTGCCGCGCCGGACGCGCCTGTTGCCCCAGTAGTCAACACGCCAAGTGCGCCCGCTGCCGCGCCGGGGGGATAGAACTCTCAGATGAACTGAATGTCGGGCGTCCGCTCCCTTAGATGGTGGACATGCGCCCCGTGTCCCTGGACAACGCAGCAAAGCCCCCGTCCGTGCTGGACGAGGGCTTTGCTTTGTTTAGAAGCTAGGCATTGCTGGGCACGCTGCCGCCAATCTGGTCTAGGGACGGCGGGGCGCTTTCCATGGTTTTCTCTTTCACGTGGCTTGTGCGCCCGGCCTTCGCCGTGCCCGCAGGCATCAGGGCCGCGTCCAGCACTTCGCTGACGTGGGAGGCAAAGATAAAGGACATGTCCCGCCGCAAGTCTTCGGGGATGTCTTCCAGCAAGTCCTTCTTGTTGCGGGCGGGCAGGATGACTGTCTTAATTCCCGCCCGGCGCGCGGCGAGTATCTTTTCCTTGATGCCGCCGACAGGCAGGACTTTCCCGGACAATGTGACCTCGCCGGTCATGGCAAGCGCGGGCTTGATGGGCCGTCCTGAAACTAAGCTCGCAATCGCCGACGTCATGGTGACCCCAGCCGACGGCCCGTCCTTGGGCACGGCCCCGGCGGGGACATGGATATGCAGGTCGTGCTTCTCGTAGAAGTCCGGCGCGATATGCAGGTCTTTGGCATGGGCGCGCACATACGACAAGGCGGTCATGGCGCTTTCTTTCATCACGTCGCCTAGCTGCCCCGTAAGCTGAAGCGACTTGCCGCCGTCCATCTGGCTCGCTTCAATAAAGACCACGTCGCCGCCGACCGGTGTCCATACCAGCCCCGTGACCACGCCGGGCTGCTCGGTGCGCTCGGCCACTTCCTCGTACTCAAAGCGCGGCGCTCCTAGATACTCCGACACTTGCTCCGGCGTGACCGTGATCGGGTCGGTGTGCCCTTCCGCGAACTGACGCGTGGCTTTGCGGCACACGGCGGCGATTTGACGCTCTAGCGAGCGCACTCCGGCCTCGCGCGTGTAGCCCCGTATGACCGCGCGGACGCCGTCATCTGTCCAGTTAAGCTGCTCAGTCGTCAGGCCGTGCTCGCTAATTTGCTTGAGCACCAGATGCCGGATAGCAATCTGCGCCTTTTCTTCCTCGGTGTAGCCCGCAATCTCAATAATCTCCATGCGGTCGCGCAGGGCAGGCTGTATGGTGTCCAGCATGTTGGCTGTTGTCATGAACAGCACTTTGCTGAGGTCGAAGTTGACGTCCAGGTAGTTGTCGCGAAACGTGCTGTTCTGCTCCGGGTCCAAGACTTCCAGCAGTGCGCTGGACGGGTCGCCCCGATAGTCTGCGCCAATCTTGTCTATCTCGTCCAAGATAAAGACAGGGTTGTTTGACTCCGCGCGGCGGATGCCTTGAATGACCTGGCCCGGCATGGCCCCGATATAGGTGCGCCGATGCCCGCGTATCTCGCTTTCGTCATGCGCGCCGCCCAATGACACCCGCACGAACTTCTTGCCCATCGCCCGCGCAATGGACTTTGCGAGGCTGGTCTTGCCCACGCCGGGAGGCCCAACCAGGCACAGGATCGGCTGGCGCAGGTCGCCTTCCGGCTTGAACTTGCGCACCGACAGATACTCCAAGACGCGGTCTTTGACCCGCTCCAGCCCGAAGTGGTCTTCATCCAGGATGGCCTTGACGCTGGGAATGTCCAGATTGTCCGGCGTGGTGCTGTCCCACGGCAGGGCCGCCAGCGTTTCCACATACGTCCGGGCGACCGTGTATTCGGGCGCGCCGGGCGACATGCGCTGCAATCGGTCAAGCTCGTTGGTGGCCGCCTTGAGGGCATCGGCGGGCATGTGCGCTTCGTCAATCTTGCGCCGCAGCTCGTCCATCTCCTCGCCGCGCTCGTCGCCTTCGCCCAGCTCTTTCTGAATGGCCTTCATCTGCTCGCGCAAATAGTAGTCGCGCTGGGTCTTGTTGATCTCCGACGACACCTGCGACTGCAATTTCGCGCCGACTTCCAGCACTTGCAGCTCGCGGGTCATCAGTTCCACCAGACGCTCCATTCGCGCCTTCAGGGGAATAATCTCCAGGACGCTTTGCTTGTCCTCGGTGGAGACAGGCATGTGCGCGGCGATCAAATCGGTCAATGTGCCGGGCGCGTCAATGGACGACGACAGCCCTGCCAGCTCGTCCGGCAACTGGTCGCTGAGGGCCACAATCTTGCGGAAGCTCTCGGCAATGGTGCGCTTGAGCGCCTCCACGTCCACCTTGTCGGCTTCGTCCACGCTGGGCGTTTCCAGCACCTTGACGCGCGCGCGCAGAAACGGCTCTTCGCTCAAAATCTGCTGCACCTGGATGCGGGCGATGCCCTGCACCACCATGCGGATGCCGCCTTCCACTTTCGCCATCATGCGCACGACCACGGCGACGCCGACCGGGTAAATATCCCCGGCCTTGGGCTGCTCCACTGAAGGGTCGCGCATGGCGGCCACGCCCAGGATGCGGCTGCCTCCGGCCACGGCATCGTCTACCAGCTTGATGCTGTTTTCGCGTCCCACGGAGATGGGCGCGACCAGCACAGGGAACATCACCGTGTCGCGCAGGGGCAGCAGGCTGAGCTCGTCCGGCACGACCAGGTGGCTGTCGCCTGTGTTGATCTGGCTGACAATCTGCTCTGCCGCCTCGTCGTCAATGGCGGGCGCTTGCGCCTGCACCATGTCTTCTCTTGTTGTCTCGTCGTTGTTATGGGTATCGGACATTAAAAGGCGTCCTCTCTGGGTGTCACGGCAATGTCTGCGCCGCTGGTAACAATGTCTGCGCCACTGGTAATCGGGATAATGCGGCGCTGAGGCTTCGGCGGCATGACCTTTTTGGGCAGGGTAATGCGCAGAAAGCCGTCTTTATAGGTGGCGGCGATTTTGTCCCGCAGCAGCGGCGTTTCGGGCAAAGCGATGCTTCGCTCAAATGGCCCGACATAAATCTCTAGTTGATGGCAGCGCACCCGCCCGGCCCGGTCGGCCTGGTCTTCGCCGCGCACGCCGCTGATAGTCAGGATGCGGTCATCGGGCGAGAGCGACACTTGCAGGTCATCGGCTTTCGCCCCGGCAAGCTCCATCTTCACAAGCAGCTGGTCATGCGTTTCATGGACATCAATCGGCGGCTGCCAAAAGCGCCCCGTGCCGCCCATCGGCACCTCAAAGAAGCCCCGGAAGGCTTCATCGGTGAGCTGCTGCATTTCCTGTTCCATTTGGCGAATGATGTCGCGGTAGTCTTTGTACGCCATAGTTCATCCTTGCCCTATTACGGCTGTTAATTGGCTAGTTTGGTGAGCTTGCTTGAGTTTGGCACGCTCAAGGGTATCAACGCCGCCTGCGCGGGTTTGGTTCCCCGCTTTGCCGAAAGCGTGCCATGCTTCCGGGGGCATTGCTTGGGCACTGCCGGGCTGTGTTAAGCGCAAACCAACGATGGAACAAATCTGTCCGTCGTTGGTCATGGCTTGGAACGAGAGCAAGGCGCCGCCGTGCCCCTTTTGCTCCGCGCGTGCCTCGCAAAGCAGGAGAAACAAGCCCGCGTCTTCAATTGAACCTCTGCTTGGGCGGCAGCAAAGCAAAAGGAGGCGTGCATGGCGTGGCATCTGCTGAGTTCGCAGTGGCTGTGGATGGGGCTAACCGTGGCCCTGCTGGTGTCGGACGTGCTGGTGTTTATTCTCATGCCCCGATGGGCGCGCAGGCTGGCGGCGCAGGGGCAGACCGCGCGGGCGGTGCGCGTGCTGGCGCGCGTCGTGCGGCTGCCGAGTGTCGCAGGGGACGGCGTGAAGCTGGATGCCCGGTACACCCTGGGCCTATACCTCAGCAACGAGCGGCGCTTCGGCGAAGCCGTGGCGCAGTGGCAAACCCTGCTGGCGCAAGACCTGCCGCCATCGGGGGCGGGGGTGCATGGCCTGGAAGCCGATGTGCGCCGCCGCCTCGCGGACTGCCTGGAAGCTTTGGGGCAGACGGGTGAAGCGGAGCAGGAGCGGGAGCGCGCGCGGGGCAGCCTGGCAGGGAGCATGCCCACCCCGCTGTCGTGGCTGTCGCAGGGCAAATTGCTTAAAGACCAGCGCAAATATGCGGAAGCGTATGCGGCATTTGAGCAGGGGCTGGCATTGGTCAAGCCCAATGCCAAGCCGCAGCAGGTGGAGTTTATGGCGCAGTTGATGCTGACAGCCTTTGACAGCGGGCGGCCTGACCTGACGGTGCAGTGGGCGGAGCGGGCGATAGCAAACGGCGCGAATGGGGTGACTGGCTTCGCGTGCTGGCGGATGGCGGGCGTGGGGTACAGCGATCAAGGCAACCTGGAAAGCGCGGAACGCTGCTATCATCATGCGCGGGAATTAGCGCTATCTGCCCATGACGTCAAACAAGAAGAACAGGCACGAGTTACGCTGGCAGGTGTCCAGCAAAAACGAGGCAAGCTGACCGAAGCTATGCAGGAGTGCCGGGCCTTAATAGAAGCCGGGCCGACATCAGACCGCACAGCCTACATCATACATGCCGAATGCCTGCGCGACCTGGGCCGCTTTGACGAAGCGTTGGACGTGATGCATCAGGGCCGAAATGCACCTGGTTATGCCGTGCCTGCGCAGGAACGCCGCATGCAGGCAGTCTATAGCTTGGGCATGGCATGGATTGCATCCACGGCGGAGCGGCCCGGCGAGGCGCTGGCGTTTCTGCGCGAGGCGGCAGGCGAACTAGGCCGGGAAGAAAAGCTGGCCCTGTGGGTGTCAGCAACAGGCGCGCGCATCCACGCCCAAATGGAGCAGCGCGAAGACAGCGAGGCGCTCGCCCAGGCCGTGCTGCGCGCCCTGCCCAAGTACGCGAGTGACCGGGCCACCCTGAAGCTTGCGTACAGCAGCCTCGCCCGCGCCGCCTATTCGCTGGGAGACTGGGCGCGCAGCCAGGAGCTATGGACGCTCTACTTTGCGCAGGAGCCTTACCCTAACGGGTTGCCGGTGGGCTGGTACTATCAAGGAGAATGCGCCCTCGCCCTGGGCGATGAGGCCGGAGCGCGGGCAAAGTTTCAAGAAGCGCAGACAGTCAACCTCGAGTTCTACCATGCCCGGCTTGCGCGTCGGCGGCTGGACGAAATAACGACGTGAGACTGGACTAGGGCGCAAGCGGCAGGAGGAAAGCGCGTGGCATCAGCGTGGGTAGGATTGATGGTGGCGGCGGGCTTGGGCCTAGCGGTGCAGGCGGCGGCCAATGCGCGTCTGCGCGAGGGCGTGCAGTCGCCTGCCCTGAGCGCGCTCTTGTCGTTTATCATCGGCGGGGCGGTGCTGGCCGTGCTGACCGCTTCGGGCGCACTGGGGCGGGGGCGGCTGACGGGCCTTGGCGCGCTGCCTGCGTGGGCATGGCTCGGCGGCGTGTTCGGGGCCATCTATGTGTGCGCGGCGGTGGTGAGCGTGCCGCGCATCGGGACGGCATTAGTGATTGCCGGGGCGGTCTTCGGGCAAATGGCAGCGGCCCTGGCCCTGGACACCTTTGGCTGGTTTGGGGTGCCACGCATCCCCGTCAACCCATGGCGCATCGCAGGGGCTGCTTTCTTGCTGATTGGCGTGATAATGATGCAGCGCAAGTAAGATGATGCAGCAGCGCAAGTAAGCCGTGCGCCGCCCTGTGCCGCCTTGCGACGGGCGGGCACGTTGACCTGGCTTCTTTGACTGAAAGGGTTTCCCGCTATGGTTTGTGCTTTTCGCGCCGCTGTCGCCGTCCGGGTATGGCTCGCCCCTAGGCGCTGGGGCGGAGCGGCAGTGCTGCTTGCCGCCCTGGCCGCCGCCTCGCTCGGCACGGCGTTTGCCCTCCCCGCGCCGTTTGTGCGGGGGTCGGCAAACACCGCAGTTGCCGATCCGCCGGTCGTGAGGCCCGGCACGCGCGCGGTGCGAGTGGCTTTGTTCAGCGGCTTTCGGTTCACGGACTACGCGCCAAAAGCCTTTGCCTACCAGCCGCCGCCGGGCCGGGGGCACTGGGCAAAGATTGTTCTGGTGGCGGACTTCTCGGTGACGCCGGGACGGCAGTTCGACCGGACAGCGCAGATTGCCATTGGGCACACCAATATATACTTTGGCACCACAGCGGAGCCGTCGCCCAAGGTCGGGCCTGCCTGGCATGTGGAGCGCGACATCACCGACGACAGCGCGCTGCTGAAAACGGCGCAATTGGGCGAGGCAAGCCTCGGCACAGTCGTGGACGCGAAGTATACCGGCGTTTTTCAAGGCAGCGCGGCCCTGCTGTTTTATCCCGCAGACCGCCACAACCCGCCCGCCGACACGCCGGACATGGTGCTGCCGCTGCCGGATACGCCCAGCGGCACAGGCTCGCTTGGCGGGGAGCGCGAGACGCTGACCCGCACGTTCACCTTTCCCACCAATGTCGTGCGCGCCTACTTGGATTTGATTACCCAAAGCCAGGGCCAGGATGAGTTCTGGTATCTAAGCGTGCCGGACAGCCGGGCGGCCCAGCTTCAAAGCAGCGGCGGCACGGCTTTCCGCGAGGCCGAAATCAGCGTGGACGGCACGCCCGTCGGTGTCGCACCGGTCTACCCCTGGATTTACACCGGCGGCATTGACCCGTCGCTGTGGCGGCCCATTCCCGGCGTGCAGACGCTTTGCTTTGTGCCGTACCGCGTGGACCTGACGCCGTTTGCGGGGCGGTTCAGCAACGGCAGGCCGCACCAAATCAGCGTCCGCATTGTCAACAACCGCAATTACTTTCAGGTCGCCGGGACGCTGCTGCTGTATCGCGACCCTGTCCTGCGCGTGGTCAAAGGCGCGCTGACCCAAAACACGCTCAGCCAAAGCCCCGCTCCCGTGCTGGCGCAGAGCCTTGCCACTGTGAACGGCAGGACAAGCGGCCCTGTTTCAGTCGTGTCTACGCGCCGGTTTGTGACCGAAGGCTATGTTTTGTCTTCGCTGGGCAAGCGGACGACGCGGGTGGCTCAGCGTGTTTGCTTTTCCAGTGTCCAGCAGTTTGATCTGTCTGCGGCAGGCGGCAGCCAGAGCGCGCGGCAGATGACAACTGTCTTGTCGGACACGACTACCCGGCTTGGCGGCCTGCTGGTGGAGCAGCACAGGGAGCTGGCTTATCCCCTGTCCATTCTTTCCCTGCACCAAGCCGCCCCAGACGGCACGGCGACACAAACCACCACTCTCCGGCAGGGCTGGCAGTTGCAGGAGCGTTCCTGGGTGAACGGCTTTCCGTTGTTTGCCCGCACCGCGCTCAGCGAAGTGCGCCCCACTGATACGCTGCTGCTGGATGCCAAGGGGGCGGTCACGGGCAGCCGGGGCCGCACAAGCGCCCAGACTTATCTGTACGCGGACACGTTAGGCAATCGCTATCGGGGCACGCTCACCGCCGCGAACGGCTTGCTCCTGTCTGCCGCCGCCGAAGAAGGATACCCCACCGCAGGCCGCGCTCGATGACAGCCCGGCCTGCGGCTCCTTTTGGGGAGGGACAGCCCCGCCGGGCGAGGGTGAGGCACGGAGGCTGCTACTCGGCAGGAAGCTTGCGTTTTTGGTAGACGATGCGCACGTCCTGCCAGGCTCTCCTGTGCAGCAGGAGCTGCTGCTCGGCATCATACACGCCGACAACCAGTGTTTTGTTTCCCTGCCAGGCGGGTGGCAAAAGAATATGCGCCGTGTTGTCAATGGCAACGACTTCGCCTTGGGCGGGAGCCTCAAATGTGCGCCTGAGTTTTATGTCGGTGTTGGCCCCGGTTGCCCCCAGGTCAACCGAATACTCTGAGGCCGTGTAACGCCCGTCCAGGGACTTTGTCGACATGACCAACACTTCGGGCGGCGCTTTGGCAAGCTTGATAATTATCGGCACAAGGAGCGCTGCCAGGAGGCACAAGACAAAGGCGGCAAGCCCGACTAGGCTTAGGCACGACTTGTCAACCTTTTGCGGAGCCGAGGACATCAGCATAACCTCCCGTGCAAATGAGTATAGCCGAGGCGCTTGGGGCGTGTCAAACAAACCGTCCATTTGCCGCCTGCGTCGTGCGCCTGCTCGGTTTACGTTCTGCCCTGCATGGGCAGAAGCGTTTGTTGTTTTGTTTGCAAAGGAGCAGCGCATGAAGATTGTACTGGTTTTGTTGATTGTGCTGGCAGGGGCTGCGTTCCCTCTGGAAGCCGCGCTGAACGCGAAAGTGGGGCAGGCGACACACTCGCCCGCCTTTGCCGCTCTGGTGTCGTTTCTCGTCGGCGCGGTTGTCTGCCTGCTCCTTACCCTGTCGGGCGTGATGGGCAAACCGCAGCTTGGGCAGGCGGGCACGCTTCCCTGGTGGATGTGGATAGGCGGAGCCTTGGGGGCGATGATTGTCGTTGTTTCCCTGGTCGCGGTGAAGCAGACCGGAGCCGCCGTGCTGATTACCGCGACGGTGCTGGGGCAGGTGGTGCTGGCCCTGGCGATGGATGCCGGCGGCTGGCTCGGCGTGCCCAAAGTGCCGCTGAACCCATGGCGCATCCTGGGCGGCCTCTTGGTGTGCGTGGGCGTTGTGATGACCACGCGCAAGTGACGCGCGCCGCCCTTATCTGTTTGGCAGTCTCTGACAGTGTTTGGCCCACTGGGTAACGACGCCGGGATTGTGTGCGTAGAACAACTTTGTGCAGTATCTTATAATTTTGCTGGTCGTTCTCACGGCCCTCGGCCTGCCGGTACAGGACGCGCTGAACGCGCAGCTTCGCTCGGCGGTTAAGTCGCCGCTGCTGGGAGCCTCGGTTTCGCTGCTGGTCGGGTCCTGCCTGATGGGGGTTGCCGCCGCCCTGGGCATTCTGGGCCGGGGTCAGTTGCGCGACCTTTTGGCGACGCCCTGGTGGGTGTGGGCGGGCGGCGGCCTGCTGGGCGCGGTGGCTGTAGTGGCGGCACTTATTGCAATCCCCAAGTCCGGCGCGGCCCTGGTGATTACCGCCACCGTGCTGGGCCAACTCATTGCCGCTTTGATTTTAGACCACTTCGGCTGGCTGGGCGTGCCGCGCATCCCCATCAACCCCTGGCGCATTGCGGGGGCGGTTGGCCTGTTTGTCAGCGCCCTGCTGATGCAGCACAAGTAAACTTCCTGTCATTGTCTCCCTTCCCCTTAGTCTTTCCCCGGCATCGCTTTGGCGTTTTTCACGCATTCCCCCCGCGTACCAACGACGGAAGAAACTGTTCCGTCGTTGGTACAGGCTCAATCTGCCGAAGAAACGCGCGGGCAATGTCCAGGCAATGCCGGAAAAACAGTGCCCTGAAAAGCCCAGCTTGGGATAAAAACTTCCAGCGTTCTCCATTGGCTTGACAGAAGCCCCAAAGTTTGTTATAGTATGAAACCTGCCTACGGTAAAGGCTGCTTCTTCAGAGCCTTTGTTTGCTTTTCGCAGGCGAACTTGTTGTACCCTATCGTTTTAAGAAGTCTGCCCTGCCGCCCAAGCGAAACTCGCCGGTTGCAGGCCACCCCGCGCCTGCCTGGCGCGGCTTTCGGTGCGGCAGACTTATGATGTCCTTTGAAGGAGCCTCCTGCTGATGACCTTACGCTATTCAACAAAGGCAGCCCGCACTGCGGCGGCCCTGTTTTTTGCCGGGGCTGCTGCCGCTGCCTGCACGGGAGCGGCGCAGGCGCAGAACGCGCTGATCCCGCCCGCGCTGACGGTTCCGCGCCATGTTCCCGCACGGCTGCCGCAGCCAGGCAGCACGCAGCCTGCCCTGCCGCTCGCGGCAAACGGCACGTTTATTCCAGGGCCGTCGCTTTTTTCAAGCGCGCACACGCCCTGGATGCAGCCGCATGTCAGCAGTGTGACCGCATTTGGCCTGCCGCCTTTTAGCACTGTTGGCCCGTCCACGATCCTGAATGCAGGCGGCGGCGTCGGCGTCGCCTATCAGCCGGTGGCAGGCCGCGTTGTGGCGATTGCGCCCGACCCAACCAACAGCAGCATTATCTATATTGCGGCGGCAGGCGGCGGCGTGTGGAAGACCACGGACGGCGGGGGAAGCTGGGCCGCGCTCACGGATGGCCTGCCTGACCTTGCCATGGGGTCGCTGACGGTAGACCCAAGCAGCCCAAGCACCATTTATGCCGGCTCGGGGGAAGCAAACTTCGCCCAGGATTCGCGATACGGGGAAGGGCTGTACAAGTCCACTAATGGCGGCGCAAGCTGGACAGTCTACACCGGGCCAAACAATGTCTTTGCAGGCCTCGCCATTTCCAAGATCGTGGTAGACCCAACCAACTCCGGCGTGGTGTACCTGACAACAGCCCGTGCTGCCAATGGCAGCGGCGGCAGCCTGGGAGTGTATAAATCCACGAACGGGGGAGTCACCTGGGTGCAGGTGTTCATTTCGGGCGTGTCATGCACCGACCTTGCCATTGACCCTTCCAACACGCAGACGCTTTATGCCGCTGTGGGGGAAATTGGCGGCGATACAAACAACGGCATCTATAAATCCACCAACGGCGGGGCAAGCTGGCCTTTGCTGAGCGGCTTCCCTAACGGCAAGCAGACCGGCAATCTGGTTGGACGTATTTCGCTCGCCCTGGCCCCGTCCAACCCGCAGGTTCTCTACGCCGACTACAGCAGCAGTGATCAGAGCAACAACTACGCCAACTTCGGCTCGCTGGGCGGCTTCTACTCCACCCAGAACGGCGGCGCATCCTGGACGGCAGCCCCCAAGAGCACGGACGGCACCGGCAGCACCGGCGTCCCGAACTTCCTGGGCGGGCAGGGCTGGTACGACAACACCATCGTGGTCAATCCCACCAATGCCAGCGAAGTGTTTGCCGCTGGGGTCGTGAATTACGCGGCGATGCAGTATGGAAAGGTCATCGGCCTCATCGGGTCATTCAACGGTGGCAGCACATGGTACGATTACTCGGTCGGCCATAACAATTCCGGCCCGCACACAGACCACCACGCGCTGGCGTTCACGCCCGGCGGCGGCGCTCTGCTGAACGGCAATGACGGCGGCATCTGGCGCCTAGAAAACCCCAACACCGCCCCGAATACCTACAACCCGTCCACCAGCACTGTGTCCTGGTCAAACCTGAACACCACTCTTGCCATCACGCAGTTTACGGGAATTGCGCTGCACCCCACCGATGCGACGGTTGCGTATGGCGGCAGCCAGGACAACGGCACCGAGAAGTTCACCGGCTCCACACAGTGGAACCAGGTGCGCCCCGGCGACGGCGGCTTCACCCGCGTAGACCAAACCAACCCGCAGACTGTCTACCATGAGTATTTCGGCGCTGTAGTAGACGGTGCTGCATCATTAGAGCGCTCCGACGACGGCGGGGCGACATGGACCGGCAAAGATACCGGTATCAACCCCAACGACCCCACGGCATTCTACGTGCCGTATGTGCTGGACCCGGCGAACCAATCGCGCGTCGTCTACGGCACCGACCATGTGTACGAGTCCATGAACAAAGGCGATGCCTTCACCGCCATCGGCACGCCCGGCGCTAATGGCTTCAACACGGCAGACAACACCATCGACAGCATCGCCACATTGGGAAACACCGTTTATGCGGCGGCAGGCAGCACGCTGTATGCCACCAGCAACGATGGCGCGACTTGGGCGCAGCGGACATTGCCCGCCGCGTTCAGCATATATGACAGTATCAGCGACATCTATGTCAACCCCAACACGCCTTTGGATGTTACGATCATCAAGGGAAACTTCGGCGGCGGGCACGTCTTCCGCTCCAACGACGGCGGCGCGACCTTCAAGGACATCAGCGGGAACCTGCCCAACGAGCCGTTCAGCGCCGTCAAGGTAGACCGCAGGTCCGGCACCATGTACGCCGGGGCCGATGACGGTGTTTACACAACCACCAACTTCGGCGGGACGTGGGTCAAGTCCAATCTGCCGAACGTGCAGGTGGTAGACCTGGCCGTCAGCCGGGGCGCAGGCATCGTCGGTGCGGGCACGCACGGGCGCGGCCTGTTTGAAGCGTCCCTGCCGACCACGGTCGCCACCCCGAACCTGATTGTCAATGCCGCGCTGACCCGCGCCGCTGCCGGCGGGCCGGTCACCATCACGCTGACGCTGAAAGACATAAACAATGCCGATGAAACCAACACCGTTGTCAGCACTGTCACCTTGAACAATCAGCCTGCCACTGTTGTGACGCCGGGCACCGATACAGTTGGCACGGTTCCTGCACAGGGACAAGCGCCTACGGTCGCTTATCAGTCGGCAACACCACCCGCTTCCGGCACCCGTGCAGTCTTGCGGGTTACGGGAACCAGTACGCAGGGCAACTTCACGTCTTCCCTGAAAGTCGTGGTGCCTTAACTGCCTGCGGGCCTTCCCGGCAAAAGGAAGGCCCGCTTCTTCCCCATTCCTAAAAGAGACTCATCTATGAAAACTGTTTCCTCTCAGTTCGTTCGCTGCGCGGCGCTCGCTGTCCTTGGCCTTGCGGCAAGCAGCGCCGCCCATGCCCAAAATGCCAACGTCACTTTTAGCCTCACGCCCAACATGATTTCCACCACGGCGGGCAGCACAGTCACGTTCTTCGGCAGTGTCGTCAATCAAGCGGGCGCGCCGACAGTCTTCCTCAACCGTGACACGGCCTCTCAAGTAAACCCCGTGCTGACTGTGGACGACCAAACGTCAGACTTCTTCAATGCCACGCCGATCATGCTGAATGGTGGGCAAAGCTTCCCGTCCAGCGGCACGGCCTCGTTCTTCACTGTCATGGTGGCTTCCAATGCCGCCCCCGGCACCTACAGCGGCACGTTCAACATCCAGGGCGGCGCGGACAGCAATGCCCAGGATGCCATTGCAAGCCAAACGTTCAGCGTTGTCGTGGCGGCAGCCCCGGAGCCGTCCCAGATGGCAAGCCTGGCGGTGGGCGTGCTCGGTCTGGCTGCCCTGGGCCTGAAAGCGCGCAAGCGCACCGCGCCCGCGCAGGCTTAACCCCGCGCGCACAGACACAAACCGGAGGGCGAGGCACACTGCCTCGCCCTTTTGCTTTGACACTGTGCCTGCGCGTATGCCATAATGGACGCTGATGCACCTCAAAAAACTGCAACTGCACGGGTTTAAGACATTCGCGGAGCGCACGGAGATTACGTTCTCGGAGGGCGTGACAGCCGTAGTCGGGCCGAACGGCTCGGGCAAAAGCAACTTGGGCGACGCGATTTTGTGGGTGCTGGGCGAGCAGAAGGCATCGGCGGTACGCGGCGCAAAGGCTTCGGATGTGATCTTCTCCGGCAGCGACAAGCGCAAGGCCACAGGGCTTGCCGAAGTGTCCTTGACCGTGGACAACTCGGACGGCACGCTGCCGATGGCCTTTGATGAAGTGGTGGTCACCCGCCGTGCCTACCGGACAGGCGAGGGCGAGTTCTTCATTAACAAGGTGCCATGCCGCCTGAAAGACATCTACGAGCTGTTTTTAGATACCGGTGTGGGGCGCGAAAGCTACGCGCTCGTGAACCAAAGCCAGATAGATGCCGTGCTGTCGGTCAACCCAGAAGACCGGCGCGGGCTGTTTGAGGAAGCCGCTGGCATTAAGAAGTACCGCGTGAAGAAGCGCGAAGCCCTGCGCAAGCTGGACGCGACCCAGGCTAATGTCAACCGCGTCGTGGACATTCTGCGCGAGATGGACGGGCGTCTAGAGCCTTTGCGCCTTGCCGCCGAGCGCGCCGCGCAGTACCAAACCTTGCGTACCCGCCTGCGCGCGATTGAAAGCAGCCTGCTGATTATTGACCTGCGCACGGCTCACGATGAATGGTTTGCCGCCCAAGCAGCGCGGGCGCGCGATGAAGCCGCCGTTCTCCATCACCACTCCCACATCATACACTTAGAAGCGCAGGCGTTGGCATTGGGCACGGCCCTCGCCGATGCCGAGCGCGCCCTAGAGCACAGCCGCACCCAAGCCGAGAACGCGGGCCGCGAGGCCGAGCGTGCCGTCAGCAGCCGCCTGCTTGCCGCGCAGCGGGCCGAGAGCCTGAGTTCTGCGCAGCGAAGTTTGGCGCGCGAGCAGGAAGAATTGCACGAGCGCGCCGTCCCTGTCCGCGCGCAGATTGCCGACCTGGAAGCCGAACTCGCCGAGAAGCGCGGCGAAGACGCTGCCCTGCGTCAGCATGTCTCGGACGGGCAGGCCAAGGTGCAGGGTCTGGCGGAACGCCTGCTTGCGCTGACGCGGCAGGGCGAAAAGCAGCGCATGGAAGCCGCCGCGCAGGCGCGCACCCTGGCAGGCCGCCAGTCTGACCTGGCGCGGGCCGAGGCGCGCGCGGGGGAGCTTGCGGCGGGCGTGCCCACGCTGCAGGCGGAAGCCGTGCGCTTGGGAGCCGCGTCGGCGCAAGCCGTGGATGTGCTTGCGTCTGCCAATTATGCGCTGGCGGGCGCGCAGGAGGCGCTGAAGTCTGCCGAAGACCACCTCGCGCAGGCGCAGGCCGCGCGGGAGGCCGCCCGGCAGGCGGCGCGGGACAGCTCCGCGCAGGCCAATGACTTGTCGGGTAAACTGGTCGCTGTGCAAAGCCGCCTGCGCGCTTTGCAGGATTTGGAGGACGCGCAGGAAGGCTACTTTGCCGGGGTGCGGGCCGTGTTTGAAGCCCGCAGGCACGGCGCTTTGGGCGGCGAGTTCACCGTTGTTGCGGATGCTTTTCACGCCCCGCCCGGCTATGAAGTCGCGTTTGAGACGGCCCTAGCCGCGTCTTTGCAGGACATTATCAGCGACACCGCCGACGCTGCCAAGGCCGCTATCGCCTATTTGCACGAGCATCGGGCCGGGCGCGCGACCTTTCTTCCTCTGGATAGCATGCGCCCTGGCCGCGACACCCTGGATATGGCCCGCGCCGAAGGCACGTCGGGCGTGCGCGGCGCGGCCCTAGAGATTATCAGTTTCCAGCCTCAGTTTCGGCCCGCCCTGGACGCACTGCTGGGGCGGGTCTTTGTCTGCGAAACCCTGGATGATGCCATTCGCGCCTCCCGCCTCGCGCGCGGCTGGAACCGTGTGGTCACCTTGTCCGGCGAATTGGTCTTGCCGTCGGGGGCCTTGACCGGCGGGCGGCAGGCGGGCAAGACCGCCAACCTCTTGGGCCGCAAGACCGAAATCACCCGCCTGCAGGGCGAGGCGCAGGGTACGCAGCAGCGATTGGATGCCCTGCGCGCCGCCCAGGACAAGGCCGCGCAGGCGTCGGAAGCCGCCGAAACCGCTGTGTCTGCCCGGCAGGGCGAGCAACAGGCCGCCCAGCTTAACGTCTCGGAATGCCAGCGCCAAATTCAAAGCGCGCAGGCGGAAGCCCGGCGTTTGGACAGCGCCCTTGCCGAGGCTCAGCGTCGCGCGCAGGGGGCGGAAGCCGCGCTTGCCACCGCTCAGGAGGCCGCCCAGACAGCCCGACGCGCGTGGGAAACACTCGGACAGCCAGCATTAGACGATGCCGCTCTAGCCCGCGATGCCGAAGACCTGCGCACTCTCGC
>JAABUJ010003436.1_pt1 | contig 17808 bp, 16 predicted proteins | sample 5559131 | NCBI WGS metagenome assembly JAABUJ01 (sample SAMN10711875, study PRJNA513366) | rock metagenome | isolation source: Antarctica rocks | place: Antarctica: Victoria Land, Mt New Zealand nord | collected 2016-01-07 | reverse complement strand
CAACCGTCCGGCCGTATCCCGCGCCCGCATCGTCGGGGTGAGCCACGAATTCAAGAAGGTGAACGACGAGGAGACAAGGCGCGCCCTCTTCCCGTCGAATTACCCGCCGGCTGCGGAGTGAGGCGTCCCGCTCGACTGCTGGCCGCCAGCTTCGCACCGGCTGTGGCTAGGTCGACGCCGCCACCAGGGATCAGGGGCGCGCGACGACCTTGACGCGCTCCTGCCACTCCCGGAGCTGCACGCCGGGGCTGAGGTGCCAGAGACTACTGAGAGCTGCTGGGGCCTTCTGGGCAAGTGCCCGGACAGCGTAATGTGCCCGGGTTCGCGCATGGCGGTCCGGCAAGGAGGCGGACCGGCAACGGTCGTCGCCTGCACACTGCTGCCCTGCGGGCCCGAGTTCAAGCTCGGTGCCACGCTCGCTGAGGCCACCCTCCCGGTGCGCCTGAACCACCGCTTCTACGAGGAGTTCTTCGTGCTCGGTGGCGCTTCCTGCTCCGGTTCAGGGGTTGCGCGAGGTGGAGGCGCTGCGTGGATAAGCGAGAGGACTGGATGATGACGAGCAATTCCGTGAACAAGCCGATCATCGTGTTCGACGTCAATGAGACCCTGCTCGACATCGACGTTCTCGAGCCGCTGTTCCGCAGGGTGTTCAACGCCGAGCACGCCATGCGCGAGTGGTTCGCGCAGCTGATCCTCTACTCCGAGGCACTCACCCTTGCCGGGGCCTACACACCATTCGGCGAACTAGGCAGCGGGGTCTTGCGCATGCTGGGTCAAGCCAAGCGGGTCGATGTGACCGATGCCGACCTGGACGAGTTGCGCTCGCTGTTGCTAGCCATGCCGGCGCATCCCGACGTGCCGGACGCGCTCCGGCGCCTACACGAGGCCGGCTTCCGGCTCGTCACTCTGACCAACTCCGCCCCGCAGCCGGGGTTAAGCCCGCTGGAGCGCGCCGGGATCGCTTCGTTCTTCGAGCGGCAGTTCAGCGTCGATGCCGTCCGGCGCTACAAGCCGGCCCCGGAAACATACCGGATGGTCGCGCGAGAACTCGGGGTGGAGACGCCGGCACTGCTCCTTGTCGCGGCGCACACATGGGATACGCTGGGCGCCCAGCAGGCCGGCTGCCTGGCCGCGCTGGTGGTCGAGCTATGCTGGAATTTGGGTGACGCCGTGATCAGGCGGCGCTCTGTGCTGGCGTGTTGACCTCGACGCCGTTGGTAAAGGTGACGCCCTGGACGACCTTGGGCAACTGATTTTCGCCCTTCAGCCGGCGCCAGGTTTTGGCCGCGGCGGTGACCAGCTTGAACACCATCAGCCGGGCGGTGTCCTGCGACAGCGCGCCCTTGGTGCGCACCGTGCGGTGCCGCACCGTGGCGAACACGCTCTCGATCGGGTTCGACGTACGCAGGTGATCCCAGTGCTCGGCCGGGAAGTCGTAGAAGGTCAGCAGTGCGTCGCGGTCCTTGGTCAGGCAGGTGAGCGCCTTCTCGTATTTGGCGGCATACTTGTCGGCAAACGTCGCGATCGCCGCCTCAGCCGTCGCACGGTCCGGCGCCGTCCAGATCTCTCGCAGATCGGACTTGGCCGCCGGCTGCACGGACTTTGGTAGCTTGTCGAGAACGTTGGCCGTCTTGTGCACGGTCCGAACGCAATCGACGCGGTTCGTTTCGCCGTTGCCGTTCCGTTCGCTGGGGCCGGGCGGTCTCACCGTGCCCGGAGGCAGGACGCGCAGTTCCCATGACCTGAGCGAAATGGGTTCAGTCGGGCTTACCTTCCGCAAAGGCCCGCTCAATGCCGACCCGTCCTCGCCCCCAGGTGACGGTGCGCTGGACCATCCGCTCCGTGCCGGTTCGCACCCGCGACAGCGCCGAGCGACTGGATCAGGTCTACCGCCGCTTTCTGAACGACGCCCCGGCTGCTGCCGGGCCGCATATTCCCTCCAGCAAATTGCAAACCCCGTCGCTCCCCTTTGGTCCATCAACCAGGATGACTCGGCCATGCCCGTCGCCCTCTATGCCCGCGTCTCAACCGAACGCCAGGAACGCCAGCAAACCATCACCAGCCAACTCGCCGCCTTGCGAGCCTGGGCCGCCGCGCAAGGCCATCCTGTGAGCGACGAACAGGTCTTCTGCGACGAGGGCTACAGCGGCAGCCGGCTCGACCGGCCGGGCCTCGACGCGCTGCGCGATGCTGTGCGCGACGGCATAGTGAGCACGCTCGTCGTGCTGACCCCGGACCGCCTGGCGCGCAAATACGCCTACCAGGTGCTGCTGCTCGAGGAGTTCCGCCGCGCAGGCGCCGAAGTGGTGTTTCTGCAGCACCCGATCTCGGACGACCCCAACGACCAGCTCCTGCTGCAGATCCAGGGCGCGATTGCCGAGTATGAGCGCGCGGTGCTCGGCGAGCGGTTCCGCCGCGGCAAGCTGCAGAAGGCGCGCGACGGCCACTACATCACCGCTCGCGCGCCTTATGGATACCGCTACGTCCCGCGGCGCGACGCCATGCCTGGCCACATCACGGTCGACGAGCCAGAGGCCGAGCTGGTGCGCCGGGTGTATGGCTGGTTCACCGACGAGCAAACGACCATTCGCCAGGTCGTCAAACGCCTCAACGCCGGCCCCGATCTGCCGCGCTCCGGCCGCCCCGCCTGGTCGCCCTCCACAATCCACCACATCCTGGCCGACCCGATCTACGCCGGCACCGCTTATGCCAACCGCTACGCCTGCGTGGCACCGACCAAGCCGTCACCTCAACGTGGCCCACGCACGGCCGCCGCGACCCGGCGTTGCCTCAAGCCGCGCGAGCAGTGGATCGCCATCCCCGTACCGGCGCTGGTCGATCAGGGCACCTGGGACCGGGCGCAAGCGCAGCTCGCGTGCAACGCCGCGCGCTCGTTTCGCAACAACACCCGGCATAGCTACCTGCTGCGCTGCCTGCTCACCTGCGAGGCCTGCGGGCTGGCCATGTATGGCATCACCCGCCCCGCGTCGGCGCAAAAGCCCGGGCGGCAAGTCTACCGATGCCACGGCAAGAATTGCGTCGTGATGGCGCGTACCAGCATCTGCCCCAGCCGCCATATCAACGCCGAAGACATCGAGCCGGTCGTGTGGGACCATGTCATGGCCCTGCTGGCCGACCCGGACCAGCTCTTGGCGCAGTTCGACCGCTTCGCCGCCGCTGATTCCGGCTCCGCCCGGGAGCGAGCCGCCGAACAGCAGCTGCGCGCCCGGCTGGACCGGACCGCACGCGCCGACAAACGACTGTTGGACGCCTCCCAAGCTGGCGCGGTCAGCCTGTCCGAGCTGTCCGAACGGCGCCAGCATCTCGCGCAAGAACGCAAAGGATTGGAGCATCAGCACGAGGGCCAAATGCGCCTACGCCAGCAGCAGCTCCAGGCCGAGGCGGTGCGGACCGACGTGGCGGCGTTCTGCGATCGCGTCCGCAGCCGCTTGGCCGATGCAACCCTGACGGAGAAGCAGGCCATCTTGCAGCTGGTGATCGACCGCATCATCGTCGGTGAAGGCCGTCTGGAAATCCGCCATGTTATCCCATTGCGTTCCCCATCTCCGGGCAGCAACGGCCCAGCGCCGCCTGAAACCACGCGATTGCGTACGGATCGTGTGCACGGTGCAGCGCTGATGCCGGGTCGTCGGCGACACCTCGTCCAGCGCCTTCCAGAAGCCCAGCGCTCCGTCCCCAGTCGCAGCAAAGCATCGAGGCTCCGCGTCCGCCGGGCCCAGCGCGGCAGGATGGCCGACGTGAAGCAGATGCGCTCGGCGGCCTCGGCACCGCGGTCGCGCAGCCTGACCCGGCGCACCGCGACCGGGCCAATGCCGGTCTGCACTTGGCGCTCCGGACCGTGGCCGTGCCGAACCATGCGATCGCGCCCATCCGGCAGGTGTGCGCCCTTCATCGTGGCCAGGAACGCGTCGGCTTCGGCCTCGATGGCCTGTGCCAGCAACCGGCGGGCGCCGCTCCTCAAAACTGCCGTCAGCGGATCGTCAATCGTGTCGGGCTGACGCAGGGGAACAACACTGCTATTGCTCGTCATGGCGTATCGGCTCCTTCGGGAGTTCAGGCAGGCCTTCACCCGCCTCGATACGCCGCCTCTCTCAAACCGTCGTCACCCAGGTTCGGCCATAGCTCCTGGTGGTCCGGAGCGGCAACGCGCCGCTGCCTCTGCCCGCGGTTCCCATGCCGGACGTCATCGGGCCGGACTTGACCGTGGTCGCCGAGCAGATCATTCGGCTCCGCGACGGTTAAGCCCAAAGGCATGATCGAGGAAGCCACTGGCATGGGCGAGTGGGACACGCAGAAACATGAGCGGACCCGTTGGCAGTGACGCAGACTTCACCTTGCCGTGGACGCCGACACCGGCGAGATCGCCGCAACCGTCCTCACGACGGGCAATGCGGACGACGCGGCCCAGGCGACAAGTCTGTTCGGGCAAGCAGAGGGCTGCATCGCTACCGTGACCGCGGATGGCGCCTATGACAGCGATGCCGTCTACCAGCAGCCACCCGGCAGCATGGCCCACCACCGGACGCGGTCATCCCGCCACGCTGCTTTGCAGTGTAGGGCACCGACGACCCTGCTGCCTCGATCCCGCGGGATCGCCACATCCAGATGGTTGCCGAATAGGGCCGCATAGCGTGGCGGCGGGCGACGGGATATGGCCGGCGTGGTGACTGGTTTGTCACAGGGCTACTGTACCTAATTCGATCGCGCTAAACGCTGCCTCCTGTTTCAGGACCAACTCGCCGTTTCGGGCGAGTTCGAGCCCAGCCATGAGTGTGCTGGCGATGGCACCTCTTATCCTGAGCGCATGGTCCGGCTCTGCACGGCTGATCCTTGGCAGGAAGCTTCCCAACTCCCCTCCTTCGGGCGCCTTCTCCAGCACGGCCCTGATGCGGGCGAGTGCCTGCGCGACGCTCCACAGTTCGGGCGGGCGAGGCGCGTAGACGGGTTCGGCAACCGGCTGAGCGTTGCTGCCACGCAGGACGACGAGGCAAGCCTGCATGAGCGCCATGTAGGAGGCGGTGCGCGGATCCGGTCCGCGGCTCGGTCTTGCAAACACGTCGTATCCGAGCTGCGGGCGTGCCTGCAGCCAGGCCGCGGCGCCGCGGACCTGCCCGGCGGCCTCGAGCCTGCGCAGTTCGGCATCTGCGTCGCGTTGCGCTTTTGCCGCGACCTCGGGACTTGCTGGTGCGAGCAGGCGCGAGCGCAGCAGCACGAGGCGGCTGGCGACGACCACCCAGTCGGCGCGGCGCTCGATGGCGACCTGGCGCAGCCGGCCGTCGAGCTCGGCGAGGAACTGCTCGATCAGGCCGAGGATAGACAGCCGGCCCAGATCGATGCGCTGGCGCCCTGCGAGGTCGAGCAGCAGCTCCATCGGCCCGTCGTAGCCCTCCAGGTGCAACACCGGCGTGGCAGGTGCACGCAGCGGCGTGTCCCAGTCGTCCCACAACGCGTCGCCGGTGGGCTCGCCTGGACCACTCTCCCCTGCCCCGGCCGCTGCACCGCCGGGTGCGGGCTCAGGCATCGCCGTAGTCCGGCCTGAGGTCGAGCACGAGGCGGGGCCAGTCGCTGCGGATGCGCAGCAGGGCCTGCCACGGGCTCCAGTCGGCGGCGTGGAACTCCAGCACCACCCTGGCGGTGCGGGTGCGGCGGCGGTCCTCTCCCGCGTCGAGCAGGCGGACATGGCGCAGCGCCTGCAGGGTGCCCCAGTGCGCCCGCAGCCACTGGTCGCTGGCCGGGTCGTCGAGCCCGAGGCGCAGGATGGCGTCGGGCACCGGCACCAGGCGGTGGAGGTCGAGCGGGCAGATCCTGGCGCGGCGCACCTGATCCAGCACGCGCTCGTGGTGGGCGCCAACAGCCTGGCGGAGCGCCCGGGCCAGGCCGCGCGCCTCGGCGCCCTGGGTGGCCATGGGCGCCAGCAGCCGTGCCTCCTCTGCGTCGAGGTCGAGGTGCCAAGGGATGGCCGACGCGCCCAGGGCGGCAGCCCGGAACGCCGCCACTTCTTCCGCCGGCCCGCTGACCACCAGCTCGTGGTGCAGCCAATCCGTGTGCGCCGACGCGAGACGGGCTTCCTCGACGTCCCGGCTCATGCGCTGCGCGCCTGGAAGCCCTTCCTGAGCGCCTGCGGCGACACCCTCTCGCCCGTTGCCACGTCCATCCCGGCCAGGGCGGCACGGCGGCGCAGGATCTTCCACACGCCATTGCCGGTGAGCCGGCCCTCGAGGGTACCGGCGGCGGCAAGGCGCAGGAACACCGGGCCGTACTCGATGCCGGCACGACGCAGCCAGGCCTCCATCGCGCGCACGGCACACAGGGCTGGGTCGGCCTCACGAATGAGCAGGACCTGGGCCACGCAGCCGGCAAGGGCACGCGCCTCAAGGTGCAAGATCATGCCCTGGGGAGTGAGGCGCACGTCGTGGTGGTCGAGAGCGACCAGCTCGGAGCGCCGCAGGCCTGCGGCGAAGGTCGCCAGCAGCAGGGCGCGGTCGCGGCAAGCGGCAAGCCCTGCGGCTCCGTCCACCGAGCCGTCGCAGGTCTCGACGAGCCGCCGGAGCTCGGACGTGGAGAAGGTGGCGGCGTGCCTGGAGCGAGGTGCACGGGCCTGCAGGTCGGCCATGATGCGGGCGATGACGGGATCGCCAGCCGGCCAGGGCTGGCTGGCGCTGCGGTGGCGATGCGCCAGGGCGGCCAGGACCTGGCGCAGGTGGCTGGGCCCGAACCGGGAGGCGCAGGCGGCCAGATAGGCGGCCACCGTGTGTGGCGACGCCGGCAGGCACTCTGCACCCTGCACCCTGCACCAGATCTGAAATGCGTCCCAGGCGGCCGTGTAGATCCGCGCGGTGGTCGGCGAGAGCGCCCGCCTTGCAGGGCTTGTCGCTCCAGCGACCGCGGGAAGCTCGTCTGGCAAAGCCTCGGTCACGCAAGGCGCCACGGATCGACGAGGGCAAGGCCATAGCCGTCGAAGTCGACGATATTGCGTGTGGCGAGCATTGCGCCGTGCGCCAGTGCCATGCCTCCGATCAGGGCATCGAGGACGGCGACGGGCCGGCCAACCTGTTCCCGCGCGTTCCTGGCGAGGGCATAGCCACGTGCGCAATCGTCGTCGAAGGCCAGGATGCGCGAGGCGAAGCCCGCCCTGCAGAAGGTCTCGAAGTCGCTTTCGACCTCGCCGCGACGGCGGCCCTCCGGCAGCCGCGCGATACCGTGGCGGAGTTCGGCTATGACCAGGCTCGGGACGAACAGCCTGTCGAGCGGCTGATCCTCGATGAAGGCCGCCACCTGCGGATCAGGTCGCTGCTTCATGATTTCGGACACCACGTTGGTGTCGAGCAGGATCAGGTGTCCTGCCTCGACCCGTTGAGGTCGGGCGGGACACGATCGGGATCGAGCGAGCGGGCAGGCAGCCTGGGATCGATGCCGCGCTCGTGCCCAAACACCTGCCTGGCGATCCGCATCAGGCTGATCGGCTCCTGGACGCTGGCATCACGGGCGAGGGCGAGGCGCAGGGTCTCGCGAACTTCCTCCTCGAGTGAGTGGCCATGTTGCAGGGCCCGGGCCTTGAGGCGTGCATGCAGGGTGTCGTCGAGCTTGCGGATCAGCAGGCTTGCCATTGCGGGTGGGCTCCGGGCGGGGACATGCGGGAATGCTATCGTTTGATAGCATGGAAGGTTCCGATTTGGCTCACCTGCGGCCAGGACGGGTGATCGAGGCTAGGGAGGCGGTGCAATTGGGGCAAATGCTGTTTTCTGGCACTTAAGGCACGATAACATCTACAAGGCACCTCCACCGGGCAGGTCTTATAACCTAGTCCATTGCTATTATTGAACATTTTTTCCTCCTGCCGCCGCACGCCGCTACTTGCGGCCCCACTCGCCCATTCCGTCCGCTAAACAGCATTTGCGGACGGAATGCAGCCCGGCTACACCGCATCCATGGACACGAACGGCACGAACGATCCCGACGGTACCCCCGATCTCCCTGCCGGCGGGGAGCGCCCTGCCCTGCCCCGGGCGGCCGCGGCCCCGGCGGCAACCCTGGTCGTGGCCGGGATGGCGAACGGCGGGGCGCTGTCCACCGCCCTGCAGGACCTGCACGAGCGCGCCGCCGGCTATGCCACCCGCGCCCGCGGCTCCGGCACCCTGCGCACCTACCGCTCCGCCTGGCGCGCCTACGAGGGCTGGTGCGCAAGCCTCGGCCGCGCGCCCCTTTCGGGCGACCCCAGGCTGCTCGCCATGTATGCCGTGCACTGCGCCGACCGCGGCCTCGGCGTCTCCAGCCTGCGCGTCCACCTCGCCGCCATCCTCGCCGCCCACAGGCTCGCCGGCATCGCGCTTGACGCGAGCGACCCGCGCCTCGCCATGGTCGTCGAGGGCATCGTGCGCAGCAGGGGCACCCGGCCGCGCAGGCAGGCGGCCGCCGCGGTGCCCGAGATGCTGCGCCGCATGCTCGCCAGCCGCCCTGCCCCGCCCAGCCCGCTCGGCCTGCGCGACCGCGCCCTGCTGCTGCTGGGTTTCGCCGCCGCCCTGCGACGCTCCGAGCTGGTGGCGCTGGACCTCGGCGACGTGACGCCCATCGCGGGACGCGGCCTGCGCGTGCTGGTGCGCCGCTCCAAGACCGACCAGCGCGGCGCCGGGCAGGAGGTCGCCATCCGGGCCAACCACGCAGAGCCGGCCCTGTGCCCGGTCGTGGCGCTGCAGGACTGGCTGGCCGTGCGCCACCAGGGCGCCGATCTCGCGGGACTGTCGCAGGATGTGGCCACCGAGGCGCCGCTGTTCGTGGGCATGAGCAAGGCCGGGCGCCTGTCGCCCTCCAGGCTGAGCGACCGCGCGGTCTCGCGCCTCGTCGGGCAGGCCGCGCGCGACGCCGGGATCGAGCGGCCCGAGCGCTTCTCCGGGCACTCGCTGCGCGCGGGCTTCGCCACCGCCGCCGGCGACGCCGGCGTCGACCTCGCACGCCTCATGCGACAGACACGGCACAAGTCCGCCGACACCGCGCTGGCATACCTCAGGCCCGCAGAACTCTGGCGCAACAACCCCACTCAGGCCGTCTGGGACGCCAGCGCGAAGGACGGCAGCGGCACCGACGGCTAATACCAAGGCTCTCTGACCAGAACCTGTGCCTTCATAGCCATCGATCAGCGGTATGGCTCTGCATGGATGCAGTCAGCATGGCACAGGTCACGGTCAGAGAGCTTTGGTATAACGTCCGCTCGACTCGGTGTTTAGACGCTCGCCGGATATTCACGACCGAACGGTTTAGCCAAACGACGATTACAACTTTGGCTACGCGAGTAGCGCTCGTTCAAGGTTTAAAAGCAGACGATCGCGCACGTCATCCTTGACACTTAGCCGCATGAATATATTGCTGCCGTGGAGCTCACTGATTTTAAGCTGTCTACTGATAGAACTAAATCGTACTGGCCTAATGCAGGCGATTTATATTTGATTCCATTAATAATGGTTTTCCAATAAACTTTTTAGATCTACATTCCACCGGAACAAGTGATGGTGCGCCAAAAGGGAGCCGAGTCGCCACTACAGGTGTGGAATCTAGCGAGCCTCGTTGCACATCCTGTCCACAAGCAGGTGTGGAAAGGAGCGATAAGCCTGTGGACTCCAGCGAGCCCCTCTCTATATGAATCAAAGGGTTAATTAAGTTATCCCGTGGAAAGCAGCGAGCAAGCTAATAATAGGAATCTAATATCTTCTTCTACTAGCTTCCTCGCTGCTTTCCACAGCGACGCCACCTCCCTCATGGTGCATTGTCACTAGAACGTTGCTCTTTAGGTTGGTGAGGCCATGGGGACTATCCACGACCTGCTGGTCGCTCGAGGTAAGCAGGCAGCGCTTGACGCAGGTATCAACCGTCCGGTTGTTGAGGCGGCGGCTCAGTATTTGAGTGACGAAGACAGTGCGCTGTCATTCGCCTACTCCGGCTGGGCACAGTGCGCTCTGCCGCATAAGAGACTCGCCCCCGAAGCTCCATGGTCGATCACCTCTGAAAAAGTTCGCCTGATGGTGGAGCCTGGACGACGTCTAATCGGCGACGATGGCAGCCAAGATTACGAATTCGTCGGGGTTCCATTCGGAGCACACGCTCGTCTCATCCTGCTGTTTTTGCAGACCGAAGCACTTCGGACAGGCTCCAGAGAGATCGAGCTTGGTGGGTCACTAAGGCAGTGGCTTAACAGGATAGGGGTGTCAGTTGGTGGCATGACAGGGAGATCCGTTCGTGACCAAGCAGAACGCATTTCTCGTTGCCGGCTGACTTTCCAGATCACCACTAGTGGAAACCGTGCTGTAGGGCTGGTGAATCAAAGCATCGTTGATAGAGCGCTTTTTATCGAAGAAGGCGACGGCAACCAAGGCCGCCTTAATCTCGAGACGGCAAAGCTCAGTGAAGGATTTTTCGAACAACTGCAAAAACATCCAGTACCGGTCGAAGAAGCTGCTATCAAAGCATTGAATAATAATGCTCCAGCTCTCGACGTCTATCTTTGGCTAGCCTATCGATTGCACTCCCTTTCTTCAGACCGACTCGTGACGTGGAAGGCGCTTAAAGGCCAATTCGGCACCGGCTTCAAAGAGATGTATCACTTCAAGCCACGGTTTTCTGGTGCGCTGGCACTCGCGCAAGCTGTCTATCCTGCAGCGAGGCTTGATCTTACGGAACAAGGTGTGGTTCTGCGTCCAAGCCGCCCCCCCGTTACCCCAAAAGGCAACGCACTGCGTTGATTAGTCGCAGCTCAAGCGTTCTGCCGTCGTGAGCCTCGCTAGATTCCACACCCGTTTCCTCGCTAGTTTCCACAGGCTTCCGGGCTCGCTAGATTCCACAGAATAGCCGCCCGCGCCTCCCCAACTTCGCGATGATGACCGCCTTAGCCGCTAGTGCGGGCGTTGGTGCATGGATGAGGCTGGGTAGCCTGAGCCGAGTGGCCCGGCTAAGTCGCTGCATGCCGTTCAAGCACAACGCCGTCCGCCGTCACCGCATCCCGAAGCAGCGTTTCCGGGTGACGAACTGGCCCGCCTACGAGGCCGGGCTGAAGCAGCGCGGTGACCTGACGTTCTGGCTTGACGAGGCAGCACTCGCCGGCTGGCAGGCACCGCGCCGGACTACGCCGGGCGGACAGCCACGATACTCCGACCTGGCGATCGAGCTGGTGCTGACCCTGCGGCTCGTCTTCCACCTGGCCCTGCGCCAGGCCGAAGCGTTCAGCCGCAGCGTGCTGCGCCTGCTCGGCCTCGAGCTGGCCGTCCCTGATCATACCACCCTGTCCCGGCGTGGTCGCGCCTTCGCTGGTCGTCAGCCTCGTGTTGCCCGGCACGAAGGGCCCGTGCATTTCGTGCTGGACAGCACCGGCCTGCAGCTGTTCGGGCAGGGCGAGTGGGACGCCGAGAAGCACGGTCGCGCGCGGCGGCAGTGGCGCAAGCTCCACCTTGCCGTGGACGCCGACACTGGCGAGATCGCCGCCCACGTTCTGACCGAGGGGCATGCGGACGATGCGGCCCAGGCCCCAAGCCTGCTCGGGCAGATCGAGGGCTGCATCGCTACGGCGACCGCGGACGGCGCCTATGAGAGCGATGCCGTCTACCAGGTGGCCACCCGGCAGCATGGCCTGCCACCGGACGTGGTCATCCCGCCACGCGCTTCTGCGGTGCCGAGCACCGACGATCCTGCTGCCCAGACCCAGCGGGACCGCCACATTCGGCTGATCGCCGAGCGGGGCCGCATGGCTTGGCAGCGCGCGACCGGATACGGCCGGCGCAACCTCGTCGAGACCGCCATCGGCCGCTACAAACACCTGATCGGCCCGAAGCTCCGCTCGCATCCTGCCTGGTCAGCAGGGTGAAGCCGCCCTCGCCATCGCGGTGCTCAACCGCATGATCAGGACCGCCAAGCCTGTCTCGGTGCGTCGAACCTGATCAACCGTTGACCTTGGGCGCACTCGGCCAATGGCCAAGTCCATGCACCAACGCCGCGCGTCGCGGCACGAAGCCCCGCGGCGTCGAAATCCTCTCGAAGCGGGATCGCCATGACGAAGCTCCTCGGTTCGCCATGTTGAATCAGAACCGACGCGCGTCGGGCAAGCCCGGCGAGTCACGCTCATTCAGGGTTGGTATAAGTTGATTGACACATAAGGAGGTTGCCAACCCTCAGGTCGGCGTACGTCACTCAATGAAGCCAAGCGTATCAGGTCGATGACAATCGAGGCGTTCATGGTCCGTGTGCATCCAGCGCCGTCGCTGCGCCGTATCGCAGGGACGAAGCCTCTCGGCTTCGCGCCAGGCATCCCTGTGCAAAAGAATGCAACCGGAGCGAAACAATGAGACGCATGATCCTGGCCGCGACGGCGCTTGCCGCCGTGGCCACCCTGCAGACGCCGGCACGGGCCTCGAGCCATCGCGAGGCTCCGATGATCGCGGGCATGCCGCGCCTCGACGCCTCTGATTTCTACCTGTTCCGCAGCTACGAGCCCAGCCGGGTGAACTACGTCACCATGATCGCCGACTACGTGCCGCTGCAGGACCCGGGCGGCGGACCGAACTTCTACCAGATGGAGCACAACGGCTACTACGACATAAACGTCGACTCGGACGGCACCGGCAAGCCGACCTACACGTTCCGCTTCCGCTTCTCCGCCGCCACCAAGAACCTCAGCGTCCCCGTCGGCGGCGTCAACGTCCCGATCGCGCTGATCAACGACGGCCAGATCGGCATCGGCAACGAGGCCGCGCAGAACGTGGTCGAGACCTACACGATCTCGCTGGTCACCTACGCCAAGAACGGCAAGGCCACCGAGACCCCGCTGAAGTCGACGGACGGGCGCAGCACCTTCGAGAAGCCGGAAGACCGCATCGGCGACAAGTCGATCCCGAACTACGCCGCCTACGCGAGCGCCTTCACCTATGACATCGCCGTGCCTGGCTGCGGCAACGGCCGCGTCTTCGTCGGACAGCGCAAGGACCCGTTCGTGGTCAACCTCGGCGAGACCTTCGACCTCGTCAACTACGCCCACCCGGTCGGCGAGCAGTACAACGCCTCGAGCGTGGACGACCTCGCCAACAAGAACGTGACCTCGATCGTCTGGGAGATCCAGTCCGCCTGCCTGACGCATGTGGGCGACCCGGTCGTGGGCGCCTGGACCACCTCCTCGCTGGGCGTGCCGTCCGGAGACGGCAAGACGACCTACCAGCAGGTCTCGCGGCTGGCCAACCCGCTGGTCAACGAGCTGGTGATCGGGCTCAAGGACAAGGACACGTTCAACGCGTCGCTTCCCGCCAATGACGCGCAGTTCGCGACCTACGTCACCAACCCGACGGTGCCGGCGCTGATCCAGACGCTGTTCCCCGGCGTCACCGCGCCGACCAAGATCCCGCGCGCCGACCTGGTTGCGGTGTTCCTGACCGGCGTCGCCGGCCTCAACGCGCCGGCCCACCTGCGCACGGCATCCGAGGAGATGCGCCTCAACACCAGCATCGCCCCGACCGGGTACGGCCTGCAGAACCGGCTCGGCGTGATCGGCGGCGACAACGCCGGCTATCCGAACGGCCGTCGTCCGGGCGACGACGTGGTCGACATCACCCTGCGCGTCGCCATGGGCAAGCTCTACACCCTCGGCCTCTACGGTCAGCCCTCCGACGCGCCCTCGGGCTCGCTGGAGTTCACCGACGGCGCCTACACCGACCAGACGCACTACCTGAAGGCGTTCCCCTACGTGATGCCGCCGCTTTCCGCCTCGCCGCAGCCGATCCACCAGTGAGCCGGGCGCAGGACGTGGGGAGATCGTCAACCGTGCCTCGAGACGACCCGGCCTCGCGTCCTGCTCCCACGAGGCGCGTCGCAGGGATCTCCCTGCGGCGTGCCATCGGCTCCTCCCCAACGAGCGCCCCGTGGCTTGATGCCTTGCGTTCTGTCAGCGGCCGCCGGGCATGACCGGGCAAGCAAACAAGGCCGGAGGCTCTGCCTCCAGGCTCCGCTCAAGGCTCGCCTTCACCCACTTTCTCAGCAGAACAATTTCCAGAGACCCTGGGCCTTTGGCAGCTCTGGGCAGAACCCAGCCCTGCTTCCTGACGGGTCGACGTCCAATGCCGCTGGTGCTGGCCCTGCTCCTGGCGGCAGCCCCGGCTGCCCAGGCCTCGCCGTTCGTCCCCTCCGACGACGCGCTGGTGCTCGAGCGGGTGCCCAACGCCCGCGACCCGTCGGACCAGGCCCTGCGGCAGGCCAACGTTGCGCTGTCGCAGAACCGCGCCGACGTCTCGCTTGCTGGCACGGTGGCGCGCCTCGACATCGAGCAGGCGCGCAGGCTCGGCGACCCGCGCTTCCTCGGCCGCGCCGAGGCCGCCCTGGCGCCCTGGCCGCTGTCGCCCGACACGCCGGTCCCGGTGCTGCTGCTGCGCGCGGTGATCCTGCAGAGCAACCACGACTTCGCCGGCAGCATCGCCGCCCTGCAGCGCGTGGTCGCCGCCCAGCCCGCCTCCGCCCAGGCCTGGCTGACGCTGGCCGCGGTGCACCAGGCGCAGGCGGAATACGGCGCGGCCCTGCACGATTGCGGCCAGTTCGCCAGCCACACGCTGGGTCTGGCGCCCGACGCCTGCACCGCTTCCGTGATGTCGCTCACCGGCCACGCGCCGCTCGCGCTTCGCGCCATCACCCTGTCGCTGGCGCAGAACGCGGCGGAAGCGCAGGCCAGCCCGTCGACCGGCGTGTGGGCCGCGACGATGGCCGCGGAGACCGCGGAACGGCTCGGCGATCCTTCGGCGGAACGGCGCTATCGCGAGGCGCTGGCGTTCGACGCCACCGATCCCTACCTGCTCGGCGCCTGGTCCGACTGGCTGCTGGACCAGGACCGGCCGCAGGAGGTGATCGCGCTGCTGCAGAACCGCACCCGCATCGACCCGCTGCTGCTCCGCCTGGCCCTGGCCGAGCAGGCGACGGGCAACGCGCGGGCGCCGGGCCACGTCGCCGACCTTGCGGCACGCTTCGAGGCCAGCCGCCTCCGCGGCGACACGGTGCACCGGCGCGAGGAGGCCCGCTTCGCGCTCTGGCTCCAGCACGACCCCGCCAGGGCCCTCGATCTGGCGCGTGCCAACTGGGACGTGCAGCGCGAGCCCGCCGACGCCCGGATCCTGCTGGAAGCCGCCAATGCCGCCGGGCAGGTCACGGCGGCCGATCCGGTGCGGGCCTGGATGCGAGACAACGGCGTGGAGGACGGAACACTGTCGGTGCTGGCCGCTGCGGCCGGGCCTGCGACGCCCGCCGCGCCGCCGCGTCCCGCCGACCATGCCGAGACGCAGGGGGTACACGTTATCCAGGCGGCCTCGACGCCAGGCGTTCTTGCTGGGGAGAGCGGCCGATGATCCGCGCGGTCCTCCTCGTGGTGGCGCTGCTGCTTGCGGGGGCGCCGGCCGCTCGCGCCCACAGCGCCAGCAGCGCCTACCTGCACATCGAGGTGCAGGGCGAGGCGCTCGCGGTGCAGTGGTCCATCGCGCTGCGCGACCTCGACTACGCGATCGGCCTCGACGCGGACGGCGACGGCGCCGTCACCTGGGGCGAGCTTCGGCGCAGGCGGGAGGCGGTGTCGGCCTACGCGCTGGCGCGGCTGACGCTGCAGGCCGACGGCACCGCCTGCGCGCCCGGCCCGATGACAGTGCTGGCAGACCAGCTCGGCGACGGCGGCTATGCGGTGCTGCGCTTCGCCGCCGAGTGCAGCCACATGCCCACGAGCGTTTCGGTGCACTACGCGCTGATGTTCGACCTCGACCCGATGCACCGCGGGCTGCTCGACCTGATCGTCGACGGCGTGCCGCATGTCGCGGCGCTCTCGCCGGAGCGCCCGGACGCCCGGTTCGACGTGACGCCGAGCTACGGCGAGACGGTGCGCAGCTTCTTCCTGACCGGGGTGGACCACCTGCTCACCGGCGTCGACCACATGCTGTTCGTCACCATGGTGCTGGTCCCGGCCATGTTCCACCGCCGTGCCCACAGCCACGGGCCGGACGCCACGCTGGTGCCGGTGTCGAATTTCCGCGGCATGTTCGTGGAGTCGCTCAAGGTGCTGAGCGCGTTCACCCTGGCGCACGGCACGACGCTGACCCTGTCGGTGCTGCACATCGTGAGCATCCCCGAACGGCTCAGCGAGGCGGGCATCGCGCTGACCATCCTGATTACCGCGCTCGACAACATCTTCCACGTCATTCCGGGCCGTCGCTGGCCGCTGGCCTTCGCCTTCGGGCTGGTGCACGGGCTGGGCTTCGCCACCGCGCTGGGACCGCTCTCGCTGCCGCCCGTGGCACTCGGCGTCGCGCTGATCTCGTTCAACCTGGGGCTCGAGGCGGCACAGGTGAGCATCGCCGCGGTCGTGCTGCCGATCGGGTTCGCGCTGCGCAACACCCGGCTGTACCCGCGCCGGATCATGCCCGGCATCTCGGGCGCCGTGGCCGTCGTGGCGGTGGCCTGGTTCACCGACCGCGTCATGGACCTCGGCCTGATGCCGTTCTGAACGATGCGGGCGGCTGCCGTGAGCAAGGCAGCAAGCAAGGTTGAGGCTCTGCCTCAAACTCCGCCAAAGGCAAGCCTTTGGAAACCATTCCTAATACGCCCGGCTGTATCGGCTGACTCTCGATGCATTCCCTGATTGGGGCTGGTGTGATTCGCTGTGCTCTGCACCCGACGCGCGGAGGTCACTATGGCGGCGCCGATCAAGATCACCCGCAACGAACTGGACCCGGCCGGGCTGCGCCGAGCAGCACGCCGAGCAGGCAGTGTCGCAGCCTCTCGGCGGATGCTTGCGTTGGCTCTGGTCCTGGAGGGCGCGTCGCGCACCGAGGCGGCGCAGATGGCCGGCATGGACCGCCAGACGCTGCGCGACTGGGTGCACCGCACCAACCAGGAAGGGCTGGCCGAACTGACCGACCGGCACGGCGAGTCTGGACCCAGGCGGCGGCTCTCGCCCGAGCAGGAGGATGAGGTCGCCGAGTGGGTCCGCCGCGGCCCTGACCTGGCCGAGCACGGCGTGGTGCGCTGGCGACGGGCCGACCTCTCACGCGCGATTGCGGCGAAGTTCGGCGTGGTGTTGGCCGAGCGCAGCATCAGCACCGTGCTGCGCCGGCTTGGCTTCAGGCGGCTGGTGCCCCGTCCCCGCCATCCTGGCCAAGGCGCCGCGGCCCAGGCGTCTTTCAGGCCGACTTCGCCTCCCTCGTAGACGCGGCGCTGCCGGAGCACGCCCGCGGCAAGCCGCTCGAACTCTGGTGGCGGGACGAGGCCCGCATCGGCCAGCAGGGCAGCCTGACCCGCGTCTGGGCCAAGCGCGGCTCGCGCCCCGCAGCACCGCGCGACCAGCGCTATGAGTAGACATACCTGTTCGGCGCCATCTGCCCGGGCCGCGGGCTCGCTGCTGGCCTCGTGCTGCCGTGCGCCGACGCCGGGATGATGACACTGCACCTGGCCGAGATCAGCGCCTCCGTGACACCCGGCGCCCATGGGGTGCTTGTCCTCGACGGCGCCGGCTGGCACCGGAGCGGCGGCAGGCTGCGCGTGCCCTCCAACATCACGCTGCTGCACCTGCCGCCCTACAGCCCCGAGCTGAACCCGGTCGAGACCGTCTGGGCCTAGCTCCGGGGCAACACGCTCAGCAACCGCGTGTTCGAGACCTATGACGACATTGCCAACGCCTGCTGCGATGCATGGGTTTGTACCGGCCCCGATTGATGAGACTGTGAGAGTGTTGGGGCCGCCTGGAGGGCTTGACCCGTGTTGAGACTGACCCTGTGTCAATCGGTGATCTGTCGGCCC
>JAABUJ010003435.1_pt1 | contig 17817 bp, 19 predicted proteins | sample 5559131 | NCBI WGS metagenome assembly JAABUJ01 (sample SAMN10711875, study PRJNA513366) | rock metagenome | isolation source: Antarctica rocks | place: Antarctica: Victoria Land, Mt New Zealand nord | collected 2016-01-07 | reverse complement strand
GCTCCAGTCTCCAGCGTACGAGTCTCCCGTCCCTCCACGCCCCCACCACCACCACCGCATACCACCACGTCCAGCAGTACTCCGCCGCCTGCAACCCCCGAGCGGAAGGTAACGGATTTGCAGAAGGGACCGCAGAAACATAGCCCGCTGAATGGGGGAAGGGTGCCGTATCGCGTCGGGTTGAGTAGGCGGGCAAGGATCGAGCCGTTGTTGAGGGGGTTGAGGAGGTGAGTTGGAGTTGGGGTTTGTTGTGGGTGGGACGTGGGGTGGGGGTTAGGGGCCGATGAGGGTGATGGAGGGGGGGGTGATGGAAGGGGAGGGGAGAGGAGAGGAGAGCAGAGGAGAAGAGACGAGAGGTTGTGATGTGAGCTTTTGCTTTCGGCTGGGATTTGGCCTTGAATTTCGGCTTTGACTTGGGCTTTGGCTTTAGCGTCGGCGTCCCACGTGCGGTATAGATGACACTCTATGATGGCTGGAGGCTGGCTGGCTGGATGCCATGGCGGGAGAGATATACCCCCGGATATGTAGATATGTTGCCGGCCAGGCCAGGCGTGCTCGCGACTTTGGGGGATAGATAGCTTCTCGATGTGGACAACGAATGGGCTTCTTCCTTCCTTCCTTCCGCCGCGCTCGGACGACGGTGCCGGGGCCCGTTGGCTTGGCTTGGCTTGCTTTGCTTTGCGATGCTTTGCGATGCTTTGCGTTGCCATCGACCAATCTATCTCTCTCGTACGTGCTCGAGAGAATTAAGAGGGGCGGGTACATGTCGCGAGAAGGGCACGTCCTTCGCCCTCCCTCCCTTCCTCTCTCCCCTGACCTCCCCCCGCCGCCCCCTCTCACCGTCTTCGTACATACATCGTCCGAAAACTAGTCCCCACCCACCCAATCGCTCACCCACTCACTCACTCCCACCCCATCCCACCCCCACCAGGTACCTATGAACACCCAGAAACCAAGGCCACGTCCACGAACGCGGCGCCGTATATATCCTCTCCTACCCCTTTGCCCAACGGACGAGGAAAAAGGGAAGTCGGCGGCTTCCCGCTGACGGTGGGACCCATCTCTAGCCAACGGCGGCAGCGGCGGGCCTGTGTCGATTTTAGGGTTTTAGGGCTTGTTTTTTCTCGGCACGCTTGACGCTGGACTTACCCTGTTGTTGTTGTTATTGTGGGGATGTACTGGGTTGGGGATGAGATGACGGGAACCGGCGAGGGAAGGAGTTGGCCCGGGGGTGATTGAGGGTTCGGGGGGTTGGGGGGGGTTGGGTTGGGTTGCGTAAGGTAGGGTAGGGTAGGGTAGGGTAGGTTGGAGGGGGGCGGGTTGTATGGAGCCATCTTCTTTCTTCTCCTGTTGACGAGGCACGCTCCGAACAGGACGGGTGGGCGAGAACCGTCGCACGGGGATGCTTGGTGCATGCATCTTCTTCGTGAGAAGGCGCAGGTGTCAGAGGTACATGCCATTCATGACGACGTCACCGCACCGAGATGACGGGACTTGACAGGGCAGAAAATTGCCAAGACGTGTGGCTGCCTGAACGAAAAAGCACCCTCTACCTTTAAACCACCCCAGATCTTGCCGTACCCTACTACAACACGCTACGCCACACTGAATGAAACCCCTTTCCTCAATCGCCATAAAGTGAAGCTCAAGCCGCAGTCTACGAACATGTTCCCCACGCCGACTGACATCTACTACCACAGTAGGCGGTCGTGCTGCCACAATAGCCGTATTGGCTGCAACAGTTCTGGAAGGCACCATCACGTGTCAAATCAGCACTGGCAGCTCACTTTCATGGATATCGTCATTTCAGACAAGAGCAGACTCGAGGGACAAAGAAAGGGTACAAATACGTACTCCAAACGACGAGCCCTGACACGTAACGCCACCTCCGCAACTGCCGCTCGTGGAGACGGATTTGAGTGCCGAAGCGGTGGAGGTGGAGGAGGTGATGGATGGGTAGGCTGCGGTGACGTATTTGGTGACGGTAGACGAGACGACGTTGGTGAAGATGCTGGAGCTGCTGGAGCTGCCCATTGGATTGAAGCTGCTGACACCAGAGCAAGTACCGTACTCGCTTTGACAGCCCGTCCCGCAGTAAGCAGACGTGCTCCCGCAGTAGCCTGCGTGTGAGCAACAGTTGCTAAGCAAGCAAAGACGGTCAGAATCCTGTTTCGGGATGTCCCTATCCTCTGTTCTGGTGAGGCTGATGCTTACCCGTATGGCGAGCCTTGACAAGTAAAGCCATTGGCAGGTCCGCACGTACCGTCCGTCGTGACGGGTTTGGCGGCTGTAGGACTCACAGTGGCTGTGGTAGCCGCTACGCTTGACGGCGTATCGGAGATACTTGCTCCATTCCCACTCGAATCTCGATACCAGTTGACCTGTGGGTCTCCGAGACACTCTCCTACGGTCACCGCTTTATAACCCGCGTCGATAAGTGTGGATAGCATGTATTGAGTGAGATTATAAGCCGTTTGCTGGTGTATGTCGTGCCCGATTTCAAGATGATCGGACGTCGTGGCGTTCCCTTGTATGCCGTTGGCGAAATTGTTTTTAGCTTGCTGAATTAGGTTGGGCGAGTCGAGATTGTAATCGTTTGTATCGAGATCAAAATACGTCTTAAGTTGAGTTGTGTTAGACTCCGACTGAAAATAAAAACATTCCAGCAGACTACCTACAATGTGGTATCCCAAACTTACCATATCAGCTTGGCACCCACTTTGGGCATCGCAGTTACTGTATGGTGGCCGCATGTATGTCGGAAAGAACCCCAAAATATTCCGGAGTGCCATCTCGTTCTTGATCATCTGGTCTCTTCTCTGCGTTGGGGTGATTTTGGTCAAATCCTGGTGAGACCACGTATGGCTCGCAATTTGGTGGCCCTCCGCCAGCATTCGCCTGATGATTGGGGGGTAGATCGTGCTTGGATCGTCAATCTCTCCCTTTCCGTTGTTGATGGCGGTGACGAAGAAGGTCGCTTTGGAGCGGTAGTATTTGAAGACATCAAGGACGTATGACGTGTAGATGTACGGGCCGTCATCGTAGGTCAGAGCGACCGTGCCTGGTACAGTACATGCATATATGCCGACCCCACCGTACGGAACACTACCCAGTGCTGGGCGAGGAATCGAGGATGTGTTGGCCCCTGAAGGGATCTTGTTGCCGTCACAAGCCGGACCGTAGTCTAATTGGCAGTCCGGACTGTTGCAGTAATCAGGGCCGAGGCCGCAATAGCCCTGTCGTTGTGTCAGCCTTGAGTGTACCAAGCTTGATGAAAAGGAGCCATACGGCCGGAGAACAGCAGTAGCCTGCGGCACAAGAGCTGGGCGTGTAAACTGCCCCGCATTGGCCATTGGTGTTCGCATTTGCCCCTGCGCTGCCTTGAACGTCTGGTGAGGGTCTCCGTTTGACAAATGCAGCTGGGTGAGGGCCAGTATAGATATTCTTGCTCTTCAGATGGGCAATTGCATTGAGCCCGAAGAGCTTCGGTCCTTTGAAGCCACCGCCGTGAGCTAGAGCAAGCGCAGGCAAGATGGCGTAACTTGCGAGCAAAGTATATAGGTGCATTCTAGGCCAGTTGTTCGACGAGTACTCAACATATGATTGATATTACAGGGATGCAAATAGAGACGAAGACTATATTGGGATTAAGGAGCGACTGGAAACTGTCAATGACAATATTAATGCAAGTGCAACGAGTTGACAGGAGAACTCCTGTTTAAAGAACGGAGGTCCACGGTAGAGACAGCGACGGAAGGAATGCTCTGAAAATGTTTGAAGAATGTCCACACGAGATGGAATGTGAACAGCTTATAGTACGTCGAGGAGCGGAGTAAGCAAGTTATCCTCCGTATCCGAACCAGCCGTCGCTTCGCGCCTTAAAGCTTTGGCATAAATCATCTTGCAGGAGCAGGGGCCTCGGAATGAGAAATAAGATTCCCAAACTTCGTACAAGCAGAGTTTATAGTAGGACATTGCCGCGTACTGCGGTTCCGGCTGCGGCGTGTCGGAGTCTTCTTGAGGGTCCAGGGCGCTCCAGCCGTATAGGACCACTTCGAACTCGCAATTTTACCTTGAACGGGTAGTCCATGAGCAGGCTGTGGAAAGATCCTAATAATGTTATCTTCCGGAGCTGACGAAACAGATGAAACAAGCATCTTCATTTTCGCGGTGGTGTTTTCGTCTCGTCTCTGAACTCGTACTAGAGCTGGGTAGCCACGTGATTCGGCACTTGAACCGTGATTCCGCGCTGCATGCTAATGGAACCTAACTTACTGTACCTAAGTGACCGTCAACCATAAGCCCTAGGCCACATTAAGCATAGTGTCTCGCTGCCCGTACTGTAGGTAACTCATCGTCGGGCGCATCTCAGATGCAACGCAGATTCTTAGAAAGAAAAATGTCCGCGAAAGCAGCTGCGCTCAACGGTTTTTCCCTCCTTCAAAAGTGCATCATATGAGCAGACTGCTTTCAATAATAAGTGCTCCGTGACGCACAATGGACCCATGTTGTTCTATTCTCATTCTGCCAAAGCTTCTAAAGCCTTGGTGGGGATACATCCTCTACATGGAAGCTTCACGCTAGGCCACCGCTCGTACATACCTTACCTTACTCATAGGGCGGCCTCTTCGACGCAAGTGAATGACTGTTGTTGCTAGTTTTCTGCTGATGGAATTGACTCATGTTGATTCATCTTGGATCAATGGTTCGTCTAAAGGTAGAGGTGCCGGCAAGCTCAAAGCTACACGATCATGTCTATTCAAAGTTTGCAGTGCGTTCACGGTCTCAACAGAATCGACCTCATATGTTCCTACATACGTAAGCTAACGATCTATAGCAACACAAGATCGAGGACATCAGTCGAGTTGCAAGTCCAAGGTCAGCATGGCACCGCAGATATACACTCCGGGCTTCCGGCCCCAACGACAGCCGTCAGTCCAATACAGACATGGAACAAGCCAAGGGTCAATGTATGGAAGATCTCTGCGACCTTCATAGACTTCATCGTTATGGGTCTGAATGATGCTGCTTATGGTGTAAGTGTTCTGATTGCTTGCTTGTTGAAGTCATTGCTAAACAACAGGCCAGGCGTTGATCCCTTATGTATGTCTCTCACACTTCGACAGCGACCACCAAAGCTGAAGAAAAATGGCACAGCTTGAGAGGTACTATGACCTCAACTACACCATTGTGTCACTCGTCTTCCTCTCCCCCTTGGTCGGGTACACCGCTTCGGCTCTCCTCAACAACCTCATCCATATGAAAATCGGACAGCGCGGCATCGCTCTCATCGGTCCAGGCGCGCATCTCACCGCGTACATAGTCATCGCAGTCCACCCGCCATACCCGGTGCTTGTTGTTGTGTTCATCCTCGCTGGCTTCGGTAATGGCATCGAAGACGCCGCTTGGAACGCATGGATCGGCGATATGGCCTCCGCGAACGAGATCCTCGGCTTCCTGCACGGCTTCTACGGACTAGGGGCGACGTTGAGTCCGCTCATAGCGACGACAATGGTCACAAAGGGCGATTTAGGCTGGTATACATTCTACTACATCATGATCGGCGGGGCAGCGATTGAGTTGGTGGCTTCCTTGTCGGCTTTCTGGCCCGAGACGGGCGCCAAGTTCCGAGCTGCAAATCCTAGAACAACTGATAGTAAGGGCGGCCGCACGAGAGAAGCTCTAACGAATCGTGTGACGTGGATCTGCTCGCTATTCTTGCTTGCATATGTTGGGGTCGAAGTGGCATTGGGTGGGTGGATCGTGACATTCATGATCCAGGTTAGACGGGGGACTCCTTTCGCATCTGGGATCAGCGCGACAGGCTTCTGGCTCGGCATCACCGCCGGAAGGGTGGTACTGGGATTCGTAACCCCCAGGTTAGGGGAGAAGCTCGCCATTACCGTAAGTCGACAGCCTTTCCACACCTACCGCTGCCTAGCCTTCCCACCTAGCCCCTCAACCAAACGCTCAAAGTCAGAAACTAACCACACCCCCACACGCACAGATCTACCTCACCTTCACCGTCGCGCTCGAGCTGATCTTCTGGCTCCTCCCGCACTTCGTCGTCTCCGCCGTCGCCGTCGCCCTCCTCGGCTTCTTCCTCGGCCCCATGTTCCCCGCCGCCGTCATTGCCGCCACCAAGCTCCTGCCCAAACACCTTCACGTCAGCGCCATCGGCTTCGCCGCCGCGTTCGGCAGCGGCGGCGCCTGCGTCTTGCCCTTCGCCGTCGGCGCCATCGCCCAGGCCAAGGGCGTTCAGGTCCTGCAGCCCATCGTGCTGGCGATGCTGGTCGTTTGTATGGGGCTGTGGGTGCTGTTGCCCAGCTTACCGAGGGAGCATGTTCATTGACGGCGTGGGCTGGGTGGCGGGTTGGCTTGATTGCGGGCTTGCGGGTTGGGGGATGGGTTTGGCATGATTGCAATCTGGGGAGAAAAGCGGTTGGGGATTAATTCTAATTTTAATCCTTACACTAATCTAGGTAGAAGCTATCTAAAACTTCTAGAGTTTAAAACCTAGGGAACCATGCTGGGATATAAACCTAGGTTCACATGCTGCGTCGTACGAGAGGTCAACAAGGTGCCTGCAATACCACCCTGTTCGGGGGTTACCCGTACCGCAATGTGGATACCACTTGAGACTGGCTGAGTGTGCCGGATTGGATTAGTCATTTGGCAGTTTTCGCAGCCCATTTGGTGGAGTGAAGCAGTCATACGAGCTTCGGATCCGGCCTTAGCAGAGGCCCTCGAGGTTCGGAATTATACCTATGACTTTTGAGAGGGCGAGGCGGTTACAATATGTGAAATACACATAGCTCGATATAGCCAGGCACCACAGTCATCATAGAGTGATTTCATCTTTATGACGAGTTGAACCTCACCACACTCGCAGAAGACCACAGTCGCCACAACCGACATAAACCCAAAGCACACCCGCAAAGATATCATACAATAACATAGAACCACCCAACCCCAGCAACCGCTCACCCCCCCAACATCCACTCTCAATCCTCCACCCCGGACACCACCAACCGCTCACTCGCATCAAGCATCGAATACTGCTTCACCAACGTCCCCTCCCCCCCTTTCTCCAGATCGATATTAAACACGTAAAAATTCCCCTCGTTCGTCACGACCATGACCTGCGGGCCGTTGCTGCTGAGAGCGACGACGCTGCGCAGCGGCGGCGCGGCGGGGGACGCTTTCGGGATCTTCAGCCAGGCGAAGTCGCGCTCGGGCTCCCACATCTCGGCCACGGCCGTGGGCAGGTAGGTGCCGATGGAGGCGGCGAAGGTGGTGCTGATGTTCTGCGAGGTGCGTCGGATCATGCCGAGGAGGGTGCCGTTGTGTTTGCGCGCGGAGGCGGGGTCGGGGGCGGGGTCAGTGGGGTTGGGGGCGGTGGGGGAGGGGCTGTGGTTGGGGCTGTGGCTTTGGGAGCGGGAGCGGGAGGAGGTAGTGGATGTCGGGTGTGGGGTGGTTGGGTTTTCGGCGGGATTGCCGTTGGTGGTGGTGTTGTTGTTGTTCTTATTTGATAAGGTGCCAAGTTTGAAGATGTGGACCGTTTCGGTGGCGGAGGAGACGCAGAGGAGGGTGGAGGTGGTGTTGAAGGACATGCTGTAGATGCGCGAGGGCATGGAGCCGCGGCGGAACTGGTAGATCTTGCGCGCGTCCGGGACGGAGAAGACGCGGATGACGGTGCCTTTGTCGGAGGCGGTGGCGAGGAGGGTGCCTTCGTTGTTGAGGGCGATGCAGGATAGCGGGGAGCGGTGCGCTTCGACGACGTTGATGGCTTCGAGCTTGACGGCGTCGAAAAGGAGGACGTCGCCGCTTGTGGGCGCGATGTGCGTCGCTCCGGGGGGTGCGTGCGACGGGCGGGATATTGACGGGGGTGGTAGTTTTTGGGGGAGGGGGTAGGCGAGGTAGCAATGCTCGGAGGCTGGAGATAGGGCGCATATAGCTGGGGTTTGTCAGCGACGGCGAAGATCTAAAGGGAGGGATGGACGTAGTACCGTTGGTGTTGGGGGATGTTTCAATTGTACGCAATAGTTTCATGTTGCTGATGTCGTATAGATATATCTGGTCTTCCAGTACGACCGCCAACCTCTTTCGGTTCAGTCGCACTGCAAGCACAGTCGTTGGAAACGTGAGCTCGCAGATTGTCGAATGTCTCTGAAGTCAGGTAGATCAATCAGCATGAGCCTGGCGAGGTGAAAAGCCCAACAGCAACACATGCTCTCTCGCGGCGGAGTCTCTGAGCTTTAACTCCACCTACGGCGATGGCAGCAACATACCTTGGTGTTTGTGATCTGCAATCTCCTTGGGGATAATATGAGAGCCACCAGCGACGTCGAGAAGAGCATCTCTAGGATGGCAATGTCTCCTTCCTTGGTCTCGAAGCATTTCTGGAAGGGCTCCGTGATGTATATCCTGAAACCTTTCGAGGTGCCTGCATTGCGTCCTGTTAGCAAAGCCTCATAAAACGGTAAACGGACGAAGCCTCACCGACAGCAAGGTGGCTGTAGTCCTGATTGAAGGTCACGAAGTTCATCGCCATTATGACAGACTCCGGCCAAGTGCAAGAGTGCAGCGAATTCAGCGAATTCAGCTTGCTCCTATGTCAAGACTACCTTATATCTATCACTGATATCTTTGAGGATACACGAAGCTGTGATGACTGCTACTGAAATGTGAGAGGAGTTCCGTACTTCGCAGAGACATCGGTTGTTTAGATGATGAGGCAGCAAGGGTAGGTAATGTTTGGAATTGATACAAGATATCAGTATCACATGTGGAGCTGCATGTCATGTCATGGGCTGCGCGGGACGGAACGCTCGGACCACACTCTATTTCCTCACAACCTTTAGGTACTTACTGTACTTTACCTTACCCTGTATCCTCCCTTCTCCATTCTTGATTCTTTTCTCCATTCTCCTTGGTGCAATCTGTACAAACGTCCAGATGGAGCGAAAAGCACCTCCTAAAACGAAGAAGGAGAATCAGGATGACTCTATTATGGGGGCAAGTGCAAGCAATCTAAGCCACGGAGATCGTGCCAAAACTGACTGGGACATGTGCAGACAAATAACAGCAGCATAGTTTCAAAGCGCAGTGTAGAACGACTCTATTATCCAGAACCTCACTTCTTTCGACACTTTGTGAAAAAGCCGCAAAGGCGTTCTCCGCTGATCAACAGAGGCTATTGGCTACGTATGCAAGCGGTCGATCACGTCGTGAAACAATTTCTCGAAGAGCCTTCGGAGAGGAAGAAGGTGGTCATTAATTTGGGGTGTGGGTAGTGAGTAAGATATTCCAACCATCGCCGGGTACTATTTTGGGACCACTTGCTGATGCGGTCTAGTGATCCATTACCCTTTCAATGTCTCACGAAGTATTCCAAGTTGTGCCAGAGGGTCAAGTTTGTAGACGTCGACTACATGGAACTCATGACGAAGAAGCGTGAGATCATTGAGCAGACGGACTCGCTTCGTCAACTTCTCACCAACTTCAGCGTTTTTGCCTCTGGGGAGACTATCACTATTCGAAGTGACCACTACATGGCAGTAGGCTGCGATTTACGCGATGTGGAGACGCTCCAGAGGGCTCTAACTGAAGAGTTTGATCTTGAGACCTGCATGGTATTATGTACTGCGGAAGTTTCAGTCACGTACATGGATGTCCATGCAGCGGATGCTTTGATCAGATGGGCATCGACAATCAAGGACGGTAACTCTTCCATAGATGATCTTCGAAGAGTTCACGCCCTAATAACTGCGCGCAGCTCGGTTCTGTCTTCTCGAGCAATTTTTACCCGATGGACCTGAGCACCCTTTTGCGAAAGCAATGATCCAGCATTTTGAGAAGCTCCAGACTCCGTTGAGATGCGTGAACAGGTACCCCAGCTTGCAGCATCAGCGTCAGCGATTCCTTGATCTTGGTTGGGATCAAGTGGCTGCCAGCAGTCTGTGGGATTTGTGGAGAGACTCCCAGTTTCTTAGTGACGAAGAAAGAGTCGCTTTAAATGACGTCGAACCTTTTGATGAATGGGAAGAGTTTGGGTTGTTCGCAACCCATTACTTTGTTGCAGTCGCAGTCAAAACTACCGACGTCGAGGTACCTTTAGAGTACATCGGGCCATATTGGTCGAATCACACTGCACGCTTGGATAAGGATGAAGCTCCTGAAGCTTTGGCATCGCCACGTAATCCTTTTGTTCTTCAGTTTCAAGAAAATCCAAAAGGACGTGGCCGACGTCGCTTTGGGGCTGCCATCAGTTTCGCAAACAGATCGATTGGATGTCACGGAGGCTTAGGTCCACAGTCTAGGTTAAACTCGACGGATGTATATGTGAATGGCATAACAGATAATGCTGTCTTCCCTACTCCACCTGTCTCGGTCGCAGCACGCATGGGTCACACCGTAACCCTTCTCAACGGTTTCAATTCCCTGCTTGTTGGAGGGCGGACCTCGCCCGGAAACGCTTTAGCCGACTGCTGGCTTCAACATCGGCAGTCTTGGGAACAAGTACATGATTTGCCTTCACCACGTTACCGACACTGCGCCACTGGTCTTTTCAGTATCAACCCCGCTGTACTTGTCAGTGGAGGGAAAACCAGCGAAGGAGTTGTCCTGACAGACTACGTCCTGTGGCGTGCAGATTCGGGCTGGCAAGAAGTGCACGTCATCGGCGTTGCCCCGAAACCTAGATTTGGCGCATCAATGAGTACTGTTGGCGATAACTCGGGAATTTTACTCGGAGGCATGAGCGAAGGTGGCATTGTCTTATCTGACATTTGGCATTGGTCCGTCAACCTGGATGTTGGAAATGTCACAATCAGTTTTCAACAAGTCAAACTGCACTCCACCAGTTTCAACGGCTTTGGCGCTCGATTTGGTGCATCATTAAACTATACCCAGCTGGGCTTACTGTTAATTGGAGGTATTGCGGATCGAGGCTTGGTAGCCCAGGAATCCGAAGTTGTAATCGTTAGTCCAGGCAAACGTGCCACACCCACATCACGGGACGAGTTATGGGGGGCTGCTCAATTGGAAAGAGTAGATTTGGTGTGCGCTGGACCTCGGCCACTGCTCGTCGGTCACTCAGTAATAACCGTCAATTCACATGTCTTGATTCTAGGTGGAGGAGCTGTTTGTTTCTCTTTCGGCACACATTGGAACACGGGTATTTGGACGCTACAAGGCGGTAAAGATCTACCAGGTCCGGAGTGCCGTCTATTCAACGTGTCCGAGGGTATGTTGCCTTCCGGATCTATGCTACCTTCGACTAAACAAAATGAGAACGGTGATCGGAGTCCTTGTGATTTACAAGCAAAGGCTATTAGCAGAGTCCGTGTGGCCTCACGCCAAGGCTTCGAAGAGACTGTGACCAAGGCCAAACCGGTCATTCTGGAAGGCCTGGATATTGGGTCATGCACCCGGATCTGGACGACCGACTACCTTAGAGATGCGGTGGGAGCCAGTCGCCCGGTATGTCTGACATCACCGTGTGATGGTGAAATGGACAAATTTAACAGGGACAGGTCGTCGTACACGAAGCCACTACAGATCAGATGGACTTCCAGGCAAAGAACTTTGCATATGTCACGAAGCCCTTCGGAGACTTCCTTGACCAGGTGACGAAGGGCCAGAAGCAATATCTGCGGTCGATTGCCTCGGAAAAGCCAGCCGAAAGGCCCGCTGAGCTGTCCCGCGATTTCCCTCGGCTTGCAGAGGATTTTAAATTACCCCCGGAACTGGCTCTGGTCAAGGAAAATGCACACAGCTCGCCGCTCAGGATATCAGGCCCTGTGACGTTGTGGCTTCATTACGACGTAAGTCTCGTCGCAACCCCTCGCCGCGGAGGGTACCTTGCTGAAACAATTTTCGTAGGTGATGGCGAACGTTCTTTGCCAGATTCGTGGCAACAAACGACTGATCCTATATCCTCCGTCGGATGTGACTCGACTACAATTCTCTGCCGGGGCCTCTAGCTCCGTCCTCGGTCACGTCGGGCGTAGCCCTGAAAATAGCCACCACCCTGCCAACACCCATCCGTACGAAGCGATCCTACATCCCGGTAATGTTCTATTCATCCCGCCGTGCTGGCCGCACACCGCGGCTCCAATGGACAGTGTCAGCATCGCGGTCAATGTCTTCTTCCGCAACCTCAAGTCGGGATACGCGGCGGGGAAAGACGTGTACGGCAATCGGGACCTGCAGGCTTACGAGAAGGGCAGGCTTGATGTGGGCAAGATCGCAAAGTCATTCGAGGGCCTCCCAACGGACATGGCCAAGTTCTATCTCGAAAGACTGGCGGATGAGCTCATGGAGAAAGCCGGTAAATTTGGGAGCTCCGGATGATCATGTGAAGGCGTGGAAAATGTACAACGCGAGAGCAATCCGATGCTTCGACCGACATCGGACCTCATATTCAACGGTCGACCCAACTGCTGTCAGCCGTAATCGTGGATTATCGGTGTTGTTGTATGCGGCAATGCGATTCACGATCACGGTATTTCTCAAGCGATCCAGGGATGCTAAAGTTGAAAGGGTGCAGTACCTTAGCTTTTCCGAGCGGCGGCGATCTGCAGTGGGACCGGCGGGCGGGACGCACGCCGGTCCTGCACAAGGATCAAGGTATTGTTTGAGTGGAGGGGTAATAATGCTACTGTACAGTACCGGTCCAGAATCCAATCCGAGTATCGTACCTGTTTGTATCCCAGAACTCATCTCCTCAGCTCCTCGGCACTCCAGAAATATTCTGTGTGCTCAAGTGTTTGGTGAATTGTCCCTTGGTTCGTTTAGGCTTCGATATGCTCTGGAGTGACGTGAGGCTAGGTAAGATAAGGTAAGGTAAGAAGATATCTTAGGTCAGGCTTATCCCCAACGCTAATGAAATCGGACTAACCTCATTCCAGGTTAGCCAGAGTCAATCTGGACTCGTGTGCAGAGCCAATGCATGTGCATGCGGGGTTTCCCTCTTGGCAGGCAGCCAATCATTCTTGGCTCAACTTCCAGGGCTCTTTATCGCGCCTCGTTACTCGTCAGATAACGATACAGAGAGGTAAGGTCAGTAACTTACCAAGTACGAAAGTACACGAGTACCAGGTAGAAACCCCCAGAACTCCGCATTGGAACAAACTTCCGAGTCCAATTCCAATTCCAATTCCAATTCCAATCCCATTCCTAATCCCATTCCCATCTCCAGTTCAATCCAAGCTGCAGAACAGTACCTAGGAGGGGCGGGGGCCAAAATAATTCAGGATAGAGAGATGTCCTTCCGTTGTCTTTTGTCTTCACTTTCACTTTCACCATTGCCTTGGCCGACATAGGGTTATGTGAGATCTACCATTGCTCTCACTATTAGTGTCTTCTTGCATCAACTACATACGAGCAGACGCTGCTCTTTCTATTTGCTCTTGCTTCGTGGTGTCCTTTCGCTGGGCAATCTCCTTCGGTCGTTGCAGGCTTCAACTCCACAACAACAATCCTGTAAGCATACTCGCAAGGCATGACCCTTACTTTCTCATGCTGCCTTGACTATTTCCACTGGCTACGTGCTCATATTCAAACGACTGCAGGGTCTGTACTGGTGAACTTCTAGACCTCGCCCAAATCAGCGGCTTGTTAGCGATAGGGCCCGGCCCAAGGGCTTCTATAATCTACATCGGCAACTACTTGTATACCAGCTTAGGTCAAGCTCGACCATAATCCAGTCCCCGGGGAAGACACTCCGAATCGACCGGCCGGCTCGCCCGAGATCGAGTCCGGGTCCTTAGCTGAGATTGTATTACGTGGAAGGCACGCTCCGAGAGTATACTCAGCCCCATTCAAGCAATTCGGCAGACGACGTCACAATGGCGACGGTCATTGTTCGGCAGCCTCCGATTCGGCCAGCCCCGACACCGTCACCTCTTGCACCGTCTCTGAGCATCAATACCGTCTCCCCTCTGATCCCTAACAAGCACCTACCGGTTTGCTCACCAGGGCCGGCGCCTGCATCCCGAGCACGAAACCCAGCCACACCCCCTGCGTCCCCACCTTCGAAGCAACTCTGTATTCAGACCTTTTCTATCCTCTACCCGCCAGATACGTACCCCAAAATCAATGACTCCCCACCAGTTTACGAGATTGATGCGGCAACACTCGCAGCCGCCCTGGATCACATGGCAACACAGCCTCTACCTGAGCCGAAACAGGTTTTCCCGTGGCTGCATGGCTTACATCCAGAAAATCACATTCAGCTTGCCTTCTTCATCGCACGTCGAAAGTCAGTGCGACGAACACCGAAGTGCATTCGAAGCATCACACTTGTGAAGTGCGGCGGAGATCTGAGCAAGTCAAGACTGAAAGGTGCCATAGCCCCGGACGAGCTTTTACAACCCTGCTTGAGCAGATTTCCTAAGTTTCACGACGTGGACCCTCGGGAGGGCTTTTCGGTGCGCAACTTTCAGATTCAGGCCGCGAAGATGGCGCTGGTTTCTGATATAGTCGTTTACGGCGACGAAACCTCTTCCCAAAAAGATATAAGGGCATTGGCGAAAACCATCGCCGCAGCGCAGAAAGCATGGAGGGAGAAGTGCGAGGAAGGAGTGGCGGACATGCCCGTCTACAGCACCTTTACAGTATCCAGTAAGCTGAACGTCTCGTTACGTAGGACCGTGGAGATCAAATCTACGCTGTCTTGACAGTAGTTGGGATAATGAGGACATTTATTGACTGCTAGCTTAGCTCGATTCGCAGGATTTGAGGAGACCTATCCCGAACATGTGGCTGTCAACTCGCAAGGACAGATGACTGGCAGCGTCATGGACTTTTGTGAGCATATATCTCATGCAATGCATTAGAATGACATTCTTTGCTTACGACATATCAGTCAACTGGGAGCGCCGAGAGATGTGTACAATGTCGAGGGCTTCTGAGATAGCAAACAACGTCTGGTTAGGGCCGACGCCGGATTCCACGCTCTGCCCTGCGTCTGAGGCAGAGAATGGCAGAGATGAGTTTGACATCTACATCGAAGCGAGCGATCTGGCAGCTCCACCCGACCAGCAGACCCTCGAGCGTCTTGCAGAGATGTCCGTCTCGGCACCTCAGCATCTGGAATTCCCTTCATCAGGAAGCATAATGCCAGTGACCTGGTCACAAACTGAGGTCGACAGCCTGATGGATACTTGCCAGTGGCTTTACAGGCTGGCGAACCCTGAAGCAGAATCCTCGGATTCCTCGGAGGAGAGGAATGCTGATGGCGACATTGAGATGCATTCACTTCCACCACGACATCGCAGGATTCTCATCCATTGCACAGATGGGTATACCGAGAGCACGCTCCTTGCGCTGGCTTACTTTATGTATGCGGAAGGTATCCCTGTTCATCAAGCATGGCTCCGATTACATTGCGAGAAGCAACGCAATTTCTTTGCATATCCGTCCGACGTCGCTCTTCTGACCAGCATACAACCCCGCATACTCTCTGAAAGTCCACGTGGTCCGAGTGATCTTGCTCTCAACACGGAGCCGGCGTGGTTGTCGCGAATGGATGGGAGTTTGCCAAGTAGAATCTTATCGTACATGTACCTCGGGAATCTTGGACATGCAAACAATCCAGCACTATTGAAGGAGCTGGGCATCAAGAGGGTTCTAAGCGTGGGAGAACCTGTTAGCTGGACGAAAGAGGTTCGGGAAAGTTGGGGGGCCGGAAATCTCCTGTTCATCGATCGAGTACAGGACAACGGCGTTGATCCATTGACTGAGGAATTTGGTCGGTGTCTTGAATTCATCGGTAAGTCTGAATCGTCTTTCGTATACAGAGAGACAGCGTCGAACCCGTATACTGATGTCATTACAGAAAAGGGAGAAAATGATGGCACGGCTACGCTTGTGCACTGTCGGGTCGGCGTCTCAAGATCTGCGACCATTTGCATAGCAGAGGTCATGAGCGCTATGGGTCTCTCATTCCCAAGAGCATAGTAAGTCTTCGAACCGTCTTCTGCTCTTGTAGCCGCTTTGTCAAAACTCTACTAATCTCTGATTTATGAGCAGCTGCTTCGTCCGTGCCCGACGACTGAACGTCATCATCCAACCACATCTTCGTTTTACATACGAGCTTCTCAAATGGGAAGAGCTCCAGCAGCAGAAGCGAAACAGGCCTCTGAAACGCGAACTCGAATGGGCGACTATCGCCCGGGAGATTGCTCTCATGAACAAACCTTACGCGCGGGGATGATAACGAAACGTCTTTTTTTGTTCGGTGTTTGATGATATACGATACGTTTTTTAAAAGATATGGTGATGATTTCATGACGGTGAATGTGTTACGAGGGCTTTCAACTTGGTCGGGATAGGGGTTTTCTGTGATGAAGGAATCTGATGGGTCAATGATGTCTGGCAAGCCTTACGGTTGGGCTGAGCGCAGGATACAGTTCTATTGTACTTGTCAAGTGTTCTTCATGTTCTGATATTTCTTGACTGGTGGTTCGGGTACAACGTTTTCAATCTGAAGATGAGAATGCAATACCTGGCTATGTTACGTGTGCCCTTTTTCCGAAATGAAGTCCGTAAAAGCTAGAAGAGCAACTTTCAAGACCTCAAGCCTTCCTTCTAAGCAGCAACATCGGAAATGAATCGAGCAGCGAAGACCGACCACGCGCCTCGCTGATTTGGGATCAGTCAAGTCCACTATCCGTCCCTCCGTCTTACCCACCTCTTTCTTCTCTTCCCATCCAGTTCAACCCGCACGTCTTCCGCCTCCTCTCCTCCTCTCTTCCCCTCTCCTCCTCTCCTCTGCGCACCCATCCGACTCACACTCTTCTCCCCGTCCCGGTACTGGAATTACCGTAACACCGACTGCCGTCCCTACTCTGACTCCATCCCAGCCCCCTTCCGTCCGTACGAAGAAAGCAGCCAGCCACGCGGCACGCATGTCTGTTCCATTGGCGAGACACGCGGAAGAGATGGGGCAAGGGCGAGGCGAGGTCGAGGGGCGGGGCCGGGGTGATGTGAGGATAGACGGATGTGAGGAAGGGGAGGGAGGTAGGTAGAGGGCTGCAGGTACGTTGGCGATGGGTCGGTGGGTCGGGAGTTGGGAGTCGGGGAGTCGGGAGTTCGGTGGGAGGGGAAGAGTACAAGGGAGGGAAGGAGGATCGGCACCAGACCCTGCTGTGGCTCGCGGGACGGAGAGTGGTGGAGTGGAGAGTGGCGGAATGGGTACTAATGTGGCACGTCAAGGGCATTCGTCGAACAACCTTTCGCATTACCAGCACCAGCACTACCATTGACTATCCCATCCTATCCACTCACCCACCCACACCCACCCAGGTCCCGCCCTACATCCCCCCCCATTCCGCCTCGCTCCACCAGCCAAACCCTCCCCATCCCAGCAAGCCAGCCCCGGCAACCCTCGTACAAATCATGTAAACATATGCCACCCCTTCACCCTTCACAGCAAGTCTCAAATGAAATCCCCACCACCAAAGCCCCCAAACGGATTCGGCGGTCCACCCATCCCCATCCCCCCACCCATTCCCACACCCATACCCCTTCCACCGCCCGGAAACCTCGGCCCACCGCGGAGGTTCGCATCCGGCGGGCCGTCGCCAGGACCGATTGGATCGTAGCGCGCGCCGGGGGGCGCTCTGTGCGAGGGTCGGTCAGCCAGATGGACAGACAAACAGCCAGGGATTCACACGCTGGGAGGTGGGTGTAACGCCAAACGAGACGAGACGAGACGTGAAAAGTGCGAGCTGGGTAAGCAGCAGCAACCCAGCGTGGCAGACCCGTCGCAAAGAAAAGAAAAGGTATGCAACCCCAGCACCGCACTCG
>JAABUJ010003434.1_pt1 | contig 17818 bp, 16 predicted proteins | sample 5559131 | NCBI WGS metagenome assembly JAABUJ01 (sample SAMN10711875, study PRJNA513366) | rock metagenome | isolation source: Antarctica rocks | place: Antarctica: Victoria Land, Mt New Zealand nord | collected 2016-01-07 | reverse complement strand
ACCACCTCCCACACCTCGTCGCGGACCTCGAACACCGACACCATGCGGCACCTCCACGCTCGCGGTTATGTCACCGCCGTAGTCTTCGCCGCCCCCACCACCAGACCTGTTCTGAAACAGGCTCTTACAGCGTGGGGGTCTTGCTCCAGTCGCTGGAGGCTCGCGAGGCGCCCTCGAGCGGCTCCTTGCGACTCTCCCTCCTGCTCTGGCTCATCTCGCGTCGGCGCTGGGTGATCGGCACCCTCTGCGTGATCGCCGGCTGGGGCCTCCAGGCCGGGGCTCTGGCGCTCGCGCCGCTCACGGTCGTCCAGCCCACACTCGCCGCGGGGCTCTTCGTACTGCTGGTCGTGGGCATGCGCCTCACCGACGAGCGCGTTGGCCGCCGTGAGGTCGCGGCGGTGGCCGCGATCTTCGTAGGAGTGACCGGACTCGCCGTTGCCTCCCCAAAGCACGTGGAGTCAGGGCATGCCCCCGCCCTCACGATCGGGCTCGCCCTCGCCGCCTTCGCCGCGGCCGCCCTCTCGCCGTACCTGCTGCGCGGCCGCCCGCCTCTCTGGCTGGTGGTCGGCAGCGCCGGCCTCGCCTATGCCTGCTCCGGCTTCCTGACCAAGTTCGTGTCGGACGCCGTCTCGCAGCCCGAGCTACTCACGGCCGCCCTCTGGCTCGGAGCGACCGCCTGCGCCGCCGGCCTCGGCCTGCTCAGCGAGATGACCGCCCTCCAAGAACGCTCAGCGATCCGCGTCTTCCCCGGGGTCCTTGTGATCCAGATCGTCGTGGCCGTGCTGGTGGCCCCCGTGCTCGCCGGCGAGACCTGGAGCTCCGACCCGCTCGTCCTGGGCGGGCTCGGGGCCTCACTCGCAGTGCTGGCAGGCGGCACCGCCGTGCTTGCGAGCGCCGGCGCCGTCGCGGAGATGGTCGACTCCTAATCTACTTCCGGGCCGCCTGCGCCCTCTCGATCGCGGCCCGCCGAAGCGAGCGGCCCGGGCGGAGGAGTTCCTCCAGCGTGGGGAACGGAATCCGGCTGACCATCAGCAGGGACAGCGTGAGGACGATCGCGAGCGCGAGGCCGCGTGGGGGGCTCCATACGGCGAGTGTGACTGCGATGACGCCTGCCGGCGGAATCGAAAGCCCCACGAAGTGGCGCCGTGATTGCTCCTCGGTCTCGAAGCGGGCCAGGCGCCACGCGCCGCACAGCACGAAGGCAAGGCACGCGCCGATCCCCGCGACCGGAAGCGAGTGAAGGGCGCTCAGGTACATGATCAGTGCGGGGGCGACGCCGAAAGACACCAGATCCGCGAGCGAGTCGAGGTGCGAGCCCAACTCGCACTCGGTGTGTGTCCGCCGGGCCACCAGCCCGTCTATGGAGTCGAACGCAGCCGCCGCCCCTACGCAGCCCGCGGCCCAGGCGTAGTCCCCCTGCTCGGCGAGGACGAGCGCGAGGAATCCCGCCGCCAGATTGCCGCTGGTGATGAGGTTGGCGACGGTGAGCGACCCCTTCATCCGACTCTCCCCTTACCCGGGCCGCAGGCGATTGGCGTGACCCCCGCCTTGACGCGATCGCCCACCATGACTCGTGCCTCGTACAAGTCCGCCGGAACCAGGACCTCCGTGCGCGACCCGAAGTGGATCAGGCCGACCCTCTGTCCCGTGGCCACGCGGTTGCCAAGGCCCGCCCACGAGGTGATTCTCCGGGCCAGCATCCCCGCGATCTGGACCACCACCACCCGACCCGCCGGTCCCTCGATGGCGAGGCGCTTGCGCAGATTCGAGCCCGCGCGGCCGAGGAAGGCGGGGGCGAAACCTCCCTTGATCTCCTCAGCGAGGGTGATACCGCCGGCAATCGGGCTGCGGATGACGTGGACGTCATGCAGCGACAGGAAGGTGCTGATCCGCAGGGCCTGCTCCGGGAGCCAGGGATCGCTCGCCTCCTCTACGCCGACGATGACTCCGTCCGCCGTGGCATAGACGGTGTCGGGCTTGGGGTCGAGCACCCGCTCGGGGTCGCGGAAGAACGCCAGGCTCGCCAGAGCGGTGCCCGCCCCCATCCAGCCTGCGCGACGGCCTCTGAGTAGCAGCATGAGGTCCGCGACCAGCGCGTAGAGCACGTACCGCCTTGCCTCACGCAGGGCGCGCCAGCTCACGAGGCGGACACGGGAGCGGTGCAGCGGAACAGAAACGCCGGCGGCAGGTTGAGAGGCGACAGGCGGCGCTCGACCGAAGCGAAGCGCCGTTCGAGCTCGTGCTTGATCAGCGGCGAGTACTGCAGCACCAGCATCTCCCCACCGGGCCTCAATATGGACTGCGACGTGTCGAGCACGCGCCGCCGGACAGTAGCCGGTAGCGATGTGAAGGGGAGCGCGGACACGAGCACGTCGACGCCGGCTCCATCGAGATGGTCCTCGACCTCCTCCGCAGACGCAGTGACAAGACGCAGCCGGGGGTCGTCGATCTCAGCCGAGAGCGCCGCCGATAGCTGTGGATCGATCTCGAAAGCGAGCAGCCGCGCGTCCGGTCGCAGCCGTCCCAGCAGCGCACGGGTGTGCACGCCGGTGCCTGCTCCCAGCTCCACCACCAGGCGCGCGTCCTCGATCCGAGCGAGGTCGAGCATGTCGCGAACCGCCCGGCGGGAAGTCGGAAAAACCGCGCCGACCTGGCGCGGATGCGCCAGGAAGGAGCGCAGGAAGGTCCTGCGTTCGGCTATTGGTCTGCCAGCGTGCGCGTTCATGCTCATGGTGGGGGGCTACCCGGCGCCGGGGAGATCATTGCCGGCCACGAACTGCGCGGCTGGCTATCGTGGTCGCACGGATGGAATCGACCGTGCTCGGGGCCGTCGCCGCGCTCGCTGCCACTGCTCTGTTTAGCGCCGGCCTCGTGTTGCAGGCTATCGAGACCAGGCGGGTCGATCCCCGCCACTCGCTGGCGCAGCGGGTCGAGGGCGCTCGCTACCTCGCCGGAGCTGTTCTCCTCGCCGCCCCACAGGGTGCGGAAGCTGTCGAGGATGCACAGGTCCGGGCGGGGAGCGCTCGAGCAGGCGGCCAAGCTCGCGCAGGTCCCCGCGTAGGTCGAACCCGCGAGGCTCGACGTACTCGATTTTCTCGACGTGGCGAGCGTCGAGCCCCAGGGCGCTCACCCGTCGATGCGCCTCCGACTCGCCGTTCTCGGCGTCCACGATGAGCACCCGGCCGGGGCGGCACGTGAGCCCAGCCACGCTCCCGCCTCCACTGAGAACGCACGCGCCGACGGCCAGGGCGACCATGCTCTTCCCTTCCTTCTCGCGGCCGGCGAGCAACGTCAACGCGCCCCGGGCGGCGACGCCCTCTACCAACCAGTCCACGGGCGCCGGCTCGGTCGTGAGCATCCGGGCGACGTCGAGCCGCCGAAGCTTCGCGGCAGCGGGACGGGGCGGCGGGTCAGGACTCCTCTCGCGCGTCTCGCCGGCATCCGCGGAGACGAGTCTTCGTGGGTGCCTACGGGGTTAGCTGACGGGCTCGCGTGAAGAAGCACTCACGCTATGCCGCACTCTGGCGGCGATTCGCCCCGACGGTCGGTCGACCGCATGGTTCCCCCGCTCCTCGGGGCCGCGGACGGCCCAAGGACTCGGCAGATCTTATGACGCGCCACGGTAGCATTGCCCTACTGACTGTAGGAGCAACGTGCCTTGGGCTACTCTTTGTGCGGAGCGGACGGGCAGACCCGCGCAACGGCCCGTCTCGTGCAGTCCTGCGGCGTGTCGGAGGTTCGCGGTGGGGGTGCTCATGCCCCTGCCCCGTAGAATGGCTCAGGTGAGCACCCACACGCCGCCGTCGCCCGCGGCGACAGCGCCACCAAGGATCAGCTGCTCAAGCGTCTGCGCCCCATCGAGGGCAGGTGCGCCGAGCCGAGCGGATGGTCGAGCACGAGCGCTAGTGAATCGACATCCTCACGCGGTTGGGAGCGATCCAGGTCGTCCTCGACAAGGTGGCGTCGATCACGCCCGCCGACACGAGTCCGATCCAGGGTGAGCTTCAGGCACAGATCATGCCGGTCATGTGGAGCCTCGGGTCGGCGACGGTAGAGCAGGTTCGGAGGGGCCTTCCCAGGCGGTATCGCGGTGCCTATACGACGGTCCAGACTGTCCTCAATCGGCTCGCGGAGCGCGGTCTGTTGGAGCGCGAACGCAGCGGCAACCTCATCGTCTACCGCCCGCGGACAGACTCTAACGCTCGCCGCCTTGGCCGCCGAGTGGCGGAGCAGATCCAGACGCTGAGGGCTGATTCTCGGGTGTGTTGGTTGCCCTGCCAGTGGGAAACGAGAGGGCTGTAGGGGATCGGTTCTATCGGTGCGCCCGATCCGCGCCTTCGGTCGATCGCACCGAACGCTTGTCTAGAGCTGGTGGAGGAAGGTGTAGATGACCATGAAGCTGACCGTGATCACGAATACGCGGAGGGTCCAGAGCGCTACCACGGTGCGTGGACCGAGGCCGGCGCGTGGTAGCGGCCGGGAGGTATCGGCGACGAACTGATCGCGTTCGAGGAACATGATCAGCTCGTCGTCATCGGGCGGTTGCGGCTGCGCCGGGTCGCTCCTCTGCGGATCTTTGGCCGAAGTCATCTAGCCGGCGGGGATCAGGTGGACGGCTTGGAGGAAGGAGTCGATTCCGTAGGTGGCTCCACAGATTGCGACGAAGGCGATGACGGAGATGCCGATCAGGTTGGTCGAGCGCTTGTTGGCCCAGCCGCCCATGAGCTCACGGTCGTTGGCGAGCAGCACCATGAAGACCAGTGCGACGGGGAGCAGCACGGTGGCGAGCACGTTCGCGTTGAGAGCGATCGACAGCAGCGGCGCCCCGGGGATCACGATGACCGCCGCGGCGAGAAACGCAACGCCGACGTTGGCCCCGTGAAAGGTCACCGCGTGACGCCACGAGCTGTTGAAGCTGTGCGTGACGCCGATGCACTCGCCTGCTGCGTAGGCGGTGCTCGCCGAGATGGTCAAGATCGCGACCGCCCCCGCCTCGATCAGGCCGAGCGCGAAGATCGTGGCCGCCGTGCCCGATACGTGCGCGAGCGCCGCGGGGAACCCGGCTCCGGCGAGGCCCTGGATGCCCGAGCCGTTGTGGGTGACGAGCGCCGCGCCCGCGATGAGCGCCCCGCAGCCGAAGAGGGCCGCGAGTCCCGCGCCGAGGGCGGTGTCCAGGCGCCCGTGCTTCACATCGCTCGGCGTCATGCCCTTGTCGGCGGAGGCGCTCTGCTGAAAGAAGATCATCCACGGGGTCACGGTTGCACCTATCGTCGAGGCGATCAGCAGCAGCAGGGTGTTGAAGCTTCCGCCCGGAAACGGCGAGAACGTGACAAAGGCGCGGCCGATCGACCCCAGATCAGGCTTGACCAATACCGCGGCGAAGAGGAACAGGCCGTTGAAGATCGCCATCCCCAGGACCACGCGCTCCCACCGCCAGTAGCGCCCGCCGCTAAGCGTGAGGGTCACGAGCACGAGCCCGAGGACGACGGCGACCGGTGCACCCAGACCGAAGTACGCCATGCCCACGCGAATGGCGACGAACTCCGAGACGAGCGTGACCAGGTTGGTGAAGATGAGATCCGCCGCCCCGAACCACCCCCACACCCGGCCAAAGCGCTGCAGGACCAGCTCGCCGTAGCCGCGATGGGTCACCGCGCCGAGCCGCATGGCCATCTCCTGGCAGACGTAGGCCATCGCGAAGAGAACAACGATGAACGGCAGAAAGAAGCCAACGCCATAGCTGGCCCCGTCGGTGGCGTAGGAGATCATGCTCGGACCGTCGTTCTCGCCGAGCATCGCGAGGATGCCCGGCCCGATGAGCAGCCACATGAGGCTGCGGCGTTTGCCACCGTCCCGCGCCCGGACCACCCGCGAGCGGTCCCGTGAGCGCGCGCTGTCCTCCTCGGTCAGCGGCGGAGGAACGAGCGCGGGCGCGCTCGCGACCGTGGCGGGCGCCGTCTCAGCCTCCACGAGACCCACTGCCATCCGCACGGCCCGATTCAAGCCGCACTCGCATCGCCCTGGCCAGCTCACCGCCTAGCACGACGTCCTTCCCGGCGACCCGCAGAAACACCGGACCGTCGAACGGTTGCTTCTGCACAACCTCAAGCCGGTCCCCCGGCGCGAGGCCATTCTCGGCGAGAAAGCGCAGCATCTCCGGATTTGAGTCCGAGACGCGAACGAAGATCCCGCGCTGTCCCACCACGAGAGACTCAACGCTCACCGTCGATCCCTCATCGATCATGAGATCCACGGTGGGGATCGGATCGCCGTGCGGGTCCACGGTCGGGTGACCGAGCCTCTCGTCGATCGCCGCCTCCAACTCCTCGGAGAGCCAATGCTCCAAGACCTCCGCCTCCTCATGAACGCGATCCCACGGCATTCCGAGATGCTCGGCGAGAAACAACTCAAGGAGTCGGTGATGGCGCAACACCTCGAGCGCCAGCCGCCGCCCATCCTCGGTGAGCTCCACCCCGTGATACGGCGTCAAGGCCACCAAACGAAGCTCCGCCAGCTTCCTCAACATCGACGACACCGAGCCCGGAGTCAGACCCAACCGCTCCGCGAAGAACCCGCTCGCCCGGCGAGATCGAAGACCACGCCGAGATCGAGGCGCTGATCGAGCGTACGTGGAGGGGCGCAGAACCCGCAGTCCTCCGCGAGCCGCCCGACTTCGCGTTGACGAGCGAGCACAGATCGGTCGAGTCGCCGAAGCGCTTCACCCGCCGGTTCGCCGAGCGGATCGCCGAGGGGCTCGAAGACGCAAACCCCGGCAGTTTTCCGCGGCCTGCCTCGCTGGACTAGACCGCTTCGACCCGACGTCGCCGCTCAGCCGTGAGGACCTGCTTTCGTTCGGCGACGAGCATTTCGGCCGGCTGGACACAGCCCCTGCCTTGCGCGGCAAGCGAGAGCGTCGACGGCCCGACGGCTGTTGTGGGCCGGTGAACGTGGCTCGGGACGATAACTTCGGCTCCGCGCCACTCATGCCCTGGTTTTGGACTCCGAGCCCCGGCCCGAGTCCAGAACCCGCCAGTATCCTGCCTAATCGGCGGGTAGTTTTGGCCTTAAGCGGTTAGGCGCAACGGCCCCATATGCAGCTCTTTTACCTGTAAATGAAGTAGTTTTGGGCTGAGCTGAAAATCGTGGTGTCCCCGGTTCGAGTCCGGGTCTCGCCATTTCTAAAGATCCCTGCACATGACCTAGTTTTGAGGCGGCCTGGAGGGGTCCGCCTGAGGGGCGCTCGAGGGGCGCATTCGCGCGCCACGTCCTTTTCACGTCCTAAACCTGAGGGTTGGTTGAGGGTTTGGCGTTCGCCATTGGCGCCGATCCCAGGGGATCGCGCCCAGGCGATCGCGCCCACTTGGGCTTGGAATGTGGAGCTGGTTCGCCTTTGCTACTGCCGAGAGCGAGCACCGGCAGGCCGCCGTCGCGGACGATCGGATCTCGTCCCAGGCGGGCGTGTCCCTCGAAGCAGCGGACTCTGGCCTGTGGTCAGCTGAGCGTGAGGCTGACGGTGCCGTTGCGCGCGACGGTACTCCCGGCGGCGGGGTGTGGGGTGCGCTAACTCGGTCGGCCCTTCGAAAGTGCTCGATGCGCGATCGAATAAACGCACCCCACATGCCCCGTAGGTAGTGCTCATGTTTCGACGGCCGGGAGGTTGTCCCGTAGCTCGTAGAACTTGAGGTGGCGGTCCTCCACGCCTCGTTCGGTCCCGCTGGGACCGTGGCGAGTGCGAACAAGTCCAAGAGACGAGGAGAACCGCCATGAAGAACGTAGACGAAGGCGCCGACGCGATCGGCCAGGCGAAGTTCGACGCGCTTCCGGAGCGTGTGCAGGACGCGCTCGGCGAGCTGGCCGGCGCGGCGAAGGAGGGGCTGCTGGCTCTCTCGGTCGGCGTCGGGCTCGGCGTCCTGACTGAGCTGATGGCCGAGGAGGTCGATGACGTGGTCGGCCCGAAGGGCCGCCACGACCCCGACCGTGCGGCTGTGCGGCACGGCAGCGAGGCCGGGCAGGTCACGCTCGGCGGGCGTCGCGTCCCGGTCAAGCGTCCGCGGGTGCGCGCCGCCGATGGCTGCGGGGAGGTCACGATGTCCACCTACGCGCACTTCGCCGACCGCGACCCGCTCACGAAGGTCGTGCTGGAGCAGATGCTTGCCGGCGTGAGCACGCGCCGCTTCGCGCGCACGCGAGAGCCCGTCGGGCTGGCCGTCGTCGATGCCGAACACTCGAGCTCGAAGTCGGCGGTCAGCCGCGAGTTCGTCGGGCGCACCGGCGAGCACCTCCAGGCGCTGATGGCCCGCTCGCTGGCGGATGTGCGCCTCGCGGCGTTGATGCTCGACGGGCTGGAGCTCAAGGGCCGCTGCTGCGTGGTCGCGCTCGGCGTTAGCACCGACGGGGTGAAGGTCCCGCTCGGCCTGTGGGACGGCTCGACAGAGAACAAGCGTGTCTGCGTCGAACTGCTCGCCGATCTGGTCGACAGGGGCCTGGACTGCGATCAGGGCGTCCTGGTCGTCCTCGACGGAGGCAAGGCCCTCAGGGCCGCGGTCGACGCGGTCTTCGGCCACGTCCCGGTCCAGCGATGTGTCCGTCACAAGGAGCGCAACGTGCTCGACCACCTCCCCGAACGCGACCGCGCCGGCGTCAAGCGCAAGCTGCGCGCGGCCTGGAAGCTCACCAGCCACGAGGCCGCGATCGACCGCCTGGAGGCGCTGGCCGGGGAGCTTGGCCACTCCCACCCCGGCGCCGCGGCATCGCTGCGCGAGGGCCTGGCCGAGACGGTCACGCTGCAGCGCCTCGGCGTCCACGAGCAGCTCTGGAAGACACTCTCCTCGACGAACCCGATCGAGTCGATGATCGGCATCTGCCGCGCCACCAGCCGCAACGTCAAGCGCTGGCAGAACGGTGACATGTGCCTGCGCTGGACCGCCGCCGGCATGCTCGAAGCCGAGCGCCAGTTCCGCAAGATCATCGGCTACAAGCACCTCGCCGCCCTCGCCCTGGCCGTCGAACGCGACGCCGCCTCCGGGCGCGCTGCCACCAACCACCCGGCCATCTCGCCCACCACGACCGAAGCGGCCGCTACGCTCGCGCCCGTCACCTGATCACCGGATCGCCACCCCGAAGTTCCACGGCGAACGGGACAACCTCACGGCCGGTCTCCCGCCTTCGAGCGGGCAGTCAGTAGCGCCTGGACTTGGTCGCCTCAGAGATCGGCGACATCGACCGCTTCGCCTCACTCAGGAAGCTGTGTCGCTACACCGGCGCCGCTGGGGCGTCGCGCGCACTCGCACGCGTTGGGGGCGCTTCAGTAGTGGATCGCCACTCCGTCGACCGCCATCGCGGCCTCGCCGACGACCTCCGCCAGCGTGGGGTGGGCGTGCACGCTCATCCCCAGCTCCTGCGGGGTGCCCTCCACCAGCTTGGCGAAGACGCCTTCGGCGATCAGCTCGGTGACGTGGGGGCCGATCGCGTGCATGCCCAGGATGCGGTCGGTCTCCGCGTCGGCGACGATCTTGAAGAAGCCGTCCGGGTCGGCCTCGACCAGCGCCTTGCCGATGGCGCGGAAGGGAACTTCGACTCCTTGACGTCGTGGCCCTGCTGCTCGGCTTGCCCCGTGGTCAGCCCGAAGGACGCGATCTCGGGGCGGCAGAACGTCACCCGCGGGATCAGGTCCTGGTCGATCGGCAGGGGATCCTTCCCGGCCATGTGCTCGACGGCGACGATCCCCTCATGGGCCGCCGCGTGGGCGAGCCAGTAGCCGCCGATCACGTCGCCGGCCGCGTAGACGCCGGGCTCGGCGGTGCGGTAGAACTCGTCCACGCGGATCTGCCCGCTGTCGTTGACCTCGACCCCGGTGGCGTCGAGGTCGAGGTCGTCGACGACTGTCCGGCGCCCCACCGCGACCAGCAGCGCGTCCGCCTCGAGCGTCTGCTCGCCGTCTTCGCCTCCGACCTCGATCTGCACGCCGTGGTCGGTCTTCTGGACGCTCGAGGGGTTGGCCTTGGCGCCCGTCATGACTCGGATGCCGCGCCGCTCGAACGCCTTTCGCAGCTCGGCCGAGACCTCGGGGTCCTCGGCCGGCACGATGAGGTCCAGCAGCTCGACCAGCGTGACCTCGGTGCCGAAGTCAGCGTACATGCTCGCGAACTCGACGCCCACCGCCCCGCTGCCCAGGATGATGATCGACGCCGGCGGGTCCTCGCCACTCGTCGCCACGTCGTCGCTGGAGATGACCCGCTCGCCGTCGAGCTCGAGGCCCGGCAGGGTGGCCACGGCCGAGCCGCTGGCGATCAGCACGTGGGACCCCTCGAGCTCGGTGTCGTCGCCGTCGTCGCCTTTCACCTTGACCGTGTGGGGCGCGGCGAAGCTCGCGGTCCCGGTGAGCACCCGCACGTTGTTCTTCTTCATTAGCCCCCGCACGCCACGCCGTAGCTGGTCGACCACTTGGTCCTTGCGCTTGGCGGCCTGGGCATAGTCGAACTCCACCTCGCCGGCCTTGACGCCGAAGTCGGCGCCGTTGCGCGCGTCGTGCAGCCGGGCGGCGGTCTGCAGGAGCGCCTTGGTGGGGATGCAGCCCAGGTTTAGGCACGTCCCGCCGAGGTGCGGGCGCCGCTCGACCAGGGCCACGCTCATCCCCAGCTGGCTCGCGCGGATCGCCGGGATGTACCCGCCGTTCCCGCCGCCGATGACCACGAGATCGAACTTGTCCGCCACGTCCGCTCCTTCGCTGGGTTGCTCAGACCGTGAGCAGGGTCGGCCTCTCCAGCAGCCGCTTGACCTCGACGATGTAGAGGGCGTTCTCCGCCCCGTTGACGACGCGGTGGTCCGAGCCGATGGTCAGCTTCATCGTCGTGCGGGGGACCACGTTGTCCTCCGCGTCGAAGGCCGGGCGCCGGGCGAAGCTGCTCACCGCGACGATCGCCACCGACGGCGGATTGACGATCGCCGTGAAGCTCTCCACCCCGTACATGCCCATGTTGGAGACGGTGAACGTTCCTCCCTGGTACTCGTTGGGCTCGAGCTTGCCCTCGCGCGCGCGCGCTGCGAGCCGCTTCGCTGTCGTGGAGATGCCCGACAGGGTCTGGTTGGCCACGTCGCGGATCACGGGAGTGATGAGGCCGTCATCCAGCGCGACGGCCATGGCGAGGTCCACCCGCTCGTGCAGCTCGATGCCGTCGGAGGTCAGGAGCGAGTTGAGCTTGGGGAACTTGCGTAGCGCCACCGCGCACGCCTTCATCACGAAGTCGTTGATCGAGAGCTTGAGCCCCTCTTCCTGCAGGCCCTCGTTGAGCTGCGCGCGCAGGGCCGACAGCTCGTCGACCTCGACCTCAACCGTGGCGTAGTGGTGGGGCGCCTCTCGCCAGGACCGCTGCATCCGCTCGCCGACGACCCGCTGCACGCGCGATAGCGGCCGCAGCTCGGTGCCCGCATCGCCGGTGGGCGCGGGAGCGCCCGCGGGCGCCTCTTGGGCGGGCGCCTCCTTGGTCGCCATGATCGCGCGGACGTCGCGCTCGACGATCCGGCTCGCGGGGCCCGTGCCCTCGATGCGGGAGAGGTCGACGTCGTGCTCGCGCGCCAGGCGGCGGACGATCGGCGAGGCCCGGACGCGTCCGTCGGCGGGCGGGGCCCCGCGCTGTTCGTCTTCCTGGGTCTCGGCCTTCGCCGCGGACGGCTCGCGCCCCGCGTGTTCTTCCTCGGCCTCCGTCGCGGCGGCCTCGGGCTCCTCCTCGTTGTCGCCTCCAGCGGTCTGCTTGGGCTGCGTGCGCGCCGGCGCCTCCTCGCCCTCGCTAACGATCACCGCGATCGCCTCGCCCACGGGCACGTCGTCGCCCTCGCCGGCGATGATCTCGTGCAGGACCCCGGCGTCCTCGGCCTTGAGCTCCATCGTGGCCTTGTCGGTCTCGATCTCGGCGATGACGTCGCCGACCTCGACCTCGTCGCCCTCGCTCTTGATCCAGGTGACGATGGTGCCCCCCTCCATCCCGTCGCCCATCTTGGGCATGATCACCTCGGGCACGGTTACGTCCCCTGTTCGTAGAGAACCCGGCGCGCGGCCTGCAGCACCTGGCGCTCGCTGGGGAAGGCCGCGAGCTCGAGGTTGCGGGCGTAGGGCGCGGGGACCTCGGCTCCGCTAACGCGTTCGACGGGTGCATCGAGGTAGTCGAACGCCCTGTCCTGGATGATCGCCGCCACCTCGCTGGCCACCCCGAACCACCGCCACTGATCCTGCACGGCCACCGCCCGGTGGGTCTTCTCGACAGACTCGACGATCGCGTCCTCGTCGAGCGGGCGCAAGCTGCGCAGGTCGATGACCTCGGCCTCGATCCCGTCCGCGGCGAGCGTGTCGGCGGCGCGCAGGCAGAGCTGGACCTGTCGGCCGTAGGAGATGACCGTAACGTCGGCGCCCTCGCGGGCGATGCGCGCCTTGCCGAACGCGACCGGGTTGTCGTCCTCCTGCACGTCGCCCTTGGTGCTGTAGAGCGCGCCGGCTTCGAGGAAGATCACGCAGTTGTCATCGCGGACGGCGGTCAGCATCATGCCCTTGGCGTCGTTGGGCGTAACCGGCGCGACGACCTTCAAGCCCGGGAAGTGCCCGTAGAAGGACTCCAGGGAGTGCGTGTGCTGTGCGGAGAGCTGCACGCCTCCGCCGTTGGGCCCGCGGATCACGAGCGGCACCTTGACCTGGCCGCCGGAGAAGTAGCGCACCTTGGCGGCATTCTGGATGATCTGGTCGGCTGCTAGGAACGAGAAGTTCCAGGTCATCATCTCGACGATCGGGCGCATGCCCATCATCGCCATGCCGATCGCCGCTCCCGTGAACCCGCCCTCGCTGATCGGGGTGTCGATCACCCGCCGGGCGCCGTACTTCTCGTACAGGCCGGCGGTGATGAGATGGGTGCCGCCGTAGACGCCGATGTCCTCGCCCATCAGCACGACGCTCTCGTCGCGATCGAGCTCGTGGATCATCGCCTCCTGCAGGGCCTCGCGGTAGGTCTTCGTCTCGGCCATCAGTCCTTCCCCATGTACTCGTCGTCGCCCGCGTACACGTCGACATAGAGCTGGTCGTCTGACGGCTGCTCGCTCGAGTCGGCGAAGTCGACCGACTCGTCGACCTCGTCTGAAGCCTCGTTCTTGATCTGCTCGATCGCGTCGGCGTCGAGGACGTCCGCTTCCTGCAGCCGACGCTCCAAGAGGCCGAGGGGATCGCGCTCGCGCCACTCGGCGACCTCGTCCTCGGTGCGGTAGCTCTCGACGAAGTCGGCGGCCCCGTGGGGAGCGAGCCTGTACGTCGCGGCCTCCACCGCGTAAGGGGCGCCGCTCTCCCTCGCCCGGGCGGTGACGCGCTCGGCGCACTCGACGACCGCCTCGAGGTCCATGCCGTCGACCTTCTCGTTCTCGATGCCGTAGGCGTTGAACTTGGCCGCCAGGTCGGTCATCGCCGTCGAGCGCTGCACTGAGGTGCCCATCGCGTACTGGTTGTTCTCGACGATGAACACCACGGGGCAGGCGCCGTCCTTCCCCCACAGCCCCGCGAGGTTTGCGGCCTCGTGGAAGGCGCCCGTCTGCATTGACCCGTCGCCGAGGTAGAGCTGGCAGATGTGGTCGGTCCCCTGGTAGGAGAGTGCGCGGGCGAACCCCACACCCAACGGGATGTGACCCCCGACGATCCCGTAGCCGCCCCACAACCCCCGGTCAACAGCGAACAGGTGCATAGAGCCGCCCTTCCCCTTGACCAGGCCGTCGCTTCGGCCGTAGAGCTCCGCCATGACCGCCCGGGGATCGCAGCCGAGCATCAGCGCGTGGGCGTGGACGCGATAGGCGGTGATGACCTTGTCTCCCTCTCGGAAGGCCTGAAGGAACCCCGCGGCCACCGCCTCCTGGCCGGTGTAGAGGTGCAGGTAGCCGCCGATCTTGCCCTTGCGAAACGACCTCTGACAGGCTTCCTCGAAGACCCGCACGAGCACCATCTGGCGGTAGAGCTCGACGAGGCCTTCGGAATCCGGTCCAGCTCGGCTGTCGCGGGTCGAGTCCCGCCGGCCGGCGCGTCCTCGTGCTTTCGCCACAGAGCCTCCCTCAAGTCAACGCTTGCCGGCCGCGGGCTTCGCGGATGACCACGCGGCCGGCGTCGTGCGGCATGATCGGCAGGGGGCACCTGGTACGTGCGCAGGTCGTACGGATGGGTCAGGACGTGCGCGTCCCCGCAGATGCCCCGCAGCCGGGCGACCGAGCTGTGCGACGGTGTCGGCTTCGATCGTCCCCTCAGCCCCAGCGGGCGGTGTATCGGCGGTGATGGTCAACCTAGGGCACCATCCAGGACAGCGTTCCCTTGGATTGCAGCAGGACGAGCACGGCCATGATCAGAACGAGCAGGATGCTCCAGCCGATGACCTTACGGAAGATGTCGCCCTCGCGGCCGGCCAGCCCCACCGCCGCCGCTCCGATCGCCAGGTTCTGCGGCGAGACCATCTTGGCCAGCACCCCCCCCGAGCTGTTGGCGGCGGCCAGCAACGTCGGCGACAGATGCGCGTGCTTGGCCGCCGCCACCTGCAGGGCCCCGAAGAGCGAGTTCGTGGAGGTGTCCGAGCCGGTGACCGCCGTGCCGAACCAGCCGATGATCGGCGACAGGAAGGCGAAGAACGCGCCGGCCCCCGCGGCCCACATGCCCAGCGTAATCGTCTCCCCGGAGAGGTTCATCACGAAGGCGAGCGCGAGCACCGAGCAGACAGTGACGATCGCCCAGCCCAGCTGCTTGAGCGTGGCGGCGTAGACGGCCAGCGCCCGCCCGGGAGCGACGCGCAGGGCCGCGACCGTCAGCAGCCCACACACGAACAACTGACTGCCCGCGGCGGTCAGCCAGTTGAGCTTGTAGATCAGGCTCGTCGGCGGCTTGCCCTTCGCGTTGAGCACGTGCAGCCCCGGCCAGGTGAGAGCGTTGGTCGCCTTCTCGAGCTCGGCAGCGACCGCGTGAAGGCTTGCCACGCCGAGCACCACGATGATGATCATGTAGGGCACGAAAGCGCGGAGCATCGCGCCCCTGCTCAGCGGCCGTCCTTCGTCGGCGGCCACACGCCGCTCGAGCCCGGCGTCGGCCTGGGCGCCGCCGGCCATAGCCGGGCGCCCGGGCCCCGCCACCGGCACGGTGCTGTCCTCGTGGGCGCGGGGCGACCACACACGCAGCAGGGCGACCAGCGCGAGGGCAGAGGCGAGCGAGGCCAAGATATCCGTGAGCTCGGTGGAGATGTAGTTGGAGGACGCGAACTGGACGACGGCGAACACGCCGCCGGCCACCAGTGCGGCGGGCCAGCTGTCGCGCAGCCCGCGGCGGCCGTCGACCATCGCGATCAGGATGAACGGCACCAGCAGCGCCAGGAAGGGAACCTGACGTCCGACCATTTGGCTGAGCGCATGCTTGGGCAGTCCCGTGACCTGGGCCAGCGTGGTGATCGGGATGGCGATCGCCCCGAAGGCGACGGGCGCGGTGTCGGCCACCAGTGCCGCGGCCACCGCCTTGATCGGCCGGAAGCCGAGGCCCACCAGCATCACCCCGCAGATGGCGACCGGCGTGCCGAAGCCCGCGAGAGCCTCGAGCAGAGCACCGAAGCAGAAGGCGATGATGACCACCTGCACGCGCTGGTCGCCAGACACCGAGCCGAACGCCCGGCGCAGGACGGCGAAGTCCCCGGTCTCCTCCGTCATGTTGAAGATCCACAGCGCGTTGATGACGATCCACATGATCGGGAAGAAGCCGAACGCCGCACCCTCGGCGCCGGCGTCGAGACCCTGCCCGAACGGCATCCCGTAGACGGCGATGGCCACCACCACCGCCACGGCCAGGGAGATGAGCGAGGCCCACTGGGCCTTCATGCGCACACCGCCCAGCAGCACGAACAGCGACAGCAGCGGCAGAACGGCGAAGATCGACGAGGTCCCCAAGGAATGGGAAACCGGATCGAGAACCTGCTTATACATGTTCGCTCCCTCCCCGCAAGTCCGCGACCGGATCGAAGACCTGCTCGCCCGGGTCGAAGACCTCCTGGTACATCAGCCCCCCGATAAAGCCTTCCCTCAGCCGGAAAGCTTCTTCTGTTTGACAGAATGTTGTCTATCTACCAGTGAAAGCGGCGTCCGTCAAGTGATCCTTTTTCACATGCCGGAAGCCGTCGTCAAGACCCGCTCCGCAAGCGGCGTGACCTGCAGCGCGTGCGTGGCCGCAGGCGCCACGTCCCAACACCGCCACTCGCGCTCAACCCGGTGCCGCTGATCGTCGCCGTCCCCGGTGCCGAGCTGGCAGGCGGGGGGATCCTGGCCGACGTCGCGCCGACGATCCTCGCGATGCTCGGGATCGACCAGCCGGCGTCGGCACGGTCAGTGGCTCGGGTCGCCGCCCGTCTGCTGCCCCGCCTGGAGCTGTTCGTCCGGCCCAGGACCTGACCCGAGAAGCGCGGCTGTCTGGCCGTCTGCCCCGGTCCCGCAAGTCGTTCCTTGGGTTCTCGCGGTGATCGCAACACCCGACGAGAGGAGTGTTGTCGATGGCCGTGTTTAGTGACCGGATGGTCCCGAGAGAGTTCAGCCGTTTTGGGCCGCGCTGCAGCGCGGCGAGTTCATCGCGGACGCGGCCGCAGAGATCGGTACCTACCGCAAGAAGGGCACGCGGTGGGTGGCCGCCACGGGCGGTGTGCGCCCTCGCCGTGGTCGCGATCTGAAGGGCCGCTGCCTGACGTTCTGCGAACGTGAGGAGATCGCGCTCGCGAGCGCGCGCGGGCGGTCGGTCCGTGGCATCGCCCGGCGCCTGGGCAGGTCGCCGTCCACGGTCTCGCGGGAGCTGCGTCGCAACGCCGATCGTCGAGGCGGCGGCTACCGCGCCACGACGGCGCACGCGCTGGCCTTCGAGCGCGCGAGCCGTCCCAAGCCGGCGAAGCTCGCCGTCAACCTGGCGCTGCGCACGGTGGTCGAGGAGGATCTCGCCCACCGCTACTCGCCCGAGCAGATCGCCGGTCGGCTGCGGGTGCAGTTCCCCGACCAGCCGGAGATGTGGGTGTCGCCAGAGACGATCTATCAGTCGCTCTACGTCGCTCTACGTCCAGTCCAGGGGCGCGCTGCGCCGCGAGCTGACCCGCTGCCTGCGCACCGGCCGGGCGCTACGCCAGCCGGGCCGCCAGGTCGGGCAGCGCAAGAACCGCATCCCCGACATGATCAACATCGCCCAGCGCCCACCCGAGGCAGACGACCGCGCGGTGCCCGGCCACTGGGAGGGCGACCTGCTGATCGGCAAGCGCAACGCCACCGCGATCGGCACGCTCGTCGAGCGCAGCACCGGCTACGCGATGCTCGTCTCGCTGCCCGACGGCTACAAGCCCGAGCAGGTCGCGCCCGCGCTGGCGGCCAAGGTGGCCACGTTGCCCGAGGCGCTACGTCGCTCGTTGACCTGGGACCAGGGGCCGGAGATGCGCGACTGGAAGCAAGTCCGCGTCGACGCCGGCATCGAGGTCTATTTCTGCGATCCCCATGCCCCGTGGCAGCGCGGCTCCAACGAGAACACCAACGGCCTGCTGCGCCAATACTTCCCCAAGGGGACCGACTTCAGCGGCGTGACCGAATCACACCTCGACGCCGTCGCCGACGAACTCAACGACCGACCCCGCAAACGACTCGGCTTCTACAAGCCGACCGAACAGATCGCAGACCTACTGTTGCAATGACCACCCGAATCCGCCGTTCCCCGTGCGGCACGGACGCCGGTGTCAGGCAGCGCGGCGAGACCGCGCCCACCTGCCGCAGACGATCGCAGCCGTCAGCTGTGCGTGCCCGCGCGGCCGAG
>JAABUJ010003433.1_pt1 | contig 17818 bp, 15 predicted proteins | sample 5559131 | NCBI WGS metagenome assembly JAABUJ01 (sample SAMN10711875, study PRJNA513366) | rock metagenome | isolation source: Antarctica rocks | place: Antarctica: Victoria Land, Mt New Zealand nord | collected 2016-01-07 | reverse complement strand
TGATCGCCAAGATCACGGGCTTGACCCTCGCGGCCAAGCACAACCGGGAGCAGGGACACTCGCCGCTCAGACTGGCGGAGTTCTCATTTTAGGCGATGAACACGCGAAATCATTTCACATCAAGCGTAATTAGTAAAAGAGTTTTATCTGAAATATCCACAGTTGCATGTCAGCCTGTCACGCCTAGAGGAAGCTACTGATGGGAGTAAACGCATACTAATTTTTGACGGGCAACATAAGGCAACGGCACAACTCTTGCTTGGTGCAGATCAATTACTCACACGACTATTTCTGGATGTAGACATAAACCTACTGACTGAAACAAATGCTCATGCGGGAAGTACACTGCGCCAGATTGCTTTTGGGCAGAGCACATTAAGACAGCTTAATAGCTCTATCTTCAATGAGCGTATTGTTCAGTATCGTCAAGACCACAAGTTGGCGGACGATGCTTTATCTTTTTCTGAGCAAGAGTTATTAACTTACTTCAAAGGTGAACGCAACTTCAGAACCCTGATCTTTGACAGCATCAAGAACAGCATTACCTATGATAAGTAGGAACTCGGAATTAGGTTAAACTATCGGTGCTGGGTGAAAGCGCGAAATTGAGAGTAGGATGGCTCTTGCTGCCCCTTCGGATAGTTTAACTTATTTAAAATCAGGCACTTAGTGAAAACAGGTTAAGAGATTTTATTGATTTTGGCGGGCGCGCTACTGATCTGCCTCTGTCCTACAGCACCATCGACAAAGTCATTTATGCTAAATTTTGTAACTCTAAGACGATTCTCAGTCGGCCATTAGACTTTGGTACGAACACGGGCAACAATCCAAGAGAGCTTGAGATTAGCCAGGTCGTTAAGATTATGAATATCATGGCGGACGAGATATATCTTGGCAAATTTGATAAGACCGTAGGCACAAGTAAAATCGAAGACAAAATCTTGAAGGGCCAGGCTGCAAAGATTACTGATGATCATCTTATTGCTTACAGGATGAGCAAAGAGGAAATAATTCAAAGCTGGATATGGTACATTCAGGCCATTATAACCTCGTATCACCAGAATCAAGGCATCAAGTTCGATTCTGATCAAATGTTCCACGATCAGTTAGATGAACAAATTTTCGCCAACATACGCAACTTTATTAAGAACCTTCGCTTGTTGGCGTTATGGAAAGATCGGTCCATGGCTGGGACGGTTTTCTCAGGGAAAAGAAACGCCGACTACTGGGATAAGGTCTTCAAAACAGGAAATGATCCAACCGGAGCACCGGTTCTGGCAAACCCAATCAATTTCATAGCAATGCTTACTTGACGTCTCTCAAAAAGCTTTCCTATCTCTCATCAATCAGGCTGTGCCTGTTCAGCAACTTCGCCTGATAGTGTCTCATGCGCGAAGCAACACCTTTACGCGCTCGGAACCAGCAGTACGTCCAGGTGTTCCTTCTCCTTCAGTTCGCCTTCAATATTCCGTCAGGACGCCGAAGTAGTGGTAGGTGATAGAACCCTGAGAGGAAGGGCGGACAGGGACGTACCACCAGCCGTGGTCTTCCCGGACGGCCTGTTCCACGATTTCCACAGTCAAGCCATCAAATTGATGCGTCTTTAGGTACTGGTTTACGCGCTGAATTATGTCTTTGCTCGCTGTCGCCATTGTACACTCCTCCTGATTGTACCTAAACTTGTTTCAAAATCATTTCCCGCTGATCAGGCTCTGTCCGTTGAGCACCTTCGCCAGATAGCGGCCGGTGTGGGAGGCGGGGACTTGGGCGATCTCTTCGGGGGTGCCGGCGGCGACCAGGGCGCCGCCGCCGTCGCCGCCTTCGGGACCCATATCAATGACCCAGTCCGAGGTCTTGATGACATCTAGGTTGTGCTCGATGACCAGGACGGTGTTGCCGGTGTCGGCGAGGCGCTGCAAGACGTGCAGGAGCTTCTGGATGTCGGCGAAGTGCAGGCCCGTGGTCGGCTCATCCAGGATGTACAAGGTCTTGCCCGTCGCGCGTTTGGCAAGCTCGGTGGCGAGCTTGACGCGCTGGGCCTCGCCGCCGGACAACTGAGTCGCGGGCTGGCCCATTCTTATGTAGTCCAGGCCGACGTCGTGGATAGTTTTGAGTTTCCGAGTGATGGCGGGCACGGCGTCGAAGAACTGCACGGCCTGGCCGACGGTCATTTCTAACACGTCCGCGATGCTTTTGCCCTTGAACTTGACTTCCAGAGTCTCGCGGTTGTAGCGCTTGCCATGGCAGACCTCGCAGGGGACATAGACATCGGGCAAAAACTGCATCTCGATCTTGATGATGCCGTCGCCCTTGCACGCCTCGCACCGGCCGCCCTTGACGTTGAAGGAGAACCGGCCCGCCTTGTAGCCGCGCATCCGGGCGTCGGCGGTCTTGGCGAACAGGTCGCGGATCATGTCGAAGACGCCGGTGTACGTCGCGGGGTTCGAGCGCGGCGTCCGTCCGATGGGGGACTGGTCAATGTCCACGATCTTGTCCAAGTGCTCGATGCCCCCGATGGCGTCGTGCGGCTGCCAGACGTGGTGGGTCTTGTTGATGGCCGATTGCAGGCGCGGGAACAGCGTTTCCTGAATGAGCGTGCTCTTGCCCGATCCCGAAACGCCGGTGACGCAAACGAAGCAGCCCAGGGGGATGGACACGCTGACGTCCTTGAGGTTATGGCCGCGCGCGCCGGTGATCTCCAAAGACTTGCCGTTGCGCGCCCGCCGCTCGGCGGGAACGTCAATCTTGTCCCGGCCGCTGAGGAACCGGCCCGTGACGCTGGCCGGGTTCGCCATGATCTCGCCGGGCGTCCCCTGCGCGATGATCCGGCCGCCGTGCTCGCCCGCGCCCGGCCCGATGTCCACGATCCAGTCCGCAGCCGCCATCGTCTCCTCGTCGTGCTCGACCACGATGATCGTGTTGCCCAGCCCGCGCAGGTGCATCAGCGTGTCAATGAGCTTGGTGTTGTCCCGCTGGTGCAGGCCGATGCTCGGCTCGTCCAGAATATACAGAACGCCGGTCAGGCCCGACCCGATCTGCGACGCCAATCGAATCCGCTGCGCTTCGCCGCCGGCCAGGGTCCGCGCGCCCCGGTCCAGCGTCAGGTAGCCCAGGCCGACGTTCAGCAGGAAGCCCAGCCGCGTCCGTATTTCGCGGACGATCTGCCGCCCGATCATTTGCTGGCGCGAGGTCAGGTGCAGCGTCTCGAACCAGTCGTACCCCTTGGCGATGCTCAGGGCGCACAGGTCGCTGATGTTGATGCCGCCCAGCAGCACCGACAGCGCCTCCGGCTTCAAGCGCTTGCCCCCGCAGACGGGGCAGGGTTTTTCGGACTGGAACTGCCCCAGCCACTCCTTGACGCCCTCCGACTCGGTCTCGCCGAGCCGTTTGTTGAGCATCCCGATGACGCCCGAATAGTCCGACGTGAACTGCCGGTTGCGGCCCCACTTGTTGCGGAACGTCACGGTGACGTTGCCCGAGACGCCATGCATCAGGGCGTGGAACTGCTCATCGGTCAGGCTGGCAATCGGCGCCTCGGCGGAAAAGCGGAACCGCTCGGCGACGCCCCGAAACAGCCCCAGCGCCCACTCGTTCGTGTTGCCCGAGGTCGCCGCCACATAGGGCGCGATGGCCCCGTCTTCGATGCTTTTGCTCTTGTCGGGGATGATCAGGTCGGGGTCGAATTCCACCTTGATGCCCAGCCCGTGGCACTCCGGGCACGCGCCATAGGGGGAGTTGAAGGAGAACAGGCGCGGCTCGATCTCCTCGAAATTGAACGCCGAATCGGTCGCCGCAAAGCTCTCCGTAAACTCCAGGGCTTCGCCGCCGATCACGTCCACCACGACCGACCCTTTGCCCCACTTGGCCGCCGTCTCGAACGAGTCCGCCAGCCGCTTGGCGAGGGTGGAGGAAGCCCCCACCCCCGGCCCCTCCCCCGTTCCGGGAGAGGGGGGTAAGACAGAGGCAACGGCCTCTTCTCCTTCCGACTCCCCTCTCCCGCTTGCGGGGGAGGGGCCGGGGGTGGGGGCCTTCTTCACCACCAACCTATCCACCACAATCTCAATCGTGTGCTGCTTGTACCGCGCCAGGTCGGGAATCTCGTCCGAGGAAAAGTCGTACACGGTCCCGTCAATGCGTGCCCGCGCGAAGCCCTCCGACTTGATCTCCTCAATCTCCTTCTTGTACTCTCCTTTGCGCCCCTTGACCACCGGAGCCATGATCTGTATCCGCGTCCCTTCCGGCAGCTCCAGCGTCCGGTCCACCATCTGCTCCACGGTCTGCTTGGTCAGCGGCTTGCCCGTCACGGGGTCGTGCGGGATGCCGACGCGGGCGAACAAGAGGCGCAGGTAGTCGTAAATCTCCGTCACCGTCCCCACCGTCGAGCGCGGGTTGCGCGAGGTGGACTTCTGATCAATGGACACGGCGGGCGACAGCCCCTCGATGTGGTCCACGTCCGGCTTGTCCATCTGCCCCAAGAACTGCCGCGCATACGCCGACAGCGACTCCACATACCGCCGCTGCCCCTCGGCATAGATGGTGTCAAAGGCCAGCGACGACTTGCCCGATCCCGACAGCCCTGTGATGACGACCAATTTGTCGCGCGGGATGTCCAGCGAGATGTCCTTCAGGTTGTTCTGCCGCGCGCCCTGAATCTTGATGAAATCGGCCATGCACTCCCGCCCCCCATGCAAACGATAGACACAAGCAAAAACGGGCCGCACTGCGCCCCGTTTGGAAACAAATGTTCTATGGAGTGTACCCCAGGCAATGTCCCTAGGTCAAGGCCGCGCTACGGCGCGAATACGTCTGCGACCGGCACGGCCAGCCCCGCAAAGACCACCGATGCCACCGTCTGCCCATCCGTGTAGGTCGCCACGCCCCGCGCCCCGTCCGGCGTCAGCCGCAGCACTTCCACCGTTCCCTCGTCGGGCCGCACCACCCAGCACTCGTCCACGCCGATGGCGATGTAGTCCGCGATCTTGTCCTCCAAAATCCGCTGCGTCTCGCTGTTGGAGATGACCTCCACCACCAGTTCCGGCGCGACTTCGAGCGGCCCAGTTTCTGGGATGCCACCGCCTTGCGCGATCCGTGCATGGCTGACAAACAGCACGTCCGGCTGCCGCGTCTGTATTCTTGGACTGCGACGGATTAGAACGTCATAGGGTGCGGAGACCGAAATGCCCAAGCCGGTTTGCTCTTCGAAGGCATACAAGGCACGGCCAATGCTGTCAGCAATCCGTTGATGACGTAGTGATGCTCCGGGCATGATGATTCGCACTCCATTGACAATGTCGTAGCGTCCCTGCACTTCCGGCTCCGCCATGTACGCCTCATAGGTGAGCGTCACGGCGGGCGCCTCGGTCATCGTCGCCATCGGGTTTCCTCCTGCACAACACGGCTTAAATGTCTGCTGGTTGCAGTGTCTTCTAAGACACGTCTGCTGGTGCGGCGGGTATCACGCCGCTTCGTCTGTATATACAGCGGTCAGAAAGGCGGCGAAGTCATTGGCCTGCGGCTCCCACAGGTAAGGCTCGTCGTCAGGCTCCTCAGAATACTCATGGTTCCAAAGCAAGATAGGATACTCACCGTCTCCGGCTGGTTCCGACAACTTGAAGCAGTAAAGGTCGCCGCCCCAACTGCTGCCGAACGGGAACATCTGGCCGTCAGCGATGGCAGGTATGTAAGCGCGCTCCTGATCCAACGCGGCCGCTAAATCACCGACGCGATGCATCCGAACGTGCCGGAACTCGCCACCGTTGAAGCGGCTGAGAAACTGGACATAGCTGGGCGGAAAACGGACACCGACGGTTTGCTGAACAGACATGATCTCTGCCTGTAGCGCCCCCCCTGCCGCTACGGTCTCGCCGTCATCCAGTATCCTGTCGAGTAGCTCTTCGCTGATTCGGGCCATGCTTCTACTTCTCCTGATAGACTGACGGCTCAAGAGCGACACAACTAAGCATTTGGCGATTGAGCATCGAAATTTCTTCGTCCAAAAAGCTGTTTAATGCTGGTTGCTTTGGCACTTCAGTTGTTCGTCGACGATGTGCCATTTTCCTGCCCGCTAAGTCAGGTACAATGCCCTTATGAACAGCATGGAGGCACAGGTGCAGCAGGAGATTGCGCGAATCATTTCCATCGTGGAGGAACTGACAGGGCTGGCGTCGCAGTGGAGCGGGCGGGTGGAATTGGTGCCGGACGCGGAGTTTCGAGGCAGCGCGACTTCCGGCAAGTCGCGCGACGCCGCCGGCAGGTCGTCGGTCAGCGCCCCTACCCGCCCCGCCAGGCGGCCCCAATGCCGCAGCGAGTCCGTGACCTTGCGGCGCGCGATGCCGAGCAGCCAGGGATATGGCCCCTGTGTCCCCCGGCGATCCGGCAACGCGACAAAGGCCGCCGCGAAGACTTCCGCCGTCACGTCTTCCGCCTCGTGGCGGTTCGGGATGCGGCGCGCGACATAAGCGAAGACGTCCGCCAGATACCGCTGATGCAGGGCATCCGCCGTCCAGGCGCGCTCCCGCTGCTCCGTGCCCACATCATTCGGTGCGCTCGCCCGGCCCGTCCGCCTGAGCGCCAGCCAGTTGATCAAGGCTTGTCCTCCCTGGGTCATGGTGCCCGGTTTCCTTTCTTTTCCGCACCCTCACCCCTTATAGAGAAATTGCCTAAACATTAGACCTCTTGCATAAGGTCTTCCCAGGGCTGAACCCCTGGGCTGGGAAGGGCGGAAACCCCGAGGGTAAGGGCTGAAGAGGGCCTTTCTTGCGCCCGCGCAGGCGGGCAGCGGGCTTTTTCTAGCCCCGCCGTTCATCAAATGCTTGCAGGGCGGGGGACTTATGCAAGAGGACTATTGCACAATCGCAGTATCACTTCGCCTGCTGAATGGCTATGGATTGTGCAACTTGTAACTAATTTCTCTATTAGTTCGCGGGCCGTGCCGGAATCTATTGGGCAGGGCAGAAACAGAAAGGGCGCGGCTGAAGCCGCGCCCTTCCGTTTCCGCTCTTTGCCGGTGGCTTAACTCTGCACATTATGCCGACTGGACGCGGCGGGGGGCAGGGTCTCGATCTCGCCGACCGCGCGCAGCAGAAGCTCGCGGGCGCGGGATTTGGCGTCGGAGGGCTTCCAGGCCGCATCGGGGGTGGCGTCTAGGGCGTCCAAGACGAGCTGGCGGGCCTCGTCTATGCCGTTCTTCTTGCCGGTCCCATACTGGCGGCGGAAGGCGGCGTAGTCCTCGGCGGGGCGGATCAGCTCCGGCTCCCAGCGACGGTAGAGGACCAGGGCCAGGACGGTCCGGCGCAGCGCCTCGTCCCATGTCCGCGTTTTGGCGGTCGTGTAGATGGCGTGCATCCGGTCGGCGGAGCCGAAGGCGGCGCGGGCCAGCGGCCCCCAGCCGGCGATGTCGTCGAGCCGGGCCACGACCTCGGACAGCGGCGTCGGGGGCCACTCGGCCCGCTCCTGCTTGGCCCGGCCCGCGAGGTACAGGACGGGTTCGCGCGTGGCGGGATCAATGCCCGCTTCGGGCTGCTTCATGGCGTCCAGGAATTGACGCTGGCGGCCGTCCAGCCAGTCGCGCAGGCCGGCTAGGCCCAGGGCGCGCTGCCGGTAGGTTTCGGCCAGCCGCGCGCCCAGGGCGCTGATTTCGGACAGCGGGCGGGTTTCCAGGGCGCGCGTGGCATCGCCCAGGGTCGGGCCGAACGATTCCAGCCCCGCGCGCAGGTAGAACAGGACGCGGCCCGCCGCGCGCTGCATGTCGGCGGTGGCGAACGAGGCCGTCGCGACGATCTCGTCGCGCAGCAGGACTTTGAGCTGGTCTTCCAGGACGGCTTTGCGGGCCGCGCCCAGGCTCGCCGTGGCGAGCGCAAACACGGGGTCGCCGCCCTCGGGGATCAGGTCGGCCAGCGGCGAGACGGGCGCTTCGGGGTCGCGCGTCCCCCGGTTCGAGCCGTCCGGCGACCCGCCGCCGGCCAGTTCCGGGATGCCGAAGGGCATGGTCGTGATGTCTTCCAGCTCGTCCGTGTGCTCGTCCATGCGGACCGCCCGGTCGCGGGCCAGATTCACGACTTCCAGATAGAGTTCGGGGACGAAGTCCAACAGGGACTGGAGCACAGCCCCGACGGCCTTGTTTTTGATCTGCGCCCGGTGGAGCAGCTCATCGGTGTCCGCCATCAGCAGCTCGTCAATGTTCTTGTGCCACTCGTTGGTGGTCAGAAGCTGCCGCCAGCGCTCCGCCCGCTCGAAGTTGAGCAGCTTGGGCAGGGCGCGGCGGACATGGGGATCGGTGAGGAGCATGTCGGCCAGATCGGAGGCCGTCATCAGCGAGGGCAGGATCGCGCCGGCCAGCGTGCCCGACCCGACCGCGCGCTCCAGCCAGGCCCGCCCCTGCGCGGGCGTGCCCAGGTTGATGACCTGCCGATACTTTTCGGCGGGGAGGTTGGCGATCAGGGCGGTGTTCTGCTCCGGGTCGCCTTCGATCAGGGCGGCGACGACAGGCGCGGGCAGCGTGCCCAGGGTCTGGTGCCGCGCTTCGGGCGTCAGCGCGCGCAGCAGGCGGCCTTTTTCGGCCAGCGTGGGGGCCGCCTCGATGCGGGCGACGCTGACAGCGAGGTCGTGAAAGGGTTCAGTCGGGACCAGGGCGTTGATCGGTTCGGCTTGAGAAACGGCTTCAGAAAGTTCGGCTTCGGGTTCGTGGCTCATGCGTCCTCCAGAAAAGCGCGCAAAAAGCGCGAGGAAAAAGCGCCTTATTATACCCGATTCGTCTTCCATTCCGTTATAATAGAGGCAGGAGACGCGCCCCCATGCAGCATGAAGACATCCCGGCGGGACCCGCCGCGCCGGTCGAGGTCAACACCATCGTCGAGGTGCCGAAAGGCTCCTCCAACAAGTACAAGTACGCCCCCGATTCCAATGTCTTTCGCTACGACCACACGCTCTTCTCGCCCCTGCACTACCCCTGCGACTACGGCTGGGTCTGCGGCACAAAGAGCCGGGGCCAGCGCAAGCCGCTGAACGTCATGGTGATGTCCTCCAACCCCACCTTCTGCGGCTGCCTCGTCGTCGCCCGCCCCGTCGGCGCGCTTTTGATGAACGATCATCGGGGCGAGGACCACAAGATACTCTCGGTGGCCGTCGCCGACCCGCGCTTCGACGACATCCACTCCTTGAACGACCTGTCGGCTCACACCTTGCTCGAAATCCAGCACTTCTTCGAGATCTACCAGGTCTTGGAGCAGCACGAGGTCAAGATTCTTGGCTGGGAGGACGTGGCCGCGACACAGGCGCGGATACAGGCGGCGATTGAAGGGTGACCCGGCGGAAGGGACTTGTCTCGCGTGGATAAAGCACAGGAAAGATACACGCCGGAGTGGGTGGAGCGGGACTATGCGATGCACCAGCGGCTGGCAGCAGTGCGGGCTATCGCAAGTAGGCCGCGACCTGAAGATATGCCAGTCCTGAGGGCAGCCTTGTCAGATGAGTACGACGCCACGGCAAGGCACGCAGCACGCGCGCTCAAGAAACTGGGGCCGAGGGCATTGGAGGCCGTAGACGATCTGATTGCCGCCGCCACCATGCCGTGGAAGTTTGGCTGTCCGCAATGTTTTCCAGACGCGATGGAGGCTCTGGTTCGGATTGCTCCCACTCATCCCCGGCTAACGGAGATTTGTCAACATGCTCTGACCTGTCAGAATTACGGCATCCAGAAAGCGGCAGTCGTTTCGCTGGCAAAGATCGGAACCCCCGAAGCGCAAGACATCCTACGAGATGTTGACAAGTTCCGAGATGTCAGCATCCAGTGCAAGCATTGGGACAATCTCATGGCGAAGGTACTGGCCTCTCTGGGGGCATCCTCAAAGCCGAAATAATCCAGCAGGCTGATGAATCATTTGTGCAACCGGCTGTTGCACAAATTGGAACTTCTTTCTCGCTACTTGGCATCCGTATCTGCCGCAGGAAAGTCACCCAACTCGGCTTCCAGGGCCTCAATCGTCGGCAGGGCCGCCTGCCAGTCGCGCGGCAGGGCGTCCTGCAAGCGGTACGCCGCGATGCCCAGCGGCTTCGCCAGGTCGCGTAGGGCGTACTCCACCACAGTTTTGTTTTTGTCCCGGCACAGCAGCAGGCCGATGGTCGGCTGGTCATCCGGGTGGCGCAGCAGGTCGTCCACGGCGGACAGGTAGAAGTTCATCTGGCCCGCATCGCCCGGCGTGAACTTGCCGATCTTCAGGTCCACGACCACGAAGCAGCGCAAGCGCAGGTGGTAGAAGAGCAGGTCCAGGTAGAAGTCGTCGCCGCCCACTTCCAGGTGGTACTGGCTGCCCACGAACGCGAACCCTTCGCCGAGTTCCAGCAGGAAGCGCCGGATATGTTCCAGCAGGCCGCGCTCTAAGTCGCGCTCCTGCGCCTCGCCGCCGAGCGAGAGGAAGTCAAAATTGTAGGGGTCTTTGAGAAGCTGCTGGGCGAGGTCAGACTGCGGCGGGGGCAGGGTGCGGTCAAAGTTGGTCTGTGCCTGGCCCTGCCGTGCGTAAAGATTGCTGTCTATCTGGTGGACGAGGACGTTGCGACTCCACCCGTGCTGGATGGTCTGCTGGACGTACCAAAGTCGCTCAGGTTGGCCTTTGACTTTGTCCAGCAGGACGCAATTGTGGAACCAGGGAATTTGTGCAGCAACCTGCTGCACAATTGGTTCTTCGGGCCAGAATTGGGCGAACGCACGCATATATTTGAGGTTACGAGAGGACAAGCCTGTCATTTCCGGGAAGGCGGCGCGCAGATCGCGCGAGAGCCGCTCTACGACTTTTGCGCCCCAGCCCTCTTGCTGCTGACGCGAAAGTAAGTCACGCCCGATCTGCCAGTAGAGCAGGACCATCTCGCGGTTGACGGCAAGGCTCGCCCGCACCTGGGCGGCGCGGATGCGCTCTTTGAGGTCGGCGACAAACGCCGGGTAGTCGCTGGGGATGAGTTCGGATGCCATGCCTCTATTATAGCAGACGGCTGCCCAAGATTGGGCGGCCGTCTGCTATTGAAGGCTACTTCGCGTCCGGGTCCGCGACGGGGATGGGGACATTGGCCGTCGGCGCCCTTAGCTTGGACAGGTCGGGGGAGCCGGCGCGCTGCCAGGCGGTGAGCCAGACGGAGCCGAGGTGAGAGGCCGAAGCGTTGAGGCGGGCCAGCGCGATGGGGCGGGTGATGGCGCTGAAGGTCTTCCAGTAGACGGGGTTGTCCTGGTAGTAGTCGGACGAGGGGCTGCCGTCTTTGGGGAGCGGCTTGTGCGTGTAGGTGTTGAAGCCGGCCGGCAGCGGGCCGGTGTCCGGGACGGCTTTGCCGGCCTGGGTCGCCTGCACTCGGGCCTCGATGTCGGCCTGCAAGATGGTCGGGGTCAGGTCCAGGCTCTGGCCGGACCAGGCGCGGGCGGAGGCCAGCACGTCCGTGAGGGGCTGGGCCGGGTCGGGGGTCAGGTCGGCGAGCTTGATGGTGTTGTGGACCATCTCCTCCTCGAAGCGGGCGTGGATGCCGCGCTGCCCGGACAACTGCCCGTCGTAGTTGACGGCGGAGTGGAACGGGACGTGGGAGTCGGCGACGTAGTGGCCGAGAATAGCGGCGTCGGCCAGGATCAGGTCCGGGTCGCTGCCCTTCATGGCGCCGGCCAGGCGATTGGTCCAGAGGTCAATGGTCCAGTCCACCGTGCCCTTGCTTTCCACGAGGTCGTGGCCGAACTTGGCGTCGGCGTCCGCCCGTTTGACGGGCAGGTTGAGCAGGGCGAAGTCGGACGGCGTGCCATAGGCGTCCAGATCAATGAAGTGGTGCGGGCCTTCGCCCGGCACATGCTGCTTGTCCCGCCAAGCGTCGGGGTCGCTGCTGTGGGCGGCGAGGAAGGCTTGATTGGCCCCGAAGAACTTGGCGAGCGAGGTCTCCGGCGGGAGCGTCCCGACGGCGGCGGAGTTGGCATAGATGTGCCCGGTCTTTCCCCAGGCGGAGGCGCGCGGCGTCAGCCCGGCGGCCAGGAACAGGGCCGCCACGGCGGCGATGGTCTTGTTCAAAATCTTGGGTCCTTTCTCGGTGAAAACGCGCTTGTAGAGAAGAGGGCCCATCCCCTCGAAACTGTCGTCTTTGAAATCAGCCGCTATTATACCGGAGAACCCTACCCCGCGGCAAGCGGCCTCCTACACCACCCAGGGCAATCGCATATGGAAGGCAGGGGCACGGTAGAGAGGGCAGGCACGGGGGGAGGGAGACAGGGCAGGCACGAGGGGAGGGAGACAGGGCAGGCACGGGATCAAAAGAGGGCAGGCACGGGGGCCTGCCCCTACGTCCCCCGGCATTGGTAGGGGCAACCCCCCGTGGTTGCCCTCCTCCCTCCCCGTGGTTGCCCTCCTCCCTCCCCGTGGTTGCCCTCCTCCCTCCCCGTGGTTGCCCTCCGTCTGTCATCTATAGGTGATTGCCCTGCTACACCACCGTCTGTTTCCATTGTCCCCATTTGAACAGGATCAGGGCGGCCAGCCCGCTGAGGGCGGTGCTCAGAGACATCGCCCACCACGCCCCGACCGCGCCCATGTGGAGCGGGTAGATAGCAGCCCACGCGACCGGAAGGCGGACCAGCCACATAGTCACAATGCCGGCCAGGGCGGGCGCTTTCGTGTCCCCCGCGCCGTTCAGAGCGCCCGTCAGGATCATCCCCAGCGCGAGGAACGGCTCGGACAGGGCGGCGATCCGCAGGTACGCGACGGCCAGCGGCACGACCTTTGGGTCATGCGTAAAGATGTGCGTGAAGGGCGCGGCGAGCGTGAAAAAGACTGCTCCCATAAAGACCATGACCGCCAGCCCTTGCAGCAGGGCGACCCAGGCGGCGCGCTCGGCCCGGCCGGGATTGCCCGCGCCCAGGTTTTGTCCGGTCAGCGTTGAAGCGGCCATCGAGAAGGCGAAGCCGGGCATGAAGGCGATGCTCTCGGACGTCAGCCCGATGGTCAGCGCGGCCACAGCCGCCGTCGCCTGCGGCGAGCGGGCGAGGACGCCGGTGAAGATCATCATGGAGAGGACGCGCGACAGGTTTTGCCCGGCTGCGGGCAGACCGATGTTCAGGATGCGCCGCGTCCACTCCATGTCGAGCCGTTTCAGGCGGGTCATCAGACCGCGCACCGGCGAGTCGCGCAGGAACCAGAGGTACAGCAGGGCGCCGATGACCTGCGAGGCGATCAGGGCGACCGCGCCGCCGACCAGGCCCATCCGGGGGAAGCCCCAGTGGCCGAAGATCAGGAGCCAGTCGCCGCCGAGGTGGATGATGTTGACGCCGATCATCACGCGCAGCGGGGTCACGGTGTCGCCCAAGCCCCGGAAGACGCTGCTGAGAATCAGCATCAGGAACAGGGCGGGGATGCCCAGGATCGTTACGGTGAGGTACTGGACGCACAGAGCGGCGGCCTGCGGGTTGACGCCCATCCAGCCGACGACCAGGTGCCGCAGCGGCCAGACCAGGGCCATGCACGCGAGAGCCGAGAGGAACGCGATCCAGACCGATTGGTTCGCCGCAAGCGTGGCCTGGTCGGGCTGCTTGGCGCCGGTGAAGCGGGCGACGAGGGCCGAGGTGCCGACCGAGATGGACATGCCGACCGAGAACAGCAGGAACATGAACTGGCCGCCGACGCCGACGGCGGCCAGGGCGTCCGAGCCGAGGTGCCCGACGAAGAAGCGGTCCGTGAAGGAGTTGAGCGTCTGGAGCAGCATGGTCAGCACGGACGGCCATGCCAGCATCCACACCGCCCGGTGCAGGCCCCGATTCGTTTCCCCGGCCTTCGTTTCCTCCGCCTCGGCCACGCCCGGCGGCTCAACCCCGTCCGCCGCTCCATCCACGGCCTCGCGCCGCGCCCTGACTACACTGTCGAATGCCAAACGTCCCTGCTTTCCTAGTCCCCTCCCATGCACCGCCTCATCGCGGGCCGGACAGTCCTTATTGTACCCGGCAGGCGGGCATTGGAGGACGTGAAGGAAACACCGGGCGCGGGAAAAAAGTTCGGGGGAAGCGCCACGGGCTAACCCCTGTGTCTATTCGGCTGGGCCGCCCCTTCGGGGCTTCGGAAAGCCTGCCACTGATCGCGGGTCGGCGACGGCTTACTCCTTCGGGGCGGGGGCGGCTTCGGTCTGGGTCTGATGCTCGACGCGACTCAGGACGAGGGGCTTGGGGGAGGCGAGCAGGGGGTAGCAGGGGGCCGATGTCGGGCCATAGACGACCGGCATGAGGGTCAGATTCGTGCCGTCGCAGTGGACTGTGTAGGTCGCCGTGTCGTGGAACCAGGACGCCTGGGCGTAGGGCGTCATCGGTACGGGATGGCCGTCGAGGTTCAGGCTCGTGCAGTGGACCGTCAACCGACCGTCTTTAAGCGTGTACGTCCCGACGCCGCCGATAGCGCCGGTCGGGAAGGTGATGACGGTCCCGGCCACGCCGCCGGGCAGGAAAAAGAGGGCGGTGTGCATGGTCCGGCTGTAATCCCGGCCGGACGCCGAGTTCCAAACGAGGTCGCCGCTCCACTTGCCGGCCAGCAGATCCGCGCTCTTGACCCGCCGATCAAACCCGCCGGCGAGGGCGGCGGCCAGAAGGGCGGCGACGCAGAAGGCCGCGCCCGCGATGGCGCGGCCATGCCGGGCTAAAAAGAATTTCACGAAAAAGCGTTTCTCCATATTCAACGTATCGGCGTCTCGGGCCAGGTTTTCCAGTCGCCGACATAAAGCACTTCTTCTTCCAAAGTCACGCTGAACCGCTCCTGCACGGCCGTCTTGACCCGCTGCGCCAGCGTCCGCAGATCGGAGGCGGTCGCGCCGCCCGTGTTGACGAGGAAGTTGGCGTGTTTCTCCGAGACCTGGGCGCCGCCCACGCGCAGGCCCTTCAGGCCGCAGGCTTCGCTGAGGAAGCCCGCCGGGACAACGCCCGCCGCCTTCATGCCGGCGGGCAGGTGCGGCAGGCTCTCGGCCAAAGCCTTGTCGTTGACATTCTTGAAGAACGACCCCGCCGAGGGCGCGTAGGGCTGCTTGGCCCGCCGCTGCGCCTGGTACTCTTTGGCGCGGGCCAGAATCGCGTCGGGGTCGCCCCGCTCCGTCAGGTGCAGGGTGCAGGACAGGATGACGGTGCGCCCGATCCCCGCCCGGCGCAGGCGGCTGTCACGGTAGGAGAACTCCATCCACTCCGGGCCGACCGTCTGGTCCCGCCCGTCCGTGAAGACCCGGACTGAGCGGACGAGCGGCCCGATGTTGCCCCGGTATGCCCCGGCGTTGCTGACCAGCGCCCCGCCCACCGTGCCGGGGATGCCGATGGCCCATTCCAGCCCTCCGAACCCCGCCCGCGCCGTCTGCAAGAACAGCGAGCCAAACGAGACGCCGCTTTCGGCATGGGTCTCTTCCCCGACCTGGCAGCCCTTGCAGCGGTTCTGGATGACCAGGCCGTCGTACCCCGCATCGCTCATCAGCAGGTTCGATCCGTGCCCGACGAACAGGTACGGGATGTCGTGCCAGACGCACAGCGCCAGCACCTGCGCCAGCATCTCGACATCGGAGGCCGCCCAGAACCACCGGGCCGCGCCGCCGACTTTCAGGGTCGTGTGCCGCGCCATCAGCTCGTCGCGCCTTAGCGCCTCGCCCAGCGCGTTTTGCAAAACCCGCTCTGTGTCGCCCTCGGTCATCTGCATGAGGATTGCCTGCATTAACGGGCTATAGTGTATCACAAGGGAGGCATGAATGGCAAGGGGCGTCCCCGTCTAGGCAGGGCAATCGCATATAGATGACAGACAGAGGGCAACCACGGAGAGGAAGGAGGGCAACCACGGGGGGTTGCCCCTACCAATGCCGGGGGACGTAGGGGCAGGCCCCCGTGCCTGCCCTCTTTTGATCCCGTGCCTGCCCTGTCTCCCTCCCCCCGTGCCTGCCCTTCATAATGCAATTGCCCTGCCCGTCTAGGCGCCACCGGCCCGCGCTCGGAACCAGTCCACCGTTTGCTGGATTGCCTCCGCCGCCGGCGTCGCGCCCCAGCCGAACGCCTCCTCAAAGCGGCGCGAGTCCACGATCTGCGGCTCGGTGTACTGATAAAACATCTCGACCAGCTCGCGCATTTGGGGATTGAACAGGCCCACCGCTTGGACCATGAATTTCGGGAGCGCCTGGATTCGGACCGGATGGCCGATGGCCGCGCCGATCAGACGCACCATCTCCCGCGTCGTCACGGCGGGGGCGACCGGCAGGAGCCAGTCGCGCCCCAGCGCCTCCGGGCGTTCGCCCAATGTCGCCAGACCCCGCGCCACATCCCCCATGTAGCTGAAGGAGTGGGGCAGATCCACATTGCCAAGCACCTGCGCCGATCTACCGGCCAGCGCGGGTGGGAAGACGCGCTCACCCAGGGCGGAGTTGAAGACGCGGGGGCCGAAAAAGTCCGCCGCCCGACCCAGCGCGACCTGCACTGTGCCGCTCCGGTGCGCCTGAAGGTAGTTTTCGGCGACCTGGGCGCGCATCCGCCCTTTGCGCGTCGTCGCCGCGTGGGGCGTGTCCTCGGTCATGGGCTGCCCGTGCGTCTCGCCGTACATATAGAGCGTGTCGGTCACGACTAATATAGCCCCCGCCTCGCCTGCTCCCGCAATGAGTGAGTTGTGTAAGCGCGGGATGACCTCGTATTGCTCGATGTAGGGCACGTTGGCGCAGTGATAAACCACGGCCGCTCCCCGGCAGAGTTCTTTTGCCGTGTCGGGATTGGTCGCATCGGCGGCGATGAGTTCAACCCCATCGGGGACTGCCGCCCTGCCGCTGCGGTTGATGAGCCGGACCCGTTTGCCTTGCGCCAGCAAAACATCGGTGAGCGTAAGACCGACGGGGCCGGCCCCGAAGACGACGTGCAGTCCGTTTTTGCGGTTTTCAGGTGTGTTCATGGAGATGTCCTTTCGCGCTCTATAGCACCGTGCGAAAATCTAACTATGTTAGGCTAGAGGTAAATAAAAAACTGTTCACTCCTGCCTGCCACTGGCGGCCCAGGCGAACAGCAGGTCTCGGACCGCCTGCTCCGCCAGGTGTTCGGCCCGTGCCGGCCCGCCGCCTAGTCTATCAAGCAGCGACACGCTGACCAGACCGTGCAGCAGCGCCCAGAGCGTTTCGACTGCTCCCTGCACGTCATGCAGAGCGATCCCCTGCTCTCCTGCCCAGTCTTCCAGCGCTTCCCGCCCGACGGCAGCGCTCTGCCGTGCCCCCACTAGCGTCTCTTCCGTGGACAAACCGGCGCTGTCCCAGCCGTTCATCACCTGATAGAGTTCCGGCTGCTCCTGGGCAAATCGCCAGTAGGCTCTTCCCATCTGCAAGATGCGCTCGGCGGGATCAGCCGTCTCCAGACCGGAGCGGTGCATGGCGTCGGCCAGCGAGTTAAAGCCCTCACGCTGAAGCTCACCCAGGATCGCGTCTTTGTTGGTGAAGTGTTCATAAATCGTGGGCGGGCTGTACTCGATCATCTCGGCCACGCGCCGGATCGTGACGGCGGGCCAGCCTTCTTCACGGGCGATTTTGCGCGCCGCCGCCAGAATGCCCTCCCGCGTCGCCTGTTTCTGTCTTTCCCGCCGCTCTTTGATGCCCATTGCCTATCGCTCGTCTGTTTTCTAACGCTGTTCAGCAACATCATAGCACAACCAAATGAAGCGTGTCAACCCCCACAGGAGATTTTCTGGTACAATTGCCTATGTGACTGAACTTGAACTGCTGCATGACGAAATCCGCGCCTGCCGCCGGTGCGAGGCGGACGGCTTCCCTATCTCGCCGCCGCCGCTCGCCTGGGGGCAGGCCCCGGCCCCCTTCCTGCTCGTCGGCCAGGCGC